>JAABUU010002295.1_pt1 | contig 27721 bp, 23 predicted proteins | sample 5559301 | NCBI WGS metagenome assembly JAABUU01 (sample SAMN10711884, study PRJNA513360) | rock metagenome | isolation source: Antarctica rocks | place: Antarctica: Victoria Land, Richard Nunatak white | reverse complement strand
TTAGCCCGAGTTTCCTCGGGTTGTCCCAATCATCAAGGCAGGTTACCCACGTGTTACTCACCCGTTCGCGGCTTTGCCCCAGGGCAAGCCCTGGTTCGTCGCTCCACTTGCATGTGTTAAGCACGCCGCCAGCGTTCGTCCTGAGCCAGGATCAAACTCTCCATGAAGAACTGCTGTGCCCGAAGGGCACTCTCTTCACTGAAGAGATTGTCATGGTACTGCTTCGAGGCCAATACACAGGGCCTCGATCCATAACGGGGTACTACTGACTCTTTGTGCCGCCTCCGAGAGTGCGAGCACCCCCGGCGACGGGTCGAACCTGGACGCACACCGGATCGACCTAGGTCATCGATCGGTGCGCATGCTGTTGAGTTTTCAAAGACCGCCGCGCCCGAAGCTGAGGGACTTCCTGTCGCTTGCGCGCGTCCGATGCCACGGGACAACCGGCAACGGACCGAGGAGTATAGCGCTCGTGGGCTCGACGGAGGGTGGGGAGACCCTCAGCACGGTCAGAGCACCGTCTTAGCCACCACCACCCGGCTCGCGCGTCCTCGGGGGATGCCCACGGCTCGCCGCCGCCAGCGTATGTCGGTCATCTCCCGGTCCGTCAGCCCGGGCCGCTCAGGCTCGACGCAGACGGCGAAAGCGTCTCCTCCCCAGGCGCAGGACCGCGCCGTCGAGGCTCTCGGCGGCCATCTCCTGGGCACCGGGTGCCACCGCCTCGTCGTTCACCCGTACGGCGCCCTGTTCGAGCAGGCGGCGGGCCTCGGAGCGAGACACCCCGAAGGCGTCGGCGATCACCCCCGGGAGGTGGACGCGCCCGTTGCCCGCCTCAAAGGTCTTCTCCGGCATCTCCTCGGGAGCCCGGCGGGCGACGAACACCCGGTCAAAGGCGCTCTGGGCGTGCGCTGCAGCGCCCTCGCCATGAAAGCGGCCCACCAGGGCCCGGGCCAACCCGCGCTTGGCGTCGCGCGGACCCAGCCCGGCCGGGGCCTCGCGCCCGAGCGCCAGGCGGTAGTAGTCATCCATGACCCGGTCGGGAATACTCATCGTCTTGCCGTAGATGTCTTCAGGCGACTCGGTGATGCCGATGTGGTTACCCAGGGACTTGGACATCTTCTCGCGTCCGTCGGTACCCACGAGCAGAGGCAGGGTGAGCACGCACTGCTCGGGCTCTCCGTAGGCGCGCTGGATGTCGCGCGCCAGCAGCAGATTGAACGTCTGGTCGGTCCCTCCCAACTCGACGTCGGAGCGCACCGCCACCGAGTCATAGCCCTGCAGCAGCGGGTAGAGCAGCTCGAGCATGGAGATGGGAGCGTGGGCGCGCTGGCGACGCGCGAAGTCCTCGCGCTCGAGCAGCTGGGCCACCGTGGTGGTGCGGGTGAGGGCCAGCAGATCCTCCATCGCCATGTCCAGCCACTCGCTGTTGCGGCGCATCTCCAGTCGCTGGGGGTCGGCGTCGAGCACCCGCAGCGCCTGGTCGGAGAAGGTCACGGCGTTACGGTCGATCTGGACCCCCGACAGGACCGGACGGGTGGAGGAGCGCCCACTGGGATCACCCACCCGTGCGGTGTAGTCGCCGACGATCAGGACGACCAGGTGGCCGAGGTCCTGAAACTCGCGCAGCTTGCGCAGCACCACGCTGTGGCCGAGGTGAATGTCGGGGGCGGTGGGGTCGATGCCGAGCTTGATCCGCAGCGGACGCCCCTGCTCGGCGGCCCGCGCCAAGCGGATCTCCAGTCCGCCCGCGGGCAGCGAGTCGACCGCGTCGCGGGTCAGCCAGGCGACCGCGTCGGCGGCCGAGCGTGGGAGTCCGGCCATGGGGTCAATGCTAGGCTCTCCCGGTCCGGTGAGCCTAGGTGCCGGTGCGGTCCCATCTCAGGCCGACTTCCCCCGTGCTCCTCTCGGTGCGGACCCGCCTGGGCTTCTGCGCACCATGAGCGAGGAAGACCTGCCCCCTATCCAGGCGTCCCACGGTGGCGCTCCCATTCCCTTCCGGCGACCCTCCCGGCGCCGCGACGGGCGGCTGCGCATCAAGAAGCTACGCCTGCTGGCCATCGTGCTCGGGCTGTCGGTGATCGCGCTCGTCTCCACCGTGTTCGGGATGATGATGGCTGTTGCCTCTGACCTGCCGGGCCTGGAGAATCGCCAGACCGGCGAGAACTCGGTCCTGCTCGACGTCCGAGGCCGGTCGATGGGCATCCTCACCGGCGCCGACAACCGCATCCTGCTCGACCAGGATCAGGTGCCGCCGATCATGAAGCACGCGATCATCGCGGTCGAAGACAAGCGCTTCTACTCAAACTCCGGCGTGGACATCCGAGGCATCGGGCGAGCCTTCGTCTCTGACGTTCAGCGCAAGCGCGCGGTCCAGGGCGCCTCCACGATCGCCCAGCAGTTCGTCAAGAACGCCCTGCAGGCTCAGCACCGTCGCACCGTCTTTCAAAAGCTGCGAGAGGCCGCGCTGGCCTATCACCTCACCCGCCGCTGGAGCAAGGACAAGATCCTCACCCAGTACCTCAACGCCATCTACTTCGGCAACGGCGCCTACGGACTGGAGTCAGCGGCCCACACCTACTTCGGCCACGACGTCAACCACGAAGGGTGCGGCACCCTGATGCGTCTGTGCGCGCCCGAGCTCAAGCCCTTCGAGGCGGCGCTGCTGGCGGGCATGGTCGCCTCCCCCTCGGCCTACGATCCGACCGCCCATCCTCAGGCCGCCCGAGCCCGACGCAACCTCGTGCTCGCCGACATGGCCGCCCAGCGTTTCATCGCTCCGGCGGAGTACCGCAGCGACGTCCTCGAGCCGTTGCCGGGGACTCGAGAGATCCAGCCCCCCCAGGTCAAGGTGTCGGTCCCGTCAGCGGCCTACTTCACCACGTGGATTCGCCAACAGCTCGTCGATCGCTACGGCCCCCAGACCGCGTTTGCGGGGGGCCTGAAGATCCGTAGCACTCTGGACCTCGACCTCCAGGACCGGGCCGCGCAGGCGATCACCAGCCACCTGGCAGACCCCTCGGGACCCACCGCCTCGCTGGTGGCCATCGACAACCAGACCGGCGAGGTCAGAGCGATGATCGGTGGCCGCGACTATGCCGCCGCCCCGTTCAACCTGGCCACCCAGGGTCAACGCCAGCCCGGATCGTCGTTCAAGGCCTTTGTCCTGGCCGAAGCTCTACGCCGGGGGATCTCCCCCGACTCCCAATGGCCCTCCCAGAAGCGGGTGTTCGCCGTCCCTGGGGGCGGTCAGTTCGTGGTCCAGAACGACGAGAGCAACTACGTCGGTACCTCCACCCTCGCGCGGGCCACCACCTTCTCCGACAACTCGGTGTTCGCCGCCGTGGGCATCCAGGCCGGCGTGGGGCGCATCGCCAACCTCGCCGAGCGGATGGGGATCCGCACGCCCGTGTCGCATAACTACGCGATCACCCTGGGCGGCCTCAAGAAGGGCGTCACCCCACTGGATATGGCCCACGCCTACGAGACCCTCGCCCACCGCGGTCAGCGCGTCACCGGCTCGCTGGCGGCCCCCGGAGACGGGCCGGTGGGCATCCGCGAGGTCGACAACCTCCCCCGCGTCGGCTCCGAGCGCAACCAGCCTCGGCTCATCCGCGTACTGCCCCCGGATCTCGCCGACACCGAGACGTCGATCCTCCAGACCGTGATCCAGCAGGGCACGGGCACGGCAGCCGACATCGGGGAGTTCGCCGCCGGCAAGACCGGCACCACCGAGAACTACGGGGACGCCTGGTTCGTGGGGTGGAACAGCCGGCTCACCGTGGCGGTGTGGGTCGGCTATCCCGACCGGGTGAAGTCCATGCGCAGCGACTATCAGGGTGGACCGGTGATGGGTGGCACCTATCCGGCGGAGATCTGGCACGACTTCATGACCTCGGCGGTGGGAATCTATAACCAGCGTCAGGGCGGACAGGGGTCTGGGTCCGCGACGAGCTCGGGAGGCGGCTCGGCGTCGGGCACATCGACGTCGACCACTCCCAGCTCCGGCGCGCCGGCCTCAAGCGGCTCAGGCTCCTCGGGGAGCCCCACCTCACCCCGGGTCACCTCGGCCCCGGCGCGACGGACGCCACCGAGCTCGAGCCCGAGCTCGGGCTCCTCTCACTCCGCGCCCGTCCCCGTCCCGGCCCATCAGAACAGCCCCGCGCCCGTCCCCACTCCCGCCTCCCCACCTCCGCGCAGCTCGCCGCCGTCAAGCGGCGGCGGGGGCGGCCCGTCCTCGTCGGGCAGCGGTGGCGCAGGAGCCGCCGGCGGGACCGGCGCCCCCAGCGCCGGCGGCCGCTAGCCCCACCCCCCTGCTGACACCCCCTCGCCGACCGCCGTCGCCGCCGGCCGCGGCCGCGAAACGCACGCGCTGTCGGCCGCACAGAAGCGCCAGGGGAGCTCGATGGCCTTGGTGATCCCCACCCGGGGCCCGGCCACGAGCGGGCGAGGATCATGACCGGGCTCCGCGGCGCTGATGCGCACCGGCCCACGACCCAGATCTCCCCGGTTGTGCCCGAGATCGATCCCCAGGGCCTGGGTGAGCTTGCCGGGCCCCGAGCACAGGTCCTGCACCCGCGCCAGACGGCGCCGGGCGCGCATGAGGTCAAGGCCCCCCGTGGGCTCGAGGGCCCGGATGAGCACGGCGGCGCCAACGCCCTCGGGCTCTGACACCGCGTTGAGAAGCGCGTGGATGCCGTAGGAGCGGTAGACGTAGGCCCGACCCGGTGGTCCGAACAGGGTCTGGGTGCGGGCCGTCACCCCCACAAAGGCGTGGCAGGCGGGCTCGGAGTCGTGGTAGGCCTCGGTCTCAACGATGACCCCGCTCGTCTCCCCGTGGGTGACCACGCAGCCCACGAGGTCGCGGGCCACCTGCACCACGGGACGATCGTAGAACTCTGGACCCAAGGATCGCGCGCCGGCGGCCACGCCTAGCGGAGGGGGCCCTCGGCCTCGGACACGCCAGTGAGCACGGCGTGGGCCGCGGCGATCTGCTCGCGCACCCGGTGCAGCGCCGTCCCGCCCTCTGACACCTTGGACTCAAGCCATGAGCTCTGGGTGAGCACGGCGTAGAAGGCGCCGTCGAGATGCTCGCTGTGGGCGGCCAGCTCGGCCTCTGAGAAGTCAGACAGCGCCCGTCCGTCGCGCACCGCCATGCGCACCAGCCCGGCGACGATGCCGTGAGACTCACGAAAGGCGACGCCGCGGCTCACCAGCAGGTCGGCTATGTCGGTGGCGGCGATCAGCTCGTCAGAGGCCGCCTCGGCCATCCGCTCCCGAGCGAAGGTGACACCGGCGAGCATCCCCTGGGCGCCGGCCAGCGTGGCGGCCACGGTGTCGGCGGCGTCGAACAGGTGCTCCTTGTCCTCCTGCATGTCCTTGTTGTAGGTGAGCGGGAGGGCGTGCAGGACGCCGTGGAGGGCACTCAGGTGCCCCACCACGCGGGGTGCCTTGGCCCGCAACAGCTCGGCGGCATCGGGATTCTTCTTCTGGGGCATGATCGAGGAGCCCGAGCTCCAAGCGTCAGGCAGCGTGCAGAAGCCGAACTCCTGACTTGACCACAGCACGAGCTCGGCCCCGAGGCGCGATAGGTGTGTCGAGCACGTCGCCGCAGCGGCCAGGAAATCCAGAACGAAGTCGCGGTTGGACACGGCATCGATGGAGTTCTCCGCCACCGTGCCAAAGCCGAGCTGGCGCGCGACGAGCCCCCGATCGGTGGCGAAGTTGACTCCGGCCAGGGCGCCCGCCCCCAGAGGCAGGCGATCGGCCTGGGCGGCGGCGAAGTCAAAGCGCTGGCGGTCGCGCTCGAGCATCCAGAAGTAGGCGAGCAGGTGGTGAGAGAGATATACGGGCTGGGCGCGCTGGAGGTGGGTGTAGCCGGGCATGGGCCAGTCCAGATGGCGCTCGGCCACCTCCACGATGGTGGCCATCAGCGCGCGCACCGCCGCCGCCGTCTCCAGAGCGCGCTGGCGACAGTAGAGCGTCACGTCGGTGGCCACCTGGTCGTTGCGCGAGCGCGCCGTGTGCAGCCGTCCGCCCACCGACCCCACCAGCTCGATCAGGCGACGCTCAACCGCCATGTGGATGTCCTCGTCGTCGGGCTCGAACACAAAGCGCTCCTCGGCCAGCTCGGCCTGCACCGTGTCAAGGCCACCCAGCAGGCGGTCGCGGTCGACGTCGGAGATGATCTGGCTCGCCGCCAGCATGGTGGCGTGGGCCCGTGACTGGGCCAGGTCCTGGGGCCACAGCCGGCGGTCATAGGCGATCGAGGAATTAAGGCGCCGAAAGTCCGGGTGCTGAGGCTCGGAGAAGCGCGACACGGGCCGGTCAGTCTAGGGAGCGACCGCGTCCGCGCGCGCTCCCGCGACAACCCTGCTTCACCTGCCCGAGCACCTCCCGCAGCGCCCGGGCCACCCGCCCAACCTGGCTCTCGGTCATCTCGGGAAAGAAGGGCAGCGCGACCGAGCGCGCCGCCACGTCCTCACACACCGGAAATTCGCCGGCACGGTGACCGAGGCGCTCGCGATAGAAGCGAAGCAGATGAATGGCGGGCAGGTAGGGCTTGCTCTGCACCCCGCGCTCGCTCAAGGCCCCGATGACCTCGTTACGATCGATCCCGGGGGGCAGCTGGACCACGAAGACAAACCATCCGCGCCGGTCTCCGCCGTGATCCGAACATGGCAGCGTCAGTCCTTGGACTCCCTCCAAGGCCTGGCGGTAGTGGGCCGCCACCTCGGCCCGGGCCTTCAGCATCTCCTCCAGTCGCGTGAGCTGCACCGTGCCGATGGCACAGGCGATCTCCGACAGGCGGTAGTTGAACCCCAGGCGGTCGTGGTCCAGCCACCCCATGTCGGGGGCCCGGCCCTGATTTCGCTCGGAGTCGATGCGCTGCTTGAGCGCGGGGTCGGCGAGGGTGACCATTCCCCCCTCTCCGGTGGTGAGCTGCTTGTTGGCATAGAAGCCGAACACGCTGGGATGCCCGCGCGCGCCCACCGCGACACCGTCGGCGTGGACCGCGCCCAGCGCCTCGCAGGCGTCCTCCACGATGGGCAGTCCCATGGACTCAAAGGCGGCCAGGTCGGCGGGATAGCCGAAGATGTGCACGGGCAGGAGCGCCCGGGTGCGCGGCCCCACCGCCGCCCGCGCCGCGTCCGGTGAGAGGTTGAGGGTCACCGGATCGATGTCGGCGAACACGGGCCGGGCGTGTTGGTAGAGGACGGCATTGGCGGAGGCCACGAAGGAGAACGGGCTGGTCACCACCTCGTCGCCCTCTCCCACCCCCACCGCGCGCAGAGCGAGGTGCAGTCCCGCCGTACCGCTGGACACCGCACAGGCGTGCGCCACTCCCAGGCGCTGCGCGAAGGCCTCCTCGAAGGCGCTCAGGCGCGGGCCCAGCGACAGCTGCCCCGAGCGCAGGACCTCGATGACCGCCGCCTCCTCCTGCGCGCCCAGGACCGGGCGGGCCAGCGGGATCACGACGACGGCGAGGCGCGCGCGGGGCGGGGCTGCATCCCGTACTCCAGCGAGTCAACCAGGGCGTCCCAGGAGGCGGCGATCAGGTTCTCAGAGACACCGATCGTGCCCCATACGTCGTGCCCGTCGGAGGCGTCGATGAGGACGCGCGTCACCGCCCCTGTGCCCTTGGCCTCGTCGAGGATGCGCACCTTGAAGTTGACGAGCTCGATGTCTCGCAGGTGGGGATGGGTCTCCCCGATGGCACCGCGCAGGGCGGCGTCCAGGGCGTGGACGGGACCGTTTCCCTCGGCGGTGCGCACGTAGCGCTCGCCGTCGACCCAGATCTTGATCGTCGCCTCGGTGTCGACGCGCCCGTCGGCGCGCTGCTCGACGATCACCCGCCAGGACTCCAGGGTGAACAACCGCTCGTAGCCTCCGGTCTCGCGCGCCAGCAGGAGGTCAAAGGAGGCCTGGGCCGCCTCGAAGTGATGCCCGGCGTGCTCCAGGGCCTTGACGCGCGCCAGCACCCGGGCGGCAGTGGGGTCGTCCAGGGCGATCCCGCGATCAGCCGCCTTCTGGCGGATGGTGCCCGCCCCCGACAGCTCAGAGACCAGCAGCTCGCGGGTGTTGCCCACCTGCGCCGGGTCGACGTGCTCGAAGGTGGCGGCGTCGGCGCTGACGCCGGCCACGTGCAGGCCACCCTTGTGGGCAAAGGCGTTCCGGCCCACGTAGGGCTGGTTGGGATCGGGGACGAAGTTAAGCAGCTCATTGACGAAATGCGAGACCTCAGTGAGCCGCGCGAGCTGGTCCTCAGAGACGCAGCGGCGCCCGAGCTTGAGCTGTAGGTTGGCCACGATGGCAATCATGTCGGCGTTGCCCGTGCGCTCCCCGCAGCCGTTGACGGTGGCCTGCACCTGGGTGGCGCCGGCCTGCACCCCGGCGATGGAGTTGGCCACCCCACAGCCGGCGTCGTCGTGACAGTGAATGCCCAGGGCCACCGCCCCGCCCAGCTCGGCGGCGACGACGCTCACCGCCGCGGTGATCTCATACGGCAACGACGAGCCGTTGGTGTCACACAGGGCGATCGTCTGCGCCCCCGCTGCGGCGGCGGCACCCAGGCAGCGCAGAGCATAGGCGCGGTCCGCGCGCCAGGCGTCAAAGAAGTGCTCGGCGTCATAGACCACCCGCTTGCCCTCGGCCACCAGAAAGGCGACCGACTCGGCGATCATCGCCAGGTTCTCCTCGCGGTCGACGCGGACCACCTTCTCCAGATGCAGCGTCCACGTCTTTCCCACCACGGTGCACACCGGGGCAAAGCAGCGCGCCAGCGCGCGCAGTCCGGGATCGGCGTCGGGGGCGCTGCCGCGGCGACGGGTCATGCCGAAGGCGGCGATCTGGGAGTGCTCGAAGCGCTCGTGGGCAAGCAGGCCAAAGAGCTCGGCCTCCTTGGGATTGGAGGCCACGAAGCCGGCCTCGATGAGATCGATGCCCAGCTCGTCGAGCTTGTGGGCGATGCGGATCTTCTCGGCCGCCGACAGGGACATGCCCTCCCCCTGCATGCCGTCGCGCAGGGTGGCGTCGTAGAGCTGGATGGGCGGCCGGGCGGCCATGGCGTGATCCCTTCTGAAACGTACGGAGGTGGTCGGAGCGAGAGCGAGGCAGCGGTCCGCGGGGCGCAACGCGCGCTAGCGGATCGCCCCGGTAATTCGCCGCTGGCGCCCGACGGGCTCCATCAGCCCGCGGCCGCCTCGATGGGGAGCCCCGCCTCGGCCGCCGCCTCGGCGCGCTCGGCCGCCCCGCCCACCCGGGGATCGGCCTCGCCGACGCCACCCACCTCGCCCAGCACGTCCAGCCATTCCCGGTAGCGCTCGCTGCGTCCGTGCAGGGCGTCCTCAAAGACCCCGCGCAGGGTGCAGGTCAGCTCACCCGGGCGCCCCGCGCCGATGCGGTGGTCATCGATCTCCCACACCGGAACCAGCTCCGCCGCCGTCCCGGTCATGAACACCTCGTCGGCCAGGTAGAGCTCCGCGCGGGCGACATCGCGCTCGACCACCTCGATGCCCAGATCACGGGCGATCGCCACCACCGACTTGCGGCTGATCCCGTCCAGGATGGAGGCGGTCTGGGGCGGGGTGATGATGACCCCGTCGCGCACCAGAAATATGTTCTCCCCCGAGCCCTCGCACACGTGGCCGTGGTCGTCGAGGAGAATCGCCTCCTCATAGCCCGCCTTGAGCGTCTCCACCTTGGCCAGCACGCTGTTGAGATACTGGCCGGAGGCCTTGGCGTGGGGGATGAGCGAGTCGGGGCTCAGGCGCCGCCACGAGGAGACCTTGGCGCGGATGCCGTGCAGCTTTCCCTCGTCGCCCAGGTAGGAGCCCCACTCCCACACCGCGATGGTGACGTCGACGGGGGCCTCGAGCGGGTTGAGTCCCATCTGCCCGTAGCCGCGATAGACCAGAGGGCGGATGTAGCAGGAGCGCAGGCGGTTACGGGCGATGAGCTCGTGGGTGGCCCCGCGCAGCTCAGACACCGAGTAGGGCATGGGCATGTAGTAGAGCTCGGCCGAGCGCGCCAGACGATCGAGGTGGTCGACGTGACGAAACACCGCGGGACCGAGCTCGGTCTCATAGCAGCGGATACCCTCGAACACTCCGGTGCCGTAGTGCAGCCCGTGGGTGAGCACGTGAACCTTGGCGTCCTCCCAGGCGACGAACTCCCCGTTCATCCAGATGAGGTCCGCTTGGTTCACTGCCGCTTCCCCTTCTCTATTAATTAATCTAAATGGGTGAGTACCGCTCTGGTGGCCTGCGCCGTGGTGGCTGTGCCCCCCAGGTCACGGGTGCGCAAGCCGTCTGACAGCGCGCGGTCGACCGCGGATTCTACCGCTGCCGCCTCGGTCTCCCAAGCCAGCCCGTGGCGCAGCAGCAGGGCCACCGACAGGAGCATGGCCAGCGGGTTGGCGACGCCCTCACCGGCGATGTCGGGCGCGGAGCCGTGCACGGGCTCGAACACGCCGACCTTGTCGGCGCCCAGGGAGGCGCTGGGGAGCATTCCGATCGAGCCGGTGATCATCGCCGCCTCGTCGGAGAGGATGTCGCCGAACATGTTCTCGGTGACGATCACGTCGAAGTCGGCGGGGTTGGCCACCAGTGCCATGGCGGCGTTGTCGACGAGCAGGTGCTCCAAGGGGACGTCGTGACCGGCGGCCACTGCGGTCATGACCTCCCGCCACAGGCGCGAGGTCTCCAGGACGTTTGCCTTGTCGACGCTCGTGACCTTGCGCCGGGCGGCTCCGAAGGCCACCTCACCGATGCGGCGCACCTCCTCGGCGCTGTAGGCGCACAGGTCGCTGGCGGCGTCGGCGCTGCGCGTCTTCTCACCGAAGTAGATGCCGCCGGTGAGCTCGCGGACGATGAGCAGGTCGGTGCCCTGGATGCGCTCGCGCCGCAGCGGACTTGCGTCATAGAGGGCGGGAACCGGCCGGACGGGGCGCAGGTTGGCAAACAGGCCGAGCTCTTGGCGCAGGCCGAGCAGCCCCTGCTCAGGACGGGGGGCACCAGGGTCGGTGCTGTCCCATTTCGGTCCGCCCACGGCGGCGAGCAGGACGGCGTCGGCGCCCCGGCAGGCGCCGAGGGTCTCATCGGTCAGCGCCGTGGCGTGAGCGTCGATGGAGGCCCCGCCGAAGATGTGCTCCTCGCAGTCAAAGTCGCCGAGGCGGGCGAGGAGCTCCACGGCGCAGGCCATGATCTCCGGTCCGATCCCGTCGCCGGACAGGGTGACAATGCGCGGCATGGACGCGACCGTATCAGCGCGCGGCGGCGAGCCTCTGGGCTCGGCGGCGTCGGGGTCAGAGGTCGGTGGTCACCGGCGGGCGCCCGGGCTGGGTGTCTCGCTCGCGCTCGTAGGCGTCGATGGCATCGACCTGCTGGAGGGAGAGGGCGATGTCGTCGAGGCCGTTGAGCAGCCGGTGGCGCAGATCCTCGTCGATGGCAAAGGTCACCCGGCGCCCGGCGAAGCGCACCTCGCGGGCGGCGAGGTCGACCTCGCCGTGTCCGGCGGCGGCCAGGGCGCGGCAGTCGGGCTCCTCCATGACCACGGGCAGCAGGCCGATCTTCGTGCAGTTGGAGTAGAAGATGTCGGCGAAGCTCGGGGCCAGCACGGTGCGAAAGCCGTAGTCCTCCAGGGCCCAGGGGGCGTGCTCGCGCGAGGATCCACAACCGAAGTTGCGCCCCGCCACGAGGATCGGGTTGGCGGGCAGCTCCCAGCCTGGCTGCTGGGCCCAGTCATGGAACAGGAACTCCCCGAAGCCGGTGCGCTGCACCCGCTTGAGGAACTGCTTGGGGATGATCTGATCGGTGTCGACGTCGGCGCGATCGAGGAAGCTCACGGGGCCGGAGACGATGGTGATGGGATCCATCAGGCTTGGCTCCTCTCAGAGGATGTGGCCGCGGGCTCGGCCCACCGGCGGATGTCGACGAAGTGGCCCTCGATGGCGGCGGCGGCGGCCATCTGCGGCGACACCAGGTGGGTGCGCCCACCGCGGCCCTGGCGACCCTCGAAGTTGCGATTGGACGTCGAGGCGCAGCGCTCCCCCGGGCTCAGGGTGTCGGGGTTCATGCCCAGGCACATCGAGCACCCGGCTCCGCGCCAGTCAAAGCCCGCCGCGCGAAACACCTGATCCAGGCCCTCGGCCTCGGCCTGGCGCTTGACCTGAGCCGAGCCGGGGACCACCATGGCGTGAACCTGGGAGCTGACCCTGCGTCCCCGCACCACCCGGGCGGCGGCACGCAGGTCGCCGATGCGCGAGTTGGTGCACGACCCGATGAACACCCTGTCCAGGGCGATCTCCTCGATCGGCGTGCCCGCCTGGAGGTCCATGTAGCTCAGCGCTCGCTCGTCGCCCTCGCTCACCGGCGCGGGGACCGCCCCGGTGACGCCGACGACCATGCCCGGGGTGGTGCCCCAGGTGACCTGGGGAGTCAGGGCGCGGGCGTCGATCACCAGCTCGCGGTCAAAGGTGGCCCCCTCGTCGGTGGCCAGGCTCCGCCAGCGCTCGACGGCCTGGTCGAGGTCGTCTCCGCGCGGTGCCCCGGGGCGGTTGCCACCTGCGTCAAACCAGGCAAAGGTGGTGTCGTCGGGGGCGATCATCCCCGCTCGACCGCCGCCTTCGATGGTCATGTTGCACACCGTCATGCGCCCCTCCATCGACAGCGACTCGATGGCCGGCCCGGCGTACTCGACCACGTGGCCGACGGCTCCGTCGACGCCCATCTCACCGATGGTTCCCAGGATGAGGTCCTTGGCGGTGACCCCGAAGCCCAGCTCGCCCTCGTAGTGGATGCGCATGGAGCGTGGGCGCGGCTGGGCCAGGCACTGGGTGGCGAGGACGTGCTCGACCTCCGAGGTCCCGATCCCGAAGGCCAGGGCACCAAAGGCGCCGTGGGTGGCGGTGTGGGAGTCCCCGCACACGATCGTCATCCCCGGCTGGGTGACCCCGAGCTCGGGGCCGATGACGTGCACGATGCCCTGACGGTCAGAGCCCAGCGAGTACACCGGTATGCCGAACTGCGCGCAGTTGGCCTCGAGGGTCTGCACCTGCACCCGGGAGAGCTCGTCGCGGATGGCCTGCGCCACCGGGGTCCCGTCGGTGGGCACGTTGTGATCGGCGGTGGCCAGGGTGCGATCGGGTCGACGCAGCGGCCGGCCAGCCAGGCGCAGGCCATCGAAGGCCTGGGGGCTGGTGACCTCGTGGACGAGGTGCAGGTCGACGTAGAGCAGGCCGCGGGCCACTTCGTGAGCGCTCCAGATCTTGTCGAGCAACGTCTTGGGCATGGTGGTCTCCTGGTGGTCAGCTGCGTCGCAGGCCCGCACTGACGACGGCGAGCAACGTCGCCTCGGTGGGCCCCGGATTCTCGAAGTGATGGGGCAGGTCGGCGTCGAAGGTCACGCAGTCTCCGGTGTGAAGGGGGTGGTGCTCGCCATCGCACACCAGCACGACAGTCCCCTCCTGGACGAGCGCCGTCTCGCGGCTGCCGGGCTCGTGCATGGGGGGATCGTCGGCTCCGGCGGTGACCGCGCGCGGCGCCAGCGTGTGCAGCGACACCTCGGCGCGTTGGCCGGGGCGAGCCGCGGTCAGCACCTCATAGCGGTGGCCCCGGCGTCGGCTGCCCCCACTCTGGCGCTCGCCCGCCCGCACCACGGTGACCGAGCCGCCCTCGTCGAGGCGCAGGAGCTGGGACAGGCGCAGATCCAGGCCGGCGGCGATGCGGGCGGCGACGGCCAGAGTGGGGCTCGTCTCGCCCCGCTCGACCTGGGAGAGCATGGGGGCGCTGACGCCGCTGCGCTGAGCCAGGTCGCGCAGGGACAGCGACATCGCCTCGCGCAGGGCGTGCACGCGGGGGCCGACGGCGACATGCTCGAAGCTGGAGTCGAAGGGGAGCGGGCTGACGGCTGCCATACGTCTGTACGTTATCACGTACGGCGCTGGTCGCGAGCGTAGAGACCGAGTGCCGCCGGCAGGGTGATCAGGCAGAGCACCCGTGAGGGCCCGGGCAAGGTCCGCAGCTCACGGCGCAGCGAGACCCCGCGATGCAGGGTGAACCGCGAGAACTGCACCGCCGCGATGGCGAAGCGCAGCGGCGCGTAGCGCAACCACCTCAGCTGCTCGGTGAGCTGGGCGCGCCAGACGAGCTGGTACATGTCCGCATGGCGTGCCGGCTGCCGGTCCTCACCAGACAGATTGGGGTTCCCATCGCCGGTGTGGTAGATGCGCAACGGCTCGTTGACGTAGCGCGTGCGGTAGCGGATGGCGATCCGGTCCCAGACCAGGCGCTCGCTGACAAAGGACTCCCCGGGCATCTCCGGGAACGGGAACTCCCTCAGGACCGAGGTACGGTGAAAGCCCCACTTCTCTCCCGTGAGCTTGTAGCGATACTGAATCTCCAGCGCATCGGAGTCCAGCGGGCTGGTCGGAAACGCGGTGCCCACCAGATCGCCGTGCTGGTCGAGACACAGCGCGGTGACCGCCGAGAACCCGGGCCGCTCGTCGGCGGGGATCGCGTCCCAGTGGTGCTTGAAGCGCTCCAGCGCCGTGGGAACACAGCCATCGTCTGAGTCCAGGCTGAGAAACAGCTCTCCGCGCGCCTCGCGCACCCCCAGGTTGAAGGCCATGTGCTTGCCCTGGTTGGTCTGTCGGAGGTAGTGGATCGGGAAGGGGCTGGCCTCGGTCCAACCCGTCACCAGCTCGGTCGTCTCGTCGTCGGATCCGTCGTCGACGATCAACCATTCGAAATCGGTGAAGGTCTGGACCTTGAGGCTGTCGTGGACGCGGCCGAGGGTGTGGGCCCGGTTGAAGGTCGGGGTGAAGACGGTGAATTTGGGGGTGGCGGTCTCAGACACAACGGAGGTTGGGGTGGGCGGCGGCCGGGCCATGAGGGTAAAGGACTCCGATGCCCCGTCGTTAGGCTGAGAGGCGCATGCGCGCCGCGCCCTCCTTCCACCCGCCCGACGTGCTCGTGCTCGCCGCCGGGGGCATCCTCGGTGAGGCGTGGATGACCGGCGTGCTCGCCGGCATCGAGGCCTCCACCGGCGTGGACTTTCGCGACACCGAATCGCTGGTGGGGACCTCGGCGGGAGCCATCATCGCCTCGGGGCTCGCCGGGGGTCAGAGCCCGCGCCGCCCCGGTGCCCGCCGCTCGGGCACGGCGCAGGGGTTCACGCAGGACACTCGCAGCGCCGGGCAGGAGGCTGCGGCGAGGGGGCGCTCATCGGCCGTGACCGGCCTCGTCGGCGCCGCCGGGGGATGGGCGTGGGGGCTGACGGCCTCCCTGGCTCCCGCGGCGCTGACCGCGGGCGCCCCCGGGGGAGCCCTGGTGCGCGCCGCCGTGCTCGCCCGCGTGCCTGCCGCCGGAGGCAATCTGCACGCCCTGCATGAGCGTGTGGCGCGGCTGGCGATCTCCTTCGACGGTCGCCTGCGGGTGGTGTGCGTGGATCGGCGGCGGGGGCGACGGGTGGTGTTCGGCGCCCCCGGGGCGCCCGCGGCGTCGGTGGCCGACGCGGTCAGCGCCTCGTGCTCGGTGCCGTGGATCTTCTCACCGGTGCGGATCGGCGGGCGCGATTACGTCGACGGAGGCGTGTGGAGCCTGACCAACATGGACGTCGCCCCCACCGGTCGCGCCACCGAGGTGCTGTGCCTCAGCGCCGCCAGTGGGCTGGGGGGAGCGCTGACCTCACCGGTGGGGGCGCTGCGCGCGGCCGCGCGAGCGGCGGCGGCCCTGGAGGTCCTGGCCCTGCGCCGACGGGGAACTAAGGTGCGCGTCGTCGCCCCGTCTGGCGCTGCGGCCCGTGTCCTGGGCGCCAATCTGATGGATCCCCGACCACGCCAGAGGGTGCTGGAGGCGGCCTTTGAGCAGGGGCTGCGGGTGGGAGGAGGCTAGCGCCCCGTCCCGGCTCCTGCGGACACGAGAACGCCGTCCTCGGCTACGGGGTGCGGGCGAGGTCGGCCGGGCTCGGCTCATCGTCGCCTTGGGCCCGGGCCGCCTCTGCCATGCGCAGCCGACGCACGCCGGCCGACAGGGCGCGGACGTAGGCACGACCTGCCGCCTCGAGGATGTCCGTCGACACTCCTTGGCCCGCCGCCGGTTGACCCGCCAGCTCGAGGACGACCGACACCTCGCCCAGGGCGTCCTGTCCACCGGTGACGGCGTCCACCCGGAACTCACGCAGGCGAGCCTCGAGGCCGGTGGCGGCGTTGATGGCCCGAAAGATGGCATCGACGGGACCGTCGCCGGTGAAGGAGCCCTCCTGGGTGACTCCTTCCGGGGTGCTGACCGCCACCGTGGCGTGCGGCGGCCGGCGCGATGAGGCCTCGACGTCAAACCACTCCAGGCCGTAGCCGGCGAGCTCCTCGCGCAGCTCGTCGGTGACGAGCGCCTCGAGGTCCATGGCGGTGACCTGCTTCTTGCGGTCGGCGATCTCCTTGAAGCGCTTGAACGCCGTGTTGAGTGCCTGGCCCTCGACGGCAAAGCCGAGGTCCTGCAGGGCCTGGCGCAGGGCGTGGCGACCGGAGTGCTTGCCCAGGACTATCGAGTTGGCGTCCAGGCCGACGGTGGTGGCGTCCATGATCTCGAAGGTGGAGGGCTCCTTGAGGACTCCGTCCTGGTGGATTCCCGACTCGTGGGCAAAGGCGTTTCTTCCCACGATCGCCTTGTTGGGGGGCACGGAGTAGCCGGTCAGCCGTGATACCAACCGGCTGGTGCGGGCCAGCTCGCGGGTGGCCACATGGGTGTGAATGTCGAGGTCGGCCCGGCGGGTGTGCAGCAGCATCACCAGCTCCTCCAGCGATGCGTTGCCCGCCCGCTCCCCAAGGCCGTTGATGGCACACTCGACCTGGCGGGCTCCGGCGAGCACCCCGGCCAGGGAGTTGGCCACCGCCAGGCCCAGGTCGTCGTGGCAATGCACCGAGAGGACCACTTCGCGCAGGTCGGGGACCAGCTCATACAGGCGCCCCAGCCAACCGGTGAACTCCTCGGGCATGGCGTAGCCGACGGTGTCGGGAATGTTGATGGTGGTGGCTCCCTCGTCGATGGCGATCTGCACCACCTCGGCGGTGAACTCGACGTCGGCGCGGGTGGCGTCCATGGGTGAGAACTCCACGTCCTCGACGTAGCTGCGCGCGTGGGCCACCGCCGCCCGCGCCTGGCCCACCACGTCCTCGCGGGTGGTCTGCAGCTGATGGACGATGTGGATGTCCGAAGTCGAGATGAACGTGTGGATCCGCGGGCGCTGCGCATCACGCACGGCGCGATGGGCAGTGTCGATGTCGCCCACCTGGGTACGAGCCAGGGCGGCGATGATCGGGGGGGCAGGATCGGTAACGCGCCGGGCGATCCCCTGGACCGCCTCGAAGTCACCGGGGGAGGTGATGGGAAAGCCCGCCTCGATGACGTCGACGCCGAGACGGGCCAGCTGCTGAGCGATCTCGAGCTTCTCAGCGGCGTTGAGAGAGATGCCAGGCGACTGCTCGCCGTCGCGCAGCGTCGTGTCGAAGATCAGTACCTGCTGGGGATCCCGTTCGGGGGCCATGTCGCTATCGCTCCTTGTCGGTGCAACGTCGGGGTCTTCTCGGCTAGGTATGCGGCTTGGCGGCCGCCACGCGCTATTCCCCCCGAAGGGGGAGGAGAAGAAGTCGACAAAGCACAGACTGCGACATCGGCCTCAGCCTAGCACCGGCGACGCCCACGGGTAGGGCCGCCAGCCCCTTACAGGCTGACGCTGCGCCCGTCGACGAAGCCCTCCGAGGCGACGATCTCGTCGATCACCGTCTGGGGCACGGGCTGCTCGGTGGTGAGGACCATCACCGCCAGGCGCTGCTCGGCGGCGGCCCCGGCGGAGACCGCCGCCGCAGAATCTGGGTCGCCCTCGGGGCGATGGCCGACCGCCGCAGCGTCGATGTTGATGCCGCGCGCCCCAAAGCAGGTACCCACCCGGCCGATCATGCCGGGAACGTCTGAGTAGCTGAACAGAGCGACATGATCGGCGAGCTGGAGGTTGAAGCGCTGTCCCCATGCCTCGAGCAGATGCGGGCGGTTGCGCCCGCCCAGGAGCGTGCCCACCACTCCCCCCCGGCTCGGGCCGGAGACGATGCTCACTCGGATGAGGTCGGTGAAGTCCCGCGCGCTCGTGCGCTTGGTCTCCACCACCTCGATGCCCCGCTCCTCGGCCAGCCCGGGAGCGTTGACCTCGTTTACCTCCTCCTCGGTGTGACCGGACAGGACGCCGAGCAGGACGGCGATCGACAGGGCCCGGGTATCGCGCTCGGCGATGCGCCCGAGAAACTCCACCTCCACGCGATCGATCGATCCGGCGGGAGCTAGGCCCACCGCCAGGCGCCCCAGGTGCCGGCACAGCGGCAGGAACGGACCGAGCACCTCCATGTCTTCAGCGGCCACCGCGGGGACGTTGACGGCCGAGGAGACGACCCCTCCGGTGAGGGCGGCCACCACCTGCTCGGCCGCCTGATAGCCGGCACGGTCGGTGGCCTCGGCGGTCGACGCCCCCAGGTGGGGGGTCACCACCACGTTGGGATAGGCAAACAGGGGATGGTCGGTGATGGGCTCTGAGCGAAACACGTCCAGCGCGGCTCCGGCCACCTTGCCCGAGTCAAGCGCCGCCTGCAGGGCCACGTCGTCGACCAGCGGCCCGCGGGCGACGTTGAGCACCCGCACGCCGTCGCGCATCTTGGCGAACGCCTCGGCGTTCAGCCAGTTCTCGGTGTCGGGAGTATTGGGCAGGTGAAGGGTGATGAAGTCGGCCACGCCATAGAGGTCATCCGGGGTGTCGGCCTTCTCGACTCCCAGCTCCCGGTAGCGCTCGGCGCCCACGAAGGGATCGAAGCCCACCACCCGCATGCCGAAGCTCTTGGCGCGCTGGGCCACAAGCTGGCCGATGCGGCCGAAGCCGATGATCCCGAGAACCTTGTCGTAGAGCTCGACCCCGGAGAGCTTGGAGCGCTCCCAGCGTCCCGCCACCAGCGAGCTGTGCGCCTGAGGGACGTTGCGGGCCAGCGCCAGCAGCAGCGCCATGGTGTGCTCGGCGGCGGTGACCACGTTTGACTGGGGGGCATTAGCCACCACGATGCCGCGCTTGGTGGCGGCGGGCACGTCGACGTTGTCGACCCCGACTCCGGCACGGCCCACCACCCGCAGGCGGCGCGCACGCCCGATGAGCTCGGCGGTCATCTGCGTCGCTGAGCGGATGAGGATGGCGTCGTAGTCGCCAATGCGCCGGTCGAGCTCCTCGTCGTCCCAGTCGACGCCCAGATCAACGTCAAAGTGCTCGCCCAGCAGGGCGATGCCCGACGCGCCGATCTTCTCCTTGACCAAGACGCGTGAGCGCTCGGTGGCGGCGGCCTCGCCGGGGCCACCGGCCTCGGCGCCCGGATCGGTGGAGACGGCGGTCATACGCGCTCCACCACCCAGTCGATGCACGCGGTCAGCGCCCGCACGTCGTCGGGTTCGATGGCGGGAAACATTCCCACCCGCAGCTGATTGCGGCCGAGCTTGCGGTAGGGCTCGACGTCGAGGATCGCGTTGGCGCGCAGGACCGAGGCGACCTTCGCGGCGTCGACATCCTCGGAGAAGTCGATGGTCCCCACCACCAGCGAGCGCTTGGCCGCGTCGGCGACGAAGGGAGTGGCGTACTCCGATGCCTGCGCCCAGCCGTAGAGCGCTTGGGAGGATTCGGTGGTGCGCGCCACGCACCAGTCAAGACCACCGTGGCCAAGCATCCACTCGAGCTGGTCGGCGAGCATGATCAGGGTGGCCAGCGCCGGCGTGTTGTAGGTCTGGTCCTTGACCGAATTCTCCACCGCCGTGGCCAGCGAGAGAAACGGTGGGATCCAGCGCTCACCGGCGGCGATCTCCTCCACGCGCTCCTGGGCGGCGGGGCTCAGTAGGGCGATCCACAGCCCGCCGTCGGCGGCAAAGCTCTTCTGGGGGGCGAAGTAGTAGGCGTCGGCCTCGGCCGCCGCCAGCGGCAGACCGCCGGCCGCCGAGGTCGCGTCGATGACCACCAGCGCATCGCCGGCGCCGGTGGGCCGGCCCACGGGCACCATGACCCCCGTCGAGGTCTCGTTGTGAGCCCAGGCGATCACGTCGGCCTGCGGGTCGCTGGTGGGCTCGGGGGCATCGCCGGGGTCGGCGCCGATGACGATCGAGTCTTCGAGGAAGGGCGCGCCCTGCGTGCTCTGGGCGAACTTCGAGGAGAACTCCCCGTAGCTGAGGTGAAGCGCGCGGCGGCGCACCAGGCCGAAGGTGGCGATGTCCCAGAAGGCGGTGGCGCCGCCGTTTCCCAGCACGACCTCATAGCCGGCGGGCGCGCCGAGGAGCTCGGCCAGTCCGCTGCGCACGCGGGCGACGAGGGCCTTGACCGGCTTCTGGCGGTGAGAGGTGCCCATCAGATCCCCCTGGGTCGCCAGATGGGCAAGTTGCTCGGGACGGACCTTGGAGGGCCCGCACCCGAAGCGTCCGTCGGAGGGCCGCAGGTCGTCGGGCAGGACGAGCGCGCGAGCATCGGGGCTGGTCGTCGCGGGGCGCATGGGTTGGGGCGTCATGGGGAGCTTCCTCCCTTGCGGGGCGGGAATCGATGGAGGTGCCCAGGCGCGCGGCAGACGATGTCGCTCGTCGCTTCCCGGTGGTTAGCGCCCACCTGAACGCCAGTCGCGACGGCGCCGTGAGTCTAGCGGTTGGGCGACAGGGCGAGCACGGCGATGACCAGCCCCGCCAGGGCCACGCCGACGACACCGAGGATCAGCCCGGTGCGGGCCAGGCGTGGCCCACCCGCCGACCCCGCCTTCTCAGCGCGCATGCCCCTGAGCCCCAGGACCCATGCCAGCCCCGACGCCAGTAGCCCCAGCACCAGCAGCCCGCCAAACAGGGCCACGAGGCCGGTGACGCCCGCGACCACCGCGCCCACCGCCACGGGATCGCGGTCGGTGGGGCCTGAGGCGCGACGGTCGCGTCCCGGGCCGTCACCGGACCCGCCCGGCATTCGAAGTCCACCGAGGACCGACGGTCGGCGTCGTTTGGGCCGCTCGTCGGACGCCGGGTGCCCCGCGGGGTCGGGGTCGTTCTGAGCTGGACCCGACGGCTCCCCGGCCCGAGGGAGCTCGGGTGCCGGCGACGGCGACGGCGACGGCGACGGCGACGGATGATCCTCGCTCATGGGCGAGATGATGGCAGCGTCACTGGCGGCCTCCCCGAGCCGGGCCTGGGCAACCCACCCGCTCAGCCCATCCGTCAGAACTCGGTCTGGATCCAGTCCATGTTCGAGCGCAGCTCGGCGCCCTGGCTCTCGATCTGGTGGCCTCGCTGCTCCTCGCGCATGCGCTGGAAGTTCTCCTGACCGGCTCGGTTCTCGGCGATCCACTCGCGGGCGAAGTCGCCGGACTGGATCTCGGCGAGCACGCGCTTCATCTCCGCCCGGGTCTCGGGGCCGATGATGCGCTTGCCTCGGGTGAGATCGCCGTACTCGGCGGTGTTGGAGATCGAGAAGCGCATGCCGCTGATGCCCTTCTCATACATGAGATCGACGATCAGCTTGAGCTCGTGCAGGCACTCGAAGTAGGCCAGGCGCGGGTCATAGCCCGCCTGCACGAGCGTGTCATAGCCGGCCTGGACGAGCTCGGAAGCCCCTCCGCACAGGACGGCCTGCTCCCCGAACAGGTCGGTCTCGGTCTCGTCTTTGAAGGACGTCTCGATGACCCCGCCGCGGGTGCATCCGATGCCCTTGGCGTAGGCCAGGGTGAGCTCGCGGGCACGTCCGGTGGCGTCCTGGGCGATGGCGATGAGGCCGGGGACGCCGCTGCCCTCGGTGAACTGGCGGCGCACGAGATGCCCGGGGCCCTTGGGGGCGACCAGGGCGACATCGACTCCGACGGGGGGGTCGACCTCGCCGTAGTGGATGGAGAAGCCGTGGCCGAAGAGCAGCAGGTTGCCCTCGGCGATCCCGTCGCGCACCTGCTCCCACACCTGGCGGTGAAGCTCATCGGGCACGAGCATCATCACCACGTCGCCCCGGCTGGCCGCGTCGGTGACCGACGCCACCTCCAGGCCGTGCTGGCGCGCCTCTCCCACCGAGCTTGACTGCTCACGCAGTCCGACGACGACGTCGACATCCGAGTCTTTGAGGTTCAGCGCGTGGGCGTGGCCTTGGGAGCCGTAGCCGATGATCGCCACCGTGCGACCGTTCAACAGGGTCAGGTCCGCGTCGGCGTCGTAGATCATCTCGTCGGTATGGGCCATGGACGGCGCCAGGCTATCCGAAACGGGGACCGCTCAAGCGCTGGCGGCCGCGACCAGGCTACGGGCGGGCAGACGGCACCGGCCGCGTTGGTCTGTGAAGTCAGCCAGCGCGCACTCGATGGCCTCGCGCACCGACTCGGCCTCGGTCTGTGGCAGGCCATTCAGCGTGTCACGGCGCCCGGGGGCGATGTCGAGCTGGGCCTCCCACCAGTCATCGAAGCTCTGAAAGTCGAAGTGAAAATCGACGGCGTCGACCTCCACCTCGGTGAAGCCCGCCTCAGCGAGAAGCTCCTCCAGGCTCTCGCGGTCTGAGAGGGCGAACATCGAAGGCTCGCCGGAGACCGGGGGCGCCTGGTGGCCGTGAGCCACGAGCTCGCGCCCCGGGACCGCCGCCCAGGGATTGCTTGCCGGCCGATCCCAGGTGGCCAGCGCGAGTCGGCCGCCTGGGCTCAGCACCCGCCGGGTCTCGCGCAGCGCTGCCCCGGGGTCGGCCATGAGCATGTAGCCCCAGCGACAGAGCACGCCGTTCAGGCTGGCCAGCGGCAGGTCGATCCACTCGGCGTCGATGACCTTGAACTCGACGCGGTCGAGGTCGAGCTCGGCCGCCCGAGCCCGCGCCCCCTCGAGCATCCCCTCGGCCTGGTCGCTGCAGATGAGTCGACCGCCCGGGGCGGTGAGCTCGGCGGCCAGGAAGCCGGTCTCACCGAGGCCGGCGGCGAGCTCGAGCACCCGATGGCCGGGCTGGGGGTCGATCGCCTGAACCATCCACTGAGACACCGGAGCGCTGGCCTGGCGCATGGCACCCTGGCGGCGCGCCCAGCCCGCCGCCGCGCCCTCCCACGCCTGCAGGCTGGCGGCACGCAGCTCGTCGGGATCGCTGACCATCGACCCGGCGACCCTACCCGACGTGCAGGGCGCGGCGCAGAAGCTTGCCCGAGGGCGTCCGCGGCAACTCGGTGCCAAAGACGAAATCCTTGGGAACCTTGAAGCGGGCCAGGCGCGCGGCGCAGTGATCACGCAGCTCGGCAATGCCCACCCCGGCGCCGGCGACAGGCACGACGATGGCCACCACCGCCTCCCCCCACTCCGAATCGGGGCGACCGCAGACGGCGGCCTCGGACACGCCGGGATGCTCAAGCAGCACCGCCTCGACCTCGGTGGGGGCGACGTTCTCCCCTCCGGAGACGATGGTGTCGGCCTTGCGCCCGGTGACGGTGAGGCGTCCCGTCGCGTCGAGCGCCCCCAGATCTCCGGTGCTCAGCCACCCGTCAGGTCCGCGCGCGCCCGCCGCCACGGTGGGACCGCTGACGAGGATCTCACCGTCGGCGGCGATGCCCACGCGCGTGCAGAACAGGGGCACTCCGGCGTCGGCCCCGCCCCCTCCCGGCGCCGCGGTCGTGACCTGGGAGCACGCCTCGGTGAGTCCGTAGGTCTCACTGACGCGCACACCCGCCGCGCGGGCACGCTGGAGCAGGACGGGCGCCACCGGACCGCCGCCGATGAGCGCACAGCGCAGCGTCGGCGGGTGGCGCAGGCCGGCGTCCAGCAGGCGGGCCAGGGTGGTGGGCACCAGGGAGATGAGCGTCGGGCCGTCGGCTCGATGGAGCTCGTCGAGCACGGCCTCGGTGTCAAAGCGCTCAAGGACGATGGCGGTGGTGGCATAGATCGCGCTGCGCAGGAGGATCGACAGGCCGCCCACGTGGGCCACAGGCAACGCGCACAGCCAGCGCTCCCCCGGGTCCAGCCCCAGCGCCACCGCCGAGCCCAGAGCACTCCACAGCAGGTTGGCATAGCTGAACGCCACCGGCTTGGGCGTCCCGCTGGTGCCCGAGGTGTGCATGACCACCGCGGTACTCGCGAGGTCGTGCTTGATTCTCGCCCCGGCCCCGGCCCCGGCCCCGGGTTCGGCCGGCTGCGACACCAATCCCGCCTGCGCCTCGATCGATGCCTCCACGACGACGGCGGCCCCCGCGACCACCGTCGCGCGCTCACGAGGCCCGAGTCGGGGGTCGACCGGAACCACTACCGCCCCCAGCGCCAGGGCACCATGCAGGACAGCGGCGAAGCCCGCCCCGCCCGGCAGGGCCAGGGCCACCCGCGTTTGCGGGCCCACGCCACGCTCGCTCAACCACGCCGCGGCGCTGCGGGCCCGAACCGCGAGCTCTACGTAGGTGAGAGACTGGGTGGGAGTGCGCAGCGCCACCCGTTGAGGGTGGGCGCGCGCGGCGCGCGACAGCCAGGGCTCGATGAGCACGGTCGACAGGCTAGCCTTGGCCGCCGCGAGCCCGACCGCAGGAGGCAGTAGCCGTGAACGTCGCCTGGACCCCCGCCGGTGAGTACACAGACATCCGCTATGAGACGTCGGGTACGGGCATCGCCAAGCTCACCATCGACCGTCCCGAGGTGCGAAACGCGTTTCGGCCGGAGACGGTCATCGAGCTGTCTGACGCCTTTGAGCGGGCGCGCGAGGACTTGGAGGTCGGAGTCATCATCCTCACCGGCGAGGGTCCCGATGCCTTCTGCTCGGGAGGCGATCAGCGGGTGCGCGGCGACGCGGGCTATGAGGCCGACGACAGCGCCGGCCAGCGCGGGGTCGGGCGCTTTCATGTCACCGACCTGCACCTGCAGATCCGGCGCACTCCCAAGCCGGTGGTGGCCATGGTGGCGGGCTACGCGGTGGGTGGCGGCCACGTCCTGCACGTCGTCTGTGACCTGACCATCGCCGCCGAGAACGCCCGCTTCGGACAGACCGGACCCCGGGTGGGCTCCTTCGACGGCGGCTACGGAGCGAGCCTGCTCGCCGCCCAGATCGGCCAGAAGCGCGCAAAGGAGATCTGGTTCCTCTGTCGACAGTACGACGCGGCCCAGGCTCTGAGCATGGGGTTGGTCAACGCCGTCGTGCCCCTCGAGTGTCTGGAGGCCGAGACGGTGGGGTGGTGTGAGGAGATGCTTGCCCTCTCTCCCTTTGCCCTGCGCCTGCTCAAGGCGAGCTTCAACGCCGCCGAGGACGGCCTGACCGGCATCCAGCAGCTGGCCCATGACACCAACCTGCTGTTCTACGGCTCCCCGGAGGCCCAGGAGGGGCGCAACGCCTACCGGGAGAAGCGCCCCGCCGACTTCTCGAAGTTTCCCAGGCGCGCTTAGGGCCACCTGTCATGCGCGTCTGGATCATGGCCGCCCGGGTGCGCACGCTGCCGGCCACCGTCGCCCCGGTCCTGGTGGGCACGGCGCTGGCCGTCACCGAGGGGACCTTCCGGGCCCTGGCCTTTATCGCCGCTCTGCTCGGGGCCCTGTTCATCCAGGTGGGCACCAACCTGTCAAACGACTATTCAGACGCCCGGCGCGGCGCTGACACCGAGGACCGCCTGGGACCCGTGCGGGTCACCGCCGGTGGCCTGGTCCCTCCCCAACGCGTCCTCATCGCCACCTACCTGAGCTTTGCGGTGGCGGTGGCCTGCGGCATCTACCTGGTGGTGGTCGCCGGCCCCGAGCTGCTGGCGGTGGGAGGCGCGTCCATCCTCGCCGGGGTCCTGTACACCGGCGGCCCACGTCCCTACGGCTATGAGGGGTTGGGTGAGGTCTTCGTCTTCCTGTTCTTCGGGATCGTCGCCGTCACCGGCTCCTACTTCGTCCAGCGCCAGCGCCTGGAGTGGGAGGCCTTTGCCCTGGCCGTTCCCGTCGGGCTGCTGGCCGCCGCCATCCTCGTGGTCAACAACGTGCGTGACCTGGAGACCGACCGCCGGGCGGGCAAGCGCACCCTGGCCGTGCGCCTCGGCCGCGAGCGCACCCGCAAGCTCTTTGCGGCGATGGTCGGGCTGGCCTTTGTCAGCGCTCCACTGCCGTGGATCCTGGGCTCCCTGTCGGCGTGGCTGCTGCTTTGCCTGCTCGCCGTTCCCCTGGGGCTGCGGGTGGTGGCCATCGTGCGCCGGCGCACCGACGGTGGCGCCCTCAACGGCGCCCTGGCCGCCACGGCGCTGCTTGAGCTCGTCTTCTGCCTGTTGCTGGCGGCTGGGGTGCTGGCGCAGGGACCCGCGGGCCGGTGAGGGTCTCGCTCACTGAGCGCACCCTGCGCTTCGCCGCGCCGCTGGCCACCTCCTTCGGAGTCCTCGAGGAGCGCGACCTGCTCGAGCTGCGCCTCACCGGTGAGGACGGGGTCAGTGGCCACGGTGAGGCCGCCCCGCTTGAGCCCTACGACGGGATCCCCACCGCCATCGTGCGCGCCGCGCTCGAGCGTTACCTGCCCATCCTGGAAGCAGGAGACGGTGCTTCGGGGTCAGAGCTGCTGGATGCCTGCCGGGCGGCAGCGGATCTCCCCCAGGCCCTGGCGGCGGTGGATCTGGCCCTGTGGGACCGCGCCGGTCGCCGCGCCGGGCGCCCGCTGTGTGAGCTGCTCAGCGACGACCCGGCACGGCGGGTGGTGGTCAACGCCACGCTGGGCGCCACCGACCGCCTCGGCGCCGCCGAGCAGGCCTCCGCCGCGGTGGCGGCGGGCTACACGTGCCTGAAGGTGAAGGTGGGAGTGGGTGACGACGGCGGCCGGGTGGCCGCGGTACGCGCCCGGGCCGGCCCGGCGATCGCCCTGCGCCTGGACGCCAACGGGGCGTGGATGGAGGAGGAGGCGGTACGCGCCATCGAGGCGCTGGCCCCCGCCGGACTGGAGTTCGTGGAGGAGCCGGTGAGTGGCCTGCAGGCGATGCGCAGCGTGCGCGCTCGGGTCAGCGTGCGGGTGGCGATGGACGAGACCGCCGCGATGCCCGGAGCGCTGGCCAGCGGAGCCGCCGACGCAGTGTGTCTGAAGATCTCCCGCTGCGGGGGGATCTCGGGTCTGCTGGCCGCCGCGGCGCTGGTGAGCACGACCGGGGCCGAGGCCTACCTGGCCTCCACCTTCGACGGGCCTCTGGGCATTGCCGGCGCCCTGCACGCCGCCGCCGCCCTGACCGCGCGGTCGGCGCTGCCCGCCTGCGGTCTGGCCACCCTGGGCGCGTTCTCCGGCCTGGTGGACCCGTTTTCACCCGTGGGAGGGGCGATCGCCGTCCCCACCGGTCCGGGGCTGGGCGTCACCGTCTGAGCCCAGTGGCGGCATCCGGGTGGGTCTCGATCGCCCGGGCCAACGCCTCCGGAGCCTCCAGAGCCAGCGCGTGGCCGGCCCCCGCCACCGTCACCAGGACACCGTGCGCCAGGCCCGCGATCAGGCGTTGGCCCAGCTCGCGATAGCGGGTGTCGCGCTCGCCCACCACCACCGTCACCGGCATGTGCAGCTCGCCGAGGCGATCCCACAACGGGATCATGGTCCCCGTCCCCACGCCGCGCAGCGCGGCGGCCAGGCCCGACGCCTGGTTGCCCAGGCGTCGGGCCCGCGCCCGGGCGCGCACCACCTCGCTCTGTCCGGCAAATAACGCCTGGCTCTCCCACTCGCTGACAAAGGCCTCCAGCCCGTCGCGCTCCAGGCGCTCGGCGAGCTCCTC
>JAABUU010002293.1_pt1 | contig 27734 bp, 18 predicted proteins | sample 5559301 | NCBI WGS metagenome assembly JAABUU01 (sample SAMN10711884, study PRJNA513360) | rock metagenome | isolation source: Antarctica rocks | place: Antarctica: Victoria Land, Richard Nunatak white | reverse complement strand
GAATGAAGATCGCTGATCTAGAGAAGAATAATGATCAATCAATCTATAAACAGATTCTTGAGACTAATGAGATCGACGAGAATTGTACGCTACTTCGCGAAGCAATAGCAAGAGACGAAGCACAATGTGAAGACATCAAGCTGAAGAATTGTCGAGTTCAGAATGAAATCTTATACAAAGACAGTCAGCTATGAGTTTCGTTCAATGAACTTCTGCAAATGAATCTGATTCGTGAGATACATGATCAGTCGTCGATCGATCATTCTGAAATTCTTAGAACAGTGAAGATCATAAAGTGAAATTACTATTGATCTTCTATGCGAAAAACGATAGATCGATATATTCGAAACTGCTACGTATGTCAACGTTCAAAGACATCAAGAAATAAATCAAATGACTTGCTTCAATCTCTATTTATATCTGAACAGCGATGACAAGACATAGCAATGAACTTCATTATCGATCTATCTGATTCGTACGATTACAACGCTATTCTGACTGTCATCTGCAGATTGTCAAAAGAAAGACATTATATTTCTTGCATCATTGATGATGAAGATATCACAGCTGAAAAGACAGCTGAAATGCTGATTCAATGAGTATATTGAACTCATGATCTATCAAGCTTCATAGTATCTGATCGAAGTTCGCAATTCATCTCTATACTATGAAAGTTTCTTTGCAAACGACTGAACATTTCTCTTCGATTGTTCATCGTCTATCATCTTCAGATCAACGATCAAAGCGAACGAGTCAATCAGAACATCAAGCGTTATCTTCGATTCTTCTGTTTGTATATGCAGAACGACTGATCTAAGTGACTACTCATGATCGAGTTTGTCGACAATAACGTCTTGTCATCAGTCATCTTCTTGACTCTCTTCTTCATGAACAAGAGCTTTCATTCTCGTATGAGCTTCGACCCTGACATCATCGAGTATGAAAGCACTCGCGAACGCTTGCAGATCGATCGAGTCAAGAATATATCTGAACAAATGAACAAGACTTTGATCTTCGCTCGTGAAGCTCTGATCAAAACACGAGAACAAATGATGAATCAAGCTAATAAGCATAGAAAGAAGATCAATTACAAGATCGAATCAAAGATGTTTCTGAATGAACGAAACATCGTTACAGCGAGATCTTTCAAAAAATTGAATGACAAGATGCTCAACTCATTTCAGATCACTGAGTCTGTTGACTCATTCTATAAGTTGAAACTATCAGAGACTATGCGTATACACGACGTATTTCATTCAGAACTTCTTCGTTCTGTCGTCAATGACTTTCTGTCTGATCAAAAGAATGAATTTTCGAAATCAATAGTGATAAACGATGAAGATGAATGAAAAATCAATGATATACTGAACTCTTGACGCTATAGAAGACGACTTCAATATCGAGTCAAATGAAAGAGCTATGACAATGATCTCAACTGATATAACGCTGACGATGACGAATTTATGAATGCTCAAGAGATGATTGACGACTTTCATATCAAATATTCAAGAAAAGCGCACTAAGAAACAACATTCATGCGAACATGAATAGTCAAGAAAGAAGAGTAATGTCACGATTCTAGCCTTCGTCTATTCTTCAACTAGTCTTCGTCTGGTTTCATTCTAATCGAGTCTAGCACAGAGCTGAGAAACACACATATAAGAATCGAGTTCTTTTCTGTAGATACTTTTCTTTCTTAGCATTTATCTATTAGTTAAATGACATCTCTATGACTCGCTCTAGATCGATCTCTAACAGTTAGCTTATGTTCTTCTGAGTCATATAAATAGTCAATTCTTCTCTTCTAGATACTTTTCTTTCTTAGCATTTATATACTCGTTACATTACACTCATATGACTCGCTCTATGCTGATCTCTAACATTATATAAATGCTTCTTCGTTACAGACGAAGTGAAATAATCTGCATTGATTTTCGAGTGCTTCTGTTGACTCTTCAACTCACTATCAACATTTGATCTAGTCGACTTGCAATCATCAGCAGCACTCATCTTTCTTTTCTCGTGAGCTGATTCAGCGAGAATAAACAAAAGATTTGAACTCGTGCGCTGATCAGCGAGTATAAACAAACGATCGAAATCATTCGACTAGATTAGAAGATCAGCGAATTAATCGTTCATTCAGATTCGCAAGAAATTCTTTGAATTTGATAAACAAACGAGATCAGTCATAAAACTGCGTGAAGTCTCTATTTCAAAGAGCAATCAAAGAGATCAGTCTAAAACTGCGTGAAGTCTCTATCTCAAGAAGCAAACTCTCAGTGAGTCTGCTTCAATGACATCTATTCTCAATGCAATGATCTACTCGCTCTCGTCGCTCTACTCATCAGTGAATCTGATCATACATTCACATGCAACTAGTGAGTCTGCTACAATGACGAGCTCAAAGTCGATCTCTTCAATGAGCAAGTCGATCAGTGAGTCTGCTTCAATGACATCGTCAATGCAATGATTCATCTATTCTCATCGCTCTACTCATCAGTGAATTGATTCGTCTATTCATTCATGTGCAACTAGTGAGTCTGCTACAATGACACGATAATGTCTTCAACAACAAGCAAATCTTTGAGCTTGTTTCTATATCGAAATCTCAGTGAGTCTGCTTCAACGACACTCTCAATGCAATGATCTACTCGCTCACATCGCTCTATCTATCAGTGAATCTGATCAAACGTTCATGTGCAACTAGTGAGTCTGCTACAATGACATCATTCGAATCGATCTCTTCGATGAGCTAGTCGATTCTCTTCTAGTGAGTCTGCTTCAATGACATCAGTCAATAGTTGATCTCTTTGCTGAGCAAGTCGATTTCTCTCTACATAGCTAGTCTGCTACAATAGACATTTCGATTCTACACAAGACTAAGAAAATACATTCATGTGAACATGAATCATTGAAGAGAGAAAGTACTGTTACGATTCTAGCTATGCATCTATGTTGATAGCTATGTTGATGACTATGTTGATGACTATGTTTCTGACTATCGTCGATCGCTCGTCACTAGACTATTGAGTTGTTTCGAAGTCAACTCTATTCAGAGTTAGCTTATGTTCTTCTGAGTCATATAGATAGTCGATTCTTCTCTTCTAGATACTTTTCTTTCTTAGCATTTATATACTCGTTACATTACACTCATATGACTCGCTCTATGCTGATCTCTAACACTTCATGCTTCTAAATAGCTGAAGACGATAGAAAATCTCAACTTTGACTGTGATTGAATAGAGATCGAGCTGCTTGTCTTTCAAATCTTTGCATGATCTAGTGATTTTGATGTTTTCAAAGACTAATCAAACTTGATCATTTACTTCATAAATGACGTCTCATCTATGCTTGTTCATCTGAGCTTCAATGATCTGCTTGATCTTTTTCAATTGTTGATGATTGAAGATAAGAAGCTCGCTCATTTGAATGACAATGTCATCGATCTTTCTAGTCTCAATACGTTGACAAGTCGTTTCGTAATCAGTTGTATCTGAATCGAAACTCATTCGAAAGTGAAAGTCTTTATTGAAGTAGAAAGAAATCATCAAGATAGTCGAGAATGTATTGAAATTGTCACTGAATTTCATCATTGAAAGTCATTTAATTCAGTCATTCTGCATGTAATTGCAGTAGGTTCGAAGTTCGTGTTCAACATCTTGATTAGCTTGTTTCAACTGATTGTTGATCTCTGAATGATAGACTGTTGATAGATTGACTTTGATCTTCAGTCGTTTACAAAGACTTTGTCACATGATCAATATGAACTGAAAGTCTCTATTCGAAACGATAGAACTGAGTAGATCATGAAGTTGATAGACATTTCATAACATGATTCATACTGTTTCTTCGATTGAGATGTCATCGTCTTTTCAATGACAGAAAACATAGTGATGTTCTTTGAAGAGACAACATATGATTGTGCAAATGACGTTATAGTTTTTCGATAGAAGTAGCTCAGTGATGAAGTTCATAGTTATATCTTGTCAACGCTGCTGAGAAATCAATAGAAGCTGAAGCAAATCATTTGTATCATCACAAGATGCTTTGCTTCGCTGACAGACATGACAGTTTTGAATGTATTATCAAATAGTTGCTCGATGATCTGATCAATAGTAGAAGCGTTGAACTAGATCAATCATTTGTTTAATGTCAGAGTGCAAGATTGATGATTGATCGTGAATCTTTCAAAACAATTTCATATGCATTTGTTTCAACATTCATAGTAAACTCTTTTTGAATAGAACGTTGTCAATGATTTGACAGTTCTTTAGCTTCATGTCATGAAGCTTCAGTTCATCTTTGTTCATAGCTTGTCAATACTCATTGCATAGTTCATTCTTCTGATTGACTAGATGTACGCGTTGATAGAGATTAGTCTCGTATTCAGATTCGATTTTGAACTCAATCAATAAAATGTTTATTCGATTTGAGATCAGTATAGTCTGAAAACGATCATCTATGTCTTTAGCTGATTCAGAACTATCGATCATCGACATTCTAGTTAAAGCATCGACTTTGAAGTTTGTTTTGCCTGATCGAAAGATAATCTGAAAGTTAAACTTCAATAGAATATTCAGATAGTTTGCTTGTTGTCAAGTCAGCTGTTTGTTTTTCATAAAGATCTTCAAAGTCTGATGATCAGTAAACATCTGAATAGATAGCTCAGTATTTTCTAGTTCGAATCATCAGTGTTCGAAGCATCGAATGATAGCTAGCAATTTCTTGTCATAGATGTGATAATTGCATTCAGCTGAAATCATGCTCTTGCTATAGAAGACTATCGAATGAAGCACATTCTCATCATCGTACTAAGATAGTACGTCGTCTTTTACATAGTTGAATGCATCAATTTTCAAAATAGCTTGACGTTTGACATTGAAATGACGTAGAACTGAAGTCGAGCTGATCTGTTTCTTTAGATTGTCAAAGACTTTGACGCAGACTTCATTTCAAACAAAAGACGTGTCTTTTTGAATCAGTTGAGTGAATGACTTAACTAGTTTTGAAAAGTTCTTGATGAAGCATCGATAGAAATTGACGAAGTCAACAAAGTCTTGTATCTCTTTTAGATTAGTAGATGTAGCTCAATTGACTATAACTTTCACTTTGATAGAGTTCATGCAAAGATCTTGTTCTGATACTATGACTTTTAAGAAGATTGTTTCTTCTACGTTGAATTCGCACTTTCGAATATCTATCTGCAGATCAGCGTGTCATAGACGATCTAGTATCATCTTGACATGTTGTCTATGCTTCTTTTGAGTCTTGCTGTATATGAGAATGTCGTCTAAATAAGCTTGGCAAAAGTCATTTAGAAAGTCTCATAGAACATCGTTCATATATTGCTGAAACAAGGTTGAATTATTTGTTAATTTGAATGATAGAATCTTTGATTTGTACGCTTCTAGAGCGATAATAAAGATCGTATAGTTCTCACTATCGAGATGCATACGAAGTTTGTTGAAAGCGAAAATTATATTCAGTCGAGTCAGATGCTTGCAGTCAACGATTTTGTCAATCATCTCATCTATGAGCAATAGAGAGTAGCGATTTCTTTTGATAATGACATTGAGCTTTCGATAGTCGACGCAGAAGCGAAGATCATCATTGATCTTCAGAGCGAATAGAACGAGTGAGAAATATGAGATCTTGCTAGAAGTAATAAAATTCTTTGACAGATTTTCGTTCAGATATTCTTTGATTTTCTGAAGCTTGTAAAGTAACATTTGATAAGCTAGACATCTAGAAGAAGTGACATCGTTAGTGAGCTCTATCTTATGATCATATGAACGATGAGATGATAGCTTATCGACTTGAGCTCGATCAAACACGTCAAGAAAATTCTGATATTTCGAAGATAGCTTGACTTTGATGTCTTCTAGATTTTGAGCTGATGCATCGATGAAAGCGACGTCTAAAACATTCAGTTCGCATTAAATGTTGTAGACTATTTTTCTATCAATATCTTCGATTAACATGACGAAAATCTCGATGCAATTCTTCTTTGATCGTTTAATCAATGCATGAAAAGATGCAGTTCTCACACTGAACATAGAAAAGTTCTTTTTCAAAGCAGTAGAAGTGAGTCGTTGAAGCACTTTGAGAGCTGAACGAATAGAAGAATTTGATGATCGTGATCATTTTGAGTGTGAAGTTCTGACTGATATCAAAAAAACAGAAATGAAAGCTTTTAATTGATTCGAAAAAACGATGACATCGTTTCGCATATCTAGTAGTATTTCATTTTTGTTCATTCAGAACTTTTCTAATATGATGTCATGATGATCTATATCAGCTATTAACATTGAAACAGTTAATTTCTTATGACTTTCGACTGTGAGATTGAGTAGAATTTTATGAGTAATGATCTTCTTCGTCAGCTTTTCGTCATATTCTCTTATTAACTTCTCTTTAGCTAGTCGTATGAGTTGAATTTCGAGCTTCTGACATATTTGATTGACTAGCTTTGTATGAATCAAGATGTAGATTGTTGAGTCACTGTCTATCAGAGATCGTAGCTTGAAGAATTCGCCTTGCGAGAATAGAATGACATTGACTAGAAATGACTTTTCGAAGTAGTTCTCTTCAATAGATGAAATTTCGTCGATTAGATTGCACAAAGAAATGATCTCTATCTCTTTGATGATTCTGAAAGAGATGACTAGTTTTTTGAATCAGACTCTGAATTGAAGTTCAAAGAATGATCAAACTCGTCATCTAATGCGTTAATTCTGAAAGATTTATTCAAACACTCTTTAGAAGTATGATCAGACTTATGACAAAGAAAGCAGTTTTCAATTAGTAAGTCATTTTCTTTGACGCTAGTCAAAACAGCGTCGCGTGATTGTGACTGATTAGTCATCTTCATTTCTATGATTCTACGAGTAGCTTTGACTGATTCTTCAGCGAAGATGATCTGTTTAGTTGTTTAAGCTTTGATCATTGCTTCTCTATTCTTGATCTCTTGAATAGCTCGTTGATCATTATTCAATTGAATGAGATAGAAACGAATTTCTTTCAGAGTACTGAGTTGAATCAATTGAGTTATTCAAGCGAATCAAAGTCGAGAATTTATTTTATTCTTTAAATCAACGATCAGCTGTTTTTCTTGATAGTCTAGATAGAAGAATAGTCGTTGAAATTGAGTATAAAACTCGCTGAATTTCTTCTGTTCTTGAATCAAGTTGTAGTAGTCTCTACGAAAGTTGACTTCTTTATCTGAGTCATCGAACAACTGAGCTAGCTCTTTCAAGAGCTCATCGACGATCTTGTATGAGTTGAAACAGTCACGTTCGCGTCTTGACTGAGTGATCTCAGCTGCATCATCGAATAATCTGAAATGTATGTAGCTCAGCTTGACTCGTTCACTTGAAAAGAGATCAACGTTGATTTTCAGCTTGTTCTGAACTTTTTCATATCAGTTCTCTCAGATAAAGTTCTTTTCATCAGTGAACAATGAAGAATTGAGTATTTTCTGAAATCTAGAACGCTTAAAGTAGATTGACGATGACGAGATAATCTCTCTAGCTTGTAGCCTAGCTTTCAGCTCTTCGCATCGTTTCTTCAAAGCTTTCATAGTCATAGAAGATGTTATGATTTCAGCGAAGAGCGATGCTCGACAATAGAAGATGAAGTCATTTTTGTTGTTTGATTTGAGAGTTGATTGATTCTCTTGATCGATTTGATTCTCTAGCAATCAACGAAGATTCTTTATTGCTGATTCTATTAATCGAAATGAATGATACATACTTAATGAGCTGTAAGTCGTCTAGCAATTCAATCAGTCTCGCTGTTGATTCTATAAATTTCTAAGTGTTGTTCTGTCTTTCGATTGCGTTGATCATCAGATAAACGAATTTCTTTAGACTCGATCTGTCTGAACGAGTATATTGAACGAGTAATGAATATCTGTATTGTATGATAAACGAAATTCTTAATGTAATGTTGAAATCGTGTCTAGATCATTCAATCAAAGAGACTCGAGACTAATATGTATGTATTGTTCTTTAGAGATAGCTATAACAAGACATTAAGAATACAGAAGAGAAAGAGTGCGAACTCTTTTATAAATAATGACTTGAGACTGCGCTAGACTTGATACAGATGTGATGTAATAGATCAGATGTGTTTGTCTAAAAGAATGATGAAAGAAGTGAATGAAGAAAGTATTAAACAACGAAAAGAAGTGCTGAGAATGATTCAAAGAAATGCGCTAGATTCAAACTAGACATAGCATCATGACTTGCTTTAATCAAATTGATTAGAATTAGATCTGAACTCTGATCAATTCAGACATGTTCATAACAATGACATGTGACATCAAGTCAGTTGAGTCTTGAACAACTCATCTGCTTAAAAGCATTATCAATAAAAGAGTTTCACTTCTACTCATTAATGCTTCAGTCGAAGCTGAGAAAGCTGTCATCTCATGAGACATAAACATCAAAGAACAACTGTTTCATTGAGTCAGCAATCAATTCAATGAAGTCATCAATATGCTGAATGAGCTTCAAAGTCAATGAGACTTGACTTTACAACTCAATGAACATTGACTTCTTGTACAAGATGATCACAAAAAAAGAGCAAAACAACTAAAAGTCACTTTTGATAAAAACAATGAACTAGAAAAAAAGATCAATCAGTTACAAGATGAGTGATTGAACTTCAGAGTGAAACAACGTCAAGCTAATCAATTTATGTCTCGTCAAGATACTCAGTCAGCTGAGCAATGAGTCAATCAGAAAGAAGTTTGCTCTCAACGAGAATCTTTTACTTTATCTGATAATGAAAATGAAAATGATTATCACAAGTTCATCAAACTTTCAAATTCACTCATCTTCATTGAAACAGATGATTCTATCTGAGAGACATGAAATATCAAAATAGTTGACAAGCTCAATGTCAATGCAAATCATTACTCTACTGAAAAGATTTGTATTGTTTATGTGATTTTCAGACTAGAAGATGATGTTGATCAGCAAATTTATACAAAGCATTGTGTTAATGCTTTCTCACTTAATCAATCATTATCAAAGCTACTGAAACATCTGAAAGAAATTTACAAAGATCAGAATTTGATTTGAAAGTGTCATCATGAATATGTTGCTCTGAAGCAGCTTAACAAGTTCTTCAGCTCTTTCTATTTAAAATTCACTAGAATATTCAGCTTTCTGAACTACAACGATGTCACTCTGATGAACAACATTCAGAATAAAATCAACAATCATCTTCAGAACGTGTTGTCAGTTTGTCTCATAAAGTTTAACTCACTTGATAAGCTCAAGATCTTTCTTCAAGATGTAAATAACAAACAAAAAGTCAATTATCAGCTACGTAATAAGCAATGAACAGTCAAATCAATAGCAGCTTCGAAAAAATGTTTTGTTTCTTCGTCAACATCAGCTTCAATCTTAACTACTAGTTATGTTCAACTCGTTACTTTTTTCACTCTTGAATCTGAATGATCAAGAATGTCAATCATTTGCTTCAACTGCAAAGTATCAAATCATCTTTCAAAGAACTGCTTTCAGCTGAAGACTAGTACTTCAACATTTTGTGCATTCATTTCTTGTCTCAATGAGATCATCATGTCAAAAGAAGAGAAAAAATTATTTACAGAGAAATTGAAGAATGAGACAAAAAACTAGTGACTTTCATCAAAGACGCAATGAAAGATGTGTTAATTTCTTCAACAATGAGCAGCTCAGATGATCTTTTTGCTTCAAAATCTTTGATTATTGAATGTATACTATTTAACAATAAAATTAGTTACTCATTGAAGTCATTGATTAACATTGAAGCTGCTGATTATTCGTTCATTAATGAAGTGATTACGCAGATTGTTTATGATCAGTTGCAAATCGAGCTTCTGACTTTGATCAAAGCGAAGTCAATTCAAGAATTCGATGATCATTATGCTAAGAAACTCATTACTCATGTCATTTATTCAAATCTGACTGTTCAAGATCATATGATTGACACAGCTTCTATGTTGATCACTTAATTAAATCAACATCAAATGATTCTTGAAAAAACATGAATGAACAAAATCAATATGCAAATCAATATGCAAATCAATTTTCTTCGATTTTCGAATTTCATCTTTAGTCAGAAATTGATTGTTCTACTCTCAAGCAATAAAACAATCACGAAACGAAAGAGCTTAACTTCTACTCATATACTGAAGAGATCTTTCACTTTCGTTACATCTCAACTCAGTCAGAAATCACTTTCTTTCAATCAGTTCAATGAAAAGTCAGTTAAACTAATCAAACAGTCAAAATCGCGCGACGTGACTTTAACTAGCGTCAAAATTTCTAAATCGACGTCAGATTCAATGAACATAGCAATGATAAAGACAGCAACATATAGAATGTTAGTCAAACAATCAGATGTCAAGATCTTTGCTGTTATCATCTTGAAAATCGATCAACTCATAACTACAGTCAAAAACAAGTCTGAAGAAGTAAATCTGCATGAGCTTTCTCATGCTGAAATTCTCAATCAAGTCAAGATCAAGCTTCTTTCTGAATATTATGACTATCTAGACATCTTCGATTGAGCAATGATTGATCAGCTATCATCTCATCATTTCTATGATCACAAAATTGAGTTAATCAATGAAGAAATGCTCTTTCAAAGCAGACTATATCAGATGTTTGATCACAAGCTTCAGAAGATAAAGAAGTATCTGATTAATCATTTAAACAAAGAGTTCATTTTCTTCAGCTTTGCATCATACGTCTCGCTCATCTTGTTCATTGAAAAGAAAGACGATAGTCTGCGTTTCTGCGTCAATTACAGAAAGCTCAATGCTTTGATCAAACGAAATCACTATTCTTTGTCATTAATAGACGAGACTTTTGCTTGTATACAAGAAAGCAAGTATCTGACTCGATTGAATATCATTATCGCGTTCAACAAACTACACATGCATTCAGATAGCAAAGATTTGACTATTTTTATCATCTTTTTTAATTTCTACAAATATCACGTGATGTCTTTTGAATTAATCAACGGTTTAACTTTCTATCAACACTATATGAATGATATGCTATTTGACTATCTTCATCAGTTTTGTCAGATTTATCTAAATGACATTATCATTTACAGCAAAACATTGAAGAAACATAAGTGACATGTACAATTAGTTCTACATAGATTACAAGAGACTGATCTTCAGATGAATATAAACAAATGCAAGTTTCATGTTCAGAAGATTTTCTTTCTGAGACTATTGCTATTCATTGAAGAACTAAATGTTAGAAGTCAGCATAGAGCGAGTCATATGAGTGTAATGTAACAAGTATATAAATGCTAAGAAAGAAAAGTATCTAGAAGAAAAGAATCGACTATCTATATGACTCAGAAGAACATAAGCTAATTCTGAATAGAGTTGACTTTGAAACAACTCGATAGTCTAGTGACGAGCGATCGACGATAGTCAGAAACATAGTCATCAACATAGTCATCAACATAGTCATCAACATAGCTATCAACATAGATGCGTAGCTAGAATCGTAACAGTATTCTTTCTCTTCAACGATTCATGTTCACATGAATGTATTTTCTTAGTCTTGTGTAGAATCGAAATGTCTATTGTAGCAGACTAGCTATGTAGAAAGAAATCGACTTGCTCAGCGAAGAGATTGACTATTGACTGATGTCATTGAAGCAGACTCACTAAAAGAAAATCGACTAGCTCATCAAAGAGATCAATTGTGATCGTGTCATTGAAGCAAACTCACTGCTGATTCAGATCTACTACATAGTAGAGCTTGTTTCGTTTGTTGATCAACTCAATCAAGAGATCAATCATTGTTCATCATTGTAGCAGACTCACTGTTGAGGTTTCGATATAGAAACAAGCTCATGAATTTGCTTGTTATCGAAGATGATCGTGTCATTGAAGCAGACTCACTAGTCGCACGTGAACGTATGATCAGGTTCACTGATGAGTAGAGCGATGAGAGCGAGTAGATCATTGCATTGAGAATAGATGTCATTGAAGCAGACTCACTGAGAGTTTGCTCATCGAGATAGAGACTTCACGCAGTTCTAGACTGATCTCTTTGATTGCTCTTTGAGATAGAGACTTCATGCAGTCATAGACTGATCTCGTTTGATTATTCAACAAATTTCAAGAATCTCTTGCAAATTTGAATGAATGATTAATTCGCTGATCTTTGATCTAGTCGAATGATTTCGATCGTTTATTTAATCTCGCTGATCAGCGCATGAGAAAAGAAGAAAGTGAGTGTTGCTGATGATTGCAAGTCGACTAGATCAAATGTCGATAGTGAGTTGAAGAGTCGACAGAAGCACTCGAGAGTCGATGCAGATTATTTCACTTCGTCTGTAACGAAGAAGCATTTATATAATGTTAGAAATCAGCATAGAGCGAGTCATATGAGTGTAATGTAACGAGTATATAAATGCTAAGAAAGAAAAGTATCTAGAAGGAAAGAATCGACTATCTATATGACTCAGAAGAACATAAGCTAACTCTGAATAAAGTTGACTTCGAAACAACTTGATAGTCTAGTGACGAGCGATCGACGATAGTCAGAAACATAGTCATCAACATAGTCATCAACATAGCTATCAACATAGATGCGTAGCTAGAATCGTAACACTAAAGATGAATCTCAGAAAAGTACAAGCAGTAGTTGAATGATCTACTTCTACAAATCTCACTTGAATGCAGTTCTTCGTTGACTTCTGCAATTTCTATCGACGTTTTATAAAGAACTTTTCAAAGATTGTTTATTCTCTGATTTGACTAACTCAAAAAGAGATGATATTTGAATGAGATTAAGCTTATCAAATGATCTTTGATCATATGAAGAAATGAATGACTGAAGTCTTTATTCTTCGTCATTTTGATCAGAATAGAAAGACTATTCTTGAAACAGACTCATTCAACTACGTCAACGATGACATACTTTCTCAGTATGACGACGAAGAAACATTGCATTCAATGATTTACTACAGCAAGAATCTGACTTTCGCTGAGTGCAATTACAAGATTTATGACAAGAAACTACTAGCAATCATTCGTGTCTTCAAGCATTGATGATCTGAGCTGAAATTGACTGAGCTATTCATCAAGATGTTCATTGATCATCAAGCTTTAATGTCATTAATGAAAGATAAAGAGCTAAGTAGACGTCAAATGCGCTGAGTAAAAAAGCTTGTTGACTTCAACTTCAAAATCATGTATTGCTCAGACAAACAAAACATCAAAGTCGATGCATTGACTCATTAAGTCAATTCAGTTTCTAGAAGCTCTGAGAATGAATGATGTTGCTATCAGCGAACTACAATTCTCACGTTGAATCGAATGAAAATCATTGATTTCAAAGAGAAAGAAAATGATGAATCAATTTATTGATTGATTCTAGAAGTCAACAGAATCAACAAGAATTGTATTTTACTTCGTGAAGTTGTATTAAAAGATGAAGCTCAATACAAAGATATTAAATTAAGAAATTGTTGAGTTCAGAACAAAATATTATATCGAGATGATCTTCTATGAGTTTTCTTTGATGAGCATCTTCAAATGAAGTTAATTCGAAAAGTTTACAATCAATCTTCTATTGATCATTTCGAAATTCTCAGAACGATGAAGATCATAAGAAGATACTACTATTGATCTTCAATGCGAAAGACAATAGATCAATATATTTGAAACTGCTACATTTGTCAACGATCAAAGACTTTTCAAGATAAATTCAATGAACTACTACATTCTCTACTCTTACTTGAATAGCAATAAAAGAACATAGTCATAAATTTCATCATTAACTTATCTTCTTCTGAAGACAAAAATGTCATACTAACAATGATATGTAAACTATCAAAGAAACAACATTATATTTCTTGCTTCATTTTTCAGACGAGAGAATCACAGCAGAAAAAACAGCTGAGCTAATGCTTCAGTGAATATATTGAATACACGATTTACTCAATTTCATTGTTTTGAATCAAAACTTTCAATTTATCTTCATTCTATGAAAGTCGCTTTGCAAAAGACTAAACATTAATCTTCAACTCTTCACAGTTTATCATTCTCATATCAATGATCAAAGTGAATAAGTCAATCAGAACATTGAAAGATATTTTCAATTCTTCTGTTTATACATGCAGAATAACTGAGCTAAGCTACTACTTATGATTGAGTTCGTTGACAATAATACTCTGTTCTTAATCATCTTCTCAATCTCTTTCTTTCTAAACAAAGACTTTCATTCTCATATGAGCTTTGAACTCAATGTCATTGAATATAAAAGTTTTCGTGAATGCTTGCAGACAACTAAAGTCAAGAATATATCTAAACATATGAACAAAACATTGAAGTTTGCTTGCGAGTCGCTAGTCAAAACACAAGAACAAATGATGAAACAAGTCAATAAGCATAGAAAAAAAGTTGATTATGAGATTGAATCAAAGATGTTTCTGAATGAAAGAAACATTGTTACAGCGAAATCTTTCAAGAAGCTAGATGACAAAATGCTCGATTCTTTCATCAATTTAAATCTTGTCGACTCTTCATATAAACTGAAATTATCAAAATCTATGCATGTTTATGATGTATTTCATTCTGATCTGCTTCGCTCTGTCGTCGATGATCTCTTGTCTGATCAAAAGAATGAATTCTCAGATTCAATAGTGATAAACGACGAAGATGAGAAATCAATGATATATTGAATTCTCATCGATATTGAAGATGACTTCAGTATAGAGTCAAATGAAAGAGTTATGACAATGATCTCAATTAATACAACACTGATGACGATGAATTTATGAATGTTTAGAAAATTATTGATGATTTTCATATTTGATACTTGAACAAATTGCACTAATCAACAATTCAATCAATCATGATTTAACAGATCTGAGTCTGTGAAATCATGATTGAGCAATCAATCGAGTCGAGCAGAAAATACATTCATGTGAACATGAATTGTTGAAGAAGAAAGATAATGTCATGATTCTAGTCTTGTCAAACTCAGTCTTCTAGTCTTGTCAGATTTATTCTCACTTCATCATCTTGACTAGTTTCTATTGAGTTTAGCGTTGACTGAGAAATACACATATGTAGTCAGCTTCTTTTCTGTAGCTATCTTTCTTTCTTAGCATTTATCTATTAGTTAAATGACACTCATATGACTCGCTTTATGCTGACTTCTAACACATATGAACAAACGCAGATTTTATTGACAAAAGCGAGATTCAGTTCAGCAACATATGAATGAATGCAGATTTTATTAACAAAAGCAGAACTCAGTTCAACGAGATCAGCTCAAATTCAGATTTTATTCAACTTTAAGCAATGAATGTCACTTAAGCTAAACTTTAAAATTTAGTTCACTTTATAAGATGATGCTTTAAAGTATTGAAAATGATCATCGTATCACAATTGCACTATACATGAACATCAACAAAAGATGCAAATATTAACATATATGAGTAATAACATCAAATATATATAGAGACATTAAATGATTCAAATTATAATATATATTTATTCATGAAAGTTATTGTCGCTCTGTTTAATGATGACTTGAGCAACTCGATGCTTCTGATTCAATATAAAAGAATTAATATTCTTTTCTATATTGAGCTTGTTTCATTCATTCATTCAAGCATGTTTTAATTCAACTTTATCTTTTATGAAAGATCTTCAATTAGCTACATGATTCTTGAGCAGATTTCAGTCGTGTTTAATAGAATTCAGATCGAGACTGTTATCTGATCAATTCAGAATCATGATGTTCTGCTTCACAAATAGAGATTTTTGTCATTGAGAGATATGACAGAAGACTTCATTCTGCATTAATAAAGTAGTGCTCATAAAGCAGTGAGTGATCTGAAATCAATGATAGACAGATAATAGTAAGAATCACAAGACACATCTGTTGTATTTATATCAGTCAATCTCTCTTCTTTTGAAACAACAGCATGACAAGAATCTGAACGAGAAAGTCTTCAAGTCTTGTTGCAGACAATTCATCTTCTTCTCTGCATGAGCTGTCTATTTTATAGAGCATCGTAGTAGATTCTTGACAGCAAAAGCTGAGATAAAGACTTCGCGATTCTTTTTATTCTCAAGCTGATAGATGTAACAAGAATTCTTTCAATTCAGAGCTATAGAATCTCAAAACATGAACGTTGTATATTTGAAAAAAATCTTCTCACAGCAATCTGACTTTCACTCTTCTTTTTTGATTCATGTAACGTGTATAATGTTACGATTCTAGCTACGCATCTATGTTGATAGCTATGTTGATGACTATGTTGATGACTATGTTTCTGACTATCGTCGATCGCTCGTCATTAGACTATCGAGTTGTTTCGAAGTCAATTTTATTCAGAGTTAGCTTATGTTCTTCTGAGTCATATAGATAGTCGATTCTTCTCTTCTAGATACTTTTCTTTCTTAGCATTTATATACTCGTTACATTACACTCATATGACTCGCTCTATGCTGATTTCTAACATTATATAAATGCTTCTTCGTTACAGACGAAGTGAAATAATCTGCATTGACTTGCTCTGCTCGATTCACACGACTATTGACTTTGATCTAGTCGACTCGCGATCGTGCAGACACTCACTCTTCTTTCTCGTGAGTTGACTCAGCGAGAATAAACAAAAGATTCGAACTCGTGCGCTGATCAGCGAGTATAAACAAACGATTGAAATCATTCGACTAGATCAAAGATCAGCGAATACATCGCTCATTCAAATTCGCAAGAGATTCTTCGAGTTTGATGAGCACTCAAACGAGATCAGTCATAGAACTGCGTAAAGTCTCTATCTCAAAGAGCAATCAAAGAGATCAGTCTAGAACTGCGTAAAGTCTCTATCTCGAGAAGCAAATCTCATGAATCGATTCGTCTATCAGTTCACATGCAACTAGTGAGTCTGCTTCAATGACATCTATTCTCAATGCAATGATCTACTCGCTCTCATCGTTCTATCTATCAGTGAATCGATTCGTCTATCAGTTCACGTGCAACTAGTGAGTCTGCTTCAATGACATCTATTCTCAATGCGATGATCTATTCGCTCTCATCGCTCTACCCATCAGTGAATCTGATCATACGTTCACATGCAACTAGTGAGCCTGCTACAATGATGAGTTCAAAGTCGATCTCTTCGATGAGCAAGTCGATCAGTGAGTCTGCTTCAATGACACGTTCGATAGTGAGTCTGCTTGAACAACATTCGAAGTGAGTCTGCTACAAAGACAGACAACGATTGATCTCTTGATTGAGTCGATCAACGAACGAAACAAGCTCTACTATGTAGTAGGTCTGAACCAGCAGTGAGTCTGCTTCAATGACACGATCACAATCGATCTCTTCAATGAGCTAGTCGATTTCCTTCTAGTGAGCCTGCTTCAATGACATTAGCCAATAGTTGATCTCTTCGCTGAGCAAGTCAATTTCTTTCTACATAGCTAGCCTGCTACAATAGACATTTCGATTCTACACAAGACTAAGAAAATACATTCATGTGAACATGAATCATTGAAGAGAAGAAGTACTGTTACGATTCTAGCTACGCATCTATGTTGATAGCTATGTTGATGACTATGTTGATGACTATGTTTCTGACTATCGTCGATCGCTCGTCACTAGACTATCGAGTTGTTTCGAAGTCAACTCTATTCAGAGTTAGCTTATGTTCTTCTGAGTCATATAAATAGTCGATTCTTCTCTTCTAGATACTTTTCTTTCTTAGCATTTATATACTCGTTACATTACACTCATATGACTCGCTCTATGCTGATCTCTAACATATAAGACTTTGCAATTCTTCTAATTTAACTGATGTTTTATTTGTATAAATGATTCTACTTCATCTCTGTCTCAATATTACATTTCAGAACTCTTTATCTCTACATCAGTTTAAACGCTTTGTTTTCATGATCATGATAAGATAGAGCTTTTGACGAGATGAATAACGATCATATTCAACTTTCTTGAAGACTTTCTTGAAGACTCTCTCTATTGTAGATCATGAGACTAATACTTCACATTCACGTGCAATCATGACTCAGAATCTGCGTCGTCATTCATAACTAAATGTGACTAGTTTGATTATTATATCAATTTGCTTCTGACATAACAATGAAGATCTTTCAGAACGCGATTCAGAAGCAACGTTTTTCTCATGAAAAGACTCTGTTTCATGAATTTTAGCCTGTTTGCAAGCATGATTGCTGATATTTGATATTGATGTCAAAGAAACTTCGATGCGAGCCTGTATGACGCGTAAAGATGATCGATTCTGATATCGAGCGTAGGCAATAGCTGCTTGAGTGACTGAACTGATCTCACGATCGCGTTTTTGAGCTGACATAGTGATATAGGAAATAGAATGATTATAAGGTAAATATATGATAGATATAAATGCTTATATAATAAGCTACGTTGATTCTTAAGACTGTACAATGATCATTTTCAATACTTTAAAGCATCATCTCGTACAAACTGTCGATGAACATTGAAATCAATAATATAAGATCTTTTTATATCATAAGTGTTGCAGAATGAGATGTTCTTTTTCTTTTCTTTCTTATAATATAAAATGTAATATGTCATTCTGACTTTATTTGTCGAATCGTTAACTCTTGATCTTGTTCTCAACATGACTTTTTACTGAAGAATTTCACAAATAGCAAGTATGAGATCTACGCGTAGCAAATTGTTACGATCCTAGCTACGCATCTATGTTGGTAGCTATGTTGGTGGCTATGTTGATGACTATCGTCGGCCGCTCGCCGCTAGGCTATAGGGTTGTTCCGAGGCCAACCCTATTCAGGGTTAGCTTATGTTCTCCTGAGTCATATAGATAGCCGGCTCTTCCCTTCTAGATACTTTCCTTCCTTAGCATTTATATACTCGTTACATTACACCCATATGACTCGCTCTATGCTGGCCCCTAACACAAATGAAGATCTACGTTTAGTCATCTTTCTTAATCTTGTTGAAGAATGTTATTAATATGAGCAAGAGTAGTCGAGTATTAGACAGTCAAATTAGACTTCTTCTGTGCTGTATTTCTTCTACTACAAAAAGCTGAACATTTGCTCTATTGCTTCTTCACTACTTCTTGATGCTTTCTTTTGCTCTTTCGTGCTTCTTCGCTGCTTCTTTTAAGATGGCTCTACTCTCTTTCTCAAACAGAATTGGCAAATCTCTAAGTTCGAGTGTATATAATATATAGATTATATATACTTCGAACCTAGGATTCCCAACTGCTGTTTTCAGTTGGAAAAGAGAACAGGGCCGCTTTAGAGGGAGCATAAAGAGAATAGCAAGGGGAGCACGGGGAAGCACCGAGGGAGCACAGGAGAGCAAAAGAGGAGGAAATGACTGATGAAGAGCACGAGCAAGCGGTGCGGGAGCACGGGGGAGCAGGGGGAGAGCACGAGCGAGCATAGAGGGAGCACAAGCGAGCATTGGGGGAGCAGGGGGAGCACAGAGGGAGCACGTGGCCGAAATAGGCCTTAGCGCGGGAGCAATGCGGCGGTACCATATATTTGAAACTCGAGGATATTATATATATATATAAACTTTGCTCACTGGTCTGCTGGCTTTCAAATCCCACATATCAATTTCAAGTGCCGGGTGCTCCGAAATGCTGTTCTGCTTACATTTTTCTCTTTGACCCTTGGCGTTGACGTTTCTCGTCGGTTTACCTCGCTGTTGTGTCTGTGACTGCGTCGTCGTCCAAAGAACTAGAATCGGGTAATGTCTTTTCTTTTGCTGCTGCTGCTGCTGCTGCTGCTGCTGCTGCTGTTGCTGTTGCTGCTGCTTCTTACTTTGGGATTTGGTTGGCTCGTTTCAAAAGTGGAAAGATGTACAAATATAAACTATTTTACGAATTTTTTTATCCATCTTCGGCGGTTTCTAGGAAAGGGTGTACAGGTATCGATACGTGGGGGAGGGGATGTACTGTACTGTATGTATCGAAAGCAGGTGTACTATACACGTCTATTTATTGGCTTCCCTCATCTTTTATTTTCTCTTGATGTTTTGTGCGCAGCGATTTACCAAAGGTGAAAGTATGGGGGGGCTGTTTGTTGGTTAGTTAGGGCTACAAACCAAAGGTGGGCCGCCCGACCTGATATAACTGAGTAACAACCAGTTTTCAATGGGATCGGGAGTCGATGGATACCTTTGGGGGCTCTCATGTCGAAAATTCCCCCCTCGCCCCCATTCTTCGGGAGCGTTTAGTCGGGACGAGCCCAGCCGGGAACGGAAGGCGCACCACCCAAAGCTCGCGTATGTCGAGATCTGGTTGGCTTGGCTGGTATATGGTCGCTACGAATTCATCATCAATTTTACATCTGGTTTGGGAGAACGAGGTGGTTTACTGAGATTCATTGGTACAGACTCGGTATTCTATATTGCACAATATCTGAGCACACCCTTAGAGGGCTAATGCAAAGGAAACTCGCGTACTTTTTCGCTCCCTGCGTTTCTATCTGTTGATCTTCCTGCTGGTTTGTGCGGGCGGCGGTCAGGCTCGTGGTGAAGGTTGCGTGAAGGGGGGGAGGCGATCCCGTTGGATCCGTTGTATGACTTGCGAGCAGTCTTCACTTTTTGCTATGAGTCCTGCATCATGTGGCCTTCGAAGGGGGGTACCTTATATGGAGTCTTATCAGCCTCGATCCTTTGTTTCCTCCTTCTTTTCTCATCATTCAAGAATCCAGACTGCGGGCTGTCAACATCATCTGTCTTGGTTCCTCCATCTTGGAGACACACAGACAGTAATCACCCAGCATCCGCTTGTCTGGCTCTAGAACCTCTGTTTGGTTCGACAGAATAGCTGCAACCCCTTGGCTTCGATTTCAAAGCTCCGTGGGATTCCTTCCTACGCCCCTGACACAATGGCTGCGAACAATGTGCAGACCATCTCCAACTACAAGTTCGTCGACGCCCGACAAACCGTTGCCATCGGCTACGCCATCCCCGTGATATGTGTCGTGATCGTTGGCATGCGGTTCCTCACTCGGATTCTGCAAAAGAACTACATCGGAATTGACGACTGGCTGAGTGCAGGTAGTCTGGTAAGGGCTTGTAACGGCAGTAGCTGACATTTCTCTACATCAACGCTAATACACCAATGATAGTTCGCGATCATAGGCATGGGCGCTTGCCTCGTGGCCGGTCAGTACTGGTCCAGTGTTATAAGAGCAAAAAGCTAAAAGACGTAAAACCATGACAGGAGCTCAAGAACGAGTCATGGGCTACCCTACTCCGGCACCACCACCCCATCTTACAGGCGATCAACTCCTTGCGTACTTGGACCCAACATCGCGGGTTGCAGAAAAGGTGAACCAAGTCATGAGCCCCCGTCCTTTAATAGAATGCCAACACAAACGGTGCAGATCGAATTCCCCTTCCAAATCCTGATGATGACTGCATACGGACTCATCAAGCTCAGCGCCATAGCCTTCTACTACCGATGCTTATGCCCAATCAAGAAAGACCCTTTCAGCATCGTCTGCCTAGTCACGGCGGTGCTCGTGATAATCTGGACCGCGGTCTTCATTCTCCTGATCATCTTCGGTTGCGGAGCTCCGATATGGGCAAACTGGGGCTCCCCCGACGCGCGGATCCATTGTCCGATCTCGCTGACGGGTAAACACATCGGCCTCATGATCTCGGACCTGCTCATCGATGTATTCATCATCTGCCTACCAATCCCAGCAGTGAGTAACTTTCAGCCCCCAACCGCTCTGCCCGGAGAGAGAGCGTATGGATTTAAACAAAACATGTAGGTTTGGAAGCTTCAGATGTCAGTCAAGCAACGAATCGGCGTCACCGGCGTCATCCTTCTCGGAGCTTCGTGAGCATTCCCCCGGAACCCTCTTCCCGACATCTGCAACGCTAACACCCCCCCCAGCGCCGTCGCCGCATCCATCGCCCGAGTCGTCGTCTACGTAAAACTCCTCGCCGCCTTCCCCGCCACCATCGGCGTCGACACCAACCGTACGTCCCAACCCCCCCCCCAATATATCCCCCCCTCAATCCCTTAACCGCCCGTACTTCCACCAGAAGCCATAACCGTCCAACTCTACTGGTGCCTGCTGGAAGCCGGCCTCGCCCTCATCGCCGCCTGCCTCCCCTCCGTGCACTGGCTCTTCAAGCCCTCCTCCGCAAAATCCATCATCAGCAAAGCCCGCGTCGCCCTCGGCCTCAGGCCCCTGCACCTCGCCCCCAAAGGCTCCTCCTCCGCGGCACAACCCTCCATGCGTGGAAGGAGGTATCCGAGCGAGCGGTACGCCGAGATCGACGCCGCGGGGGCCCGCGATGATGATGAGGATGATGATGCCAAGTTCGGCTACTCGGTGCGCGTGCACGAGTATGCGATGCGGGATCTTGAAGGCGCCAAGAGGTACCGGTAGGGAATATTCATGATTTTGTGGGGAGTTGGTACTCCGTGCCGGTATTCAGTTTTTGATTAGCTTTTGTATGTAGGTAGGTAGGTAGGTTGTTTGTGTTTGCAAACTCTCGGTGGGGTTAAATTGGTTAGTTTACATAGCACGCTTAACCTACTCGTATCATCCACCTCATCCCATCCTCCCCCCTTCCTCCCCCCCCCTTTCCTTTCTTCTTCTTCCTCCATTATCCCTAATATCTAAACACCTTACCTTTTCCCAGCCTTTTAAAAAAAAAAAATTCTTTCCCACCCCTTCAAAATAAAAATATCTTTTCAATACAACAGAAAAACATACATACATACACACAGACGAACAGTGCATCTCTAGTTAGTAGAAAAGATTTCGAGAAGATCTCGAGAAAGGTTTTTAAATAAAATCAAAGACGGTCTTCTAGAAGGGAAAACGAGCACTGAAATTTCCGGGGTTGCATTTTAATTTTGTTGTACAGGAATAATGATAAATCTCGGATTTTCCAAGGGATTTCAAAAGCATCTACTGTATGATAGTCGGTACGGTCAACGTGCGAAAGCCTTGTGGATTAAGTTCCGGATATCTCTCTATTTCTGATTGGAATTCGCGAGAGTTTTTGGTGGATAAAGGGGCACTATTCTATGTAAGAGGCAGCACTGGGGATTTCTACACACACGACGGCATCAATTCAAAAGGGGTACGAGATAGCTGATGAGCGGTTTAGTCCACTTTGGATTAATGTCTCCAACTGCCTTCCGGTGTCGTTGACAAGAGCACCGCGCATGGTCAACCACCGTTACCGCTTCTCGCAACCACAGCCTCGGGGTGTTTACGTGCTCCTCCATTCAGCAAGCTTCCCTGCCCTCCATCACCAGTTTCGCAAATTTACTCGCATGCATACTTATAATTTCCAATCCTCTCTTCCCGCCTGTAATTCCGTAGCTGCCCAGCCCATCCTGGTCCAGCGAATATCTGACGCCAAGGCTCTTTGGCACAAGCGGATCATTCTGGAATGTCCTATGCTTGGCTCCCTTGAGCGCCACCTCTAGCTTCCACTCCCAGATGGCTCGTACAGGTCTGGTCACAATTGGGTCCTGGTTTAGCCCTTGGGCTCCGAATTGAAGGATTGGCCGCTTGATCTGGGTACCCGGCTGGAGCAGAGAGCCGAAAAAGATTCCGTCAGGTTAGGCGTGTCCTCGATGCACCTTTGCAAGAGGAGAGCTTTGGACAGCTCAATCAGAGAACACTTTCTCTGAGCCTGAAACGTCAAAAGAAGCCAGATAGAAGACGACGGTTGAAGAGATGGTCTGGCACTTCATAAGACATGCTGTTCACGTAACCTTACAGTGCCAATGATCTATCCCAATATGTCGGCACGAATGGCCTGATTTCATTTCCGCTTTTGCGGGACATAATTTCAGCTCCGATATAAGTGTCATACTGACAGATGTCCCACAGCACCATCAGAAGGATTTTAAATTAGCCTCGCTAGCACGGATTTGCAACAAACAACACAAGCATACGAGCTTAGTCAAAGATCACATTTACCTTATGTCTCTTCTTTAGATGTATAAATGGGTGAACGATGAAAATGCCTCACAGTAGGGTGTAGCGCTATTTGATGATATGAATGAATCCTGATAAAGTACAGAAGGGATCGAAAGCAACGGTCTAGAAGTCAGTTATGCGACTTACATACTTTGACAAGCTCAGCAACTTCGGTTCACAACCCACGAGACAGGTGCAACATCAAGGTTGTTACGCGAAGATGCTCATGGAAAAAGTCCCACTAGTGTCGACTGCTGAGCTGTAAAGGTTGAAGCCCACAGATGATGCTCAGAAAGGACAAGGACGCTCTAGGTTAAGAAAGAAATCCAGTTGTATGGGATTGCCGATCATTGAGGGCCACTGAAGCGAGCATGCAGATGCTCTACAGTAGTAGATCTGCACGTTCGCCAATGGCCACAACCTTCATGGAGTGGCACATGGAGGGCATTTCACGGTAGGCTGGCCCAGAAACTTGATAATGGAATGCCAATCTCCATGGCCGAAAGCCAAAGGTATGGTATTCCCTAACCTGAGGTAGGTCATACTCTAGCGATGCTCAATTCTTCTCATGCCACTTCTCTTGTATTATTCTAGTATGGATTGGTGTCCGACTTTAGCGACTGTTAGCATAGAGTATCGTATGCCAAGTTTTAAGCATATGATTCAATGGGTGATTTGAAGCTTTGAATATCTCGAAATTCTGCTGGACTGGTAAACAGTTTTTTATCATGAGCCACGTAGGTAGGTCGGTAGGTCGGTAGGTAGGTAGTTTGCACCTTGGACTTGTTGAAGAAGCAAAAGGGTTTTGTCAGCCTATCAAACGTCCGTTCGTCCGCAACAAGTAATGCCTGAACGCTGGAAATAATCCATCAATCATTAATTATGATGATCGTAGTAGTAAGAAGGTACCTTGCATAGATGTTGTTTCAGGGCTGCACGGGTACCAGTCGTCACCCTGTGTACCTTCCATTTCGACGTCTGCAGTTTCTCTTGCATATGCATAGTAATCTGATCGGGTACTAAAGTAGGTAGCTTTATGTCCCTTCGCTGCCCTTCGATGTTCGACTTCGAGGTGCCTTTTAGACCTAGAACGATTCGCTCGTCTTATTCAACTTTAAAGAAACAGACCCCACGACTAGCAATGCTCCAAGTCGTGCAAGTGGTGTGTACTTTATACCTACCTTAGTGCATGCTTGAGTTGGGCTATTTCTCACTCGGCAACTATGAGAGGAAGTTACGGTTGATTAATACTTGACCAGAGATTCAAAATCGCAACAGTAGTAAGATGCTATGGTCAAGGCCAGACTGATAAGCGATTGATTGAGATGATGGATCCTGGACATAATAGCCCTCGAGCTACGGCACAGTAGTTATGACAACTGATGTGGATGACAGCTCTTGCTCGCCGGAAGTGTTAACTTGCTAGATGTGTTAACGTAGTGATTTATGGCAGGCATGGCCCACCTTTCAGATGGGTTGATCAATGGAATCGAACAATCATCACCCCAAATAAATACAGCCCGCCATTGTACCCCGTGTGTGCTTATGTGAAGAGGTATTCTTATATGCCCATCGTTGTAATGGCCACAGATGCACCCCCAATCGGGCAGCCTGGGTTCAATCTCTATGCGGATCAGAAGGGAAGAATACTTGGATCCATGATTGCTCTACTGGTCCTTTCCACCACCTTTGTCATGCTCCGCCTGTTGTCAAGAAAGCTTTCTAAAGCTGGATTTTGGCTGGATGACTACTTGATTGTGTTAGCACTGGTAGGTTAAGCTCGATCAATATGCCGTAGATTTGAAGTACTGTTGACGATGCATACGGTAGATTCTGTCCTTTGGTCCTGTCATCAGCACTTTGATCGGTGAACCGCCCGTTCAGTGGAACTTCGGATATGTGCTAAACCTGTGGCTCAGCTACGCTTGACCATGGCTTTGGAAGACACATCTATGTCTTGGGGCCCGGGGCTGCCACGGCCTTCTTCAAGATTCTATACTTCTATGATATCTTTTACTACTGTGCGACTGTGACCGTCAAGTTCTCCATGTCTGTACCCTTTCACATACCTGCATGACAAGGCATTACAGTCACTAATCAGCCTTGTCTTGAAGACTCGCCTTCTATCGACGGATCTTCCCAGTCGTCGAACTTAGGCTTGTTCTGCTTCTCGCCGCGAGTTTCGCCGCAGCCTTTGGTTTCGCCTCGATCTTGACCGCCATCTTGCAATGGTATAGATACCTCTTTCCTGGCTTCAAAAGGATGTGATTGCTGAAAGTTACAGTGTTCCAGTACCATCGTTCTGGAAGTTCCCTCAGCCACCTGGTCGTCGATGCATCAATGTCGATAGATTCTTACTGGCCACCGGATCGATTAACATCCTCCTTGATCTTGCAATCGTTTGCCTGGTAATACATCGAAGACTAGCTGCGAGTTCAAAAAGTCTAACATATGTCAGCCAATCCCTCTAATATGGCGGTTAAGAACAACGAACTCTCAGAAAGGCGTTCTAACAGGCATCTTTACCGTTGCTGGCTTGTAAGCGCCCTTGTGATTTCGACCTTATAAGTCTTGAATTTAACTGACATTGGCCATCAGCGTTTGTGCTGTGAGTATTGTCAGGGTCATTGTGCTGTCCCGGCTTGGTCAGGTCGATGTAACGTGTAAGCCATCTTTGCATCTACTGTCATCTAATTCTTCTAACAATCATCAAGGGAACTTTGTCAACGCTGCGATATGGACAGCTACCGAGCCATGTATGGGTGTTGTCAGCGCCTGTCTGCCGAGTTTACGACCACTTGTGACACTACTAGTCAGCGGCTCCCCCCGTGGGCCGCGTGTGAAGAGCACTCATGCTACTGGAAGCAGTACTTCATCAAGACTGATGTGGCGAAGCAACAATGGGAATGAGGATGGGACCTTCACTCGATTAGAGGAACTTGCCAATGAGCTCAATCCTCGGTGGGGTCATAGTGTATCAGTCCGCGGGGGTAGAAACAATCGCAACGGCAGTGCAGTGGACAATATCAGCATGGAAGACATGAATGTCCCACCCAATAGTATCAACGTAAAGACGGAGGTGGTTTTAGTCACTAGCGATCGGCTTGATTATCATGACCGGCTATACTGAGGTTCGTGTGTTGAAGCTTGGCTATTGCCTTGTTGGTTTGGGGAGTTTGGTGTGGGTGAAAAGAGATACCCCAATCCGGATTATAATCTTTATTTCCCCCGTACTAAAGTTATGAATGGAGTGATGACCACAATCAACCTATCTGTGGTTCTATGCATATAATGCTGCATGCCGAGTGCTACACCTAGTTGCTGTGCCCATGCCCAGGTCTGATCAGCTTAACTTCGACCCAGTCAAGAGCAAGTGGAAGGATGCCCAACTTCATGTGCTTGTCGCTCTTTTGCTCACTGATTACCTAGGTGATTAGGCTAAGCAGTGTCATCATGACATGGTGTGCAATGGTTCAAAGAACACAACCTTCACAATTCATAAAGTGGTGTGACGAAGAGTCGAGTAGCTCAAGGCTGCTCTAACGTTAAGAATCTTAAATTACCTTATTTCCGATGTATTCAAAATCGATATATTACCTTATCGATAAGGCCACAAGGTACCTAGGCCAGCACGGCAGTAGCGGTTCCCCAAATGTCCAACATCTCTCTCTTTCCAAGACTTTTGACGGTATAGAGCTGTTTTGATGCCTTGTGCTCTACTGTCTGAGTTAGGTAGTGTTAAAAACCA
>JAABUU010002292.1_pt1 | contig 27737 bp, 22 predicted proteins | sample 5559301 | NCBI WGS metagenome assembly JAABUU01 (sample SAMN10711884, study PRJNA513360) | rock metagenome | isolation source: Antarctica rocks | place: Antarctica: Victoria Land, Richard Nunatak white | reverse complement strand
CCTCCACACGATGACCGCTACTGACGCACGCGCGGCCATCAACGCGGCCATCGATACGGTGACGCCGCGTGAAGCCGTGGCCAGGGTGGAGCATCGCGAGGTGCCCGGTCCACACGGCCCGATCCCGGTGCGCCTCTACACGCCGGAGGGGCAGGGCCCCTTCCCGATCCTGCTGTATTTCCACGGTGGGGGGTGGGTCGTGTGTAGCATCGAAACGCACGACGCCTGGTCCCGGCACATCATCAACAAGATCGGCTGCATCGTTGTCTCCGTCGATTACCGCCAAGCGCCCGAACACCCGTTCCCGGCGGCCGTGGATGATTGCTACGCGGCGACCCAGTGGGCGGCCACGCACGCTGCGTCATTCAATGGGGATGCGCACAGGCTTGCGGTGGCGGGTGATAGCGCCGGTGGGACGCTCGCCACGGTCGTCTGCCTGCTCGCGCGTGATCAGGGAGGCCCGCCGCTGACGTATCAGGTGCTGATCACGCCGGCCACTGATTATTACAACCTCACCTTATCCTCGTACCGCGATAACGCGACGGGCTATGGGATGGACACGGCCGATGTGGTCTGGTTGATGGACCTCTATCTACCGCGGGACGTCGACCGGGATGATCCTAGGGCTTTCCCTTTACGGGCAAAAAACCTTGCCGGCCTACCGCCGGCGCTGGTCATGACGGCGGAATACGATTCCTTGCGCGATGATGGCGACCTCTATGCGGCCCGTCTGCGGGAGGCGGGCGTCCCCGTGGTGTGGGCGCGTTATGAGGGGATGATCCATAATTTTCCACTCGCCTATGCGGTGCTGGAGCGGGGCGAACAGGCGGTCAATGAGATGGCTGCCGCTCTGCGCGCCGCCTTTAGTGTGCCCGCCTAGTACCCTTCGCTGGAAATGGTTCCGCACGTTCAGTAAGCGTTTCGAGGAGTCATCACGCACGTTGTAGCGTGCCGAACATGCGGAGAAACTTCCAGCTAGCGGTACTAGTACCCTTCGCTGGAAATGGTTCCGCAAGTTCCGTAAGCCGTTTCGAGGAGTCATCACGCACGTTGTAGCGTGCCGAACATGCGGAGAGACTTCCAGCTTGCGGTACTAGTAACCTTTGGTGCTAGTTGACCGAGTTAAAGGGGCTCCCTGAAGCTGTGGATGTTGAGACCACAGAGAGAAGGATCGTCCCATGACGACCGTCAATTTTATCACTGACCTGTTCTGTCGTGCGGATGATGCCCTGGGGGATGTCCCGCACCATCCGCAGGCTCACATGTCTCCGAGCGAGGTGGTGAGCTTGTCCCTGCTGTTCGTGCTCGAGGGCGGGCGCGAGCGCACCTTCTACCGCTGGTTGGAGCGGGACGACCGGCCGCAGTTCCTGCGGCTGCCCGCGTGCACGCGCCTGTTTCGCTTGTTCGGCACGCACCATGGGTGGACTGATCGCATCCTTGTAGGGGACGCTGAAATACCTGCGTATCCCAGGCATCCTCTGCTTCTCAGGGGATGCAGCGCCCGTGTAAACTGAAGCAGCGCCGCTGTGGGATGAATTAGTATTTCGTCGTCCCTAGAGCCGACCGTCTTCGGCGTCGCCGACAGCTATGGCGTCGAGTTGACCCACCCCTACCGCGAACAGTGCCGACGCCTCCTCGCGCGTCTTGGCCGTAAAGGCGTCTCCCCCCACCGCTGGATCGTCGGCGGTACGCGCGGCGTCGTGCTCAACAAGTGGGGCTGGTCTGCGCCTGGGGTGCGGACACCGTCAATGTCCACGACAGTACCGTCCACCCGCTCGTCGCCCGCTTACTTTTCTGCCGCTTGGATGGGCTAAACGGCCAGCACACGCGCCTCCAACACATGGCGACGGCCGGGGCGATCAACCTGCGCCGTCTGGATGAGTGGTGGACGGAGACGGCGCGTGTCCAGACCCGTGTATCACCATTCGCCGCCCTCGCCGCTTAACCGTTTCCCAACAGGGTCGTGTCATTGTGGTCAGGTCCAAGGCGCATCTTTAACATAACACGTACCGGCGAGCAGTGTAAGGGCACTCCGCTGTGCGTAATGGCCAGCACGGCTCAGTTGAACGTCGTCCTATAGACGCCGCAGATAGATGACCGCGACCACGACGCCGACCACGACGACAATGCGCCGCAACAGATCTGGATTGATATGGCCGGCCAGACGACCACCTACAGCCCCGCCGATCAGCGCGCCCATGGCCATCACAAGCGCTGCCAGCCACAACACATGGCCCGACAGCACGAAGAAGACCGCTGCGGCGACGTTGACGCTCAACGCGATGAATTGTTTGAGCGCATTCGCCCGCGTCAGGGTGTCCTGCAGCAATACCCCCAGGACGGCTAACACCATCACGCTCAACCCCGCGCCAAAATACCCGCCATAGATCGCGGCAAGGCCGACGGGCACGGCCGCCCAGCGCTCGGACACCGTCCCCGAGAGTGTGCGCTCACCGCGCCGCGCGAGCCACCCCCGTAGCGGCGTCTGGACAGCCAGCAACCCCGAGGCCAGTAGGATGAGGAAAGGAACCACGACACGAAAGACCCCCTCCCCTGAGGTGAGGAGCAGGATGGCCCCAATGACTCCCCCCAGGATGCTGATCGGGCACAGCAGCGTCATGCGCGCGCGTTGTCCGCGCAGATCACGGGCCTGGGCGAGGGTAGCTCCCAGATACCCCGGACACAACGCCACCGTATTGGTGACGTTGGCGGCCACGGGCGGAACCCCCACGGCCACGAGGACGGGGAAGGTCAGGAGGCTTCCACCTCCAGCGAGCGCGTTAACGATACCCGCGGCCACGGCAGCCAGTCCTAGAAATACCAAGTTGAGTAGTGTCAAACCCCTTGTCCTCTCTGTGCGATCCGTGATTGGTTAATGATGCGACCCGTGCGGCGGCGCGTCAGGTATGGTCACTTTTCCCATACCATACCACGGATCGCCGCGCACGCCCGGACGGGTCATCGCCCTCACACGCGTTACCTGAGCGGCTTACTGATGCCCCCTGTCTTGGTTGCCTTACTGGCGGAGCGGCTGCGGTGTGCGCCGATTCAGGCTCGCGCCGCAGCGATCGACGCCGGGAACGACGGGATGCTGCGCGCCAGTGCTTGTGTAAGAGCGGAGTCCTCACGTATCCATTGATCCCGGTGACGAGGCCGGTCGCGCGGGGAAGACGTATCACTTTTCTGTCGTAGAGCACCGTTTCCTGGTTCTCGTCCCTCGTATCTACGATGGCTCGTTCTTCAAGTCGGCAAACTGACACAAGGCGTTTGTAAAATCTACGCGCTTCTTCAACGCGCATGGCGCAGTCTCCACGGATACCACGCGTATCCAGCACAGGTCTCATCTGGCATGCTGAACTAATGGGTCATGCCGCATTTAACCCGGCATTTCCAGCAGCCGTGCTGGACTCGTAGCGCACCTGTCGCGCCGGCTCTGGGCCAACCATCCAGTACACCACAGCAATTGCGGCGTGACCTCCTGGTTTTTCAATGGGATTTCGCAGATCTGAGATTGGGGCGAGCGTGAATACGTGTTTTCCTGGCACCACGATTCGCACAATCGCAACGACATAATTGGCCTACTACGCGTAGCTTGTCCAGTTCGCTCCAGCTCGTTGCCTCGAAGTCGCGTTGTAAAACTAGCGAGGCTCCGCCTCAGACCGACGAGACATGACGCGAAAACTTGACTCATTCGCATCATGTTTGCCTGTAGTAGGAGTCTAGCACGAACATATAGTGCGCCCTAATAGCCCACCGCGCAGCCGTCAGCGCGCGGCTCGCTGCCGGCGACGTAGGCGCCGTTGGGCAGCCGCCAGATGATCTGGCCGCGCCCGAAGCCGGTCACGTTACCCTGCACGGCGACGCGGTGGCCGCGCGCGTCTAGCCCCGAGATGATGTGTTGCGCCGCCGCCATCTCGACCTCGATACTCTTGCCCTGTAGCCATTGCCAGCGCGGCGCGTCCAGGCTCGTCTGTGGATTCATGCCGTAGTCGACCGTGTTGACGACCATCTGCAAATGGCCTTGTGGCTGCATGTAGCCGCCCATCACGCCGAAGGGGCCGACCGCCCGGCCGCCACGCGTCAGAAACGCCGGGATGATCGTGTGGTAGGGACGTTTGCCGGGCGCGACCCTGTTGGGGTGGCCCGGCTCCAGCACGAAGCAGGCGCCGCGGTTCTGTAGGGCGATGCCCGTGCCAGGGATGACGATGCCGCTGCCGAAGCCCATGTAGTTGGACTGGATGTACGAGACCATCAGGCCGTCGCCGTCGGCCGCGCACAGGTAGACCGTCCCACCGCGCGGCGGGGTACCGGGCGCGGGCTCCAGCGCGCGGTCCCCGATCAGCGCGCGCCGCTCCGCCGCGTACGCTTTGTCGAGCATGCCCTTGAGCGGTATGTCGCCGTGCTCCATATCGCCGACATGGCGGAAGGTGTCGGAGAAGGCCAGCTTCATGGCTTCGATTTGCAGATGGTAGCTCTCCACCGACTCGCGCGGGTGGGCGGCGAGGTCGAACCCTTCCAGGATGTTGAGCGCCTCCAGCGCCGCGACGCCTTGCCCGTTCGGCGGGATCTCCCACACCTCGTAGCCGCGGTAGCTTGTACTTATTGGATCAACCCATGTGCTCGTGTGCGCGGCGAAGTCATCGGGCGTCAGGTAGCCGCCCGTCGCGGCGGCGAAGTCGGTGATGCGCCGGGCCAACGCGCCGTGGTAGAAGTCCTCGGCGTCGCTCGCGGCGATGGCCTGTAATGTGGCGGCGTGGTCGGACAGGCGCACGATGTCGCCGGGACGTGGGGCGCGCCTGCCGGGGGCGAAGGTGTCGAACCAGGGCGTGAACGCGGGGGCTTCCGGCCGGCGAGCGTAGACGTCGAGAGCGCGCGCCCAGCCCTGCGCCGTAACCGGCCCTACGGGGTAGCCCTCCGTCGCGTAGGCGATGGCGGGCTCGAAGAGCGTGGCGAAGGGGAGCTTGCCGAAGCGCGCGTGCAGATCGCGCCACGTCGCGGGCGCGCCGGGCACGGTGACGGGGAGCCAGCCGGCCGTGGGGACCGCGTCGAGGCCCTGCCGGGCGAAGAACTCCGGCGTGTGCGTGGCCGGGGCGCGTCCTGAGCCATTGAGCCCGTGCAGCTTCGAGCCGTCCCATACCAAGGCGAAGGCGTCGCCGCCGATGCCGTTGGAGGTCGGCTCGACCACCGTCAGCGCGATTGCCGTGGCGAGCGCGGCGTCGACGGCGTTGCCACCGCGTTGCAGCATCGATAATCCGGCCTGCGCGGCCAGCGGTTCGCTTGTCGCCACGACGCCGCGCGCGGCGAGCACCGGCATGCGGCGCGAGGGATAGGGGTAGTGCTCGGTGTACAGGTTAGTGGGCGCGTCGGTCATGGTAACTCCGCATCATGGGGCCTGCGATTGACGTCGTATGGCAAACAAACGCCGACCGTGGTCGGTTGACCATAGATAGAGGGGGATGTTGTTGAACGCTCGATCGCGATCTCAATCGGGCCTTCAACAACATCCCTCTCTATAGTATGCCTTTTGGTCGGGTATGCGCTATGCATTAGTGCTCCGCAGCCTGCTGCAGGTCGCGCAGGGTCAGCTTGACGAGATCGAGGTGGGCCATGTCGTCGACGCGGTGCGCCCACATCCAGTCGATCCCCTCGGCGGCGACAGCATGCAGCCCCCCTGTGTGGGGCGTCTCGTGGTGACTACCGTGGTCATCTGTTCGGCAGACCATTATTGCTGTCATGCAGATGACCAGAGCCACCACACAGGGTTACCCTCCCCGCAGACCTGTATCCTTAGGGAGGAAGGTGTCTACCATAGGTGCGACGACAACGGTTAGCGAGAATGGACGGGGAGTGAAAGAGACATGACACACGAGGACGAGCGCGGCTATGCGATGTTCGACGCGGGCGATGTGGCCCTGCAATCGGGCGAGACCCTCCGCGCCGCGCGGCTGGCCTATGTCACGCACGGAACGCTCAACGCCCGGCGCGACAACGCCATCGTCTTCCCCACCTGCTACGCCGGGCGGCACGAAGACAACGCGTGGCTGATCGGGCCGGGCCAGGCGCTCGACACCGACCGCTATTTCGTGGTCGTGCCCGACATGCTCGGCAACGGGCTCTCGTCGTCGCCAAGCAACGCCGCGCCCGGGCAGGGCGGTCCCGCTTTCCCCCACGTCACCATCCTGGACAACGTGGCGCTGCAGCAGCGCCTCGTCGTGGAGATCCTCGGCGTCACGCGCCTCCCGCTCGTGGTCGGCTTCTCCATGGGTGCGCAGCAGGCCTATCAGTGGGCCGTGAGCTACCCCGACCTGGTCGAGCGCATCGTCCCGATCTGCGGTGCGGCGCGCTGCGCCCCGCACGCCTGGGTGTTCCTGGAGGGGGTGACCGCCGCGCTCCGGGCTGACGCCGCCTGGCGCGACGGGCGCTACGAGGCGCCACCGCAGAAGGGATTGCACGCGCTTGGACGCGTGTGGGCCGGGTGGGGCCGCTCACAGGCCTGGTATCGCGCCCACCTGTATCGGGAGCAGGGCTACACCACGCTGGAGGAGTTCATCGTGAGCGACTACGAGGACTCGTTCCTCGCCTGGGACGCCAACGACCTCCTGGCGATGGCCTGGACGTGGCAGCATGCCGACATCGCGGCCACGCCCGGCTGCGAGGGCGACCTCGACCGGGCGCTGGGGGCGATCCAGGCGCGCGCCCTGGTGATGCCGTGTACGACCGACCTGTATTTCCCGCCGGAGGACAGCGCCGCCGAGGTGGCGCGGCTGCTGCACGCCGAACTGCGGCCGATCGACTCGCTGTGGGGTCACGCCGCCGGCGCCGGACCCACACCGGCCGATGCGGCGTTCATCGATGGCAGTATAGCGGAGTGGCTAAGTAGACACTGGTAAGTTCTTGCACGGCCGGCACGCCTAGATGCGTACCTCGTGCAGCCTGTTTGGGTTGCACGAACTTAGCAACACCTACTTAGCCCGATGATTTGCCCATCCGCAGGGGGCATACGGCCCAAGACGCCGCTTTCTCCTTGCCCCAATGTCACGACAAGGCACAAGATGTGCGCTCATATCTCGTCATGGCTTATGAGGGCGTCGTGTCGCGTCTCGAATACCGCAGGTCGGTGGAGGGAAAATATGCACTATCGTCGGGTGGGCACGGCGGAATTTTAGGTGTTGGTCATTGGCCTGGGCGCGAACAACTTCGGCGGGCGCACCGAAGAGGCGCAGTCAATCGAGGTGATCCATCGCGCTGGACTATGGCGTCACGACTATCGACACGGCCGACGTCTACAGCAAGGGGCGCTCAGAGGAGATCATCGGGCGGGCGTTGCATGGGCGGCGCCATGAGGCGCAGATTCTGACCAAGGTGCGGCACGAGATGGGCGCGGGGCCGCATGACAAGGGCTTGAGCCGTCTCCACATTGTCGCGGCCTACGAGGCCAACCTGCGGCATCTGCAGACCGACTACATCGACCTGTACCAGGCGCACTCCTGGGACCCTGACGCCCCACTGGAGGAAACGCTGCGCGCGCTCGATGACCTGGTGCGCGACGGGAAAGTGCGCTATGTGGGTTGCTCGAACTTCGCGGCGTGGCAGCTTGCCTGGGCCTTGTGGATCGCCGACCGGCGCGGCTACGCCCCGTTCGTCTCGGCGCAGCCGCACTACAATATGTTCAAGCGGAGCGTCGAGGCGGAGTTGTTGCCGGCGTGCGCCCAATTCGGCGTCGGCGTGATCCCCTATTTTCCGCTGGCAAGCGGGCTGTTGACCGGCAAGTATCGCGCGGGGACGCCGATCCCCGCAGGGACCCGCTATCACGGCAACGAACGCCTGCGGGGGCAGTTGACCGACGACCGGTTGGGGCAGGTCGCGCGCCTGGAGGAGATCGCACGCGCCCACCATAAGATGGTCGGGCGATTGGCGATCGCCTGACCGGTGGCCCGTCCCGACGTTTGCCGCGTGATCGCGGGCGCGACGCGCCCCGCGCAGGTTGAGGAGAACGCCGGAGTGGCTGGGTAGGATCTCGACGGGGCGACGCTGGACAAGATCGGCGGCATCCTGGGCTCGCGTATTCGCACGGTTGTGTGCGGATGCGTTGAGGGAACGGTTCGAGGCAAGGGACGTTTCCCTAGCGGCCAGGGCCGTCAGTCGCTCGTTGGTCGCGGCAGCTTGAGCTGGCGTGGTGTGCACCTTCGTAGTCAGGAGATCGGTGAGCGTGCCCGGATAGCATCGGGGCGCGCCGGGGTCCAACTCGAAGCTCCGCCAGGCTATGTGGGTGTGCACATGCCGTGAGCACAGCCTCAAACCGCCTCTTTCCGACGTAGCACCAAGGGCAGACACATCGGACGATATCTCGACCTCTATGCCTGTTCCTTCCCGTTAATCTTTATCCAGGGCGCGCCCCTCTGCCATGCGGGCCAGGCGAAGAGCCTCTATGAGGAGGTACTATTTATTGTATAGTGTATCAGGCAGCACCGGACGGTCCTTGTGTGCCGCTCGGCAGCCACAGGAACAACAGGCTCGTCGGGATTGTGCGGCCCCATGCGGTCCGGGGGTGGTAGATATGAGTGTATAGACCGCACGTCTGCTGTGTAGCAACAGGCATGACAGAGGAGAGGGCGATGAGCGAGATGGTCCGGACCCAAGCCGCACGGGACAGGGCGGCTGTTGGTACCGACGCGTTGGACACGATCGTGGCGACGATGGCACGGGTCGGTCGCTGCGCCTTCCCCAGTTTCTCGCTCGACGGCGACCGCATCGCCTTCGTGTCCGACCTTAGCGGCATCCCCCAGGTGTGGACGGTCTCCGTCGCGGGCGGTTGGCCAGACCGCGTGACCGCCCTCGACGACCAGGTCACGGCGGTGTACTGGTCGCCCAACGCGGCCTGGTTAGCGTTCACCCTGGCCCCAGGCGGGGGCTTGAATGAGCAGGTCTATGTCGTGCGGCCGGACGGCACGGGCCTGCGACGCCTCACCGACGGCGGGAGGGAAACGAACCGCCTCGACGGCTGGACTCACGACGGCGCCTCCCTCCTGGTCGCCTCGAACCGGCGCGACCCCGCCGCGATGGACGCCTATCGCCTCGACCTAGCCGACGGAACGCTGCATCTTGTCGCTCAGAACAGGGGGATTGGGCGCTTGACGGACATCAGCCGCGACGGGCGGCGTGCCCTGCTGTACCGCATGGCGAGCCGGGGCGATGACAACCTGTTCCTGCTGGACCTGCGGAACGGCACGGAGACCCTCCTCACGCCCCATGAGGGACCCGGCAGCTTCGCGTCCGCCCTGTTTTCACCCGATGGGCGTCACGTCTATGTCTCCTCCACGAAGGATCGTGATCTCGTCGCCCTGGCCAGGGTGGCGCTGACGCTCACGGGCCAGCCGGGTCCCCTCGAGACCATCGCCGCGCGTGACGACGCCGAACTGGACACGTTCGCGCTCACTGACGATGGGGACACGGTGGCCTTGCTCTGGAACGTAGCGGGCCGCAGCGAGCTCGCATTCCTCGATCTGGCCACGGGGCTCACCACGGACGCCCCCGCGCTTCCGGCGGAGGTCGGCGGGCGACCGACCTTCTCCAGGGACGGGCGGTTCCTGACCCTGAGCGTGACGGGCGCGGGTGCGCCGCAGGACATCTGGGTTCTGGAGCGCGCGACGGGCCGCTTCTGGCAGGTAACGTCCAGCCCCCATGCCGGCGTGCCGCTGGACACGCTGGGACGCCCGGATCTGGCGTGCTTCCCCGCGCACGACGGCCTCGCCCTCAGCGGGTGGCTGTACCGCCCTGCGGCGACGGCAGGAGCAGAGCCGCTAGTGCTGGATTTCCACGGTGGACCGGAGGGCCAGGCGCGCCCGGTCTTCAACGGCCTCTATCAGGCGCTGCTGAACCAGGGGATCGCCGTGTTCGCGCCCAATGTGCGCGGCTCGTCCGGGTTCGGGACGACCTTCCTCACCCTGGACAACGGCGCGCGCCGTGTCGACGCGATCCGGGATATCAAGGCCTGCGTCGACTATGTCGTCTCGAACGGCCTGGCTGACCCGCGTCGGATTGGCATCATGGGCGGGTCCTACGGCGGCTACATGACCATGGCCGGCCTGACTGAGTACCCCGCTCTCTTCGCCGCTGGTGTCAACCTCTTCGGCATCGTCAATTTTGAGACGTTCTTCGCACAGACCGAGCCGTGGATGGCCGCGATCTCCACGGTGGAGTATGGCGACCCGGACACGGAGGCGGCGCTCCTGCGCGCCCTCTCGCCGATCCATAAGATCGACCGCGTAGTGGCGCCGACCGCGGTCCTGCACGGGGCCAACGACACGAACGTGCCGGTGGTCGAGGCCGCACAGGTCGTGGCTAGCCTGGAGGGACGCGGCGTGCCGGTAGAGTACGTCCTGTTCCCCGACGAGGGGCATGGCTTCACGAAGACCGCGAATATTATCCGCTCCACCGAGACCATCGTCCGCTGGTTTGCCACGCACCTTGCATAAATGTGACTTGCTGGTGTGTCCATGGCAGGTGGCAGTCACGATCATCGCGCATGGGTTTGGGTCAGCGGTAGGGTGTTCGGTCCATGTGCCGCCGCCGCTCAGGCCCAAGCCGCCCGCACGGCCCGCGCGCACCCGGCCAGGGACTGCGTGCCCTGCTCCATGACGGCGCCCATCCCCGTAAATCCGTGGATCATGCCGTGATAGCGCGAGATCGTGGCCGCGACGCCCAACACGCGCAGCCGCTCACTGTAGCGCTCGCCCTCGTCCGCAAGGGATCGTACTCGGCGGTGATGATCAACGCGGGCGGCAAGCCGCTCAGGTCGGGTGCCAGGAGGGGCGACGCCAGCGGGTTTGCCATGTCCGCCTCCCGCGCGAGATAGTGCCTCTGGAACCGCAGCAGGTCGCGCTTGGTCAGCCCGTAGCTCTCCGCGTTCTCTTCGATGGACGCACTGCCCGTCCGTCGGTCGGTCGACGGGTAGATCAGCAGGTGGAACATAAGCGGCGGCCCGCCCCGGTCTCGTGCCATCAGCGCGATCACCGCAGCGAGATTCCCGCCCGCGCTGCCGCCCACTGCCACCCGCGCTTGATTCCCTTGCAACGCCGACGCGTGCGCGGCGACCCACTGCACGGCAGTGTAGCAGTCCTCGGGGGTCGTGGGGAAGGGATGCTCGGGGGCAAGACGATAGCCCACCGACACCACAACACAGCCGGCTTGATTGACCACGCTGCGACAGAGCCCCTCATGGGTCGCTAGATGCAGATCACCCACCCCCGCCGTGGAAGTAGACCAGGAGCGGGAATGGGCCATCCCCGTTTGAAGTGTAGACGCGGACCGGGATTTCCCCCACGGGGCCGGAAATCGCCCGATCGTCGACCCGAGTGACCGACTCGGGCGCGCTCCGCACGGCGGCTTGTGCCACCTGGGCGTGAATAGCGTCACAAATGACGTCCGGGGTGAGGTATCGAGCGGTGGCATTACGGCCGCTATCTGGTCGAGGTAGGCTGAGGCGTGCGGGTCGAGTGGCGTAGGCATCTTCTCCGAGCGGCTTCTCGTGTGCCCCCTCCTGACCGGGCAGGCAGAAATGGCTCTGATGCGGTGATGTCCCCGGAAGGCGACAAACGCCTCCTGCTCCGTCCGACTCCGGCCCTTTAACACCGTGCGCGCCGCGCTGGTCAGGTTATCGTTACGTGATGCGGTGCGGGACCCCGCCTCAGAACACGAAGGCCGCCTCGTGGCTGGCGAAGAAGCACTCCTGCCGCGCCGCCGGAAACGCGCATACAAACGACTTGAACGAGTACGCCAGGCAGATGCAAAAGTCGGAGGCGGCCTGCTCCACCCCGCCGATGCGCACCACGGCGTCGTCCCAGCCGCCCTGTGCCTTCGCCCTCGGCGCGTACGCCAGCGGCAGAAATCCCGTCGCCTCGCTCTGGTGCGCCCGCTTCCACTCCTGCACGTACAGTCGCACGGTCCGCTCGCTTCCCACGTACCCGTGCTCCTCGACCAGACGCGTGTAGACCCGCGTAGCCGTGTGCCGCTGCTTACGCGGTGCCTCCCGGTCCGCCGCGAGCCACGCGTCGACGAGCGAGTGGATGGTTTCGCGCACCGGCTGTGGCTTACGCCGCCGCAGCCGGTAGCGCGGCGGCCCCGGGCCCAGCATTTCCGCATCCACGTCGACGACGTGGAAACGCTGCGGCGTCGCCGCGATAAGGTTGCCGCTGGCGTGGCGATCGGTGAGGAACCAGAGATCCTGAACCGACCTCGCTTCACCGTCCGCAACCCCTGCGACAACCCTATCGCGGCGACCACGATCCTGGGGGCCTACAGGTAACGGTGCGGCGCGTGGCACCCGCTAACCGCGCCGCTGCGGCTTAGAAGCGCGATTGACGCCCGTGGACGAGACGTGCGACGCTGACAACACTCGGTTGTAGAGTGCGACGAGACTGGGCGACGGATGTCGTCGTCACGGACAAGGAACGACAAGGAGTGGAGACGTGGCAGTTCGGCGCGGCGCTCTGTGTGGAGTCGTGCATAGGGTTACTCACCAAAGCGTGGGGGGCGATAGCCATCAACGGCTTGATCAATAGCCTGAAGCTGTTCAGGCGAGAAGGTCATCGCAGCCGCGCCCACATTTTCTTCCACCTGCCGGACATTCTTTGCCCCGACGAGCACCACGGTGACGGCCGGATGCGCCAGCACCCAGGCGATCGCTAATTGGCCGGGAGTGATTCCCCACGCCTGCGCCAGCCCCTTGAGCCGCTCGACGGTCTCCAGTGTCGCGCGCCACTGCGCGCCCTGATAGCTTGCCAGGTGTGAACGCTCGTCGTCGGGCGGAAAGACGGTGTCGCGGGTATATTTGCCCGTTAGCACCCCTTTTGCCAGCGGGCTGTAGGCCAGGATGCCAATGCCCTGCTCCTGGCAGAAGGGGAGGAGCGCGGCCTCGATCCCCCGTTCGAAGAGGTTATAGACCGGCTGCAGCGCGTCCACGTGCCGGACGGTGAGGCAGCGACGCAGCAGGTTTACGTCGAAATTGGAGACGCCGACATAGCGAACCTTCCCGGCTCGCACCAAATCGTCCATCGCCCGCATACTCTCCTCGACTGGCGTTTGCGGATCGACCCAGTGACACTGGTAGAGGTCAATATAATCAGTCTGCAGCCGCGTGAGGCTGGCATCACAGGCTCGCACAACACGCTGATAGGCAAGATGGCCCTCTCCACCGGATACTTTAGTGGCGAGGAAGACCTTGTCGCGTTGTCCCTTGATGGCCTCACCGATGAGATCCTCTGAGTGCCCCGGACCATAGGCCTCCGCGGTGTCGATCAGGGTGCTGCCGCGCGCGATGCTGTGGCGGATGGACGCGAGCGCATCGGTCCGGGCGACAGCGCCCATCTGGCCACCGATGGGCCAGGCGCCGAAACCGATCACCGAGACGGGAGGACCCTGTTTGCCCAGCGTGCGTGTCTGCATCATCCGCCTACCTCCGTAGAGCATAACGCGTTGAACCGCTCCATGGCCATGGTGACTTGGTCAAGCCAGGGTGAGGCTCGCTTGCTCATCACGAATCCACCCCGCACGTCCAGCACTCGGGTCAACCAGCCAAGCGCGATTGGAAACAGGGAGAGAAGGGACGAGTATGGGTACCATCATGCTCTTTACGCTGGTGCGTGATGCCGGCACCCGCCGGATCCAGGTTCAGGATGCGGTGGCCGTAGTATAGCACTGTGGCCGCTTGCTTGCCGTCATCTAGACCTTCGCGTATTGGACGTAAACGCGCATAAGCCTGACATGGCTTCTACGACGCGCGAACACGCAAGCTAGGGGCGTACGGCGAACGCGGCCGTCCCAGGCGCCCCACCCCCTGGGACGGCCGCTACCCTGCGGCGCCGGTGGCACAAACTCATCGTTAGAGCGTCGCGGCCACATGATGGCATCGGCCCCTGGGCTTTTGCAAGCTGACCAAAGCTGAGAGAGACCCTGGCTCACCGTGAGCGTCCCTGTGGTGGAGTTACGCCGACCACATGATGTCAACCAACAGGACATATCGGTCGCACCGGTACTACGTCCACCACATGCGCCCAGTGCCCACTTTGGCCTGCTCTCGCTCGTTGGCCTTCCTGTTTTTACGATCCGATACTGCAGTTATTGACCAGCACAGCCTTCTGCAGGTGCACAAAACGGGCCGAGGATTTGTGGGCTGCTCCATGTCTCCATCGTGATCGTTAGCCCGGCTCGTTGAGCGTGGTGAAGCGCAGGTCGGCGTCCGGCAGTGCCAGCACGAACTCGCGCAATAGGCGCACCGCGCCGTCGAGATCCCCCTTGTCGAGCACCTCGATGGGGCTGTGCGTGTAGCGCGTGCCTAGCGAGAGTGTGCCGACCGGCATGCCGCTGCCCCCGAACTGCAAGGCGCCCGCGTCGGTCCCGATCCCCGTCAAGAGTTCGTGCTGTGCCGCCACATCCGCCGTCTCCGCGGCCGTGAGCAGGGCGCGGCGCACGGCGGGGTGCGCCAACGTGCTGAAGTCCATGACCTTGACCGCAGGGCCAGACCCCAGGCATAGAGTATAGGTGGCGGTCTCGGGCGTATCGTCGAGCGCTGTGGTATCAATCGCGAGCCCGACATCAGCCGTCTGTCCCCTGATGGCGGCCTGCGCCCCGCGCAACCCGACCTCCTCCTGCACTGTGAAGAGCGCGATGATCGTGACCGGCAGCGGCCGCTCGCGTAGTTCGTCGAGCACGGCCAGGAGGACCGCGCAGCCCGCGCGGTCGTCGAGCGCATGCGCGGTGTAGCGCCCGCTCGCCAGGCCCAACTCGGCCAACTCTCCGACAAAGCCCGCCGGATCACCGAGAGCCACGCCCATGCGCTCCGCGTCTGCCTTATCGCGCGCTCCGATGTCGATGTATTGCGCGGTGTGCGGCGGGACGGTGCTGCGGTCGGCGTCCGTCAACAGGTGCGCGCTCTTGGTCCCGATCACGCCGAGCAGACAACCCCGCGCCGAGCGTATCCACACGCGCTGGGCCAGCAGCACACGATTGTCGCTGCCGCCCACCTTCTCGAAGCGCAGATAGCCGTTGTCCTCAATCTTGCGGACACGAAAGCCTATCTCGTCCATATGTACGGCGATAGCGCCGCGCCGCGCAGTGGAGGTAGCGCCGTGGCGCACGGCAATGAGGTTGCCGAGCGCATCGAGCGCGAGTGTGTCGACGAGGGGACGCACCCATCGGCCGATGGCCCTGATGGCATCCTCCTCCGTGCCGCTCGGTCCCGACAACGCCACGAGTTCGCGCAGGTAGTCGATGGCTGGTGTTGGCATCGGTGCCCCTCCCTATTCGCCCCTCAGCCCCGACCTCCCCTCTCCCTCGGTCGAGGAGAAGGGGTCGAGGGGGTGAGGGACGCCTTGCCGCTTGACAAACGCGGTACTACGAGTACTGTATACCAAAGCCTTGGGTTTGTGCTGGGATGGCAAGACGTGCCACATGCCGGCGTCGTCTGTCCCCAATGCCCGTAACTTGGTGGAAGGGGAGCGATGCAAGATCGTGACGCGCGGTCAGGAGCCCATCGAGCAACGCTTTGCCGAGAGTATCGTGATCCCGACCAGTGCCACCATCTATATCCTGTATATCCTGCGCAACACGCTTAGTGGTTCATCCGGTAAGTTCCTATCGCGCCATTTTGTCTCGATGCCGGACCGAGTCGTCACCACTCACATATGAAGACGAGCGAATCACGGCGAAAAGCACGGCTCCGAAAGTAGCGGTGATTTGCCGGATGGACCACTTAGCCGCATGATCCTAGGTCTCCCGCGAACTTGGTGAATCAATTGAGCGTCATGTACCCGTACGGAAAAGGTCGGGTTTTGGAGGCCGGCAGAGTCGCCTCGAGGAAGGCCATGCTGGAGCTATTCATCCTAAGTTACGGCTAATTCTCGTTCACCAACTTCGCGGGAAACCCAGGGAATCGTGGTGGAGCGTGCTAAGCAGTGAGGAGACGGCTATACTCATGGTAAACGGATCCTTCATATGAAATGATGGCGACTGGCGAAGGATGGAGTAGAATGGTGCGGTCGTTCGACGATCTCGTGGACGAGGCCAACACCGTTTCGGTGGACGGCTGGGACTTCTCCTGGTTGAAGGACCGGGCGACCGAGGAACGGCCCTCCTGGGGCTACCAGAAGCTCATGAGCGAGCGTCTGGCGAGAGCGTCGGCCGCGCTCGACATCCAGACCGGTGGCGGAGAGGTTCTGGCCGGGGCCGCGACGTTCCCGCCCGCGATGGCCGCCACGGAGTCCTGGCCGCCGAACGTCGCCAAGGCCACCGCACGACTGCACCCCCGCGGCGTGATCGTTGTCGCCGACCAGGACGAGCCGCCGCTGCCCTTCGCCGACGGAGCGTTTGATCTGGTCACGAGCCGGCACCCGGCGACCGTGTGGTGGACAGAGATCGCCCGCGTGCTCAAGCCCGATGGGACATACTTCGCACAACACGTCGGCCCCGAGACCGTCTTCGCCCTGATCGAGGTCTTCCTCGGCCCGCTCTCCGACGAGTTGCGCCGCAAGCGCCACCCCGACGAGGAGACCGCCGCAGCGCAGGCGGCCGGGTTGGCGATCGTGGACGTCCGCCTCGAGCGGCTACGGATGGAATTCTTCGACATCGGCGCGGTCATCTACTTCCTGCGCAAGGTGATCTGGACGGTGCCCGGCTTCACGGTCGAGCGGTATCGCCCTCAGCTCGAAGCTCTTCACGCGCGCATCCAGGCCGAAGGGCCGTTCGTTGCGCACTCGACACGTATCCTCATCGAGGCCCGGAAACACGACTGAGCGAGCTACCTGCCCGGTGCCCGATGGTTGACCGCGCAGCCGAGTCGTTCCCGTCAGGATGGTTCACGCGCCACGGTGGCGTAGATCTGTCCTGGCCGATTAGTCGATCTGGGCGTCTAAGTACAAGCTGGTAAGTTCCTGCACGCCACACGCGCCCAGTTGCGCGTCTACTGGAACCTGTTTGGCTTGCACGAACATACCGACACCTACTTAGTACTACAACGTTACTTGTCTCCTGAGGCCGTGCTAATGGCCTGGAAGCAGGCGTGCAACCGATCAGTTTAGCGGCAGGATGGCCCTTTGCCTGACGGTCGCCACGGGTGATTCTAGCGAGGTAACGTTGTAGTACTAAGTAGGTGTTGCTAAGTTCGTGCAACCCGAACAGGCTGCACGAGGTACGCATCTAGGCGTGCCGGCCGTGCAAGAACTTACCAGTGTCTACTTAGGCCAGCCTTACGCGACGCGCTGATAGGTATGGTGCAGGCCACCCAAGAAGGGTGTGTTGGCCGGAAAGTGCATCCCGCCCGATTAGCAACGCTTGATGACACCGCGTAGGGGGGCCTGGATATCAGCCAATGAGTGATATGCGGTAACTACCTAGTATTACAACGCGACTTCGGCAAAAGCTTCATGTCACACTTAACATTCGCTATGGCTGCATGATTCAAAAGCATACATGGCACCATCACTAATCGTAGGTGTTTCACCGCGCTACAGACCATCCCTCGTTGTAATACTAGGACCCTCCTGGCAGGATGGTGCAGCTAGTTGACAGAGGCGTGCTCGTTTCTGCATTATTCTGCATTATAACTCTCGGTTCGCTCATTTTCCGGAATGGTTCAAAGATTTGGCACCACGGACGCGCGTTATGAGCAACGTAATGCCAAATCCGATGCCTGAATGTCCAGTTGTTGGCCCTTACGAGCAGATTCGCTCGGCTGGCGTTATCATGTCGCCTACGATGCATTTCAACATATGGTACATCACTGAAAGAGCATACTACATATAGTAGTCTGCGAATCCTTGAACTAAACATAAGAATGAGCGAACCGAGAGTTATAAGGATAGGGACACAGAGAATCTACGTGGGCAGGTGGTGGACGCCTATGAGCAGGGGGCCGACGCCGTCGTCGCGCTTGTGGTCATCCTGCTGGGTGAGCTTGCGGCCCAACGGGAGACCATGTCAGCGCGCGTGACGAGTGTGGAGGGCGAGAACGCGACGTTGCGGACGGAGAACGCGGCGTTGCGCGCCACACGGGGCACGAACAGTCACAACAGCGGCAAGCCGCCCTCGTCGGATGGTCCGGGCCTCAAGCCCCACCCCCAGAGCCAGCGGGAGGTCAGTGGACGGAAGCCAGGGGGGCAACCAACGTTTTTCAGGCGAAAGGTACTATAGACACTCAGATAAAGAATGAGAATTCGCGAGCGATTTCAACGCTCAATCGGTTGCCCGACTCTCTCAAACATTATCTGACAAGCTATAGCGACACAGTCGACGGCCCCCTTCCAGCCGTCCTGGCCGCGACAGACCACGGTCGCGAGGGGCCGGAAGCGGGTCTGGCCCACCGGACGATACGGGCCCTGCTGGTTAATGCGTAGGAAGGGATGCCCGTCCTGCGCCACAATCGCCTGGAACAGCCAGCGCGCCTACAAGCCCCGGTCGGCCAACACAATGACCAGCCAGTCAGCGGGCACCTCGGCTCCCACCTGCGTGAGCAGGCGCTCCCCGTGCGGACGCCCGCGCCCTTTGGCCGTCGCCGGCACGACGTGCCCGGCCACCGGGATGGCGCAGCCGCGATACACGACGCTGATCGCCCGCACCGTGAAGCGCTGTCCCCGCGTCGTGGCGTCCCGTGCCAGGGCCAACCGGCGCTCCCCTGGCAGCCACAACGCCCGCACTCCGCCCAGCAGCGGCGCGAAGCAGACGCTCACATCGACCTCCCGCCGGCCCTTGCCCCGTTGATCCGCCGCATCATAGCACCATGCGCGCAACTGCTGGCGCTGCGCGTCATACCGCGTCCTCAGCAGCGTCGCTAGAAACGTGGCCACGGTGGTCAGGCCGCACGATTGTGTCAGCACCATTCCGTCGCTCCAATACGCCAAGACCCGCGCCTGCGGAGGTGTCAACCCCCGAAGCGGCTTGACACCTCCGCGATCCATTGTGATACTCCCCCTTGCTGTGACATGGCTTCCATCCGTCGACGACTGGCCGGCCGACGCGTCGGCCTTAGCGGTGTTTTCGGGTCCATTGCTCTTTGCTTCTGCACATAGCGACCTCCGTTCCGCGTCCCTCTGTGCCCTGTTGGTATGGTCACATGGCCCATCATTGCACGCATCGTTGTCGGGGGTCGCCGGCGTCGTGGGGGCCGCGTCGTCGGCGGTGGCGGGGAGCAGGCCGTCCTGCCGGGCCAGCCCTTCGACGGCCGCGAAGAACGGGCGCAGGTCATAGGCGTTGGTGGACTGCCGGCCGCGTGACCATCCTCTCAGGCACGGGCACCCTGATGGATGGCGACGGGAGGCAGCACAGGGCGCGCTGGACGCGGCAGCCGCGGTGTGAGCGGGCGGGCGAACGGGGGGGGCACGGACCAGCTGTCGGGCCGCCGCCATGGTACTGCACATAGAGTTTTCGCACCCCAACACAACACGTCGCACGGATCGACGACACTCAGCCCTCAGCTTGTCCGGACGAGGCAGCCCTCATCGACCGGAAACGGGCGTCACAGGGCGCGGCGCCTGGGCACCGGCCGCAGCGGTACCCGCCCGGCGTCCGGCGCGGCGCTATACTGAGAGGCATGACCGACGCAGAGAGGGACGACACGCGCGGTGACGCTCCGGACGATGCTCCGGTAGAGCTCGTTACGCTGACCACGGGGCGGATCGCGAAGGACGCCGTGGACGCCGTGGACGCGCTCGCCGCCGCGCTGGGGGCGGCCGGCGTCGCGGTCGAGCGGCGCGTGTTCCTGCCCGCACGCGATGACGAGACGCCCCCGTGGGGCGCGCTGTTGCTGGCCGTGGCCGGGCCGCCGCTCCCGCTGGCCCGGCTCGTCGCCCCCGCAACCGCGCCCTCAGGCGTCACTCCTGCGCTCACTGCCACGCTGGGGATCGGACCGGATACAGACCTGACCCCGACGACAGACCTGGCGACGTCCCCCGCCACCCTCCAGCTCAAGGCGGAGGGGGTGTTCGTCGTCATACGCGTCCGGGATCGCGGCGACCTCACGCGCGTGCTCGACGGCCTCCCGGCCCAGGTCGCGCGCCTGGCGGTGCGGGGCGCGGAACGCCGGCTCGTGTACGAGGCGGGCGCCTGGCACATCGACCCGTGACGATCGCCGGCGTCGCGGGCGCCGCGTCGGCGGCGGAGGGCCGCCCGTGCACGAACGCGTCTGACGCGGCGGGGGAGGCACGGGTCCAGGGGGCTCAGGACGCGTCACCCGTCGCGGCGTCACCGGCGTCCGCAGCCTTCGCGCGCCCCGACCCGCCTGGGTAGGACTCGAGCCACTGCAGGACCGCGGGATATTGGGCGATTTTGAGGCGGGAGTACGTCGGCACGCGAAATTGCTTATACAGGGAGGTCCAGATCGATTGATAGGGATTGGGCGCGCCGCGGCGCTGCATCTCCTGCCCGATGGCCTGGACCAGCGCTTTGATGTCAGACTGCTGGGCGTCGGTGATGACGTCGGAGCCGTCGAGCCGGATCTGCACGTCGCGCACGAGACGGCCGAAGGCCTCGGCCGCGCGGTCGAGGCGGCCGTCAAGGCGACTGATCTCGCCCCCCAGCCGCGCGTCGAGGCGGCCGACCTCCCGGTCGAGATGCACGAGCTCGCCCTGCACCGCTTGTTGCTCGACGGCATAGCGCCGCTCGAAATCACGCTGCTCGCGGGCGAAGGCGACGAGCGCCGTCCCGATGGCCTCGACCTGATCGAGCGCGGACGCGTGCGGATCGCGCGCGACGACCGCAGCCGTGGGGTCGCCCAGGCCGGACTCCAGGAGGAAGGCGTCCGCGATCGTTTTGCGCGCCCACCGCTGGAAGAAGATAAGACGCGGCCTCATCTCCTCCTTGACGCGACTGGTGTCTAGCCCGCTGAGCCACAACGCCAGGCCCTCGATGTGGAGGCAGATGAGCTCTTGGTCACCCCCGGCCGTCGGAACGGCGATCGAGCGTAGGAGTTCGGCGAGGGCCTCGCGCCGGCGCATGCGCTGGATCTGCCCGTTCGCCTCGACGCCCAGGATGGCGCACAGCGGCCGAACCGGCACGAAGATATCGCCCGACTGGACGCGCACGGCGAGGACCTCGGTCCCATCGTCCGTCACGCGCACCGTCCGCTGGTCGATCACGGTCAACGCGTGGGTGGATACATCGTTCGTGTCCGTCATGCTGTCCCTCTTCTATCAAGGGTCGTGTATGACGCACGACCCTCTCGATCTGTGTGGTCGTTAACACCAATCTTCGCACAGACCTGAGCATGACGGCGCTTCTTGTGCGAAGATTGATGGCAAAGCTGTCGACGTGAATCTTCGAACCAATAACCCAGATGATGCGATCATGGCCTGTTCAAGGATTGGTGTTGACAATGCTCTACACCAACCTTCGAACAGGCCGCCAGATTTCGCCGACTTTGGGCTACCCGTTTGTCTCTCCTCTTCACATCGCCGTCCGCCTCGGTTGGCCTCCTGTAGGGACGGGCGCTTTTGAGGGACATGTGCGAAGATTGATGTCGTTGTTCGACGGGTGATGTCGCGGCTGTTCGAGGTTCAGTGTCAATGACCACTGTGCGCCCCCGGATTGTGCGTCATCAAGGGTCGTGTATCATGCACGACCCTTGATGACGCGCGTCGTTGCCGTTCCCCACCGGCTCCGGCGGCGGCCACACGCTGTCGTCCCGCCGGGTACGGGTAACGAGCCCGACGCGGCGGAACGCGTCCAAGCGGCGCCACGCGGTGCCAGGATGGCCAGGCGCGGCGGCGTCAGGTCCTGGGCCGCGCTGTCCTGGAAGGGCAGCGTGTGTGTCGCCGGTGTCGTCGTCTCCATGGAGGCACTGTAGCGTATCGTGCTGTGCCCTGTCAACAACTTGTGGTCGCGCATGGTGTCGGCGTGGGAAGAGATAGAGGGCCTCCCGTTCCCGCGCGCGCCTCACGCACAGCCTTGGCCGCCGCCAACGGGGCCAGCCGCTCCTCCCTGTATCGGCGACGTGGCTCATCCGGCACAGAAGACAACGCGGATGAGCCACGTCGCCGGCACAGCCGCGCGGGGCGACGCGGCTAGGGCGCGGCGGCTCCCGCACGGCGGTAGGGGACCTGGATCAGGGCGGCGGCCTTGCGCTTGCTCTCCTCGCCGCGACGATCGTAGCGCTGGGTGGTGGTGACCTGGGCGTGGCCGACGAGGCGCTGGGTCGCGGAGATGTCGGCGCCGGCGTCGAGCAGGTCGGAGATGAAGGTGCGGCGCAGGTCGTGCGGGGAGAAGGGCTCCAGGTTCGCCGCCCGGCCGCGCCGGCGCAGGACGAAGAACAGGCCCTGCGCCGAGAGGCGGGCCGGGAGCGTGCGCACCGCGTCCCCTGTCCGTATCGTCCGCTCCCACAGGATCTCGCCCTGGTTGTCCAGCCGCAGGAACAGGGGGCCGGGGCGCGTCCCGCGCAGGGCCAGCCAGTCGGCGAGGGCGGCGGCGCCCGCCCCCGCCAGATACACCAGGCGGGCCTTGTCGCCCTTGCCGTGGCGCACCTGCAGCGCGCCCGTCGCGGGCGCGTAGTCGCGGACGTCGAGCCCCGAGGCCTCGGAGCGGCGCAGGCCGGCGCCGTAGAGGACGGCGAGGAGGGCGGCGTCGCGGCGTCCCGCCGGGGCGGGGTCGCGCCGGCACACGGCGAAGAGGGCGCGAATCTCGTTGGCGGAGAGGGCGCGGCCGCGCGGGGCGGTCTCGCCGCGGACGGGCGCGATGTCGGCGGCGCGGCGGTACGTTTCGGCGTCGGTGTGGCCCAGACGCCAGCATTCCCGCAGGACGCCGCGCAGCGCGGCGAGGTAGAGCTTGATCGTCGCGGGCGCGAGCTTTTGTGCGTCGCCGTGGTCGTCGATCCACGCCTCCTGCAAGGCCGCGCGGAGCGCCGCCGTGTGCTGGTAGTCGACCAGGGACCAATCGACCTCTGCGGCGCCAAGTCGCCCCCCGGTCAGCAGGCGCGCCTGGCGCTCGAGCGCGACGCCCATGACGCGGCGTGACCGATCGCCGAGGCGGCGCAGATACACATGCAGGGGATCTCTCTCCGCCGGGTAGCGGGCCGCCGGCACGGCCGACAGAGCGGCGACCGGCATGGATCGGACCTGATCGTCATCGTCGTGAGGCGCGTGGCCGCTGATGGCGTGCGGAGGTCGCTGCGCGCCCGTCGCGGCGTCGTGCGACGTGGTGGTCGCGGTCGTGGTCCCTGCGCGCGCGCGGCGGTCGGCCATTGTACCCCTCCCTGTGATGGTCTGCGCTGCAGCGCTCGTCTCCGCCGCTGTCCCCACTCTACCACATTGTGCGTTGTTACAGTTGTAAACAACCATTTACGTCAGTGACCGACCGCCACAGGCGCTTGACATAACATACGCGGCGGGCGGCGGGACCGCGTCCAGCGTGGCCGTACCGGTGCTCTCATCTGGTCGCGGGCCGCGCCGTCCCCACGTTTCCCACACGCTACACAGCCATCCGAGACCGCCGGAATCGCCGAGACCGCCGAGCGGCGCATCGCGCTGTCATGGCCCACCCTCATCCGGCGACCCGACGTGCCACACCAGCCGCCGCCACGTTTCCTGGATCGCCGCCTCGATCGCGTCCTCCGGCCGCACACCCCCATTGCCGACGCCATGATCCTCCGGCAGGACGAGACGCCGATAGAGGGCCTGTCCGTCCGGCCCCACGGCCTCGACCAGCACACCCGCGCCCGTCGCGTGCTCGTCCGGCCCGCTCACCACCACCGCCGGCTCCAGCGGCGGCAGCCCCCCGGCCCCCGCTATCGTGCCGTCCACGGCCCGCGCCACCTCCCGCTGGGCCAGCCATTCCGCCGCCCCGCGATACGTGCTCCGGATTACCCGCATCCTCGCCCCTCATCCCCTGTCCCTATACGGACGCGTCGGCCGACCGTCGAGCGCCGCCCGCACGGACCGGACCGTGGGACATCTCGACGCTCGGTGCGCGCCACCATCGGCGCGCCCCCAGGCAGCACCGGGATCACCGGAGGTCACGGCCACGAGCCACCCCTGCACGAGGGCCATCCCCCGCCCCCACCCCGGCGCATACCTCGTCGTGAGGGACACGGGCCTTGAGCGGACGTTCGCAGTTCGTGTCATGGTCTACCTGTGATGGAGCGTGGAGAGGTCTCTCTGCCACCCATCCCTGTCTCGCCTATCGACGCTCATTCTCCTCTGCCACGGGAGGTCGGCTACGACTCTCCGTGCGCGTCCATGGTCTCCTGATACTCACGCAACCAGGACATCACGTCACCGAAACGCCTGAGTGGAATATTGTGATAGCTTGAGACGCGGAAGCGCCGGTACAGTTCCCCGAACACCGCCTGGTAGGGGTTGCGGCCCTTCGCGCCCGTCCCCTTGTCTCGCGCGGTCATCTCGGTCGCCATAGCCTTGACAAGCGTGCTGATCTCGGCCGCCTGAGCGTCACTGATGACCTGCCCGGGCGCGACCATGCCCTCGACGGCGTTCATGCGGTGGAGGAGGCTCCCAACGACGGCCGCGGCCTGGTCCAGGCGACCCATGACCTCCTCACGTTGCTCCACGATCGCATGCTGCAACGCCACAAAGTGGGTATCGACACGCTGTTCGAAGGTCCGCTGCTCGTGGGCCATGCGCGCGATCGCCAGGGCCATATGCTCGATATGCTCCAGCGCCATGCGATCGGGGTTCGGCGACGGGACGACCGCGGTGGCCGAGACGACACTACTGGCCTCGCCGGCGAAGGCGTGCCACAGGACGCGGAAGCAGTCGGCGCGGTAGCGTTTGAGCTTCTCCATAATCTCGGGGCGGGCCTGCCGGGGACTGACGCCGAAGAGCCAGCCGGGCAGCAGGTCGAGCGGCAAGCAGAGCTGTGCGCGCTGCCGTCCATCGGCGGCGGTCATGAGGACGGACGTGATCCGCTCGGCCATGACCTCATCACGCATCACGCGGTGGCGCTGGCTACTGAAATCAAGGCCCAGGAAATCGGTCACCGGGCGCAGCGCCACGTAGAGCGTCCCGTCCTCGGTTTGCGCCACGGGGATGTCATCACCGTAGAAATCGACCGTTCGCTCGCGTTGGGGGACAAGCGCCATGCCTCGCGTCTCCCCCTCGCTCTCTGCCTCCTGCCGCCGACGCCGGCGAGGCTGCGTTTTATCGTCCTGTGTCATACGCTCACTTTTATCCCCGTGCATAGGAGCAACCGTGGTCGCAATGACCACGGTTGCGCGCTGCCAGGCGTCGCCGCCGTGGCTGTTTCCTTTATGATACGGGGTCTCGCGGCAGGATGGATGGCCACCGTGGTCAGTATGACCACGGTTGACCACTGTGGCGTCGTGACTCTCCCTCTGGTCATTGACACTGAACCTCGAACAGTCCCGACATCAACCGTCGAACAGCGACAGTAATCTTCGAACACTTCTCTCCAAGGATGACCGGATTGAGCGCCATCCTTCCCTACAGGAGGCCAACCGAGGCGGACGGCGATGTGAAGAGGAGAGACAAACTGGTAGCCCAAAGTCGGCGAGATCTGGCGGCCTGTTCGAAGATTGGTGTTAACTACCACCCCACACTGCAGGGATCGTTGGCGTCAGCCACGTAGGCGTGTCGTCCTATTATGTGCGTCTCTTCCCCGCCGTGCTCGGTGCTCTGTCACACTCGTACCGTTAGGACACGTTTTCTGACAGGGCCATCAAGCGGTCGGCCTCTGTTGCGTCACCGACCGCCGGTGGCTCGACGGTCTCCTCGGGTAATGGTGTGCGACGGAGCGTGACGTAGAACCAGACGGCCGCCACGGCATAGCACACAATGCCCAGGACGAGCGGTCAGAGGAGCAGGCGCCGATCCAGGAAGTAGCCGGCGAGCACGGGGAAGACAGCCATCGCGATGCTCCAGCAACTCAAGGACACACTCGTCGCGAGTCCACGTTGGCGTGGATCGACCGCCCCTTGTAGGAAGGACAGTTGGGCTGGCCACTGCATCGAGACGACGCCCGTGCGCACCACGTAGAACAAGCCAGCCACGGGCAGGACCGGCGCGAACGGCACCCCGATGAGCAGGAACGTACTGACGCTAACCGCGAGGAGGATGACGCCGGCCACCCCGAGACGGCGCGCCAGGGCCGGGACAAACGGGATCAGGGCTAACCCGGCAAGCTGCGCGGCGGCAAACTACGGCGCAATCGCCGTCGACGCCGCCCCGAAGCGCAGCGCGAACCACAGCGGCAGCAGCTTGCACCATGAGCCCCAGGCCGGCTCCCTGCAAGGCGAAGAAAACGGCTAGTACCGTCCGACGGAAATGGCTCCGCGGAAAAGACCCTCGATCTTCGCGCTGCTCACGGGGGAACGGGCCACCGAATATGCGGAATGTTTTCAGGCGAAAGGTACTAGCTTGAGAAGGAAAGTCCACTCCGTCACCGCGCGAGGAGGTGACGGCCCGGGCCGTCACCTCCTCGCGCGTGGCGTGGATAGACCGATCACGTACAGGGAGGAGGACCAGAGCCCCGCACACGATCAGGAGAAAACAGCCGACGAACACGGCGCGATCGGCGACGACCGCTGGAGCAAGACGGGCACGGACGAGCAGCCCAGGCAGACCCGCCAGGAGCGCCCCGCACGCCGTGGCCGAGGTCCAGACCGCCTCACTCCAACTCATCACGGCCGTTCGCTGCGGCGGCGGAACCGTCCCGGCAAGCAGTGGGTTAAACGTGGCCGTGGTCAGCGCGCCACCGAGTCCGCCGGAGAAACCGACACCCCCGAGCATGCTCGCCACCACGAGCCAACCGGTGTTGGTCGTCAGCGTGAAGATGGCAAAGCCCAACGCTGGCAGCGCGGTCCCCGCAATGAGGAAGGCGCGCCGCCCGAACCGATCGGCGAGCGGCCCAATGGCCAGGAGCAAGACAGACGACCCGAGGCCGGCCGCCGTAAAGATCCCGCCAATCAGCAGCGTCCGCAGCCCGAGATCGTGCAAGTAGAGCGGGAAGAAGACCAGCAAGAGACCAATGGGCAACGAGCCCAGGAAGCTGGACAACTAAGTAGACACTGGTAAGTTCGTGCACAGACAGCATGCCTGGATGCGTATTTCTCGCAGCCTGTTCGGGTTGCACGAACTTACCGACACCTACTTAGCCTGAATTATTCATGAGCATTTTGGTCTAATCAGATTGACCGCATTTGGCTGAACACCCACCTCTGTAGACCGGCAGAAGCGGTCGTAGAGCCGACTTTGGCGTCCAAAGTGGCCTCTGGGAGCCTGCAAGGCCGCCATCGGCAACCAATCCAATTCGATGAATGTTTTCATGAATAATCCAGGCTAGAGGATTCCAACTCATCTTATCTCCGTGCGAAATGCAGACTAAGCTTGCGCCTGCGTTAGCAGGGCAAACCACGGCTACGACAGTGCCGTAACGAAACCGGCCCCGGCATCTTTTCATGGCTCGTAGCGGGCTCACAGGAGGCGCCTCGTTTAATGTGCCGAATTCTTGATGTTATTTCTGTGGTGTTGTACTAAGTGATCACGACGACCGGTGAGCCAGACAGTGGCATGGGTCCGGATCGGATCCATGGGAATAGGGGCCGTCATGTCATGGCGGCGACACGCTGCCCGACAGGACAGGATGTGCTGACAAACGCGCGGAGAGATGGGCGGGCGTCGCGTTGAGCGGGGTGAGACCGCCCGCGCGTGTCACCCGATCGGCAAGCGGAGGTGGACAACATAGCCGTTGAGCATCAGGAGGAAGGCGACGAGGCCAAGACCGCTGGC
>JAABUU010002290.1_pt1 | contig 27755 bp, 27 predicted proteins | sample 5559301 | NCBI WGS metagenome assembly JAABUU01 (sample SAMN10711884, study PRJNA513360) | rock metagenome | isolation source: Antarctica rocks | place: Antarctica: Victoria Land, Richard Nunatak white | reverse complement strand
CAGTGACAATTCTAACATCTTCTCAGTCATTGCAATGAGCTCTTTCTACTTCAATAAAGACTTTCACCCTCGAATGAGTTTCGATTCAGATACAACTGATTATGAAATCACTCGTCAACGTATTGAGACTAGAAAGATCAACGACATAGTCATTCGAATGAAGAAGCTTCTGATCTTCGATTGACAACAACTAGAAAAGATCAAGCAGATCACTGAAGCTCAGATGAACAAACATAGAAGAAACGTCATCTATGAAGTAGATGATCAAGTCTGATTAGTCTTCGAAAACATAAAAACGACTAGATCATGCAAAGATCTAAAAGACAAGCAACTCGAATTCTACTCTATTACAGTCAAAGTTGAAATCTTCTACCGTCTTCAGCTATCTACAAGCATGAGACATATACACTCAGTGTTCAGTCTAAAGATTCTGCAATTCTACCTCAATGATTCTCTATCGAATCAACATGCGAAGCTCTCTAGACCTCTAGTCATTGAGAATGAGAAGCACTGAAAGATAGAAGATATACTGAATTTCAGGCGATATAGAGATCGATTACAATACAAGATCAAATGAAATGAACTAGATCGCGATAACGAATGATACTATGCAGATAAAGGGAAATTCGATGACTCGAAAGAAGTTCTGAACGAATTTCACAAGCTATACTTGAATAAGTCGCACTAAATTGAAAAGCGATGAGTTGCTTGACTAAATCGATGAGTCAATGAATTGTTTTTTGCTTTTATTTTCTTTTCTATTCATGCGAACATGAATGTTCAGAGAGAAAAAGTAATGTTACGAACGTGCTCGACTCGATCAGCACTAGTTCTAACCCTATAGAATCAGTCATGACGCTAAGCCTAGTTGAGTTTCGCATCGCGCGCTCTCATGACTACTTCGTCATCTATCTCTTCATCTACCTCGTCATCTTTTCCCTTCATTTCTTTGCCTTCATTCCCTTCATCACATTTATCAATTGAGTTTAGCGCAGTCGAAGATCATTGAGTATATTAAAAGAGTCTGTTTTCTCTTCTCTTCTGTACACTTAATGTTCTGTTATTACTATCTTTAAATAACAATTACATACATATCAGCTCTGAGCTTCTTAGATTGAGTGATCATTGATACGATCTCAACAAGAAGTCTCAGTCATACATCTCTTCATGTAATTGAATGCAGTCTGACAAGTTTCATTTCATTCAAATATGATCTTCTTTTAAGTGAGTTGAATCATTGAATAAACAATCTTCGAAAAGTTCTTAATGAAGCATCAATAGAAATTGCAGAAGTCAATGAAGAACTGCATCTGAGTAAGATTATTGAGTGTAGATTAATCAACGACTGCTTGTATCTTTCGTGAATTTATCTTAAGTTTCTCGATTGACATCAAAAGTTCTAAAAAGATGATTTTCTGAACATGAAACTTGCATTTATTGATGTTTATCTGTAGATCAGCTTCTCGTAGTTTATTCAAGATCAATCATACATGTCACTTGTATTTCTTTAAGATCTTGCTGTAAATGATAATATCATTTAGATAAATCTGACAAAACTGATGTAGATATTCAAACAACATGTCGTTCATATAATGTTGATAAAACGTTGATTCATTGATTAATTTGAAGAGCATTACATGATATTTGTATAAGTCGAAGAAAATAATAAAGATAGTCAAATCTTTGCTATCTGAGTGCATGTGTAGTTTATTGAACGCGACAATGATGTTCAATCAAGTCAGATATTTGCTTTCTTGTATACAAGCGAAAGTCTCGTCTATTAATGACAAAGAATAGTGATCTTGTTTGATCAAAGCATTGAGCTTTCTATAATCAACGCAGAAACGCAGACTATCGTCTTTCTTTTCAATGAACAAGATGAGCGAAACGTATGATGCAAAGCTGAAGAAAATGAATTCTTTGTTCAGATGTTTGATCAGATACTTCTTTATCTTCTGAAGCTTGTGATCAAACATCTGATATAGTCTGCTTTGAGAAAACGTTTCTTCATCAATTAACTCAATTTTGTGATTGTAGAAACAATGCAATGATAGCTGATCAATCATTGCTCGATCGAAAATGTCTAGATAGTTGTGATATTCAGAGAAAAGCTTGATCTTGACTTGCTTGAGAATCTTGACGTGTGAAAGCTCATGTAGATTCACTTCTTAGAGCTTATTCTCAGCTGTAGTTATGAGTCGATCAATTTTCAAGATGATAACAGCAAAGATCTTGACATCTGATCATTTGACTAACATTCTATATGTCGCTGTCTCTATCATTGCTATGTTCATTGAACTGAAAGAGAATGAATTCAGACTGAACGTTGATTTAGAATTTTTGATGCTAGTTAAAGTCGCGTCACGCGATTTTAACTGTTCAATTAGTTCAAATGACTTCTCATTGAACTGACTGAAAGAGAATGATTTCAGACTGAGTTGAAATGTAGTGAAAGATCTCTTCAGTATATGAGTAGAAGTCAAACTCTTCTGCTTCATGATTGTCTTGTTGCTTGTGAGTAGAACAATTGATTTCAGATTGAGAGTGAAATTCGAAAATTGAAGAAAATTGATTCACATATCAATTACTAGATTGATTTTGTTCATTCATGTTTTTTCAAGAATTATTTGATGTTGATCTAATTGAGTGATCAACATAGAAGCTGTGTCAATCGTATGATCTTGAACAGTCAGATTCAAATAAATGACATGAGTAATGAGTTTTTTAGCATAATGATCATCAAATTCTTGAATTGACTTCGCTTTGATCAAAGTCAGAGACTTGATTTGCAACTGATCATAAACAATCTGCGCAATCACTTCATCAATGAACGAATAGTCAGCAGCTTTGATGTCAATCAATGACTTCAATGAGTAACTAATTTCATTGCTAGAAAGTACACATTCAGTAGTCAAAGATTCAGAAGCAAAAGAATCATCTGACATGCTCATTGTTGAAGAAATTAACATCTTTTTCATCACATCTTTGATGAAAGTCTCTAGTTTTTTGTCTCGTTATTCTTGAAAGAAGACATTTTCTCATTCAACTTATTCTTCAAAATGATGATCTCATGTAAACAAAAGATGAAGACATAAGATGCTGAAGTTTTGATCTTATTCTGAGAGCAGTTCTTGAATAAGTGATCTAAGATCTTGCAAATATAGCAAACGATAAATGATTTGACTGACTCAGATGTAGAAAAGATAGTCGACTTGACATATTCAATTATTGAAGTCGTCACTGACAATGAAGTAGCAGCGCATTTATCAGATACGACAGAGACTTTGATGATGACAGTGCGAAGCTGACTGCGTAGCTGATAGTTGACTCGTTGTTTATTATTCACATCTTGAAGAAAGATTCTTAAGCGAGTGAGCGAAGTAAAATTCTCTGAACAGATTGATAGAGCGTTCTGCAAGCAATTATTGATTTTATTCTGAAGATCATTCATCAGAATGCAATCATCGTAGTCTAGATAGCTGAATAACTTCATAAAGTTGAAGTAGAAGACATTGAAAGACTTGTCTGTTTATCTCAGAGCGTTGTACTCACGACGACACTTTCGATTTCTATTCAGTTCATTGTATATTTCTTTCAGATGCTCAAATAGCTCGTAAGTCAAGATGTAAGAATACAAAGCATCATGATGACATCAAGCAAAGATATGTTCAGCAGCATCATCTTCTAGTCTAGATATCACATAAACAATACAGATATTCTCATTATCAAAGTGATCAACATTTGTCTGAAGCTTGTCGTTCATCTTGATTCTTCAGCTATTTCATGTTGATTCATCTTCATTGATGAATACAGATGAGTTCAAAAACTTGAAAGACTTGTGATGATCATTATTGAATAGAGTGAATGACTTACGTCGAGTATGATTCTCGATAAATTGACAAGATAGAGATTTCGTAGAAACTCGAGATTCAGTAGATTGATGAGATCAAGACTGATTCGCTGAACGTTGTCTCTTTTTTAGACTCAAGACTTTCTTTCGTAGTTCAATGATAGTCTCTTCTTGAATGTCTATTGTCATTTAATTGATCTTTAGCTCATCAAGTCTCTTGATGTGATCAACTTGAGCATTGATTCATTGCTTGTTGAGTTTCAAAGTCATGTTTCGTTGATCTTTTAGCTCGATCAGCATCTTGATGATCTCGTCTGACTGATCAATAGCTCATTGACGAAGTTGTTGATCTGTGTTGATGTTTTATGAGATAGCGATATTCTGAGATTCAGCTGAGACATCAAAAGAAATAATGAAAATGCATCTGCTAGCAGTGCTTCTAAACAGACAAGCTGTTCGTGACTCGACTGATTCGAAGTCGCGTGTCATTGTGAGAAAGATAGATAGATAGATTTGATTGTGATAAAGTTGAGTGATTAATTTGATAAATTTGAGTAAATTTGAAGATGTGTTTTGATGAAAGTAATTCAAAGAATTTCTTGCGAATTTTCTGAATAAAAGTAGATTATTTCGTATCATCTACACGTTGATAGCAGAGTAGTTGATTAGCATTTATCTACTGTTAGAGATCGATCTAAAGCGAGTCATAGAAATGTCATTTAACTAATAAATAAATGCTAAGAAAGAAAAGTATCTACAGAAAAGAACTCAATTCTTATATGTGTATTTCTCAGCTCTGTGCTAAACTCGATTGAGTTGACGTCTTACACATATGATGCAGAGACTCAATGACATCACTTCTAGATCAGATTCTCGCTAAACTCGATTAGAATAAAATCAGGCAAAGACTAGTTGAAGAATAGACGAAGACTAAAATCATAACAAATAGACATTTTGATTTTATACAAGACTAAGAAAATACATTCATATGAACATGAATCATTGAAGAAAGAGAGTAATGTTATGATTCTAGCTACACATCTTCATTGATAGCTATGTTGATGACTATGTTGATGACTATTCTGAGAACTATTGTCAATCACTCGTCACTAAAGCATAGACTTGTTTCAAAGTCAACTTTATTCAAAATTAACTTATGTTCTTCTGAGTCATATAAATAGTCAACTTTTCTCTTTTAGATACTTTTCTTTCTTAGCATTTATATACTTGTTACATTACATTCATATGATTCACTCTATGCTGATTTTTAACATAAAATACTGATCTTGAGCTGTTTCTTGCTCTTTTCTGATTCATTGAATAGTTATCTTGATTTCATTTGCATTTTATAAAGAAGATTGATAGTCAGTTTGCATGAGTTGTAATAACAAGAAGAATTGATTGAGTGTTATCTGTTAATTCTACTTCGTACAACAAAATTCAAATTAATGTTATGTACAAAGTGTAAATAAGAAAGTCTATTTTCACATTTGCAGTTTGAAAAGTGAACTGAATTATTGAGTTTAGCTAAAGAAACATTTGTCGCTTAAAGTGAGATAAAGTCGAGATTTTAGCTGAGTTCATCTGAATGTGATCAGATTTTATGAATAAAATCTGCAATTATTTTATATGTTGTTGAACTGAATCTGCGTTTATTTATATGTCATTGAACTGAATCGCGCTTTCATCGCTTTCATTGCTTTCATTGCTTTCATCACTTTTATCGCTTTTATCGCTTTCATTGCTTTCATTGCTTTCATTTCTTTCGTTGCATTCAGTCTACTACTCATCTATTTACTCGCTCATTTACTCATCTATTTACTCGCTTATCTACTCACTCATTTACTCATCATTCTACTCGCTCATCTACTCTTCATTCTACTCACTTATTTACTCTTCACTCTACTTGCTCATTTACTCTTCATTCTACTCATCTAGCTACTCGCTCATTTACTCGTGATTCTACTTACTCATTTACTCTTCACTCTACTTGTCTATTTAATTGCTCATTTACTCATCACTTTACTTTCTATCAAACTTTTTATCAAATGCTTTATCAAACACTTTATCAAATGCATTGATCAAGTGCACAAAACACGTTAAACAATGCTTCAAACAATGCTTTCTACTGAGCTTTTCACTGATCTTTCTACTGATCTTTTGATCAATCTTTCTATTGATCTTTCTACTAATGAGCTTTCTACTGATCTTTTGATCAAGTTATTTAGTGAGCTTTCTACTGATCTTTCAATCAATCTTTTTATCAATTTTTCTATCAATCTTTCTATCGACTTTTTGTTATGAACATATCTGAATCAATCAGAGTTCAGATTTAATTCTAATCAATTTGATTAAAGCAAGTCATGATGCTATGTTTAGTTTGAATCTAGCGCATTTCTTTGAGTCATTCTCAGCACTTCTTCTCGTTGTTCAGCACTTTCTTCATTCACTTCTTTCATCATTCTTTTAAACAAACACATCTGACATATTACATCACATCTGTATCGAGTCTAGCGCAGTCTCAAGTCATTATTTATAGAAGAGCTTGCACTCTTTCTCTTCTGTATTCTTAATGTCTTGTTATAGTTATCTCTAAAGAGCAAATCATATATATCAGTCTTGAGTCTCTTTGATTGAATGATCTAGATACAGTCTTAACACTTTTCTATCAATCTTTCTATCAATCTTTCTATCAATCTTTCTATCAATCTTTCTATCAATCTTTCTATCAATCTTTCTATCAATCTTTCTATCAATCTTTCTATCAATCTTTCTATCAATCTTTTTACTGAGCTATTTATTGAGTTATCGACTGAGCTTTTTATCAAATGCTTTATTAAACATTCTACATGCTTCAAAATACGTGTCGATTAAGCGCATAACATGAATCAAACAATGCTTTTTACATGACTTTCTACATGACTTTCTATCAAGCATTCTTCATGTTTTTCTATCAAGCATCTTCGCTGATCTTTCTACTGATCTTTCAATCAAATTATCTAGTAAGCTTTTTACTGATCTTTTGATCAATCTTTCTATTGATCTTTTGATCAAGTCATCTACTGATCTTTTTACTACATGATTCTTTACATGACTTTCTACATGACTTTCTTCATGACTTTCTACATGACTTCTCATCAAGCTTCAAATTGCTTTGCAATCAAGAATCAAATTTGTTTTCTATCAAGCTTCAAACATGACTTTATCAATCATTCTACATGACTTTCTATCTCTCTAGTTTATTCATTAACTTTCTCATTGACTTTCTTGATGTATACATTAAATAGCTATTATTTAGATAGTCAAATCAATCATTAATTATTCAACGTTGCAACTACATATCAATGCTATAAATGTTAAAATAGTCGTGTTTATTGAATTAAATGATAAAGATGCATACTGCGCTTATGAAAATGCTAGAAATGTTAAAGATGTTGAGAATATTGATGCTTTTATGAATATGCATCAGCTAAAAGTGACGCAAATCTGAGACATGAGATTAAATGAATATTTGAAATATTGATCATTAAAAGCGTTAGAATCTGTCTCTGTCACTTTTTACAAATTGCAGATGCACTTTTCTTGTACTAGAAAGCAGTCATGATAGCTTTTCTTTTCATACGAATTACGAAGTACTGATTTTGAGCATCATGTAGAGATGCAAACTGCTGATTCAAGATACATGACTGTGCTTCAACATTTGCAGTTTGAGAAGTGAACTGAATTATTGAGTTTAGCTAAAGAAACATTTGTCGCTTAAAGTGAGATAAAGTCGAGATTTTAGCTGAGTTCATCTGAATGTAATCAGATTTTATGAATAAAATCTGCAATCATTTTATATGTTGTTGAACTGAATCTGCATTTATTCATATGTCATTAAACTGAATTATGCTTTCGTCGCTTTCATCACTTTCATCACTTTCATCGCTTTTGTTTCTTTTGTTGCATTCAGTTTACTACTCATTTATCTACTCGCTCATTTACTCATCTAGCTACTCGTTCATCTACTCTTCATTCTACTCGTCTATTTACTCGCTCATTTACTCGCTCATCTACTCGCTCATTTACTCGTCTAACTACTCGCTCATCTACTCTTAACTCTACTCGTCTAGCTACTCACTCATTTACTCGTCATTCTACTCACTCATTTACTCGCTCATCTACTCGCTCATCTACTCATCTAACTACTCGCTCATCTACTCTTCATTTTACTCGTCTATCTACTCGTCACTTTACTCGCTCATTTACTTTTCATTTTACTCGCTCATTTACTCGTCATTTTACTCGCTCATTTACTCATCATTCTACTCACTCATCTACTCTTCATTCTACTCGCTCATCTACTCTTCACTTTACTCGCTCATTTACTCATCATTTTACTCGCTCATCTACTCTTCATTTTACTCGCTCATCTACTCTTCACTCTACTCGCTCATTTACTCATCACTCTACTCACTCATCTACTCGTCACTTTACTCGCTCATTTACTCGTCATTCTACTCACTCATTTACTCTTCACTCTACTCATTTATTTACTTGCTCATTTACTCTTCATTCTACTCGTTTATTTACTTGCTCATCTACTCTTCACTCTACTCATTTATCTACTTGCTTATCTACTCTTCTATCTACTCGTCATTCTACATTCTCAGCTATCTACTTGATAATCTTCGCTTCAAGCTTTATAAAGCTGACGTTAGAAAGTTTGAAGTTTTCATCTTCTTTTTCCCTTCATAGTTTCTACTTTCTAGAACAACAACAATCGAAATATCAACATGTTCAACTATCAACTTAGCTATTTACTCATTCGTCTACTAGTCAGTCTACTCGCTTCAAAACATGCTTCAAAACATGCATTGATCAAGTGCATAACACAGATTAAACAATGTTTCAAACAATGCTTTCTACTGAGCTTTTCACTGATCTTTCTACTGATCTTTCAATCAATCTTTCTATTGATCTTTTTACTAGTGAGCTTTCTACTGATCTTTCAATCAATCTTTCTATCAATCTTTCTATCAACTTTTCTATCAACTTTTCTATCAATCTTTCTACTGATCTTTCAATCAATCTTTCTATCAATCTTTCTATCAATCTTTCTATCAATCTTTCTATCAATCTTTCTATCAATCTTTCTATCAACTTTTCTATCAATCTTTCTATCAATCTTTCTATCAATCTTTCTATCAATCTTTCTATCAATCTTTCTATCAATCTTTCTATCAATCTTTCTACTGAGCTATTTATTGAGCTATCAACTGAGCTTTCTATCAAATGCTTTATCAAACATTCTACATGCTTCAAAATACGCGTCGATCGAGCACATAACATGAATCAAACAATGCTTTCTACATGACTTTCTACATGACTCTCTATCAAGCACTCTTCATGTTTTTCTATCAAGCATCTTCGCTGATCTTTCTACTGATCTTTTGATCAAGTCATCTAGTGAGCTTTCTACTGATTTTTCAATCGATCTTTCTATTAATCTTTCTACTAATAATCTTTCTACTGATCTTTTGATTGAGTCATTTACTGATCTTTTTACTACATGACTTTCTACATAACTTCTCATCAAGCTTCAAATTACTTCACAATCAAGAATTAAATTTGTTCTTTATCAAGCTTCAAACATGATTCTATCAATTATTCTACATAACTTTCTATCTTTTTAGTTTTCTCATTAACTTTCTCATTAACTTTCTCATTAACTTTCTCATTAACTTTCTCATTAACTTTCTCATTAACTTTCTCATTAACTTTCTCATTAACTTTCTCATTAACTTTCTCGATGCATATATTAAATAGCTATTATTTAGATAGTTAAATCAATTATTAATTATTCAACGTTGCAACTACATATCAATGTTACAAATGTCAAAATAATCATGTTTATTAAATTAAATAATAAAGACGCATACTGCGCTCATAAGAATGCTAAAAATGCTAAAAAATGTTGAAAATATTAACACTTTTATGAATATGTCTCAGCTAAAAGTGACGCAAATCTGAGACATGAAATTAAATGAATATTTGAAATATTGATTGCTAAAAGCGCTAAAATCTGTCACTGTCATTTTTTACAAATTGCAAATGAAGATATGTTGAAAAAACAAATGCTCATAAACAGAAAAAGAAACACGTCTTGTATATATCATTAATTCAGCACAATGAGATTAAAGATATTTCTCGCTCTCAACAGTCTTTGCTTTCTCAGCTTGAGCTTTCTCAATCTTCTTTGCTTCATACAATTGTCTTTTCTTTCAAGTGAGTGAGAACAACAATCTTCATCTCATTCATTCTTGCTTTTGTTATCTTCAGTCTCAAGAAGATTGCATCATGTTCTATGATTTCATCATTTGCAATTGATGCAAATTCTTTTAAAGTGCTCTGAGATGAAGTGACACTTCAAGAAAGATCAAAGATCATTTGATCATATGCATTGTGTACAAGTCATGAAGATAACTTGTTCATGAGATTGAATCAAAACAGCATTGATGTATGAAGATCTATGCATTTTCATCTGATTCAAAGAAATTGTCTCTTGTACAAAATCAATGTCTTATTCAGAACAAGCAAGAAATGCATATTCAGATCTCATATGAACGAAGATAATAAGTTGTAGTTGTTTCACAAGAAGACAGAGAAAGACATTGATTGAAGCAGAAGCGATGAAAGCGAGAGCGTTGATGATGACAATGATTGCAACAAGATCTCAAAGAACAAGAACTCTTTGTACGACATGTAAATCACATAGCTCATAGACAGAATAGAATTCAACTCACATCGTTGCTGTTGCTCTTCATACAAAGCATCGTCAGCTCATACATTTAATATTCACTGCAGCTGTCAAACTTACATTGTTGTTGTTGTTCTACGTCGTACAATGCATCGTTAGTCTGTATACTCTGTACTGTACATCGTTCTAAGCTGTTACACTTACGTTGCTGATGATGATGATGATGATAATGAGATGATGATTGGTGAAAGAAGAAAGAAAGCGTTGTACGACGCTTGTGATAACTTTGTGTGAAGTAATTTTCATGCGCTAATCTATCTAGGCATAGTGAAGCCGTACGACCCCCATCGCATATCTGGGGGCTTGGCAATAACTGCCTAATAACCCTGGTTATAACCGTGTCTGCCCCCCCATATATGCATTACGTACCAACCTCCCTATTCACGATTCCTCCAATATACAGCGATGGACCGAAGTCTGATCGCGTGTTCCCAGTCGCGGCGTAAAGATCCCGATATTGTTCATGCGTCTTATAGATTGTCAATGCCTGGGCAACGTCTACGCCGCGGCATAGAGTTCCTTTTCGATCGCCTGCAGGCCGCCACCAATTACACCAATACGAGGTATCACCCTGTGATTATATAGCCCCCAAGCCACTGATCATTGAGGTCTTAAGCCGAACACCAATTTCTTCTCACGTTCTTGCGTGTGCTTCTTTTCTTCACGACTCAGTCTTCTGCTGCTTTGCCACCCATTCGCTCCCGCCTCTAACGTCATCCACCATGCTATCGCTCGTTCCACTTCTGCTTTTCCTCTCTCTCCCCTTTGTCCATGCTGCCTCAGGACAAGGCGAAATCAGTCTTTGGAGCGACAACGACTGCGGCTCTGGCCTCACCACGAGTTTTGGTGAAAGGGACCCGGTAGCTCTCAACTACACCCTTAGCACGGATGTCTGCGGCACTCCTGGCGCCGCTACCCACAGTTACCAAGTCCTTCGGCGCCCAACCTGCCCCAACGGAAACCTTGCCGCCTTTGCCTTCTATCACGGCGCTGGATGCAAGAGCGAGGGATTCGGTCCGGCGCTCAACAGTGTCGACAATGGATCCGGACGCCTCGATGGTGAATGCCTGGCTCTTGTGGAGTTTAATTCCCTGGCGTTTCTGTGCGCTGGACTTGGCACTACAGGCGGCGATGGAAGCTCGAGTGCCGCCCCTGCCTCCAATTCTCCTTCATCGACGGCCGTCGCTTCGAGCATCACTTTGTCAGCCTCGGCTACACCTATTGCTCCAAGCGCAAGCATGACTTCTCCATTATATACCGCCCCAGTTGGGTCCAGCCTCCCAGGTATGGTTCCTATCAACACTGCTTCAGGCGGAAGTGCACCCTCTGCTTCACGCACGTTTCCTGCTACACCGTCGGCCTCGAGCTTCATCGGTTCTGCATCCAGGTTTGAGGGATCAGTTGCTTCAGTTGCTGGCGTTATTATTGTTCTTGGAGGAGCGATTTTGCTTTAATTGCCCGCGTCCAAAGCTTATGTGAGGATAATCATAGCCTAGAGTTGGTTTATGTGGCAGGCCAAATTGGACAGGCTCTGGTGTTGGGTAGTGTGTTTAGATATATGGTAATGTCGGGGTATCCAGTATTGTTGATAACTCTGCGTTATCTTGATAATTCAACTTATTAAATACTCATTCTACTGCCTGCCATGCAGAAGCTTTGGCAAAGGCTTTTCAAGCCCTATTCTGGTGGACTCGGTCATCGTAGCTTACCTGTGACCATGTTGTCGTGCAGGTAGTTAAGAACCAGTCGTTGGGCCTTCTTTCGTGTTCGTTGTTTATATTTATTCAAGTGCGCATTTCTCGATGAGTCGCATTTGGCGTTGCTGAACTTCGCTTTGCTCTAGCAGCAGCAGCTGTGCCATTTGAAGGATGACCTCTTGACGATCTTGCAAGCCATTGTATTAGAACGTCCAGTCATCCTTTAAAGGGCTTCACACTGGTCTCTATGAAGACTGCAATGTCTTGAAGTATGGTCTACTTCTAATCGTCGCAAAGCTAATATATGCTCTTAGATCCTATCATAAGAGTACTTTAGTGAGATAGACAAGCACACAAGCACGATAAGATGAGACTACAGGTCGGCTGACCCACGCTAGAGGTCGGCCGACCATGCAAATTGTCCGCGCATGTCACTCGACCATGCGCATAATTCCGCATTCCTGAGCTATTGGTAATCTAAAATCATGCAGTTCTAATCATTTATTAATACCTGATTAATCTGATATTAATCTGATTCGTTGTAATCATATTCAAATAATGCAAAAAATGTGAAAGATGCAAAGACTAAAAATATCAGAATTGATTAATCTGTAAGTATAATTTTATTAATCATTGATTAATCAACAAACAATCACGATTTACAGAATTGACAATCTGAAAATTTCATGTTTCGTTCTATTAGTAATTTAACATTAATTAACAAATGATATATTATTAATCATCGATTAATTTATTCGATTCACTTTTATTTTGACTCGATCATAATCAAATTAATCATTGATTAATAACTTTTTGATAAATGATCAATTAACTTTTTTCTCACAAATTTGCTCAAAAATACAACATTGATTCAGATTAATCTAGAATTAATTCTAGATTAATCTTATAGTATAGATGAGAATTCACTGATCTTATTTTTCTGTCAAACTGTCGAATGTCAATGAGATCTAGTCAACATTATTTGATAGATCTGATAATATTATAGTACATTTCTGATTGAAGGCATATTGATTATTAATTGATCAGTGATTGATGATTGATTGATCAATGATCAGAAGTAATGATGAATGGGTAGTTGTAGATGTATTGCGCAAGCCGCAAACTTGAGGTTCATTCGACCATGAAATCTATGTATTAAGCTCAGGCGTTAGCGTAGGTACATGCGCGGACAATTTGCATGGTCGGCCGACCTCTAGCGTGGGTCAGCCGACCTACATCCTTCGATAAGATCGGGTTTCAATGTAAGCGGAAAACGTTTCGCCTCCGCGATGCACCATGCTAGTTATAATACTGAGCGTTAGGCTTTACTTTCCAAACACTAGTACTTATTAGGCTGTAGCTATACTCCGTGGAGCTAGAGTGGTGTATCGCTAAGGTTGGTGCATTGCAGGGTAAACAAGAGTACTACTAGCGTCCCTTGCTCTGAACATTCGGCTGAGAATTCAAACATCAGCACGATCAGAAGTAATTTTGACCAATTGCATCGAAATTTCAGTCGACGTCGAAAGGTGTCATACTAAGATTGTCATTAGCAGATGATACGCAGCACTGAAGTCACAAGGAATATTAGGTAGTTGATCTATTACGTTGAAGCAACTGACCAGTAAACGTATAGCTATCCCAGCCGAGTACACGTCTAGCTCTTTCTTGTGCTTTGAGTATTCTAGCATTTTCTACCGGAAATATCGCTATTTGACCAGAATATATACAAGCTTGTAGGATTGGTCCTGTCGGAAAGCTACTTGAGTCAATCTTCGTCTCTGTTTGCAAAAAGCTTTATCGTTTTCAAATACAGAACACTACAACATTCAAGGCCGCCATAGCCAGTGTTTTCAGCTTTTTGGTTTGCACAGCTAGAAGTATCGACAAGGCCCGGTATGAGTTACATAAGTTTTCGAATTATGTTTACAATCATCGATTCCGTTACAAGACCATCTGTAGAAGAAGGCCTTTGGCGGCAAATGAAGTCACAGGTGAAGGTCGAAGCTGACGTGTCTAAAACCACGATCCTACCAATAGACTTGCAGTATCAGAGAGGGTAGGGAACGCGCCTTTGTATACCTCCAAAGACCCACCAGCTAGCTCAGACAGTGTCCCAAGATATGATCACCACTCTGCCACGGACATTACTGGTAAAAACTGTGAGATGCAGGTCTCCCTGTGGTATTTACTTTCGATATGTGTCTTCAGTCCGCTAAAGGTACTCTCCTATACTGGGGAAGCAGTCTTACCTTGTCTCTAATACTATGGAGATTATAGTATAACGACTAGCATATCTAAAGTCATTCTAGCTCGATTGAAGCCGAGCGTGACCGTTACTGAATTACTTTATGCGCTTTCCGAAACCCTCACAGTCAAATACGCTATGAGCGGAAGCAATTTCTTTGCCTTCAAGCAGGTCGAGCTTATCTCTAGCTACTCCGTACATTGATCAATAAAGATGACCTTCAGGGTTATCGACACATATGCTTTCGTTACCACATTGATGACACTGTGAAGAGATTGGTGTACCTTGGTCCATGCTCGACACTGGAACCGTTTTAGTCAAAAGATGAAGTTATTCAAAGGAGCCTTCGGACGTTCAGAGACGATTGAAACCTTGAGACACTTCCATCTCCGGTGTCTTGGCGGGAGGGGTTTTCCTACCAAGTACTTTCCTTGGGCATTAAGGCGTGTGTTTTCTTCTCCTGAGCTCGTGTTTCACACTCGTTGATTGACCAAACGACTGGAGTCGCATGGAACATCTCTCATATCTCCTTGTCTTGCGCGTCTGTCTGTTCACACCTCAGCAACTACAAACACGGGTACAATTTGGCATTTTTCCTTGATCTCGAGCGCCAGTGAGTTTCTTCAAATTACTCGCATTTGACCTCTTAGCCTCTTAGGAGAAAATGACACTAAAGCAATCGGCACAAGGATGATTCACACGGTTAGCGCTAGGTAACGTGCCGCTAAATGTTTCATTCTCGACAACACAGCCAATCAACCTTCTCGATCGCTGTCTGGCGCGAAGGATCTCATTTCGCAGTCACACGCGAAATTAAGGATTCACAGTCTTACCGCCCCAAAAAGCTTCACGTTGCACATGGACACGGGGCCACAATGCCCATGTTCATGCTGTCCTGCGAGATTGCGTAATTAGCTGCTCTGTGGGGTGAGAGCCCCATCATCCATCCATAGTAGAATAGTGGTTAGGGCTACAGTAGTAGCTGCTCGTCAAGATGCCCTACATTTCCCGTTTCATTTTATTCTCGTCTTCTACCTCCCTGCCGCCCTGCCACCCTCTTGCTTCCCTTCTTGCGCAAACAAAAGAACACGCTCCTTTCGACATCTTTGTCGTCCACTCTTTGTTGTTGCTCCGTCGATGTTGACGATAACACACTCTTTATGTGAAGATCTCATTCATTGTTGAGTTAAGCTTAGATCACAATTACTTGCCATTGTTTTGTTTACAAATCACAGTATCTCGTGCACAGTCTATCTTTAGCTATACAGTCGCACAAAGAACACTTCAACCACACCGTGGTGCAAGCAATATCGCAACATCAGCGCCGATAGCAAAAAGACACCGCTCCCCCAAAGCAGAAGTTATCGCGCACATCAGTTGCAGCATTGTATCTTGCCTCGCTTAAAGCACTATCGATATTGCCTTGACCAACATCGCGCACACGACTATCATTTACCATATCCCTAGCGAACGGAACTCCCATCTAACGCTCACGATGCATATCTCCTACCTCATTCTCACCGCCCTGGCGGCTCTGGCCACGGCCATTCCAACAACAACCATTACCTCAACCCTCAGCTCCACCTCCACCTACACCACAACAATCATCTCCACCCTCGCCTCCACCACCATGACTGAGACTTCCACCTTCCCCGTCATACCCTCCGAGAAACCTACCCCACCCACCCCCTCACCATCTGCCTCCTCAATTCCCACCTCGTCAATGTCCAGCTCCTCACCCTCGGCCTCGCCCATCTCCTCGTCCGCACCAGGTACCGCGCCTTACGCTAGTACCTCTATTATCGCGACAACGACTATTGCGCCCTTCGGCAGTGGCACTGGCGCGCCGAGCGGTAGTGCTGCGCCGGGAGGTACAGGGGTAGCGCCGAAGCCGAGTCCTTTCGTCGCAGCGGCGGTGGGGCGCTCGGGTAGCGCTGTGGGTGTCATGGCTGGGTTCGGAGCAGCAGTGGTGATTGGTGCGCTGATGTAGTAACGGGGGATAGGGGAAGCGGGGAAGACCAAGGAGGGAAGTGGATAGAGCTTGCTGGACGCTCTATCGTCTGTATATGTTCATCTCTGCTGTTCTGCCAAGGGGAGGCGAGGGGAGGCGAGGGGAGGGGAAAGAACGTGGGCTGGCCTTTTGACAATCCTCTACTTTCGTGTTCAAAACTTTCGGTTTTATTCTTGTGGAGTTTTTGTCGGAGCCGGGGTGGGTTGGAGACTTTGTGTCCTTGACCTCGATGGAGAGAGCAGGATCTGAGCTTCACAGTGGTGATACCCGATGAAATGTGATTGTCCTTGTCCGGGGGACTCGCGCGCGCTACACACTGTGCTTTTCTTTTGTCTGAGAGGGGGGATTGATGGTGATGCGATTACGTATTTGATTTGCAAGATGATCTTATGCTTGTTCTTTGTAGTTTTAGTAGCAGTGGAGATGGTTGAAGAACAATGTTAAGATCCTATTTCCGTGACCGGTTTGGGTCGAGATTTAATTGCAAAACTCTTAGGCGCCAGCACGATAACAGTATATCCAACGTGTGATGTCCGGATGTGAATGGCTTGATGTTCTTTACATCTCATATCTGCCTAAGTAGTTTCCTGACCAACTTTCCCTGCTCCTCCAACCCCAGCCCATCCCGATCCGTCTCCTGCAACGCTCTTCCAACCAGCAGCGTCTCCCTAACCCCCTTCGACTTCACCCACACCTTCCCATTCCTCCCCACCGCAATCTCAAAAGCCACCTTCTCCGCAATCTCCTCCAACACCACAATCCCCCCGTCCTCTTTCTGCCTGCTAAGCAACAGCCTCCTCGCCATACCCAAACTCACATCGAACACCATCCCGCCTTTCAGTTCGCCCATGCCTTCGCTTTTCCCCGTAGAGGGGTTGTAACATACGATTTCCGGGTCCAGATGTTTGGACACGGATGAGACCTTGGCGTAAATCAGGCTGCCGGCGCTGAGTTGGGGACGGGTTTTTTTGGTGGCGCCTTCGAAGGCGAGTTGGGGGATTTGGGCGAGGGTTGTGTGGGGGGTGATGGCGCAGTGGTAGAAGTCGGTGGAGGAGTGGTGGACTGTTGCGAGGATAAGGTCATTGGGTTGGGGGATGTACTGTTTTGATGTGGGTGTTCAGCAAGAAAAATGGTTAGGTTGTATACGGTCTAGTCATTGTACCCTACCGCTGTTGCTTTCAACCCATATAGCATTCTTCTTGTGATCTACACTCAGAGCTCCAGCAAGCGTCGGGGTGATTGTTGAGGGAGGCACATGGCGCAAGCCAGGGCCTAGCTTGAGCGATATGGAAGGGTTCGAGGGAACGGGAAGGACATCTGGAGAGATGACCTCGCCAGGCAGTACCAGCGTCGCCATTGTTGTAGGAGAGTAGAAGGGAAATAGAAGCCTGTCATTGATAAAGGCAAACGGCTGCAGCCCTAGCCGAGAAGCCAAAGATTCCTTCCGCAGCTAACAAAATTTCGCGATTGTTCATCTTGACATCGCGAGATTGAGAGTTTCGCAGAAACACAAGATACAATGTCACGGTGACGGATAACTGACTTGTATATTGACAGAACAGGAAAATCCCCGAGCACAGCCAAGATGAGTGCTGAGGAGAGCGGGGCGTCTCCGGGTGTGACTTTCGCCATTGGAATCTCCTTTGGAAATTCCAACAGCTCAATCGCATACACGACTGGGGAAGGGAAAGCAGAAGTTATAGCGAATGAAGAAGGAGATCGCCATATTCCCTCAATATTATCCTACATTGAAGGAGAAGAGTATCATGGTACACAGGCAAAGTCGCAATTGGTCCGCAACAGTAAAAATACGGTTGCATACTTCAGAGATTACTTGGGCAAAAAGTATGAAAATAGTGTGGCATATCGTGCTTCTGTTGCTGACAGCACTTCTAGCTTTGAATCGATAGACCCGACTCCATGCCATGCATCCGCACATCCCCAAAAAGAGGGTTCTACTGTCGCTTTCTCGATACATGACACCGAGTCAGAAACACCAAATACAATCGGTGTACCCGAGATAACTACTCGCCACATTCGCAGACTAGCATCCTCAGCGGCAGGATTTCTTGGCAAGAAGGTCAATGCTGCAGTGATAACAGTACCAACGGACTTCTCCAATGACCAAAAGGAGGCTTTGAGCAAGGCAAGCAAAGCTGCAGGAATCGATGTACTGCAATTTATTTCAGAACCTACGGCAGCGGTACTTGCGTACGATGCTCGACCAGAGGCAAAGTTGTCGGATAAGATAATTGTGGTAGCGGACTTGGGTGGGACAAGATCAGATATTGCGGTTATTGCGTCAAGAGGGGGAATATACAGCATACTTTCCACCGCTCATGATTACGAGACTGGAGGAGCCCAGCTAGATCAGGTGCTCATTGACCACTTTGCGAAAGAATTCATCAAGAAAAATAAGACGGACCCACGGGAGAATCAAAAGAGTCTGGCAAAGCTGAAATTGGAAGCCGAAGCAACGAAAAAGGCGTTGAGCATAGGTGGGAATGCGAGCTTTAGCGCGGAGAGTCTTGCAGATGGGATAGACTTCACCTCTACGATCAATAGGTTGAGGTACGAGACGCTCGCCAATAAGGTATTCGGGAGCTTTAGCCGTCTAATTGAGGAAGCGGTTCGAAAAGCGGACTTGGACATTCTAGATATTGACGAGGTACTCCCTTTTGAAATCTTCTCAGAGATTCAAAGAGTTTTGCTTACTTAAACTATAGGTTATCATGTCTGGCGGAACCTCCCACACTCCCAAAATCGCCCGCATCCTCACATCCCTCTTTGCTCCTAATACCAGCATTCTCTCCCCTTCTACCACTTCTACAGCGCTCGATCCATCCTCCCTCGCGGCCCGTGGCGCCGCCATACAAGCTTCGCTAATCCAAGAGTTCGAAAAAGCAGATATCCAGCAATCCACGCATCCGATGGTCACCGTCACACCTCATCTACGCCACGCTATTGGAGTGCTCGTCATTAGCGAGAACGTCGAGAGAGGTGCATTCAAGAGTTTGCTAGAAGTGGAGACTGCGGTGCCAGCAAGGAGAGCCGGCGTATTCGCAACGCCGAAAGAGGGCGGAGATGTGATCATTAAGGTGTGTGAGGGTACACGAGAAATTAAAGTTTTCAAAGCGCCGCAGAAACCGAAAACCAACGGAAAAGCCCAAGACGATGATTCTGATCTTGACGATAGCGAGGATGAAGAAGAGGAGAGACGGGAAAAGGTGTGGAAGGTCGGGAAAGTGCTCGCTGAGACTGCGGTCAGAGGGGTCAAGAAAGGAGGCAAAGTCGAAGTCACAGTAAACGTAGGAGAGAATCTAGGAGTGCAGATTACGGCGAGAGAAGTTGGTGGGAAAGGGGGTGTGAGAGGGAATCTAGATAAGCCGGCGGTGGTAGAGAATGGGTCCGCGTAGATGGTGTAAGTTTGATTGGGCACTTGAAGGCTGTGATAGACTAGGAGCTGCATTGAAGGCTGGTTATGTTTAGATGGGACGATATACATGACCCTTTCTTTATTTCTCTCCGAGATAGCTCGATTACTCTTGAAGGTTACCTGAGTCAAAACAATGAAGACTAGACTCAGACGTAACCTACAACAGATCCTGTAGCATTGCCATTTTTTCGGATTTCTGGGATATCTCAGTTCTTCATAGCTTTCGTTTCTGTTTCGATGCGTTTCTGTGGGTTTTGGATGGTGGTTTGGGAAGTAGGTAGATTTATCTGATACTGATGGGTTCGGGATTTGATCTAGGGGAACTGCGTAAATATATGGAAGGATTGGGGATTTGGGATAAAGTGCAGACAGTTCGAACTACATATGCAATTGCGAACATTAACATCCTCACACTCTTCAAACCCCCTATCAAATCCCCCCAACTTCAGTACTAGCGCAACCCTAGGGCCCAAACCCTCCCCTACTAAGTTCAAAGTTCCCTAGCGTCATCTTTTCACTAACCGAACATCAACTTCGAATCATCCACACGACACCTCTACCAGCGAACTTTTCATCCTCGCCCACATCCCACAACCCACCTGACGCTCAGTCAAGTATCTAAAAGCATCGAATACAACTTCACATTCGTCAAGATGGTAAATCTAGCCTTCTTCGCAGCTCGTGGGGAGCTTTGAGCGTGTGGCAAAAAGTAGTCCAGGTGTTGATAGAGTTTGTGACAGGTTCTCGCAGTCGACCTCCTAAACCCAACGCCGGCGGCTGAAGCGCGGAAGCATAAGCTCAAGGTTCGTTTCTTTCCTCCCATCCCCTCCTCCCCCCTCCAACCCCCCATCTCCCCCTCGCTAACCCTTTAACTCCTTCTAGACCCTCGTCCCCGCCCCCCGCTCCTTCTTCATGGACGTCAAATGCCCCGGCTGCTTCACCATCACTACCGTCTTTTCGCACGCCCAAACCGTCGTCATCTGCGGCGGCTGCAGCACCGTGCTATGCCAGCCCACGGGCGGAAAAGCGAGACTGACGGAGGGGTGCTCGTTTAGGCGGAAGTAGATGGGAGTGGAGTTAGGGGGAAGAGGGGGTGGAATAGAAGATGGCGTTTTTTCTTGTTGGCGGGGGGGTTGGCCGGATATTCTGCTTGTGCATGTGGAGGGGGGGGGTGTAGAAAATATATGTGAGGGGGAATTCGGAGGGAGGGGAGGTGGGGGAGGGGTGGTTGGTGTGGGTTGCGAAGGAGGAGAGATAAGTGCGCGGCATCTGAATGGGATATTGCAAGACAATGGCACCTCTTCGTCAAGAGAACGATCAATCTATCAAGCACCATCCTGCCACTTCCGCCTATACTACTCTTGTGCTAAATGTGCTATATACGCAGACTTACATCATCCCCCTTCATCCTACCACAGAGGATTTGTTATTCATGACGAATTTCAACCAGGCCAAAAGACTACAACTAACTCCACTTCTTTCAAATTCTGCACACCTCGGGGGGTGGATCAGACTGGATGCATGGAGGTAGGCACGAGCGAAAGAATCTACTCAGCGACAAAACCCACACACACACGCCAACACAGTCATCTACACCGACCGACCATCAGAAGAAACATCCTCGGGAAAAACCCTCATCCCCTCTTCCACGCACTCTTCCCACACCACCCTCCAATCAATTGTCTCCCCCCCACCTCTCTCTCCCATCCTTTCATCGCAAACACCACCCCTTTTTCACATATCTCTTCTACTACTAACCGTTCACACTTTTTTCAAAATATTCGTCAAATCTTCCAGGTTGACTGTTTTTGTGTTATTTGCAGATTTGGATAGATGGTGGTTTTTTTGGGGTCGTGGATTGGGTCGTGGTGTTTTGAAGGTGGGGATTTGGTGTGGTTGTTGGGGGGGGGGTTGAGGATGTGGGGGGGGGAGGGGGAGGGGAAGGGCTTTTTGAGGGTTTGGGGGGTTTATAACGGGTTGGAGAGGGGTATGTATGTATTCTCGTTAGAGTGATATTATTACTTGAGTAATCTGTTTGTTTGTTTTTTGTTTTTTTGGGGGACGGTTGGGGGGCAGCTGCTTACATGACGTGCTGCGCTACAATTCGATCTGATGGCTCGTTCGACTGTTAATTTTTGTCCCTTGTATCGCTTTCTGTTGTATCGATGGAGTCGTTTCTCCCTGCTTCTCGTGTCATGGTCCGAACTTTTCTCATGTGTTTCGGTTGTTTTTTACTCTCTACTTCAATGTCTAACTTGCTGTTCTCGTTGTCACATGTCCCTGTCCTTGATCGTTCGTCGTCTTGCTCTTTTTCTCGACTTCCTTCGACTTCCTCGAAGTTGTGCCTTTTTTATTTCTGGGTCTAAAGTTATTTATTCTTTATCTTCGAGAGCGAGGAAGCGAGGGGGAGATATGAAGGGGCTGGGGGGGGGACACGGCGTCGTCATCACGCTCATCTCCCACCTATTATCTTCCGTGATTTGTAATTTCTTCAACTTCTCTATATTCTTGGCTTCAGCTCTTTCCTCATCACTTGGATAGAATCTTATCACCTAAATCCAGATTCGACAAAAGATCTAGGTATACGTAGAAAGTAAGGAATGTCCGTATAAAAGAAGGGCGCTTGTTATTAAATAAGAAAAATGGGTCGTTAAAATAACCAATTACAAACTCAACGACAACACCCTCATCCCCGCTGGTAAAACAGATACCCCCCTTAGCTCAACAATCAACACACAATCATCCATTCACCAATCCGAAGTCCTGCGTCCTCCATTTCAGGAGCGCCGAAGCAATGGAGGAGGTCAGGTTCGCCAGGGCCGCCGCCCAGAAAATGTGTAGGAGAGAGAGGAGGTTGAGAAAGTGATTGCAGTAGGAGAGAATTGATATTGTAGCGAGAACGAAGCCTCGTGGGGGTTATGGTGAAGGGAGGGAGGGGAAGGCTTGGCAGAGGATGTTAGGGTATAAGTGAATGAATTGGTGGATACGTGGATGGGGGCGAGAGTTTGCGGGGAGAAGGTTTAGGAGAGTTTGGGAAGGGGAGTGTAGGGGGGGGGATGGGTAAGTCGGCCTCTCGACCACGATCTCTTTGTACCGAATATATGTGGATGCTAGGGTGAGGGATTATGGTATGTTGAGTTGAGGGTTATTATGGGTGGATCTGGAGGTTGAAAGATGAGTAGGTAGGATAAGGGGATGATGTTGTGGATGGTTGGGGTTGGGATCATCAATCCAAATCCCCGAAATAAACCTATCCTTCTTGGTGATCATACGGTTAGGGTCCGAGGACTGGTTTTGCTCTATTGCGATACCACGAGGATCTGGACTTGAGGGTAACTTATTAGATTTGTGAAACGTCGATGCTGGATGAGTGGGGTTAATTTGGGTTTCGATATCGATGACACAGCTCAGGGAGCCATACGTCCGCTCAAATGCAAGGGTTTGGGAAAATGAATGTGATTATACTCCCCTTTCCTGTTGAAGCCTCTAGCGGAACGGATATGGTGATGGATCTAGTATTGTGCGGTGGTGGTGAAGTGCGTGATAGGGGGTATTGCTGGCATGTAGAATGAATGGAGGAGTTGGTTTCTGAGAAGGGTATGAGGGTATTTGAGGATTTTTTCGGGAGGGCTAAGGGGGCGGGGCTTGGTGGTGACGATGGTGACGATGGTGGTGAGGATGGGGACGGGGATGGACGGAAGGCGGGTGTGGAGGGTGTGGACATATTTGCTTCATGTCTGCGCAGAAATTGAAGTCGTACCCCGTAAAGCGTTTTCAAACCCTCAAATGCCTGATTGATGACTGTCAGTGAGGAACACTAGAGTAAGGAGAGAAGATGGGCTGGGACCAGGGCGAAATATTTATTCCTGCCCCTCATGATACTAAATAGTCATGGAGGCTTTCCCACCCATGCATCATCTACTCTGTAGAGTCTAGACAGAGAGAGAGAGCTAGTTCATGGCGCTAGAGAACCGCTTCTGGGGTTTCTGCAAGTCTGGGAAGTCGTTATGGGGTCTTAGAAGGTGCAAGGGTTTGTTTATACACGGTTAGCATCAAATTGAAGTTCATCAAGTACTCCTCTTTTCCAACAGTACAGTCTTTCATACTTGTTTCCGTGTTCAACTCTTTGAAGTCAGACACGCTTGTCTGCGTGATTACCCGAGCCTCCAGGGAAGGCTGGGTACAGAGAAAAGGGGGAACGCTGACTAGCTTGTACCGGTTTAGCACTTGCAGGTCAATCATAGGTTGAAGGCACCAAAGACCAGAAGACAGAGGAGGCTGTAGAAAACACTTGAAGCTTCTGCTTGGGCTGCTTTGCTAAGAAGTGATGGTGCAAGCACGAAGCAAGGCAGCACGTCGAATGCTGACGCCAGGGGCGGAATGAGTCTACCTAAGATAGCTAACATTATTGGCAGTCTATGTCAATCTCTATAGGGTAACAAAGATGACTCTGGATCAGCTGACCCGTATGGATTACTACTGGTAAATGTTCCAAGGCCAATAGCGAGACATGATGTGATCTGCTGGCTTTCGAGCTTCAAAATGATGTTCTTGAAAAGCTCGATGTGGTATGCACGATGCACGGATTCCTTCCAGCGGCGATTGAAAGATTCATAGCTCCACAGCGCCAACTCCAGGTTCATCCCCCAAGGGATATCCACCGGCTGATAATCTGGCTCGTATCTCTTCATAGTGATCCCGTTGATGTGCTTGTTGAAATATGCCATACATACCTGAATAGGATTGTTCCAAAGTGTGTTCACATTTTGGCCGATTCGTAAACCAATAGTGCTGGATTATTTAGCTATCTCCCGTTTTTCTTGAATGGGATCTGGTGGCTGCTGCAACAGGGGATAGAACAGCCTTGACCGACCTGGTTGGGCTGGGTTCTGGCGTGTACCGCTTGTGGGCGTTAATCCTGTAGGCGTGCCGTTGGTGCCCTTGGAAGACGCGAAGCCACCTGAGTTGGGATTAATCCTGCTTCAACAGGCAAGATTCTCCACCACCCATGTGTTGTTGCTGTTATTATTTTTGGCATGAACAACGTCATTCAACCGAAGGCTAGGCGAACAGCAGGAAGCGGAGAGAACGGCAAGTTTCCATGGCTGGAATTTGATTATTGCTTTTGCGGCGACAATCAAGGGGGAGTAAGTGGCGTTGTATTGAGAAGCTGTCATAATATCGAGTATCAGCCCCTGGAAAAGTAAATCTTGACGGAATGGGGAAATTAAAGCGGGCCAGAGCTATGTGAAATGGCTATGGTAACCGGCTAGACTTTACCTCGTGCAGAATCAAACCTGGAATGCAAGTAGTCTTGGCTATGTCATGCAGTGTATCCGTGGGAGCTGGTTGTTCCACTATTATCAGGACTTTCGAATACCGCAAGTTCGCAGGTCTTGTAAGGATTGGAAACTGGATACACCGACAACACAAGAAGAACTGCCGCAGTCTTTGGCATGCTTCAAGTCGACGAGTACTTTGCTGTAAAGTAGAGTATGACTGGGGACGAACTTGCTTGGAGTGGTCAGTCAAGGCCTCATTTGGGTTGATTGCTGAAGAAGACTTAAGACAAACAGACAATTGGATTTTCATGCCAGAGGGCAGGAATCTAAGACTATCAATGCTCATCCTCGTTGAAGGATTGTCTTGAGGGGCTTGGGAAGCGACACTGTATACGGTGATCTTGCATACGGTCTCAGCTAGAGGATCGTAATGTATACGTCGTATTGAAAATTGAAAATTCACATAGTTAGGGCTTCAACTCGCTTAGACACTGCAGGTGTCCCTGCACATACAGGAAATTCTGAGAACACACTGATTCCTCTTCAGCCCGTGAACATAATTGTAGAAGAGTAGACTAGACAGTAGGAAAGTGAAGGCATGATGGGGAGGGGAAAATATGTGAAACAGAAATAGCACCGTAATCCGTATTTTTCCTCTAAAGTGGTTTCCGCAGGATGGCCCCTCGCCTCTGGTTGATCCTGCACTGAGCACGACATCAACATCCACCTTCCATCCAAGCATCCTCAGCATAAATGATAGCCTACTTCAAAAGATCTTGATGCAGAGATAGGAGCTGGTACAGTAACAGTAACGGATGCTGCTCCTAGGGATGGGATCGGCTCGACCGGTAAGGCACCCACACCAAGAGGCTTACCCGGCTTCCCAGCTCAACAGCTCTAGATGATCTTGTGGTAGCTGAAAGGAGTAGTACGACACCGCGAGCCAGATCCTTCTAGATAAACCCGACTCACATTCAGCATGCGGTAGAAAGCTCACTGCTAGCAAGACTGTCCAGCTCGTCGCCAAGCTGAAGCTATAGCCAGTAAGCAAACAATCTCCTACCCGTAAAGAAATCTTCATAATAACCTTTCCAGGACATCTTGATGGTACCTACCTCTTAGCTAATGAACGTGCTAAAGCAATTTTCGCTGCTGAACCACATACTCACTCATCGTAAGCAAGGCAAGGAAGATCAAGCCAACGCTTGGTCCCATCACTACAACAAGGCGAGAGTAATCAAGCATCATCATCAGCAGGGCATCTTTCGTTCATTGAGACCCTCTACAGTCTACTGAACAGCTGCCTTCTCTCGGGAGACTTGAAAACCCTTTGAGGAAGCAGGAAAAACATGACTAACATATCAGAAGACGATATTGATCTTTTCATTTCATACCCAGAACCATAACCAAGCTTTGCTTGTGCTGCCATGGCGCTTGAGAACTCCTAGGATCAAATCGATTCGAACGTTTAATAGCCTCCTTTCATGAGCGGCTTGCAAGTTTCAGAGCCTTTCGCCCGGCGCCATCTGGAAAGAAATCAGCAACTACACTTTTCAAAAACTTTAAGAAAGGTGACAGTACCAAAGAACATGAGCTGCACCGTTCCTTTCAGCCTCCAAATAGCCCTGGCTCTAGAATTCGATCACGGTATCTCTCAAGTATAATCTGAGCGCGGATGGCATTCTCGCCTGCTATTACTTCGAATGCCGCACGACTAGGAAACTCATCAAGACCAGCACAAGGAATTCTAGCCATAGTTTTTGAAGTTGAAGTACCTCCTTGGCTTCCAATTAAAAGTCTTTCGTCAAGCCATGCTATCGCTTTGGGGCGTCGGCATCCGAAATCTGGTATGACGAAGAGGTGCACCTACTCATCAAGGCAGCTTTGCTGACTTAAAGGTCTTGGAAGCGAACGAGACTTGAAGGAGATAAAACATCTTTGAAAGTAGAGAACTAGATGAGCCTGTTGCAAGACTCAACATGACGAAATCAACGTCGGCACCCGTGGAGTCAGGAGTGTCTTAGCGGATCAAAGCGTCCGCTAGATGCCATCAATGTACGACAAAAACATGTTCTGATCCTTACCGCAGCGTCCGCCTTCACCAACTCACATCAATGAGCCAGCTTGACAGGGGTTTATCGGCAAGCGGAGTGAGCCTCTAAGGATAGCCGAGATTGCGCAGCAGCCATACTGGTTCTTCCAATGTACCTTTCAGGAACCCCTCGAGAAGCAGAATGACCGACCTCTAGGCTCAGATGAAGATCCCTTACCAACCACCAGCCTTGGCCAATGATAGAGGACTAACCGGGAGGTCTTGGGGGCGCCATTTAACAGCGCACATTACGGAGCGTCACTTTCGCTAAAGGCGGGATCTACCTCCATTTAGGTGTAGTCTGCTAACAAATACAGGTAGATTCCCCACCATACATAAC
>JAABUU010002288.1_pt1 | contig 27761 bp, 32 predicted proteins | sample 5559301 | NCBI WGS metagenome assembly JAABUU01 (sample SAMN10711884, study PRJNA513360) | rock metagenome | isolation source: Antarctica rocks | place: Antarctica: Victoria Land, Richard Nunatak white | reverse complement strand
TTTGCTGAGACTAATTCTTCTTAAATCTTCTGAGTCAAACATACTCAGCTACTGAAGATGCTTGTTTATCTAACAGATGCATATCAAGCTGTCATCACTGTGCTGATTTCACTAAAGTCAGATTTATCACAAACCTCAATAGTCAGTAACACTGCTAAAGCTGAATTCACTGTAAATCTTAAAAGTCTGCAAACTCAGCTGCTGCATACACTAGAAGTATACACTTTCTTTGAGAAGCTTCTTATTAATTGAGCTCATAATCTATTGAAAGAAACAAATACTCATGCTATACTATGTCATCTAGTGAAATCTCTAAACTGTGTTGTCTATGAGCATGTCTTGATCAAGAGAGTTACAGAAGAAGTAGAAAGAATGTTGACTGCAGTCAATGTAAGTAAAGTCTTCACTCAGTCTCTGATGCTAGTTCTACTTCACTTCATAGAAGCAGCTAGAACACCACTTCTTAACAATCATTTATAAAATCAATCTTACTGTCTTTCTCAACATCATTATCATCACTGTCACTATGAGACATCCTCATAGTCTTAATCACAACATCAAAAATAATATATAAATAAATTTAAAGTGTGAAATGTCACTTAAGATCATAGCAAAGATCACAGAATATAGTTGAAAGTATATTAAGAGAATGTGAAGAAATCTATAAAATTAAGAATCAGTTACTGTACTTAAATTGTTTAAATTAAGAACATTAAGACTACTTACAGTTATTATGACAGAGATAGATCTTAATTTAAAGAGAGAGATCTGATTTATTAATAATTAATATAGAAAGTACTCAATTTTCTTAAAAATCAATTCATAGCATATTTGAATGAGATATAAAGATATATTTAATATAAATATAAGATTTAAATCAACATTAATATTGTCAGTCTCATCATTAAATAAGCTGACTAATTAAGAAAGCAGATAAGCATTCTTTTATCACTGTTACTGTTATTAAGAAAGTGATTTTTAATGTTAAAAATGAATCATTAAATGTTTTTAAAAGATCTATAACAATTAAATGATGCAGCTGAGTAGCTAACATGTTAATTAGCTAATCTTTATTGATGAAAATGCTGTCAATCTTTGTATTATAGACAGAAAGTTTAACTGAACTGTTATGAGAAAGTAAGCAGTCACAAAGAAGTTTTTTTTAGAAAGAAAAGCATTACAGCATTTTTTCAGCATATATAATTGATGACTATATTGCTTAAGAGATTTATGAGAAAGAGATGAATAAGAAAATGTTTAATACTTTTATTTAAGAGAAGATCTTATCTTTGTATAAGTAATTTTCAGAGTTATGCAGTGTTTTATGCATAAATAATTGTGAAATATATTGTTCAGAGATAAGTCATTAAGTCTTCATATTAATATAAGTATTCTTGCTATTGCTATTGCTAATCTCAGTGACAGAAGCTTACAGTTATGTATTATAAAATTAATGTCATTTTTATATTTCTTTTTCTTTATTTGTCAGACTACAACTCTATTAAGAAGTTGTTTAATAAGCTAAAGATATGAATGCAAAGACATAAGACATTGATGAAGAAATTTAAGAATGAGTTTTCAGCATTTATTTATATGACTGTACAGAAGTATAAGATGAGAGATAATTCAGAGAAATATTTTTGAAATAGCTTTATTAATTGTACATAAATATATTATTATAATAAATTAATTATCATTTTTCATTGTCTTTAACACTTACAATGCTTTCTGCTTCTTCTTAAAATCATAGATCTCTGTAGAATAAGTTTTTATAATTATTATATGTCTTCTTTTTTTCTAATATAAGTGTAAGACTTTCTTTAACTGTCATTTAAGATTGACTGAAATGCTTAACTCTCTTTATGTCTGCTCAGTAATTAGCTGTATACTCTGTAAATTGTATATCTCTTTTAAAAGAATATCACAATAATTCATCAACTATATCTTCAAAGTAAAGTGTTTTTATTCAAATTAAATGAAGAAGTTCTGCAGTCATGTTTCAGAATTGATATTTAAGTTAAATAAACTGCTGACAAGTAATACTGCAGACAATGCTGACAGAAATGTAATGAAATATGTTTTTTATGAAGACTGTAAAGTCTGTAGTGAAGATGATGAAGACAGTGAAGATAATGAAGATAATGAAGAAGACAGTGAAGATATGAACTGCAAAGAAAGTAGTTGAGAAGAAGATAAAGAAGAAGAATATTGAGCTGAAGTGTATAAAATGTAATGTGAAGACTGTAAAGACTGTGAAGACTGTAAAGAAGAAGAAGAATACTGTAGTGCTGCAATTAGTGAAGTTAGTAGTTTTAGTATAGTCTTAACATCATTGAAAGAAACTATGAAGATAGAAGTTTCTGATGCTGATGTTGATGCTGATGAGGAAGTGTAAATTTGAATGAGGTAAGATAATGAAGATGTTGTAAATATTGATGACATAAGAAAGAAAAAAGACAGTGTAATTAATAATGAGATTCTCTTTTTTGACTGATTAACTGACATGATCTTCATGTTAATGAGTGATGCATAAATTGTTGCTTCACTCTTATTAACAGTCTTTGCTCACATTTAAATAGCTGCAGAGTTAAGAATCTTATAAATGCTGTTATGAAAAAGACAGTAATGATTATAGTTAAGATATGTCTTGTCATCACATCAATAGTAAATAACAATAACATTTAATATATAATTAATGTTCTTCAAAGTCTTTGCACATTGATCTGCATTCTTTTTATATATCATAGTAGTTGTTCTCTGATATTTATTAGCAAAGACACTAGAAATCAATGAAGAAAGAAGACAAATTTATATTTAATACTTAAATTTATTTTTCTTCTTTATAACTTCTTTCTCTATTAACTTCTCACTTACTGTAGTGATATTCTCTGCTGCCTTTCTATCTCAGTCAGCTCTTATAATGACTGTTATTTCTTTTCTCTTGTTACTGTCTTACAGTTTAACAAGATTCTTCACTTTCTGTTAGTCATTTGTGTTTTTAAGAATCACAGTGATCACAGCATTTTTTTTTGCAGTTAAACAGTTAATCTTGATTTTTGTTCAGTGTCTATGATAAGAGTATTCTTTCTCATCACAGTATTTCTTGACTGCTGCTGACTGCTTAAGATCTCAGATTCTTCACACAAAGCTTTTTTCTTTCTCATTTAATTTGAAGACATTTGAGTCCTCATTCATCAATTTCTTGTTTAGATATACTGTGTGAGACACAGTATATTGTATGAATGACATTGAATCTTTGTTGACAGCAACATTGAGATTGAGGATCTCAATGAGGTTGTTGTCAAGATTCAGTGAACAGACTGATGTGAATACTGACATGAACACTGATTCTTGCATTACAGAAGACTTCTTCTTTACAGAAGAAGTCTTTGCAAGGGCCTTTTGTTTTGTCATAGTGATGATGATGATGATGATGTTGAGGAAGGCAGTGAGGTCGATTTTGTGAATGATGATTAGGGAAGAGAGAATTTAGGCAGGTTTTACTGTTTATTTTCTACAAATTCTCGCTACGCGCCCCTTGGAGCCAACATTCTAGGAATAGCTGTAACAGACCAACCACTTAAGCGCCGGTCACGAAGCACGTCTGCAAAACCCCCATTCCAGGCTTTATCTACACCTTGACCCGGATGTTTAATCTTCATTCAATGAGCCATGTTCGATTCTTCTCTTCGCGCAGTGGCGGATGTGCTTTCTTTTCGGGATTGACGGCCCCGGCTAGCCTTGGGCACAAACCTGTATCGTGCCGAAAGCATTTATACAGTTGTTATGGCGTCTTCGTCGCAAGCACAGCGAACTTATTCTGGTAAAATCGATTCCCACGGTGGCGCAGTATTTCAAGGTGATCTACATGCGACACGAGACATCAACATAAGTAAGCGGTTGACACAACTTCATACAAGTCGGTGATTGTTGACACAGTATATTCCACCATGCAGATCATATCACAACCATCCGGCCCTTTGCCCGATCCCTTCACCGGTCCTGCCTGACTTCGTCAGAGTTCTTCAAACAAGTTCAGAATGAGCTTGGTTCTCTTCTTGCTGTGCTGGAAACCACAGAGGAGAACTCCAATGAGCTGCGCTTTGGTGCCGATCATGACCCTCACCTATGCACCTTATCTCAGAACTGTCACCAGGTATTACAAGATCTGCAACGCCTGAAAGCCCGCTTTGATAGTTTTGGCACCCAAAGTCAACGGACATGGGAAAGGATGGGAATGGGTACAGACGATCTGGAAGATATAAGATCAAGACTGATATCTTATACTGGCATGCTAAATGTGTTTAACAGCAGCATCATGATGTATATCCCGTTGAAACGCTTCATCTAAACTTACGGACTTTTTACTAACGCATCAGGTCTTAGGTCATCTCAAGCAAGGATTGAACGGCTGCTGAGGAAATTTCTCGACGAGGTATCTACCGGAAAGCGAGAAGGATCAGTAGTGTCCACTCAGACAGTTGGCTCACTTTCGGCTGATCAGAAGGAAGTATGGCGGCAATTACGGAAAGAGCTGGAGAGTGTTGGAATAACTCCTGTCCTTTTTGAACAACACCGTACAGTTATCATTGCCTCGCTTCAGAAGGCTATCAGAGAAGAGGGTCTTGCAGGAGACATCCCCGACACCTATGATTCCTGCCATTCTTCAGATTTAGGTCAGGAAGACCTTGAAACGTCATCCACACCAGGCGCTACATCATCAACACGACCCTATGTAAAAGACACCGATGAGCCACTGCAGCAGCCAATCCAAGACCGAAAACGCTCTGACAAAGTGTTTAATATCACTATTGCAAGGCGCATCAAAAACATCTTAAAGAGCATGGGCCGCATGGCAGGACCGTCCATCAAGTCAAGGTTCATGGCGGCTGCTGAATGCGGTAATGCTTTCCTAGTTGAGCAGCTACTGATTGAAGGAGCGACCGTGGACTCAAGGGATAGCGAGGGTTACACACCGCTGGCATGGGCGGCAGCGAACGGGCACGAGGCAGTGGTCAAGCTGCTGCTCAACAATGGGGCGGCTGTCGAATCGATGGATGAGTTCGGTAGGACACCGCTGGCACGGGCGGCAGCGAACGGGCATGAGGCAGTGGTCGAGCTACTACTCGACAATAATGCAGCTGTAGACTCGATGGATGAGTGGTCTAGGACACCGCTGTCATGGGCAGCAAATAATGGACGTGAGGCAGTGGTCAAGCTACTGCTTAGCAAGGGGGCGGATGTGGCCTCGCAGAGCTTGCATGGTAAAACACCGCTTTCATGGGCAGCAGAGTATGGTAAGGAGACAGTGGTCAAGCTGCTGCTCAACAGGGGTGCAGCTGTAGACTCGACGGATAAGTGGGGTGAGACGCCGCTGTCACGGGCGGCAGTGAACAAACACAAGGCAGTGGTCAAGCTGCTCCAGCGACATGCCCAGCAACCATATGGAGTCGTTCTGCACTCGCTCTTAACACCAAAAACCGCAATGATGGTGGGAGAACCGAACAGTATCAGCAAACTACACACATCGTCCAATCCATTGTTATAACATACAAGCACTCCTGATGAACAGACATGCCGTTCCAGCATAGCCAAAAAAACCATCAGTGTCCTCACCAAGAAGCTCGGTCCTCCACTTGCCGGGCCGTTTCGTCGATAAGGTAGTGAGCACCCACAACTTCTCCGAAATTGATGGGCAGTTTCCTGACCACTTGCAGTTGAAATCAACAACTCAACTGTCGCACGAAAGGGAGTCGAGCTGCATCTCCAACAGAGCGAGCTCTGATGGCTTGGACGCAGCGCCTTGACAGTTCAGGCCATTGAGACGGACCAGCCACACTGAAGAATGTGTACCAAAGGTGAGTAGCGTAATCACCAGAGCGCAAGATGATGCAAGCCATGCTAATTCAAATCTTAGTCGCCAATGCTCTTTCATCAGCTACCCTAGGGAGCTGACTCTGGGCCATCTAGCCGCTTTGAACCTACCCGCCGTATGTTGTTCTGAGCCCTAAGGGACAATGAAGAGTACCTTAGCAATCTGATCCCCAGCTCCGCAAGCCTCTCTCTTTTATGTACAATGCGTGCAACTTTGACAAGGTTTGGGAGCGGGGTACGATCTGTGGCAGGATAGAAACTAACAGGGAGGGGATGTGGTCGGTGAGGAACGTCAAGGGTTGGCAGCAACAAAGGCTCGATATATACCTACTTGTCGGGCAGCAGCGAATGTCTTCTTCATTCGATTTCAGTCTGTGTAGAGCGAGGGTATTCTTTCGTTCTGCCAGCCAAAATTTGCATATAGATATCTGCACGACTCCAGATCTATTCTTTCTAATGTCTACCTAACAGGACGTCATGTTGACATTTTCTGGCATTGGCAAAATATGATCTGAAACCGAACCCCCCTTGCCCTCTTGTATCTTACATCTAACTCTATCATTCCCACCCTCCCTCACAATCCGCAACACTCCGCAACAACCTACCGCTCAACAGCATACGTCACCCCAACGCATTATAATTGCTAAACAGCCCATGGGGAACATACTCCCTCTTCAGCGCCCGCAGCCTTGGCAGCTTCCGCGCCGTATACCAGCCCAGCTCGCCCTCGTCGCCATGGCCGTAGTTGACATAGACCTCTGTATTATTAGTGCTAGCGCCACTCGTCGGGATGAACAGGGCGCGGGCGGCGCGGCCGACATCCGACGCGGCGCGGGCATCGGAGGCGTTGTGGAAACCTACGTCGAGGAGACTATATACGATTTTCATTAATCCCTTCCAGAATTCCTCTATTTTTCTTCTTTTACAAGACGGGGAGAGGAGGACAGGGAGGAGAAACGGGAAAGACAGCACCCACAACCTGGCCACAGCCCCACGATACGGATACGCCGTCTCCTCATCCGGCACCTCCTGCGTCATTCTCGCGGCATACATATCCACCGCCAGAAACGACTGACGAAAGGCGGGACGGGCGGCGTAAACGGCGTCCATGTAATCGACGGCGGCGACGAGGGTGGGACGTCGAGCTGGTAGAGATTTCAGGCCCCAGACGCTGTGTCGGCCGCCCTCGATGCAGGCGAGGGCGTCGATGCCAAATTTGGAGGTCGTCTCGATGTCTTTCCAGGGGATCATGGAGATGTTTTGCGCGAAGGGGTGCAGGGCGATGAGGGGTTGGATGAGGGCGAGGATTAGTGGAGGGGGATGGTGGGGATGGGGTTGGCGAAGACGTAGGTCTGTTTCTCGGGTCGTGAGCTTTTGGCTGGGAGAGGGTTAAGGGGAGAGGGTGAAAGGGGAATTTAGGCCTCCGAAGGCCTCGTTATAGGCGATAGCGATGTCGACGGAGAAAGCGTTGGGGAGTGTGCCGGTGAAGGAGCGGCAACTTCGTACAGGGAGGCGTTCTGGCTGGCGTGGAAGCGGAAGTCGGCGTTCATGGCCTGGCCGTCGTTGGTGAAGTCGTAGATGCGGTAGGTGGCGGAGGTGACGATGCCGAAGTTGAAGCCGGCGCCTCGCATCCCCCACCAGAGGTCTGGGTGGCTGGTCGCGGAAACGTCAAGTAAGGAGTCTGTCCCCGTCACCATACGGACGGACTGCAGAGCGTCGATTTGGAGGCCGTGCAGGCCGCTGTAGGGCCCGACGCCGCCGCCCCGGGTGGCGCCTACGATGCCGACGCACGAGCACAAGTCGACTTCTGTGAGGGGTTTGCGTGAATGTGTGGTCTTTGCGTGGGGGGGTGGGGGGATGGGGAGGTTGGCCTACGCCATTTTTTCCCAGCGTCGTACAGGGACCCGGTGAGGTTGGCAAAGTGCACGGATTCGCTGACTGCCATGGTGTTGGCGTTTGCACCAATGGAGACGGTGTTGAAATGGCCAAGGTCCGTTTCGATCCCGTTCTGGACCGTGCCCAGCGTCGCTGAGTATCCGTGCCCACCGCCGGTGCCGAGGAAGGATATGTTGTGACGCTATGCATATGTGATCTGTGGCCCTGACTGTTAGCGGCATGTGTCCGAGATTCGTCCAAAAGAATGGCCGCTGCCTAGGTGTAGTGGACGAAATCGTTTCTGGACATCGCGGTCGGTAGCTAGCTTCACGGAAACTATGTACGTGGGTGCGTTGAAGGTGTTCCATCTTTGGGTGGTCTCGAGGGTGTAGTTCTCTCAGAGGGAAGGTAGACGGCAGATTTTGGGGACAGACATTGCCTGAAGTAGGACACTATTTCCGGACCTGTCTGAGCAAGTGCGGGAGCAAAGATGGAGAGAAGAAGTATGAAGATTGAAAGTGAGTAATTCATGGCTCAGGACGACACAATTTCTCTATAATGATCCTCTTCTCAAGTGAGGCCTGACGGAGATCCGATTCTTCATCTTTTGAAAACTTCATTTGTTCAAGTGTAGATACAGATTTTGTAGAAACAGATATCGATTGGGTTTCATTATTGATTCCAAGAGAATAATCTGAACATTTCAAAGATGGTGTAGCGTTGTCCATTCAACACGCCACGGACAAGCCCTCTATAATGAGCACACAAGATGAGTATTCAGCAAATGATGCGAAGACTTTTGTCTCTTTTTGTCTCTTCTTCTCTCTCACCTTCCCTTCTCTCCTAGAAGAAAAGCTTGTAACGCATGATGGTTGAAGCGACAAACATAACATGTAATTCGTACCTAGCGATTTGGACAATGAGGTGATTACATAAGTCAGGGTGTTGGCGCCAAATCAGATCCGCGCGGCTAAGCTGGACTGTGGATCTATCCAAGATCTACTACTACGGTTGGACGACCACACATGTCGGATGGTCTCACTAAAATGTCAGATGATCTTGACAGAGATTATCAGAAGACCATCTGACCTTCTGAAACACCTCAAGATCAACTGAGGTCCAAATTCTTTGAATATATTACTAATCTATTCTGAATTAATTAACCCTAACTCTAATGTATCTGAAATGCATGCATAATATATTTCATATTGCTAATCCAAACCCCCTAATTCTAACTGCCTAACCCCCAAACACTAATCTCTAATCACTAATTAGTTACAAATAGATTCTTAATAGATTTGTAATGAATTACTAATGAATTATACAATCTCAAGTTCAGTATCTTGCTTGTTAGCTCTGAAAAAAACCTTAAAGTTCAGAATTAGTGTAGGATCATCCAAGATTTTAGTGAGACCATCCGACCTGTGTCCCGCGGTTGGACCGACCCGCACATCTCTGAATGATCGCCGGGGACACTGCAAATTCTTTAGATTCTGTAGATCCTTCTGTGCTCACTGGCTCACCACCTTTTTGCTTCCTTCTCTCAAGGTACCAGGTAAGATATCTTACTGACTTACCGTATCTCTGCTGCCTGCTTAGCCAGTTGATCTCTCTCCGGCTATCATCTAGTCGGTCTACGTCATTGAGCTCGCTCGGTTCATCAGGCTTGCATTCAACCTTATCCCACCTTTACACTCGCCTTTCACCTTTCTTTACTCCTCTTCCCCACGGTCTCACGTGTCCTCGTCAGACTTTGCAACAATGTGTGCTGAGATACTTGGTCGCAGAGTCGGCAGCGTGGGCTATGGTCTTTCCGGTAAGCGTCCCATGCATGTTCACCTAGTCAGTTTAATGAACACTCACCTCTCACCCCAGGACTGACCCGGCGTTTCGATATGCCACCCGAAGAGCAATCCTACGCCGCAATGCGCGCAGCTCTGTCTACAGGTTGCAACCTCTGGGACGGCGGCGAGTTCTACGGGCCGTCGCCCGAGGTCAACTCTCTCAGTCTGTTGAGAGGCTACTTCACCAAGTATCCGCAGGATGCCGACAAGGTGGTGCTAAACATCAAGGGTGGTCTCCGACCAGGCTTGATCCCCGACGGTAGCCCGGAGTTCGTGAGGCAGAGCGTAGAGCGTTGCGTGAAGTTGCTGGGAGGGACAAAAAAGATTGACATGTTCGAGTGTGCACGGCGAGACCCGAACACTCCGCTTGAGGCGACGCTAGCTACACTGCAAGAGCTAGTGAAGGAGGACAAGATCGGCGGCATCGCTCTATCCGAGGTAAATGCGGACACAATTCGCGCAGCGGCCAGGATCACAAAGATCGTGGCGGTGGAGGTCGAGGTCTCACTCTTCTGCACGGACGCTTTGTCTAATGGAATCGCCGAGGCGTGTGCCGAGTTAGATATTCCAATCATTGCGTGAGTCCACTGCTTGATCACATGATTCATGGCTGATATTTCACCGACAGCTACTGCCCAATTGGTCGCGGTATGTTGAGTGGTCAAATCAAATCCTTCGATGATATCCCCGAGAAAGACCTTCGAAGGATGCTCCCACGCTTCCAGCCACCCAACTTCGAGACCAACATGAAGCTCGTCAAGAGACTCGAGACTCTGGCCCAGAAGAAGAACTGCACTGCAGCTCAGCTAGCCCTCGCCTGGGTCGTGAGTCTGTCGAACAAGGAGCGGATGCCCACATTCTTTCCCATCCCGGGAACTACGACGGCGGATCGTGCTCTCGAAAATGGGAAAGCAAGCGATGTGGAGCTGAACGACGCAGATATTGCCGAGATCGACCAAGCACTTGCAACCTGCGAGGTGGCGGGTGACCGGTACCACCCGGCCGGCATGAAGTCGATCAATGGCTAGCGCCGCGATCTTCCCGTAGTCAAAGGTCCACCGAGGGCTACAGCTATCCTGCAACTTCAACGTTGCGGAACCTAATGTCTATTGCTGCATTGTTGAGCCAATTTTATGCCGGTAGTCAGACCACTACTGCTTTCCTACATCTTGTTGAGTACCAGTAGTGCTGTTAAAACTACTAAATAGCCGGGGTGTATCGTTCGAAAATGCAGATAGCTCAACAGGGCTGTCTCTGCAATCGGAACAGGATCCACGGAGCTGAATGAACGTGGCTAGATGAGTTGTGGATGCCTGACCTCATTGCGCTGCGGCTGGACCATGCAACTTGAAGTCAAGTTCATCCCACAGTTTCTATCACGGGCATGATCGATACGGGTTGGTGGTAACAGCTCCTTGGCGGATTGAACGATCAGTGCTGATACGAAAATTGCTTTGGTCTTTTCCGTTTAATCCCATCTGCACATAAGCCCAAACCACGACCTCGATTGGGGGTTTCAGGTGTTTTGAAGAGAACAATCTTCAACACCACCACTCAAGAACCTTCGGCACCACCACACTTCCACTCACGCCTACCATTCACGGACGCTCAGGCATATCTCCCTCATACCCTCATCCTTCAAGGTCGGGGAGGAAGACCACCGGAATTGGTATCATAACTTTACCTCCCTCTATCTGGAGCAAGCTGGGTGGGACTGTGTCGGAGATGACAGAGGGCCGAAGGCCGAATTCCGAGTCTTTCGGCTCCATTGCGTCTCGTTCGACCTAGCGAGAATCAGCAGCTCAAACGTTACCTGATGACGTTCTCGCAGGGGTCCAGGCAAGGACTTTAACACAGCCTAGCCTGCTTGACACAACTCCAGTCTCATCCATGTTATAGACATTCTCCGGCAAGATAGCCGGATCTTGTAATGCCTTTCCGATCACCTCAAACCAGTGTGTAATCTTATCATAGATGTTATTCGGGTGACGGTTCCAGTCCAGCGCCCTGACTCTTCTCGCTTTGAGTACTGGATGGCGTCTCTCGGAAAACCGAGCCCAGTTCCTGCCTGGAGGCTTGAGTGGTCTGTCCGTCGCGGATCGCTGGCTGGTGACACTGAAGGCTAGTGAAGGTATATACTTTATTCGCACAGGCTGTGCAAGGTCAGACATATGCAACAGAAACTTAACAACGGCTTTCTCTTCGGACGGGGTAAGATACTGTTGGCCTTGAGCCTTCTGTTCATTCGAGCGTCGTCCGCGTGCACGATGATGGAGGGTGGAGAGAGCGACGTCGCCATGTTCTGCTAATGCCGCGTATGTTCTACGTACGCCAGGAGGCAGATCCTGCGCCAGTACCTGACTGGCTCTGTCCATGTTGGCTTACTGTGGTGATGATGAAAGGTAGGGATCGAGCGAGGAGGAACGAAGCGAGCGGAAGGGCCCAGGGCGTGGTCTGGGGTGGGACCAAGCCCGACCCTGAAGAAAGGCCTATTTTTGGGCCCTGTCAACCATTTTTAGCCGCCAGCAATTCTTGAATTCTTGAGGCTGGAGCAAGCGCTGTGGTTGCAGCCACCCGCAGCATTGCGCACGCTAAGCACATCACCGGGCTCCGCGACCTAGGGCGGACAGCAAATCTACTCAGGTAGGTAGCACGGCTGCTATTTTTAAGGCTCCGTACATACTTCCATTGAGCAATACACAAGCCCATTTGTGATTTAATTTCATTGATATATGCCTAGCCTACAACTTGTGTCGGTATCAAATTTCCGTGGAGCTCAGAAGCAGTCTGTTTGAGAATCTTCGAAGCAATCCCACAGCCTGATGGCATATATCGATGCTGTGCTAGACGCTGGCAGCCAACGATGGCCCTTTGAAGATGCGCAATCGGCAAACGACATTATGTTGCTTTACACCGTACCGCCGCACGAAGCTCGCCCGGTGGACGAAGATGCATTCGAATACTCGACTGGGGGCGGCCTTCGTGACGTTGAGTGGAAGCACGCTTCACCGAGTCTTTCCGCAGATGCACGCCATGTCGAGTATGAGGGGGCCTCGCATCTTTGCTACGCATGCCTTAGCGCACTCGGGTATCTGGCGCAAAATCTCAGAGACTGCATCGTGCATGAGGGTGACGAGAACTTTCAGACCAAGAAGTCGGTCGTGCAACATCAGAATCTGATGGCTTTGTTTGCGGCAGCGAACGGAGGCTGCCAGTTGTGCAAGACGATATGGGGTCGTCGCTTCACGAAGAACGGCATGGCCACAGCCAAAGATCTCAGGATCGAGTTCTGCTGGAACACAACAGAAGAGGCATCGTGGGATGGCAGGCGTCCGGGCGATGCCCGACTAGTCTGTAATATGGTTTCCACCGTTACGCAGAACCAAAATAAACACACGTGGGAAACCATCTTCCGCTTTCAACTGTGGCCGTCTCCAACATTCGATCTTTCCTTTGAGGTCGAAGGCTCTGTACCGCTGGATCCGATTGAGAGGGGCAATACTCGCTCCAGCCGGCCGATGGCTTTGCACTGGCTGTCCGAATGCAGGGCCAATGCAGATGGCGAGCATTCGGAGTGTCAAGTTAGCGATGCTTCCTGGTACCCTACGCGACTCCTGGACCTTTCCACGCTCAAGGAGACGGGAAGGGTACTTCTGGTAGTAACTGACCTACTGGATCATTCTTCGTTGGATCGGAGCGAATATGTCACGCTGAGCCATTGTTGGGGAACCTGGGGCGCCAAAGAGCTGCCCGTCCTCACTAAATCAAACATCGATGCGAGAGTAGATCATGGCATGGACCTTTCCTTGTTTCCTCCCACTTTCAGAGATGCTATAGAAGTGGCGAACTGGTTCAACAGTGAGTAGATCTCCATCCCATTCTGGTTGTGTTCAATGCTAATTGGAGTAGTCAGATGGCTCTGGATCGATTCTCTTTGCATTATTCAAGACTCTCGAGATGACTGGCAGCACGAAGCTCCAATGATGTGCGACGTATATCAGAATGCGTTTCTCAATATCTCGGCCGATCACGCGGTCGATGCCCGAGGCGGTTGTTTTCGCGATCGGTATTTCGCTACTGTAGACGCTTTCAAGCTCCATATGAAGCCGCTGCAGAGCACCTGGTGGGTCTCGGTCGACGAACGCAACCTATTTGATTGGGTCAAAGACGCTCCGGGCTCCGAAAGGGCTTGGATTTATCAAGAGCGGCACCTGTATGTCCTCTTCCTTCCCCCGGAGCAGCGAGGAGATCGAGCGCCATTGGTCCTGAGCTCTAAAATATCCTCCCGCCCAGTCTTTCTTTATACCCTCTATTTACTCGGAGCTAACCAGAAGTCGCACAGGGCGCGGCGCGTATTGCATTTCACCAAGCACGAAGTCTTTTGGGAATGTCGGGCGGCCGCACCCTCATTCCGAAGCGAGACATACTCCCGCGGCTCGCCGCTGCGAAGAGACTTTCTCGGCCAAACTAAGCTGCGGATGTGGGATACTTCCGCCGGTTCAATTTCCGACAATCCCTTTCTTATGCTGGCGTGGGATGCCGCATGCCGGGGCTACTCTCGGCGCAAGCTCACATACCAGACTGACAAGCTTCCCGCGCTCTCAGGTCTTGCCCGCCACTTTGGGTCCCGGTGCCGGGAGGATACGTATGTCGCCGGCGTATGGCTCTCACAGTTGCCGCGCGCTCTGTTTTGGAATGTACCCGGAAGAGAGCGACCCGAGGGCCGCCCGCCGCCCACCGAGTCCGGTGCGCCATCGTGGTCGTGGATGTCGTGCGCCGCCCCCGTGGAACCCTCCAAAGTTGAAGACTCGTATTATGTCACCGACGTGGCCACGATCCTGGCCGACTATCAACACAAAACGGCCGATCAGTACGGCGAGATGGCAAGGGCTTGCCTTCACGTGTGCGGCTTCGTGCGCCGTATCACCTCGGTCATGAAGCAAATAATCAACGAGTCCGACGGTGACGCCTACAAGGCTCTCTTGGAGCTCGACGTATCGAGGAAGTACCGTCATCTTTACGTGGACGGGCAGCTGGACCGCGATATCGGCTACGGGGCGCACGGCTTCCAGCAGTTCGGCGAAATGCCCGACTGGTTCCACGGCTTCGCGCCAGTCGAGTACTACTGCCTGTTCCTGGCCGTGTCGCAGGAGGGCCCTCGGGACGACCGCGTGCTGCGGGGCCTGCTGCTCGAGTCCGCAGGGGAGGAAGGCACTTTCCGGCGTCTGGGACACATCTTCTTCCGCGGCCGGTGCGCGCTGAAAATGCGGTATCAGCTGCGACCGGGCGAGACGGACGAGCACGGTGCCTGGGAACGGCTTTGGGAACTCGTGGCGCCGTACTGGGGGGAGGTCGAAATGGATGTTGAGATGGCTCGAGGGCCGACGGGGCCGGTGCCTGTGGACATCCAGGCAGAAGGGCCGTGGGCACTCTATGAGTTTGACGGCCACGTGGCGGATGACGCTAGCTTCTTGAAGCTGGAGCCACGAGTAATCACCTTAGTATAAGCGGCTAGTCGAGCGCGCATATTAACTTGGATTCCTCGTAGCCAATTCTCATGTCCTCCATGCCTACCGAAAGCTAACCGCAGTGACGTCTTACGCCGAGTGACGTTTTACGCCAGTTTACTTCCGTTATAGGGAATCAACAGGTATAACCCTCTAGGGCAATGGGCAGACTATAACAGAGATTACATCCCATATGGTAGAGCTACTGTAAGTGCGTTGTGGCAGCTATGATACCGTATTAAGTTTTAGCATTGGAACTGGTAGCCAGGACGTCTCCGCAAGAGCGACGCCAATCTCCTTGGCCTGGACTCTTCACAATTAGTCCTCACGTTATCAAAGCAAGCGAGCTAGCTCATCACGTCAAAGGCTATCTAATACCACACTTATGAATTTTTGGGCTTCAAGCTGCGCCGCACATGAACATGCTTCCTGTGGCTAGCACGCTTCTGCCACATATGATTTGAATGACTGGCACATATCGATCACCTCTTGTCCGTCCCCCGCATTTCTATCTCTTTTCCTACATCCGAGACGACCGTTCATGGCTCAGGCTCAAGTACTGACCCAGGCCACAGGAACCGATGCCCAATCTCCAACCCTCACCATCCACAACCACGAACTCGATGCTGTCGGCGCAGCCCAAGTCTTAATCAAGTTCCACGCTGCCTCCATCAACCCTCTAGACATCTACGTCATCAAGGGTCTCTATCCCGTGAAGCCACAGCACCACCACCATGGCGAGCCAATCCTGGGTTTCGACGGCGTGGGCGAGGTTCTCCAGTGCGGCAAGACCGTCGACCATCTCTCGTGCGGGGACATCGTCGTCCCCAAAGACTACGGCTTAGGCACCTGGCGTTCTCACGCCGTGCTCGATGCCAGCAAAGTACAGAGAATCCCACGTCCTAACAACATGGCCCTCGCCGCGGTTCTGAAGCTTGGTGTGCTTCCGGCGTACCTGCTCGTCGAGGATCTGGTTGCGCTGAAGCCGGGCGACTGGGTCATTTTGAACGCAGCCACGTCCGTCATTGCACAGTATGTCGTGCAGTTTGCGCGCCGGCGCGGCGTTCGTACGATCGGTGTCATTCGAGACCGGAGCGCAGAGGAAGCTGAGTGTGTCAAGCAGGCGCTGAAGACGGCGGGGGCGGATCTGGTGTTGACGGAGACGGAGCTGGCAGGAGACACGCTCAAGAACAAGAGAATCGTATTGGCGCTCGACTCGGTGTTTGGATCCTCGGGACAACTGCTCTTGAGGAATCTCTCCATGGGTGGTACTTATGTTCAGCTTGGAGTCCTCGGAGGCTCCCTGGGGAAAGTGGAGCTCTCCATGGGCGATCTGTTTGCGCGCCGACTACAGTTACGCGGTTTTCGGGCATCGGCTCAGTGGGCTCTGCGCTCTACGCAGGAGCAGCTTGAATTGCTGGGGTGGCTTGTGGACTTGCTGAATGCTGGTGCTCTGGTTGGCCCAGGTCTAGGTCTGCAGACGGTGGCGTGGGACACTAGAAATGTGGAAGAGAGTAGCAAAATGATTGTGGACACGGTCAAGAGGGTGGAGAGTGGCGCCTTTGGCCAGAGGAAAGTCGTGATGGTATTTGATTGAGCAATGCTAACACGGGTCGGATATTACATGACAATCACCTCCGAGCGTACATGTTCAAGTAACTTAGTCGTCAATCGCGCCGAACAATCACTCACTCTTGAGTAGGGCTCACAAGAATGGTAGTCACAATCTCCCCCATATTGTGCTCCAGCCCCGGAGCCAATGAACCCTGTGCAACCCTTAGACCTTTGAGCACAGCAGCAAAAGTCCCATACGTCCTGTAAATAATTACACCTCCACCAGCTCCTGCACTGTGATTACCTCGAGTGCAACCTTGATTGTCTCCACCTTTATTAATCTGCATGGCCAGCTGCTCATCCGACACCCTGAGGATCAAACCGGTTCCGCTTGAACCACGGGCCCTTGCCAGCAACAAATGTCTTTGAGGTTCATGTGTAGTGGTTGAGCTTCACCTTGTGTAATTCGAAGTGATGCAGATGCAAGCCCTCTCGGGCGCTATACCTTAGGGCGGCGTCCACCGCCAAGACCATCCACATCCCTCCCGGAACTTCCCGCCCATCGACCTCACGCCCAACCCCTCTACCAACAACCTCCCATCAACCCAGCACCCCGCCCTGCATACCGACGCTCGACGCACAATTCCAGACCGGCCAATCGGCCTAACCCGCATTTCAACTCAACTCTCTTCAACCACGGCCCTCCCCAGTCCCCATCACAAAATGTCCACCCCCCGCTTCTTCTCCACCCCCCTCCGCTACCTGCGCTGGGTGTCGTTCGAAAAGCCCGCCATCTTCTACTCGATCGTCGTCGGCTCGCTCGGGCCCGTCTTCATGGTCGTGGTGCCGCCGGTGCGAAGGAGGTTGGGCGATGGGCCGCGGGAACAGATTCCGTTGACTTATCCGAGTAAGTTAATCCTTTCCCCCGCTTTCCCCTTGGGAGCGTCTGGTCTAGAAGGAGTGTTTGGTCTAGAAGGGTTGTGTGGAGGTGGAGAAAGGGAGGTGGAGGGCTGACGTTGCGGTTGTGATGGTTGTAGTACCGCCGGGGCCGAGGAGGATTCCGGAGGGGTTTGATGATTAGGGTTTGATGATTAGACTGGGTGGGGTGGCGGAAGAGGCTGTGGTTCTGGGTGCGGTGCGTCGTGGTGTGGGGTGGTGTCGCGCGCGCGGTTGGAGGATTGGGTGGGAGGTTCGCGCGGCGGATGGGGAGGGGTGCAGCTAAGAGCGGCCTGGGTGGTGGAGGGAAGGGTGATGAGGGGCGGACTTGTACGTGGCCTTATTGTGTATACTAAGGACTTGCAATGGATGGCATGGGTTTAGCGGATCTACATCACGTTGATGGTGTGAGCGTGTAACGTTACGAGGGGTGCAGCTATTGTGCAATTGGAGTGTTGATGACAGTTGAGGAAGGTCCCTTTCGCTTTGCTGACTTTGTTGTTATGTTTATGGGAAGAGATGGGGTTTAGAAGTGAAGGGCGGACTGGCAAGATTGTGTCTGAACGTTCTGCTTGAATGGAGTTCACCACTAAGCCTGATAGTACAGCAGAAACATCGCAGGTTTTCTCGCTGGGGATGAGAGAAGAGGTGCTTGGTCTCCCGGCAAGAAGATAAGGGGTGCAGACTAAGTGAGGCGTCCTGAAATCCGGAAGAGATGTGTGGAAGTTCTGACCAGTGAGATAGGTGTCTTGAGATTCTAGACAAGGTCTCTCGCGCCCTCACTCGAGTCAACATGACTGGTCTAAGACCTCGCCATCCCGCCGTCTCCGTATGTGACGAACTTGGACATATTGGCAAGCATCTCTTCGTCGTGATCATCGAGTTCTGCATCGTCATAATGGCGCTTCCGGACGGATCCTCCATCACGAGCCGCCGTACTCTCAACCCGCTCCTTATTCCACGGATAATCCGACTTGTCCACAACGCAGCACGTCAAGTACGGCACGGCCTCCTCGCTGACATCCAACTGGGAGTGATGCTTCAGCAGCGCCGAAACAAAGGGCTTCAGCTCCTGCTTGTACACGCTCAGGTGGTTCTCCAGCACGGACATGCCTTTGGCGCTCATAGGGAAGTAGGAGTGAAAGCCTTCCAACGTCTTCCGATCGAGATACGTGTGGCCGCCTTCCCCGATCTGACGGTAGAGGGTTGCGCCGCCGTCTTTGCAGAGGAAGTTACGCTGCTCGCAGACGGATTGCGAGAACCAGTGGCGGAAGAGCGAGAGCACCATCCACATGTAGATGTCGTTGGAGTAGCTCATGCGACCGGGGTTGGCCAGAGCTTGGCGCTGCACCACGCCGGGGTAGTGACCCAGGATGCGAATCTCAATGGCCTGTTTCACGATGTTGAGATCGTCGTGCTTGCGCTGACAGACCTTCAGCACCTCCGGACTGAGCGTATCGCGGTCCGCCTGCGACAGCCGATTCCACTGACCGATGAGGTGGATCAGGGCTTCTTTGAAGATCGTCGGCGAGCGCACGCGGGAGGCGAGGTCCGCCCACGCGATGGCGTTGGTCGCGATGGAGCGGAAAAGAACCTGGCCTTGGCGAAGCAGCGCGATGTCGACAGACTCGGAGACGATGCCGATGGAGCCCATGGTCTCGGCGACGTCGATCAGGCCGACGCAGTCGTTCAGCACGGTGGCGATGTTGGTGTCGTTGAGGACGGGCTTCTCGTTGTAGAAGGCGCGGAAGAGGTTGTCGTAGTGCTTGTAGACCTCCGACACCACTTTGCCGTTCTCGATGTCGAAAAGGAGGCCGACGTTACCGGGGGTACGCCCGTTGGAATCCACGTCCTATCCACCACCGCCGGATCATCAGCACCGGCGCTTCATGCTTCCGCCCTGCAACTCGACCCCTGGAGGAACTTACTCTTTTCACGAAGCGGCCCGGTGCGTTGCCGCTGACTCCTGTCAGGTCGAGACGAAAGCGCATCGTGACGCCCTCCTTCTTCGCCTTGGAAGAGAGCACCGCCGCGTGGCTGTCGTCGAGCAGTTTAGCCAAGATGGTGGAGTTACGACGCAGGACTCCGGAGTGCAGGTAGTAGGTGCGGCTGCTCGAGAGATTGATGAGGACATCACCGTCGACGAACTTGGGGAATCTGGATCCCTCGGTGGCCATTGCTGCGTGCTGACGATGATGATGATGTGGTGTCTGTGCAAAGCGGACGACCAGAATTTAAGTTGGGAAGGCTGACGATGGAGGTCTCGAAGCCCGAATGAAGCAATGATGAGATGGTAAGATGGAGATGATTGGCCAGTTGACGTGGAGAGTTAGTGCGTACCTCAGTGCTCGTCTTGATAGCACGGTGGGGTAACGTTACTACGAATGGATGGCCTGCAAGATACGAGGTGTGTGGTGTCAAGAGGGAGGAGCGCGGCATAGGGACATGTCATCAAGCTTTGGAATAGTGAATAGGTGCGGGTGAATATGACGATGTACCAACACGGAGTGATGATGGTGGTATACTCCAAGGAAGACCAGTACATGGAGCCTTCTTTAACTACCGATGGCAATATCTACGCCACGTCGCAGGACTTTGGAGAAGTCGGCCCGTTTCTTACGCTGTGGTGGGGAGCAGACTGCCGTGATGGAGCCATGGTACGACAACAGAACTATAAGCATGCACAGAATCAAGAGGCGACCTAGGGAACAATAGAAGGATGACGCCTCCTGACGTACCCAAAGCAATCGTTGGAGTGAAGTTATTCGACAGTAGGCGATGCCATTCACGCCGATTTAGTACTGGGATCTATTGCTATGAAGATTTTCTCGATGGACGGACGACCTACGCGCCTATTGTAACAATCAGCAGCTACCCAACGGCGCGACATGGCTCCCTGCACCGATAGACACAACAGGAAGATGGAAGTGGGTGCTCCACGGATGCAGTGACGAGGAAGAGCAGAGAGGTGATTTAAGCAACACACGGTTTTTATGACATGTCAGGGAGCTTGAGGAGCCGCCAACGTCACGGCTCTCAAGTGCGTGGGACGTAAAGATGACAACGTGTCGAGTTCAGGAGACTCTCAAACTTATGTCAAAAGACAAGAATGCTTTACTTTGCAATATGATGCGGCAGAGAAACGGTACGATAGCACGCAGCACGCTGGCGTTGACGACGGAGGCGTGACTCTCGCCCAAAGTGGTCGACGACGTGGCAGGGGGAAAAGTGGTTGGAAGGCATTTTTTGGAATTGTCATGATCTATTCTCGTTCAGCTGTGCAGCAACCAAAGAACGAATCCACAGCTATGTCGCCATCTCTCAGCCTTTGACGTTGCGGCTCTTTGTTTAGGGCTTCGACATCACGTGTACGGCAAACTGTTGGTTCAGGCCCTGGGTGTACCTTACCTCAATGACTTCTCGCATAACCGAGAGTGTGGGTTGTCCAACTTAGAAAGGGACGTATCTGACAAATTTTGAGCTTGGGCCGGCTCCATATCTTCTTCCTGGTTTGCAGTTCCATATACTGACACAGGCACGTAATCAAGTTTGCTATATCTGTTCTGTTGTGGGCTTCAGCCAAGGAATTTAGATCTTTGACCGCCCCAGCTCCATGAAGACTTGCGCGCCATTGCCTTTACTATTGGGCAGTGATGTTTTGGATTTCCAATGTAGAGTGATCTATGGACATCTAACCGCTCATCACTTATGCTTCTTCGATAATCTTGAACTGCAAGAAGCTAGTGTAATGAGAGTGGGAAAATGTACATCATTGTAGGAGTCTTTGTGCAGAGTAGAGAAAATATGCCGGGCAACAAAAGAGAGGTGCAAGCGGGTGAGAGCGAGCAGAGAGGGACGATCAGTGATGCTCCAGGGCTATGCAACGTTCCGTAACGATCAAAGCAGGATTGACGTATTGTTACAGATAAGGTCAAGGAACTGGGCAGGGTGAGAGAGTTTAATGAAAATGTGATGTTGATAACGACAGCGAGCACTGCGATATCCGTTTGGACCCGAAAGATTCTCTTTACTGGCTGCCAGGCAAGGGCGTGAATCTATAAGGGACAGTGTAAAGCAAGCTGTGTGTGCCAGAGGGGTACAGAAAACGACAAAAGATTGAAAGAGCGCAGTAAATTTCTCAACGCTAGAGCAACATGCTAATATTCATCAGCCACAGTTGCGGATCCATGTCCAGGTCCTCCTGGAAAGCCTTTGGCAGCTCCCGCGGAGTGACGACTATCCTTCGAAGACACTCTTGGCACTGCGTTCGATGCTGGTGGCTGCGGAGTGGCGGCTTCGAAAGGTACCGGATCGTCGTCATAATCATCCGCAAGATGTTCCTCGCTTTGCGTCCCTTGATGCTGCATATGCACGGGATTGACGTGTTGATCGTGTCGTACCTGCTGTGAAGCTGCTTGTGGAGCGGGTGCGGCGTTCTTAGCAGCGTTTTTGCTGCCTTTCTTCCCTTTCCGACCCTTCATTTTGGCCTTCTCCAACAACCTCCGTTTCTCGGCCAAACGTCTGCGCTCGCGGCGATCTTTGATCTCGTACTGCTTGATCAAAGCTTCAGGAGGTGTGCCAAAGATGCTCTCGTACTCGCAAAATTCGCAGATCCAGACTTCATCGCCGCTCGGCGGATGGTGGTAGTTGTTGTACTCTTGCTGCAAGCGGCGTTGGCGAGCGGCTAGAAGATATTCTTTGCCGGTACGGCGTGTACGAGGCCTTTGCCCTTGGGGCTGTGCTTGCTGGCCGGCGGTAGATTGCTGAGCGTGCTGCGTACCATTCGTCGCATGCTGAGTTGGTTGCCCAGCCATGCTGGGGCTTGTCTGTGTCCCTTGCGTCGCGAAACCTCTCTGACCTTGACCTGAGGTTGAATAACCCAGGTTCGTCCCGGAAGTATGACGATAGCCCGCAGGTGTGGGGCTCTCGGATGGCCAAACCATACTCTTGGCTGAATCTGATTCACAGGTGAACGTGAACTGAGTTTTGCTCGGCGTAGATTTCTTCGAGGACTGTTGTTCAAGCAAGCTGATATTCTCTTGACCCCTAGGCGTCGTGGCAGAAACAGCGGCTGCGTTCGCAATAGCCGTGGAAATGATGCCTTGATTAGGGGGTTGTTGAGCTGTGTGAAATCAATATCAGTTCTAGTACAAAACATAGTTGAGTCCGAAAAGAGTTCGCCTCACCCTTATTACCTGGACTGCCAGTCAGTGTCCAATCACGTCGAGCTGCACTAGAACGTCCAGACATCCAAGCGTTAGATGCATTGGTTGAAACACCTAATGGACTCCTTCCACTGGCAGATCTGCCTGTGTTGCGGCCATAACGACCTCTACCAGCTCCTGAGATACTACTTCCAGCTACCCCTGTAGGTGTTGCAGAGCTACCAGAGCCGTAATACTGCCCAACGCCACCTACGCACTCGTCTGGCGAAGCAGGATTTGGTTCATGCGGCGTAGAGATACCCATATTCGCCATATCTGCGGATAACGATGAATGATGATGTCCTGTGTTCCCGGAAGTCGGGATCTTGCGTTTCTTCTTATTGTTGGTATTCTCAAAGGAGTCGTAACCGTCCGCGGAAGACGAGGTGGACGGTGGTGCCGGAGGTCGGTTGAGGCCCACAGAGGATGCTAATCCATCTTGCCGATGATTTCCATCACGATAGCCGTTGGTTACATGATTGGCGGCGGCAGCCACACTCCGTAATTTTTGATAACATGCTAGGCCTGTTCCATCGACCTCATCCTCACTTTCCACAGTATCACGCTGATTGTTGGAATTGTGGTCGTTGTCGTGATTGCACAAATGACCAGTAGAGGCTAACCCGCGGTTCTCCAACCCTCCATTGGACCGAGCTCCGTTGCCATAGTTTTCTGCGTTGTAGGGAATGTAGAAAACCGGTTTTGGTACAACAGGTCCTGATGGATAGAGTATAGAATCGGCAACGTTGGGTGAGAGACGAGAGCGGATACGACGTTTTGGTAAGGGCCTAATAGGACGATCGGGGTATATGGGCGACGTCGTGTCTGGCGAATGTACAGCTGAAGCCGGCGGCGAGTAAATTGTGCCTATGTGATAACCAAGCATCCAAGTCAACAGGTCGTAAAGCCAGGTCATGGCGGCTAGTGAATCTTGGTGTTTTGAATTCGTATGAGATGCAGTACTGTCAGAGGTATATGTTGATGTTGTTGTGTTGGAAGCAGTGTCAAGAGGGCAGCTCAAAACGTTACTTACCCATGACAGCCACTGACAATCGCTAACACTTCCACCAGATCGTCAATCAGGTCCTGCGTTACCCTTTCCTCCACAAAGGCTTCACACTAGTTGTTCCTACTATGGTTGCAAACTGTACCGAGATTGCCGGACGTGCAAATGTTCATCTGAACGCAACCAGAAATGTCAGCACGCAGCTTCATCCCTTGTGTACAACTTTCGCTCCTCCACAAGACGGCAGAAAAGACTCGCAACAGTGTGAAAGCCCAGGAGCCACACGAGAATATGGCAGTCCCCGCCAAGTCATCGATGACACGGACAAGGGAAGGTCCTTACCTAAGGGAAATGCTTCCCGAAAAGGAGCAATGCCAGAGCTCTTGGGTGTAATGCAAAATGTGGCGAGATATCACAACAAGCTTACAAGAGCTGTAGGAACCGATAATTGGGAGGAATGAACGTGAATAGGGGAGTTCCAGAGGCAATGGCGATTTTGTAATGTAAGAGGTCCCAGAGCTGATGAGTGAACACTGGATTACATATCGCTTCACAAGTGGGCAAGACGCTAACGCTATTGGGATTCATGTCTTAATTGCCGCCACTTTACCTTCACTCCGCCCTAACGAATTCACAGGAATAGGGTCCATCCTGATCCTGGAGACAATGATCTTACTGCATTACCCACCAGAGGAAGATCCTGCTGCATTGGAAGGATCAGGCACGGAGGTACTAACAGCATAGAGTGCCTAGCAGAGTCTATGACATGTCCTACAAATGGCTTCAGAGCGCAGTTGTCTGTTCAGACTGACTTCGGGGCATGTAGAGCCAAGCGGACAGTTTCAACGTGGCAAGCCATACCTCAGCTCTGGTCCAGCTACTAATCGAGCAACTACTATGGATATCCCATATACTTCAACTTAGGACGACACCTGCCATCTAGGGTGATTTGTGGACGTTCACCTTTGGTTCAATCAAACATGGAGCTCCGACATAGCTTTTCAACTCTATCCATGACGGCGAAGCAAGATCCAAAGCAAGCCTGGTGTGCAAAGAGGCAACACATTCACGATGTTGGACCATTACCGTCTACACATCACCGTTCATCAAATAGAGCCGAATGAACGTCCTACCATACTTCAGATCTGTCAATCTACCGCCAACTCAACTCACCAACTCGTCTTCCAGTTCAGGATTTATTTGGTCGTTCAGGAATGATGCAGTACCCTGCAAGGATAAAGATGTCATTTGACTGCTAGAAACTGCTGAGGCTAGAAACTGCTGAGGCACGGGACACGATCGGGCGACGCCTGGCTTCTCATGCCCTCTGACTGTTCTTCCTGTTCTTCCTGTTCGGAGCCTCGCTACATGCGACCTTGCGGCACGTGGGAATAGCTATATGGGTAGCGACTCGACCAGATACACAGCAATGCAGCAGCTCATAGTCGCGTGGCCTTTCCTCGGTCGAAGAGAGCTAGAGACCACACCCGTGGCTTGACTCGGATGTCGGTAGCCAGTTACGTGGAAAGTCTACTGGGAAGAATTCTTCATATCAATCTGGACTTGATCGGATACAGATGCTGGGTGAAGGTACTTTTGATAAAACCTGTGTACCGATAAGGACCTTGAGGTAGGTAAGGTCATAGGAGATGACGACGTCTTATTCTTCAAGCTGTCAGCATGTTTGGTTCCGCCTTCCGCAATGTAGTCGTCTAGGTGAAATGGATACGGCAGCTTTGGTATCTTGGGCGTGGATGTAGACAAAGTTGAATTCTCCCGCTACAGGTCTGAAAAGACATGAACGACATTTGTACACGTGCCTTAGTATTGCCCTAAGGTGTCTCTGTTGGCATTGCCCTAACTTTGATCACTGTCACTGTCACTGTACCTGTGACCTCTCCGCTTAATAAGACTTCTGACTAAGCGGCGCGTTATCCAGCAAGTCATGCTTACGGTACGTACCTTAGTTCGACGCGTTAAGTTAGTTTCCCGCTAATCCCGAACAAAGCAAAGCGGTTTTCTTGGGAACTTTTGAACGGAAGCCAATAACGACCAGTGAGGCAGAAGCGCCCGCCTACTGCGAGCCCCCACACTCACACTCACACTCATACTTTCCGTCGAGGATCGCTCCTTCAGAGAAGATTCAGAGAAGAATCGAATTGGCAATGCCGTCGCCCTTGACATCCGCAGCAGAGTCCTGTGTTGCCCCCAAAAATCATCCGACGTTCCTACAAGGAAAGGACATTGTGCTACCTTTGAAAGCTTGACTTCCCGCGAATATCCACAGGGCAGCCACCGCCTTTCATTTTCACACCCATCTCAGCCATTGTCACTTTGAACTATTCCGGTAACCACAGCATTTCGATCTTCCTTCGACGGAACATCTTTACCGTGCCGATACTGCTACTATCGACGTAGATGACCCAAAACCCAGCAATGTCGCCTCGACGCTCCTCGCGCGCGCGCACAACCCAGCCTCCACCACCACTCCCTCAACACACCCACTCCTCCACATCCTCTAGCTCATCGAGTCGCGCAGAAAGGAGCACCAGGTCACACCACAAGCTTCAGTCGCCGAATCCAGCTGTGCATCCTCGATCTGAGTCCACCGAAGACATTCAGGATGCTCGGCGCGGGGACCTACCACAAACACGCCAACGCAAGCGCGGCCTGGATGAAGATAAGGACGTCGGGGCTAAGACCAAGAGTGGTGGTAATGACGAGGAGGCCGAAGAAGAGGAAGTAACTCGATGTATTTGCGGCGAACTGGAATACCCTGGCATGCACATCATTCCGGGAGACTCGCGGAACCGGCGTGACCCCAAGTCTGGGGTCAAAGACGTTAGAGATGCTCTCTCGTCGGCACCACTACCAGAGCTCGCACCCGAGGATGCCGGCGGGCTGTTCATTCAGTGCGACACCTGTAAGGTGTGGCAGCACGGAGGTTGTGTGGGCATCATGGACGAGGCGATGAGTCCCGAGGAATACTTTTGTGAGCAATGCAGGGCCGACCTGCACATTATCGCTGTTGGGGCGAACGAGTACGTACGCTCTGAGATAGTTTACTCTCCCCTCAAGTCTTCGCGCGTTCGTGACGCACTTCGGCATTACAGAAAGCTGACAGCAGACGGTGTGCAGACAAAAATCCTCCCGTTACCTCCCTGTCTACGAGGAAGCGTCACCCAAGACGTCACCTAGCCCCTCGAACCATGATCCCGATTCAAGGGCGACCAAAGAAACCAAGTCTTCCCGCCAGAGCGCCATGTCGCTCAGCACCAAGCGGCGTTCAACAATGAATAGTCGGGATGCAGCGTATGATGAAGAGGAACAGTTGCGAATAGCCATTGAGCAAAGCAAAGGGCAAGGTGTGGATGAGAACGGGGATAAACGGAGGAAACGGAGCCGCAGCGATAGCGAAGAGTGAGTGTGCCCATCGTCGCCACTCGGTATGACTCGAACAAGTCATGATACTAAGCACGTCCACTCTATAGAAACAAGCACAACATAAAGCGGCAAAGAACATCGTCTGGCTCACCGTCGAACCCTTCGAACGCAAACACAAACACTACGTCGCATGACGCCGAATCGGAAGACGGCTCCCCATCCAACAAAGAGAACACTCACGGTGGACAGAAAAAAATCCGAGGTGCTGCCGCTCGAAACCATCGCGAGAAGGAAATCCGAGACCGAGAAGCCGAGCGAGAAAAGGTCCGGGCAGAGGCAGCCGGGAGGCGGAAAGGGCGAGCCGAGCGAAGACGAGGAGACGGTACACATCCTGACCGACACTTTATTAACTAGATCACACCAACGCTAACACACCACAGACTCCGAACTCTCCGACGAATACCCACCATCAAAAACAACCTCCACCAAAGGCGCAGAAGGCACCACCTCCCAAACCCTCGACCCACCCGCCGCCCCACGACCCTTACCCGACACCCCCCCAACAACCCAAGACCCC
>JAABUU010002286.1_pt1 | contig 27767 bp, 19 predicted proteins | sample 5559301 | NCBI WGS metagenome assembly JAABUU01 (sample SAMN10711884, study PRJNA513360) | rock metagenome | isolation source: Antarctica rocks | place: Antarctica: Victoria Land, Richard Nunatak white | reverse complement strand
GAACAACTGAGCTAGCTCTTTCAAAAGCTCATCGACGATCTTGTATGAGTTGAAACAGTCACGTTCGCGTCTTGACTGAGTAATCTCAGCTGCATCATCGAATAATCTGAAATGTACGTAGCTCAGCTTGACTCGTTCACTTGAAAAGAGATCGACATTGATTTTCAGCTTGTTCTGAACTTTTTCATACCAGTTCTTTCAGATAGAGTTCTTTTCATCAGTGAACAACGAAGAATCGAGTATTTTCTGAAATCTAGAACGCTCAGAGTAGATTGACGATGATGAAATAATCTCTCTAGTGAACGATGCATACTTAATGAGCTGTAAGTCGTCTAGCAATTCAATCAGTCTCGCTGTTGATTTTATAGATTCTCTAGTGTTGTTCTGCCTTTCGATTGCATCGATCATCAGATAAACGAATTTCTTTAGACTCGATCTGTCTGAACGAGTATATTGAACGAGTAATGAGTATCTGTATCGTATGATAAACGGAATTCTTAATGTAATGTTGAAACCGTGCCTAGATCATTCAATCAAAGAAGCTCAGAGCTGATATGTATGTATTGTTCTTTAGAGGTAGCTATAACAAGACATTAAGAATACAGAAGAGAAAGAGTGCGAGCTCTTCTATAAATAATGGCTTGAGGCTGCGCTAGGCTCGATACAGATGTGATGTAATAGGTCAGATGTGTTTGCCTAAAAGAATGATGAAAAGGGGTGAATGAAGAAAGTGCTGAACAACGGGAAGAAGTGCTGAGAATGGCTCGAAGGGGTGCGCTAGGTTCAAACTAGGCATAGCGTCATGGCTTGCTTTAATCAAATTGATTAGAATTAGATCTGAACCCTGATCGATTCAGGCATGTTCGTAACAGTTTGTCTGCTTGGCCTCGATGTGCCATTTATCCTTCGCAAAATTGATGTGAACACATATATTGTGATAGAAGAGACGTACATACATGACGTCATGAATGGGAAGATAATGAGCGTCCGTGACGCTTCTTACACACAGCAGGTTCAGAACATCAAACTACAATGATCGATATTCTAGAAGAGAAAGAACAATCATAGAACTCAACAATAATTTGTAGATGACGATCGTTTTTGAAGAAAGAAACATCAGGAATAGCAAATACATGTCAATACAAAATAAAAGTCAAGGAAAGTAATATCAACTGATGTTGCTGCTCAGTTGAGACTCTCTCATGTTTCGACTCTCAGTTTCATGCTCACAAAGATCATCGTCGACTGTGCAGTTGATGATGTCGCAGTGATCGCTTTTATACTCGATATTTTTTTCGTTGACTTTCGTCGACGAACTGCGCGAAGAGAAGTGATTGACGAAAAATTATCATCAATCTTGAAAGATAGTTCTTATGCTGATACGCTTCTACATCTACCTTCCTTAATGCTCTGCTAATTCATTGTGCAATCGTAGACTCTTTCTCAATTACCTCTATATCAGCATATAAATTCTTTTCGTTCTCGTCACTCGACAAGAAATACATCTTTTCAACCTCAAATACGTCAATCGAATCAATTACACTCACTCTTTTACTACATCAAGTCTCTAGCATTTTATCTCTTATTAATTTCTCTCAAATTGATCATCTCTTTCGCTTCATAGGCTCTGAGCTTGTCGCTGAGCAGCATGAAATATATTATACGTCGAAATTAGACGAGCGTGCTATCGGCGACTCGACCTTCAGAGATACAGTAGTTTCAGTTTCAAAGTCAGTACGAGCGCGAAAAGGAGTCGAAGAAGCAACGGACGAAGCTATCGCATTGATACAGAATTCGTGATCTATAACTCTCAGATGCAGTCGCAATACGAGCAGCGACGGTCGATCATAAAAGATAAAGGAAGCTTTACATAATGGTTCTCAAGCAAATGTTGCGATTCATTCACAGGAATTTCAACGTGCGTTAAGAGGTTAGGCATCGGAAAAGCCGCCCTTCTAGGCTAATGAACGCGGTTCATGTACATTTCCCTCATGCACGCTGGGATCGAAAATGAATTAGGTCACGAAAGCAGCAAGCTTCATAGTTCATTCTAGATCACTCAATATTCAGCCCATTGTGCAGACGGTAGTAACTATAGTGTTCTACGTCCGTACTCATTCGTGACTGAACTCTTTGTTTGCTTTGCACACGGAATGTCGGCTTCTTCTACACATTTTCATCTAGCGCTTTCAAGCTTTCTCGGCAACCTTTAGGCTCTAGCTGTCTCAAACCAGGATGTTGAGTGGGCGACTCAAGAAACAGCAAACGTACGTACGCAAGTCGCTTGAGGCTTGGGAAGCACGTTCAGCGTCAAAAGACTCGATGTGCGCCTTGTTCACGATGGCGGAAATCGGTTTGACGCTGAATGAGACTGCTTTGAGCCTAGGTACCTTTCAACTACTTGGTGCTTCAGAGAGTTAACTCTCTAGAGGACGAGTAGAGTGTGTAGCGTGGCGAAACTGATCCTTGTTCAGCTGAAGTGTGTACTGTACATGTAGTCATCGATAGTCTCTTTCAGGCGGTATATCATGAAGCAGTTTCTTTTCTGAACTTCGAAGCTATTATTATTGTCTCTGTTTGTTTATATTCTACGTCGAGAGATACGAGAGATGGGTCAATTCACGTCGACAGAGATATTGTGTTCACTCAATACAACAGTCACGTACAGCTGTGAAAACTCGTATTCGAACTGCATCAATACAACAGAACTCGATCTCGCAAGTCTGTGAATTCTTTCCCAGATTATCTATAACGTCTGTTCAACGAACTGAAGAATATTCGACCAGCTTTCGGGCAAAGCTATCTTGACTTGCGCAGAATGCGAGCAGCTTACAGAAACGACTGGCGCTCGGCTCTACGATTCAGAGTATATTTGAACTCGCATAGCGTTGTGAAAGATTTCGCTCATCAACCTTGTTCTACTTCTGCCACAAGCTTTGCTCGATCTTTCTGTTCAGGTTTTTGTGATCATGCGTCTTATCGGCAACTCTATCGATATCGTTCAAGAATACTTTTCAAGATGGCGAGCTGTCAGCAGAGAGTCACGAATTGAAAACGCAGCTTACAAATCGGGTCGGAACGAGGTTTGAAAGGTCAGAGCGATTGCTGCATAAAGTACAACAGGTGGGAGCGAAAGTGAAGAGCACTCGCCAGAGTTATGATTGCGTACGACGAGTGGGGACTTGAAGCGGGTACGCAGGCGCACAACTCTTTGCAGAGACAACTGTAAGTAGTGTCGAGCCGCTGCCATCTTCTTTCATCAAGGCTAATTGAAGTGGTCGATTCAAAGAAACGTCATGAATCAGACTGAAAGAGACTTCTTGATTGCTATATGTCAGAGAACGAGCAATGAGCTTGCTCGTGCTCAGATCACTCAACTGTTGCCAATCGTTTCTGAGAAAGTAATCTTCATAGTCGTCATTGTACTTGCGTTCATCAAGTTCGATGTGCTTTCAGCACACGTCATCGTCTTATCTACGTTACACTTTTGAATTATATCAGCTATATTTTTGACTGCTGTTGTTGACGTCTCGCAGACTGAAAGTGCTGTTTCAGAAATACTGAAACGATTTGAGAATGATTTTCACAGCGCATTTCTATCTCGGCAACTGCAACTTTCAGATATTCATATGAAATTAAGAGAAAATCGAAGAACACTAGGTGATATTTACTTCTGACAGACACAAGAGATATACAAGAAGATTGCGAAAGAAACACTGAAAAAGATACAAGATATTGACGGGCAAGGCGTAATTGCGCAGGACACAGAGGATCTCGGCTCGAAGACGCAACCCGTAGAGTCACAAAACACAAAGACGAAAGGCATAACTTGTCTCACGGGCAACGAACGTTGACGCTTCGCCTGTTATATGATAATATTCTCGCTATCGATTGCTACAGCAGCAGTTACCAGTTTCATAATATCATGGCTGGTGTCTTCTCTCGAATTCAACTGTCGCAGCATCAGCGAGCTCGTTCTCTTGATCTGGTGGGTCTTCATATTTTGTCTAGATTTTCACCTCTATTTCCGAACCAAATTCTATCGAACGAGAATCAAGAATACTGTCTCTGCGATCGACACAATTGTCGTAATTCTAGTAACTCTGACCGAGGTTATGAACTCTTGCTGGTGCGACACACTCTGAGGTACGGCTGAAATAGTTTTACCAAAGAATTCAATGATGAATGATACATTTTCGGCACGAATCGTTTTGACATTTGTATGCATTCTGTTGCAGCTCTTATTCGTGCCGCTTTTAATAGGCTGAATTTACTCGAACGTCACACGAGTCTTCATTCAGCGAGATGACGAGACATCAGACTTTCACAAATGGCACAGGGTTTGTCAATTCTTTTTCGAGATCTGCAATTTCAAATTCAGGAGGGCTAATCGCGCCCCGGTGAGTTCTAGTCTCGAGATGGGGAAAGTCATCTACGACGAAGCAAGAGTCGACATTCATACGTCGTAGACGATCTTCGTGAACTTGTACGTCGTTCATTTGTTCTTACCATCGAGTATAGGACAGAAGGATGCGAGCGTTGTCTGATGGTGTGTGCAATGATTTTTCGTCAGTGAGCTTGTCTCTGAACTGAGCTTGTTCGTGGGAATGAAATATGTTTTGCAGACGCGAAGCTAAAGTATACATGCGAAAAGATCTTTCAATTTTGAAAGTCATTGACGCTACTTTATGATGTCTTTTTGCTTTTATGTTTAGCACATATCATTTGTAATAAAACTAGCCGATATTACATGGTAATTTTGCAGACTGTGCTTCTAAAGCTTCTTTACTGACATTTCAGTCACATTTATTAAGAGTCAATCAATCAATAAGCCATGTCATCAGCTCTCACTCCATCTTCTTCTCACAGCCACTCAATGTTATCCCCTGCAGCAAGATGACTCGCTGCTCAGCTGAGCCCATACTGCAGTTGATGAAGCCTTACTTACTGATTGAGTGAAGCACGTTGACGCCGCTGGTTGTCATGCAGTGAGCTGTCTGATTGCTGTTGATGAGACAATCTTGAGTCCTGCACATGGCACGCTCGCGAGATTGAGTGCTCCCAGAAACTGTTCTTGATTTGCACAACTGAATATACAGCCGGTGAGCAATGAAATACAATGAATTTACAATTACTAAGGGGAATGCCTGTCTATCTGGCCAAGGCAGCTCAAGGTTGATTATGTACAGGTTCGTTCCTTCTCAGTTCAAACTTACTCGCGTCCCTGTGATACTCTTCGACCATCAAACTCCTTCTACGGAAAATACCCCCTAACATACATTTGCATAAATTCTTAATGACTTGAGACTGTTACAATTGTAATCTTCAGTGCTAGGATCAGAGAATGATTTTTGTAGAGTCATTGTAGGACTAAACAAGGACGTTTGGCTTCCAGAGACCTTCTTTGCTTCCTCTTTTCTGTTGGCTCTGGAATTAGCGGCTAGCTTAGTTGCTCTCCGTTAACCAGCAAGTTATCTTTGAGGGTGAACTTACCGCCCTAAGCTCTTAGCTTAGTTAACCTTCTGGTTATTCTTGTTCCAATTTAAATGATTATTTATTGTTGCCCTTTTCCAGTGCCTCCTTCATAGCTTTTTTAGAATCCTGGTATATGAATCCTAGCATACACTTTCGACTCTTTATCGCTTTTGAACCCTATATGCAGGTCTTTTCCGTCTAGTCTTCGATATGATAATAGTGGGCGACGGCTGCCGGTAGGATATAGATGATGTTGATACAAGTTGACTGGTTCTACCGTTCTCACCAAGCTCATAGAAGAGGAAGGTTGTACTCTTTTTCAATCGAGTTATTCTAGATTAGGTGTCAGTAAGAAAAATTCTCTGTCAAAGCGATCTCACCGTCATGAATTTGTCATTGTAGTAGGCTGTTGTGCTTCGGTGCAAGTCGTGACGCTCATTCTCCGAGTCTTGAGAGAACTGACTGGGAATTTCACTTCATGTTCAGCTAACATGAAGGTTTTCCATGTCTTGTAGTTGTCGAAGCCAACACGGCCAGGATCTTGAATACCTTGCCCAAGCATATTGCAATAAACCTTGAACCATGCTCTTCGATAGAGGTCGATGCCATCGACTCTCGGTGAGCATGAGATTGCAAGAAGCTATCGAGAGTATTGAGAAGCCACGGGTCCTCACAGAATGAAATAAGAAGAATGTAGCGACACATTTTCAGGCGGGCTACATATCGCAAGCACAGAAGTACCAATAACCGTCACGGGACCGGCGCTTCTCTCGACGCGAACCCCTCGAATCAACCTAGTACACAGCAGTCCAGCAATCTTCTAGGGGAAGGAAACAACATCGCTTCATTACAAGATATCCCACGGAATAATAAAGACGACGTCAATTAGTCAAAGATCATCCGAAGGTTCCGAAGATCGCGCGAACGGGTGCCAGGCAATATTGACGTTGAAAGAACAATCCATCAACAACATAGTCTAGATCGCGCCGATACTTCTGACGTATTGAGAATGACGAAGAATCTGTTTGAAAACGAGACTGGTCCTCATTCCCGAGAGCTAAGCCATACCTGTCATTCCCTTTCGAAAATTTGCGATCATGCGGTTTGGGTCTGTATTTGAAAGCTGAGCTTCTCTGCACCATTGTCTGAGCGCTTCGGCTCAACCATTCTATCTTGACGTGTCACTCTATTAGTATATTTGATGATGACCCTGCTATGTTGACGCCTACTCGGGTAGGTGAGCTATTGATTGACCACCATAAGTGATGCGTTCGCTCAGCTAGCAATTCATGATCAACTCATTACATGAACAGCTTCATGTTGCAATAAGGAGAGCCGGGAGACGAGATAGTGTGAGGTGGTCAACTACTACTTATGCGAAGTTCAGACCTTGGCAGGATCTGATGACACAGTCTTCTCCACCAACTTGGCGTCCGTCTTTTTCCTCGCCTCCTGCACCTTCCCCAAGAACCCATCCTCTCCCGCCGTCTTCTTAGTCTGATGATCCCACTCTTCGTCATGCCTTTCAATTTTCCCCTCCCCGTTCATATGTAGCGTCACCTTTGAATTGACGGTCTTCTCCGCTCCCTTCGACTTGAACGGAATAGCCGACTTGAAGACATAGCGCTGAGTAAGGTTGAGTGCCAACGCATTAGGTGGCGAATCGGCCAGAACATCGCACTTTTGGGTTGTGGATTCGGCGAAAAGTTTTGGCATGCCGTTGAATTGGGACTTGATGCTGTCTAGGCCTTTGGCGATGCTGACTGGGTCGTGGAAGACGGCATCAGGGGTATAGTGGGAATAGGCTTGTTCGCTGGGGTTGAGCTGGTAAAGCTGTAGAATGTCATCGATGAGGCTTTTCTCGTTGGCGGTGGGGGGGCGCGAGGCATGAACGCCTGCTGAAGATTCGGTGGCCATAGTGGCCATGGTACAAGGCGTCGTGATTCACCTTGTGAGGAGAAAATTTCCATAGATTTAAGAGACCATGAAGCTGAAGCTGTAGAGTAAAGTCCATGAAATCGATGACGAGGACTATGACGGCATCAATATGGGAAAATGGGACAGACCTCGGCTCTTCCCACGCCTAACATGACACTCTTAATACTGTGATCAATTCCACAGCGATTTTTCAGCACCCCTCAACGTCAGCCGTGAATGATCTTACTTAAACAAGTCGAAGAGATGTCCTTTGTTATTCCTGCAATCTACGCTTTTCGCTGAAACTCGCCAGGTAAAATCGCTGTGTAGTGACCATACACTACTATGCTCCGGCTAAGTAGCGGCATGGTAGGCGCCTTTTTCCGCTACGGTGAATGTTGCAATATGACCAAGAACGATGCCATTCATTTCATGTTGTAGCGATTTCTGCGTTGACTTGGAATTTCCACCTTCGAGCAGGTTAATCGCGAAAAAGACACGGTAGCCAGCTGTGCGTAAGAAGTTCAAGGCTGTCTTCTCTCACTTGGGGAGCCCTTTATCGATCGATCGGTACTATTATGCCGCATCAATGTGTTTCCCGGAAGCAAATCTTTTATCTCTTATTTTCTTCTTAATGCTGACGCAATGATGCAGGGAACCATCCGTAGTCGAGGGCACCAGATTTGCTGTCACCAAGCAGATAGAGTCTCTCTGCTATTGATCATGTGATATGCTGTTGGATACGTTGTAAGCAGTCTAGCTCAGCCGGACGTGATAGACTCTCAGACTACCCAAGTACCTATCACCCTTGATGAATCCTTCATAACGGACATTATCCACTGACGATCACTCGAGCCTGGTGTCGCAGGTGGCTCAGCCTGACCTTGAGAGAAATGCATAAAGGCTATGGGTGGACATAGGGTGGCTCATACCAAAGTGTATCTCAAGCCATTGTAATCACTTTCTCCGCTGCCGCTTAGTCCTTGATTGCGTAGTATCCTCCGATTGCGCCCTGAGTCGTTTTCCGAGAGCGTTCGATGTCTGCACTGGAAATAGAGCTTGGCTCTGCATTGGCGAGAATGTTCCGCCCCTCAACATGTCAGTTGAATTACTCATTCCTGATGGAGCTCTGCTCGGTGCTGGTGTCGCTGTTCTACTCTTAGGCACCGCAACAGTCTGTCCGTACCGATAGAAATTAACGTTCTGTCTGGATTTCAGTCCTTTTGGGTCCCTTTCCAATCTTCTTACAAGAGCTTTAGCAGCATCGCTGAACAAAAAACGAAGCTCATTTGCTCCGTATGCAATTAGTATTGTTTTGAAGGTTCTAATTACTGTCTCTCGATCAAAGTTGCTGTGTTTCTGAATATACAAAAATTCTTGATACTCGAACCTTAATGAATAATCCGGTATGATGAAGCACTTCTTGTCGGGTTCTCGGGTGGCTCGATGAATGCGAATTGTAAGACCTTCGGTACTAGCTACCACTGAAAAGAATCGTACTTTGGTAAAGAAGTTGTTTTCGTGTTCTGCTCCAGCGTCTCGAAAGAATTCGAACATGTTGTGCAGAGCCTGACTCGCGTTATTTAGACTTTGGCGCTTTCCTACAGTGTCATCGGCTGAGATGTTTGCCTTTTTAGCCTCAATTGTAAGGAAATGAAACACTCTTTCTCTCCCGGTCTCACGTGTATTCTCGTAGCAGGCAAGACGCTTAGTCGCATTTGGCAGGTTCTTCCACAGGTTGTCGGGTATAAGACTCTGCCTGCGGAAACACACAGCAAGGTCAGGCTTGGGTTGCGTTAGAAATTTCAAGCCCTTCCCGTACGCTCGGGTCGGCATTGGTGGACAAGTCCACGCCTCTTCGACGCTGAAATCAAGGTAACGTTTGTTTCTAGCGCCTCTCTGATAGATAACAGAGTGGCGCGCGATTAAGCTCATCATGAGCGTTCGCTGAAAGAATGCCTCGTTGGATCCTTCGTTGCATCTGGCCTGGTCCAAGGTCCAGAGCTGTCCGTGCAATTCCTTTTCGCCGTCCGTTTCCGAAGCGGACTCTTCAGGAGCAAGAAACTTGATATGATCTGCATGAGAGTCAAGTGTCGAGCTTTCCCCCAAATCGACATTACGATCGTCAAGGCCGTCAGGAAAATCGGGGTGCTCAGCGCCCATTCTCGTAAACTCTCCTGCCTTAATTGGATCCGCAATGATTGCGTCTATGATAGCTACAACTTCTACATCCAGTGGTGGTAGATAACCCCAATTGCGGTAAAACGTTTGCATAGAATCGGTATCCGGTAATAAGAGAGGTAACTCTTCATCGGAATGCTCCTGGGAAGACACGTAGCCAATTCGTCGATATTCTGCTGTGAGCGAAGCGTCTATTGCAAGGCTGTCAGGCCGGCTGCTAAGGGAACTTTCGAGCTGATCTTGAGTTGGTGTTCCTTCTTCGACTTTTTGGGGTTTGCGAGACTTTTGAAGAATGCGATCAGGATTTTCTACAAAGAGCAGAGCTGTATCAACGGAAGGTCTTGATCTGAGATCAAATCTGGTAGCACGACGAGGGCTTGGGGCTATCTTTGAGGGGCCTATCGCCTATCGTTGGTCAGAGTGTGCTAATCTGAACATTTAGTGTCGCTTTAAAGAGTGCAAGACCAATTGTATCTCTAACGGCAAGCATCTACTTGCAATCTCAGTGACAGTAAAGAGAGTCTTACCTTTTTGTGTCTCTCTCGATCGACCGCTTTGACGGGTCTTGAAACCGTTTGCGACTTGGACCCGAGATTCTTTCCCTTTCTACCTCGAGACATTGAAGGCGCAATGAAGACGCATTGATTCCAGCTGTTAACCTTAAGCAACACCCTTACGGAGTAGAGATGCACGTCAAATTTATCAGATACAGAAAGCAAGTCTGTGAGCTTTCTTATTAATGAGATAAGATGCGTCTTTTGTAAATGCGGGTCCACGTGGCGGCATTCATCAGCAACGCACAGGCTTCTATTGGTCTCAATGGTCGGGGCTATCGATTCCATGCATGAACCTCCCTCCTTACTTTCCCTTATCAAGACGGGTACATATATCCATAGCGGTTAAGCCTCAAACGGGCCGCAGGCTACTATTGAGTATGCTTACCTCGTACATAAATCAACTGTTCTTCTTGTGCTTTGTAATATCAGTGCGCATGCCCTGTTCTTGCAGTATTGCTTCGAACATGCTGAGTTAACGCGCAAAATATACCCTTTCAAAGAGATTAAAAGGATCTACGATCGAACTCGTTGTTAGAAGACTGCTTTTCAGCTGGCTGATCGCAAGCCAATTCTCTGATCGTTTTTGTCGAAATCCAGGAGTACCTTAGAGAAGCTAAACTAAGCGGGATGAAGTTCTAGGCAGCCCTTACCAAAAAGACAGGGATAGGCTGCCGTGGCTGCTAACACTGTTACATAAGCTCAGTCCTCGGATCATAGAACTACATTCAGTCCAGCACGACTTTCATGATGGTCTGCAGTGTTTCCGATTAACATTCACTGGGTAACTCATCAGGCTGCGTAACCACAGAATATCGCTCTTGAAAAAGTGCAGACCAAACAGGGTCAAATCCCGGCAGAACCGCGTGATAAGTTCTTGAGATACATTCAATCCAATCACCACCTTTGTGCCTCTCAGTAAGTGCGGAAATTGAGGCTGAATTCTATAACTCAGCTCTGGCCCTTCGTGTATGGCCCAAGTCGTGGTATAAAGGCTGATCCACGCACCCGGCTTTTACACTGTGAGCCTTTGATAGAGCTTAGCTCTCTTCGTCGCTCTCGAACTAGAGCACAGTTGAAGCTTAAATCCTAATAGAGTTCTCTTTGCAAACGCACACTTTGCCAAACATGCGTCGAGAGTCTTCATTGAGACCGAGGCGCCATTGGTTCCTCTATATTTGATCGAAGTATGACCAGTATCAAGAAAACATCAGAGAGCCACTACTTGCAAAATCGCCAAAAAGGCTCGACTATTTATCGTGTGGAATCGAGACTGCTGCCGCAAGTTTGAGTTTGGTTTGTATGGTGATTCATGGCAATCTTTCCCTCTTTCCGACCATAAACTCCTACACGAGTAGAGAGGCAAGATTCCTTCTATCATGCCTAGCACTCTGACATCAACTTCTACCACAGGGAAGATGACACAGTTTAGTCGACGGCATTAAGATACCATGTAGAAGAAAACCCTATAGAACAAAGGAGGCTGGTTAATGAAATCTTTAACGTCTTTACGACAAGCTATCATACAAACAAGCATGTCAGGGGAAATCATTGTCTTGGTGACGGTCACGACATATGGCAGATAGTTTCTCCTTTAGTGGCTAACAAATTCAATGACAGTCTTAGTGATGCAAATTCATGAGAAATGCTATAGGTCAAACAGAGGTCTTAAGGGTGAGCGTAATTGTATTTTCATGCCATCGTTATATAATTAGAAGGCGGGCTAGCCAACCACCATCACTTTGAATTCTCATGGTAGGAGGAAGCACACATTAACCTCGTCATAGATTCGGACACAACAAAAAGCTCGATTGTATCAGCTTCTAGACATCTTGGGATTCAGTTGCAAAGAAAATCAACTCTGTTTCACCACATGACTGTCAAAGACCACATGTATGTCATTCATGCCACTGTAAAACTAATTATACCAATTTCGACATACGTACGTCATGCCATGTGTGGGAAGGTGCGGTTCTGATAGCGTAATGAATATCTGGAAGACTAGATATTGCTGTAGGGTAGGTAGCTAAGAGGAGTACCTAGGTTACGTTCACATAAGATATGGGAAGGTGACACTACGTGAGCAGACCGGAAAAATAAGAGTCGAACAATTGCAGTGACGTCTTCGATAGGAGAACTTTCTATGTCAAAGCTTGAATGTGGTGCTTGGAGTTAAACCTTGAACGAGCCCGGTAACTTCGCTTGGTACCCTCGGGCTCTGTCGTCAATACTTTGGACGGGTCCATCAAAATCTCTTACTACCGCAGGCGCGGCACTTGAGACTGCAAGGTAATTGTGGCCGCTGATGGCAGGGTATGCATGAGTGGTACGGCGAAGTAGAGTCTAATGTACCCAGTTGCCCATCTCTTTGGCAATCACAGGATCATTGGGGGTGAATCTTGATGCGGCTGAAAGCATGCTGTGTGCCTCCTCCAATTTCCCCAGTCCCTTGAGTGCTAGTGCTGTCCGATAGTAGAGCTTGGCATGGTCGGCCTGGGCAGGTAGGATGTTGCTGAATGGATCAATTTGGATGGTCATGAGATAATTGATAGCCCTGCTGCCCCATTCATAAGCCGTGTTCCAGTCTTGCAGCTTGAGGTACGCAAGGACGGTATTGGCGGTGAGTTGGACCCTCAGAGCGTTACGAGTATCTTGTGCATTCTGCCCTTTGTATGTCCCGCTCTCCAACCGTCCATTGAAAAAGTTGCTCATCTGGGCCGCCACCCTCTCGCTGAGAATGTCACGGTCAATGTATAGACTCTCGAAGGCCTCTTTGTATTTAGATATAGCAAGCTTATAATTTGAAGCGTACAACTCCACATTGCCGGTATTCTTATGCTTCACCGCGTTCTCAATGCATTCGGAGGGGGAGGGATCGGGCATAGCCATTGCCGCTCGAAGATCCTTTTCGACCGACTCGCGTTTGTATCCTCCAACAATAAGCTCATCGAGGCCCTTGACGATACCGAATGGCATCATTAGGGAACGCTGTAGGTTTTTCGAGGGATGGTTATCCAACTGATAAGGATCTTGTATAGTCAGTTCGAGAGTAATGTGTTGATTCAGACCAGGATTTCCAAGGTTGGAGCGAAACCATAGCCTGCAGAAGATATCGAGGTCTTCACCACACATGATCCAGCTGCAAGATGGTTTTTCGGACGCATACACAAAGTGTGGAGAGCCTAAGATCACGGTCATATGCCAGGCAGTAAAGCTATCGGCCTTGACTCCTCTTACGAGCATGGGAACACGACCTTCGGTGCCAACATGCTCTTCAGCCTCAGGCCACGGAGTAGTGACGCGTACAAAGGTATTTTGGCGAAAGATTCTCCTGGCCTCAAAGTAGACTTGGCGATTTGCTAGAAGAAGAGCCAGGCCAAAGTCGTAACGCGCGTAGCCGTCACTCAGATTTTGCTTTGTGCACTGGCTCGAAAGCAGCTCTGCATAGATTCGATTGCGAAGTTCTCCAGGGAGGTCAAGGAGTCGGAAAGGCTGTTGTGTGGTTGAAGCCATGAAGAACGATAACGGAACTGCTGAGGCTGAGAAAGTGTGAAGAAATGTAATATTCACTAGTTCATACATGTATCACCACTAGTCGTAGCGGTTTATAATGTACAGATTACCCTGGCGTACCCAGGACTGCTACACTCCATATCTTCCTCAAGACGTGCATTTCAGGCAGCTTTTATTCCTTTGCAATTACAGAGCTTCATTGACCGCGAACGTTCAAGATAGGACAGGCGTTCATGTCTACTTCATCATGCAGTCAATCTATGTGGATTGCTTGCTCTACTATGCCAGGCTCCTGGCCCGACCCTAGCTCTGTCCGCAAAGGATCTTTCGGTCCACCTGAAGTCGCACGGAAATGAATTGGAGGTCATATGGTAACTTGTAGCTGCACTACTGCGAGGGAACGATGACCGGTAGAAATTCCCCGCAGAGCTCAGCGATCTTTTCTTCTGATTTGACTCCATTTTCGTAATACTACAACAGCTATCACTAATTCCATCCGCGAAACAGCAAACTCCAATTCAATTTGAGACCGCATTGGCTTTCTGTCTCAAGCAATGGCACTCGGTCCCAACCTACAGCTACAGTGGTCACTCGACAACTCTGCTGGAAGCATTTTCTCGATTGGTCGAGGCCTGATACAAGCCGCATCCAGCGACAACGTACAAATATTAGCCCTGCTTGCCTGTGAAAGACTCGGTACTACCCTTCCCGTCAGAACTACAACCTGGATTAAAGTAGAGCAACTGGCTAGGCAAAGCAAAAGTCAGGTACTCAGTTTCATCCAGGCACAGGTTGGTTATAGCAATGGTGACTCGGCGGACGTGCTGTCCAGATCCGATTGGGGTAATAAGGTTTCTATGTCTTGCTGCCATACTGGTGTCCTGGGGCCCTACACACGTAGAAGCGGCCGTACTGGTCGAGCGGTTAATCCGCGAAAGCTCAAAGGAAGATCAACCTTTACCAACGTTACATCAATTGTTTGACCTATTGGAAGCGCTTGAGCCGAAATTGCTGCGACCAGGTTTTGTGCAAGAGATTCTGGGCTGGAACTTCTGCCTACCAGAATTAGGGCTAAGCTCAAAACTCAAACTAAATCTTCCCCTGGTTACTCCGGGAATAGATGAGATCAAAGCACTTGTAGATAGTTTGCAATACTGTTTTCGTATCGGAGAGCAGAGTGTTACGTACATTGAGAGCTCGATGAATTCCATACCTGGGGCGATCGCATTCGTGAAATGGTTTCTAGGGAAATCACCAATAGTTCCGCGACCAGATCAGAGTATGATCCGGAACGCAGATTTCTCTGACGTGTCTTTGAAGCAGAGCATGGTTCAGTGCCTATTTAAGGTCTCTCTCCATCACAGGTTTGATAATCTACACCAATTGTTTGCGCCACAAGGGCCAGGATTCCCAACATCGCCCAGCTTCGGTAGCGGTACCTTAGATGTACGACTTTGGCCAAAGCTACGACTTGAGTCACTGGACTTGCCCAACGCTCTAATAGGCAGCATATTATACTGTATCGTCAAGTATGTTATACCCAAGATTGTCTTTTCCGACACGATGCACACAGTGATCCTGGGAATTGAAGCTACTGATTGGCCCAACCTTTACCGAATGCATTCCAAGACGAGTATTCTTAGCGATGAAATACTTCTTCTAGAGGAAGGTACTTGCCTTGAGGTTCTAACCAAGGAACATTCGGAAATTTGTGTCAAAAACGCAAGTAGCGGTGAGACCGCCCTTAACGCGAGCGAAGAATATAGTTATTCAAATAACTGCTTAAGACTTGAAGTAGAAGCGTTTGCCGCAGACGTGCTGGCTTTGAGTTTGCTTGCCGTTCCACACAAGTTGTTTACTGTATTCGCCTTTACAAGTATCCTGGGCTTTCCCAGCACTAGCGTTCTGAAAACCTCTTGATGGAGTGCGTACACACGACATACTAGGGATCTGGCTCTGAATTTATCAGCGATAGGTGGTGAATCAACTACGTGACATGTTCTTCACCGCTACAATGGGTCCGATCTCCTAATTATTGCCAATCTATTAAGATCTCCTTCTGCTGCGAGAAGTCACTGGATTGAGTCCGCCGAGGCCATACACCTAATCAACATCTAAAGAGAGCCCAGATTATCTCGATTCAACAACAATCACATCAAGTAACAACCAAGTTCGTTTAGTTCGAAGGGCGAAGAATCAAAGGCACGACGTCCTCTTCATCACTTGGGGGAAGAAGTTGGACCTGCATCAAGTCGTCACAGTTTTGACGCACGTCGAACCTGGACACAATTTGAGTTATTGGAATTGATTAGCGGATTGAAAGTTGATAGTGGCTTACTCGAAATCGTGTGCAATTCGTTCTGCGAACGAAGTTGGCACTGCGTCATATGCTGTCAACACAAGTATATATACTGACAGCTCTAAGAGAGACAGCCAAGCTTACCCGATTCGTTAGTTTCGGCGTAAAGCTTCAGTTCTTGCTGGATCTCTTTCTCCTTGCCAATCCTAGCCTTTGACAGAATTTGCACTCTGGACGCCCTCTTTCTTCTTACTCTGTCAAACAACAGAAGCCGATTTGAGACGTCAGCTGCTTCCAAAACTCCCTCAAGGAGAAATCCCAATGCGCCGCCATCCTCAATCGCTTGATTCGAGCCTTGACCACCGAATGGAAGCATCTATCGTGAATGCCCAGCAATTAGCTCTTACAGTTGGGTGACTTTGTTACTTTTCATGTGAAAATCTCTTCAACATACTGGATGGGCAGCATCACCAACAAGAACGACCTTTCCATATATCCAACTTGGTAAAGGGTCATGGATGGATAGAGGCCAGCACTTTACATCCTCCGATAAGCTAGAGCCAACCATCAGACCCTCACACCTTAAGTTCTTCTCAGGAGAATTCAAACCGTAGTATTTTCAGAAAGTCGGGGTGGAAATGGCTGAATTCCTGAAGCATCAAAGTCTTCGGGTCTTCATGTCAATGGTATTAGCCCTTAACTCCTTTAAAGCAATCTGGTTTGCAAACCAACCTTGCTTTGCGTTGTTCTCTTTTCGCGCGGGATGAATTCCTACAAAGTTCTGAACCTCGCCACTATTGAAGAGCATCAGTAATAACATTAGCCACAGCGTTGAGAGTTGTACCCTTGGTAACTATACTAAACGAGATGACGCTCGTTAATAGTATTTGTTGTATCCGTCATCATAGTCGAGCCTTGGACCTTCCACTTGAGCAACTCCCTCAGCGCATCGTCACTTTCCATCTTATCTGTGGGGATCAAGAATCGAAATGTGCTCAATCCTGTTGGTGAGGGCTTCGACTTTTGCTTCAGTACGGCGCTTCTCATGAACGAATGCAACCCGTCTGCCGCAATAATCAAATCTGCCAGATGCACCGAACCATCACTCAACTCAATGACTCCCTTCTGATCGTTCAATTTGTTCATTTTTGTGCCAAGGCGCAGAGATGCTGCGTCTTCTCCGTCTAAAGCTAGTCTTAACAGCTCATCGTGCAAATCCACGCGATGTATTGCCATTAATGGCACACTATATCGCTTCGCAGCGTCTCTGAAATTGAGACTTTGGATTTGGTCCAATGTCGTACCCTCAACTGATTCCCACAGCAGCAAAAGCTGGCCACTTCGACGTGGGCTTCCGTTCGCTGGTCATCTAGCCATGTGAACTTGTTGTTTGTGAGCATCGCGTCGCGATGCTCGATCTCAATCGACATGTCGATTTGGCAGTTTGGTAACCTCCAGGCTCTTCTGTAACTAGCCAGAAGGTTCGTAGGCATCGCGTACAGGTGGGTTCCATCGCTGGCCATTTCTACATATTAATATCATTAAGAAGTCGCTGATTACGCTTCTGTAGGCCACAGATACCGCCAACCTAGGCACCGTGGTTCGATTCAAAATTCCTCAGAATGTTCTGTTCGGGGCCAGTATTTTCATACCGAAGCTCTGCTCCAAGACCGGCCACCCCAAGGACATACTCTCTCGTACTGTCCGTTATGTTATCACAAATGGTCTATTCTATGAACCCTCACCCGGATACTTCAGACATACAGCCACATCCGCAAGCCTGGCTCGGAATGAGCATATTCGGAACATTGCACTTTTCGGTTTTCATGAGATATCGTATATAACAACTGAACTTGCAGTTGAGCCTCGAAATGCAAAAAGGAACACAAAGAGACCTGTCAGTCCCGGCTTTCAATATTGCCTATCTCTCCTTTGAGACCGCCTTTGAAGGTTTTGACAAACGTTGATGCGAGCGCTAGATATCACAGTTACCTTAATGGAATAGTGAAAATGTCTCACTGGTCGGTTTGTCATCTGACAATAGCTTGAAATGACCTTCGGTTGATTCTAAGAAACTCATCGATGTACGTGCCATATTCACCATGTCTTCAGCTCGTGGCTAGAACAAAAATTTAATACCTATAGGTTAGCGAATCATGGACTGATTCCGCCTGCAGAGTTTTCTCGAGAAGCAACAGCTAATTTAGTATAATTTGCCCCACATGACCTCATTCATCAATGATTGAGACCTTGTAGAAGTTCCTGGCCATCTTCTCTCCTGATGCTGATGTCTCCTGCTACAGAATTATGAAAGCTCACTCGGGCATGCACTAAGAGTTGAACCTCTACTCATACCATACTAATTTGGTGCAAATGAATGATGTGCGGTACTGTCTTTAACCTACATTTGCCGCTTCTACTTTAGCTTCCTAGCTCGTTGTGCTCTTCTGTCGGGTTCTGCAATTGTATTTCTACAGGGAAGTAATATCATCCCACATTTTGATCTTTCAAGATGCACTCAGTATTCTGCACTATTTACTATGTTTAGGCGTATACAGCTTCATCCAGCCAGAGATGAATAACATATGGGTTGTCACATGGCCAAAGAATTTTCTAGGGATAAATAGCCATGTTTGAAATTGTCCGCATAACACAACAAACAGCCAAAAGGAACAATGGAGCGCAATGAGAATAAGTTCATAATATATGCTATTGCGGGGAGCATTTCGACACCTCTGAACTCCGCAAGGAACACTGGGCGACCTCAGAAAACCACGGGGAAACATATTGCCACGGCTGCGAAGTAAACTTCAAGCACCGATCCTGTCTCCGCAGGCACCTTGCGACCGAGTGCACAAACCAGCCCAAACTCAACAAACGATACCAACCCGACTACTACGGCGCCCTTGGAATCGACGATCCAAACATATCTCAAGAAGTACTGCTTAAGGTCGTAAAGCAAAAGCGGATCGATGTGCATCCGGACAGGGTGAAGAGACAGGAAGGGTTGTCTCCGAAAGATCTTGCTGAGATCGATACCGTCGCAAAGGAGATAGGCGAGGCATTAGTGGGTCTGTCCAACCCTAAAGATCGTGGGAAGTACGACCAGAAAGTAGCTACCTGGGAAGCCAAGGAACGTGCCACTATGTATGCACAGCAAGGATGGCGGCCCAAGGAACGCGTACGAGAGGGATGGTGAGTCTTCCAATGAAACGTCAATTTTTCGTAGCTTGGGGTTCATCGATGCCCTTTTGCTCTAAATTCAAGCTCTTCATGACTTGTCCATCGGGATGAATTTTGATTGACGATCTTTTAAGATTGTAGTATCTGTTCCTTGTTTTGCTAGAAAATCTTCTACGTCACTCTCTGCATGCGCATATTAGGTCCCTGTATGACTCTCCTCGCAATACTATCTTCAATTCGCAACTATTTACCACTCTCAGCACTGATACTCGCATTGCTGTATGATTTTTCTGCGAAAGACCTTTCCCAAATTATCGAACAAAGCGTTGTCGCTATATGTTCGCCTTTTCTATTATATAAGAGCAGGATCAACAAAGCACAAAGTACAAAGATAACGATCAAAGAGCACAACAAAGGTATTGTAAAGATTATATACAGGTTAACGCTGGCATAGTATGTTAAAGCACAACTCGCTCGCAAATATCGATCTGCCGTATCAGAGGACAAATCCAGGAAAATCGAATTACACGGCTCTTGTTTAACTCAGGAGCAACATCGATATTTCTTCAAAGACCTAATTTCATTCGCTTTGCACCTTTCTCGACCTTCTCGCCTAAATCAAGGGAAATCATACGAAAGTTGTCTTCGGTGTGCCAAAACCAACCTCAACATGTGGCATAAATCAAGAACTGACGACAACCCGAATGAATCCATCACAACCCATAGGAAATTTGGATACAAATGCTTCACCTGCGAACTTGTCTTCAGATATGAAACCGAATTAGTCTACCACAAATGGAACTCCCCCGAGCACTTCATGTGCGTCTTCTGCCACGCCACCACGGACTTCGAATCCGAAGACAAACTCCATCGCCACTGTCTGACCGATCACGCAAGCGAATACTGTCAATTCTGCAAGGAAAACCAAGCCTTCGCAGGCTTGGTATCATGGCACCGTTCCACGCACGACAAAGATAAATGGAACTTTTGCCCATGTGGCTTCTGGGCCCACACTGTACACGACCTTGAGAAGCACTGGCGGAACTCGGCCGTGCATATCAAAACGTACTGCACGTTGTGTAACATCAACTTCCCGGACGCTGCGGGCCTTCGAGACCATATGTATAGTACCTGTTGGGGGAAAACGAGGGCGAACCGGTCGCAGCTGCGGCCACGGCCACAGGCCCGGCAAAATATGCGGACTCAGAAACGACCTCGGCTTTATGAGACGCTTGGTATCGACATCTTCAGCCCTCAAGATGTTGTTGAGAGGGCGGCAAAGCAGAAGCGCATTGAGTGCCATCCGGACAAGTTGAAGAGAAAGGAAGGGTTGTCACGGGAAGAATCCGATAAGATTGATGTCACGGCTGTAGAAGTCGGCTATGCGGCGGATATACTGACGGATCCTGAGTCTCGCAGAAAGTATGATTTCCAGGTTGAAGATGGGATAGCTGATTAGATCAAAAGACTTGCTACTGAGAAGTTACAGAAATCCTGATTCTCAGCCTCCTGAGGGTTGGTGCAAAGTCGGGAATCTGTTCCTACATGAAAGAAATTTGAATCTGCTTACGAATAAGGTGCAAGTAGTATGCGAATTTCAACAAGGCAAGGTGAAAATAACGGCAGACATATCTTACTATGGTATGTTCTCGGATGAGCAAACAGGACAAGATATGCAGACTTCATCACAAGTCGAAAGCAACTACAAAGAAGCGGACAAGAACCCAAACTCTCGATTTTGTACCTGAGCTTCAAGCGATAACATTTGCCTCAAACACTTCAGCAAGCTATTTAAAAGATCCATCATACCTGCAGTCTACGACGCAAAGCCCACTAACTAATTCCATCGATTTCTTTCAACCAAAACTTTTCCCTTCAACTTCCCTCCTTCAAACAGCCTCATACAAGAGAAAACATTCCCAACCATCAACCAGCCGTACATTCAAAACCTCTATCCTCGACAAAAGTAAAAGCCACGAAACCAAAAGCTTACAAGCAACCCTCAATAACAAGGCTTCCTTGACTTAGTAGAACGAATCTCTCGTCTCTCTATGCTACTCTTACACGCTTACATTGATCTTATCATATTCAGATCTCATATGGCTTCTTGACTTATGTTTTGAAAGAAAGAGAAACGGTCAAAGACGCGAAATCTAACGAATCTCGCTCTGCACCATTGTACATATTCCATCTTCTTCGTCGCAAGAAAGCTGCACCGACATCATCGTAACATACCTTGAGCAAGTACGAGCAAAAGGCCGACGTGCTAAAGCGTAAGATTCATAGTTTCAGGTCATCACAAATCCACATTATCGTTCCAAGTCTACTAAAACCCAGTCGTGTTCGCTGATGGTCAGTTTTATATACATTACCGTCCGAAAACAAACCAGCGCGCTTTTGCAGATATGACCTCTTTCCTAGCCTGCTCTTAGCAACGAAACTCAACTTGCCCCTTTTTCTTCCCTTCCGCAGGCAGACCTGAGAAGCTCAATCCTCTCATCTCGGTCGCATAGATTTATGCGGGTCCTGGGAAGCTGACAGGCGTTGCGTAGAAGGATTGTGTGAGTAGACCAGGATACACTATGCACGGCAGTATTCAATGTGTTGTTTGAAAACGTTCCGCTAGAGTAGACGAGGTTTTGGATCTACTTGGTCGGAGCTTGTTGTTTGTTACTGATACACGTTTTAGACGCTACTGCCAGGCTTCGGAACAGAGTCTGAACTTGCCAATCACTCTTGCACATCATGAGTTCACTCAACATAGACTTCCCAAGTATGAATGTAACTATCATCTCTTAGAACCCCGTATCGACAGCTCCCAGCTCACAGTTTACTCCCGCCTGAGTACGCCTTTCTGTCTCCTTTAATCCTCACAACCAACGTCCCAAAATGCCTGCCTTTCCGCATATTCTCAAAAAGCCCTTCGATTTCCTCCAGATTTTCGATTCCATCCACCACTCTGTCCACGGCCGGCCGGATCCGCTTCTTCCTTACAAACTGTATCATCTCCCCGAACTCCCTCCTCGAGCCCATCGTACTCCCTTTCAACTCAACGTTCTTCATAACTGCCTGCATGGGAAAGACCGGCTGTTGCAAGCCGGTCATCCCATAATTCACAATCGCAGCCCCCATCTTCAACAGCTTCCAAGTAGTCCCCACTATATCGCCACCCGCACCATCGATCACCGCATCAAGAAACCGTCGACCCTTGGGCAGCATTTTCTGTAACTTCTTAGCCCACCCTCCTTCGTCTGTGTAGCCCACGCCGCCTTTCGCACCAATCGCGATGGCGCGAGCAATCTTCTCTGCAGAGGAAGACGTCACAAGTACGTTGCAGCCCTTGGTTGATTGAGCGTAAAGGAAAAGTTCAAAGGGAGGAAGGGGGCTTTGGAAAAATGAGAGGGGACGTGAAGGGTTGGGGGTGGGGGTTGAGGTTGAGGATGTAGACGGGGGTTAATGCCGAGTTGGGTTTCTGGAGTTGGAAGGTGGTGGGACGGGTTAGGGCGCTGATGCTTGAGAGTCATGATGGGCTTGATGACCGCCTCGAGCGAGCATTCGACATTATATGTTGACTCACGAGCTTACTCGCCTTGGTACTTCCAAGGCTAATTCATTCATGGCCCTGCTTCTACTGCCGCGTAAAATCCCCCCTAATCAACACCTTCCCTATCCGCTCATCTCCTCCCCGCCCCATCCTTGACCCATCATCCCACCTCTCCAGTCTGTGCGGTTCCTCGTGATGCGTCAGACTAGTGGAGGACCAGCCAATACGCCTTTTGTTGTGTAGGGCCCGCCGTTCTGGGTCACGTGGGTTGTAATCGGGTAGGCGCTGGGAGATTGTCTGCGAGGTGAAGAGGGCGCGAAAGGAGGCTAGGCAGGCGACTATGACAGCTGTTGGGGGTCAGTGACGGAGCTTGTGTGTGGTGGGTTTGAGGAGGTGGGGATATGATTGGATATACCTATGGACATTTCGATGACGCTCCAGCTGTCCATCCAGGTCTCGTCGATGGAGGAGTTTTTCTGGTTGACAATGAGAACGCGGGTGATGGAGGCGGCCATGATGAATATTGTCAGGGAGAAGATGCCGCCGAGAGCGAGTTTTTTGCGGGTTGTCATCTGCACTTTCCAGAGGAGGGTTATGGGGATTATGAACACTGAGATCTGTTAGTAAATATAGTCGGATTTGAATTGCAAGGACGTGACACAATTTCTAGTTAGGAGTAGGCGGAATTTAAGCAAAGATTGGAACTTACTTGAGGCATCCGAAAGGACATCCATTGCTGTTTGAATCTCAAGGGCCCTTTGTGAGGACTTTGCGGTTGCGACGTCGGCGCAATGAGCTGAATGCTATATTAGCTCTTCGGTAAACCAAGTTTACGACCTGAACGGCCTCACCAACGGTATATTTGGTAGAGTTGGCTGTGCATCTCCAATTGCGGACACCGAGAAACACGATAAAGGTAGCTACATTCCACGCCACAATGCACCACCAGATGGTTCTCTGATGATTAACCTGGTTGCCCAGCCTTCGGAAGAAGAGCAAAAAAGCCGCTTTGATGGACCACAGACAGCATCCATATAGAATGACGGCTGCTAATTCCGCGGTTCTAAAGCGGTCCAAATGTGAAAGGAAATCTGGACCGGGCTTGGTGTAGCCGGCTCCGACGTCGAAAACGGCGTACAAATCATTGGCGCGATTGCTCCATATGCTTGTGTACGTTAAGAGGAGTAAGAATCCAAGCACTACAAACGCGTCGTCGACGAAAAGCCGGTGGAAGACTTTCCAGCGAACACAGAGCCGAAATGGTACAAACGGGAATGCGGTAATTGTAAACGTCCAAATGATTACCTGGGATTCTGTTAAGCAGTCTGTCTCTCCTCATGCCTTTACGAACCAGACTATCGACTTGGACTTACTTTGAATTGATACTCGGTGAGCTTCTCGGGAATCAGTCCAGTGTCGCTGTGTCCCAAGCTCGCCATGGACTATGTTCAGTCGTGCAATCGAGGAAGGATGACAGGCATTGATTCAAGTAGATGAAGACTCTCGACAGCCTTGATTCATCGACAAATCCAGGATCAATCCGTCGTGTCTTCTAGTCGGAACAAGCCACCAACATCAGACGAGTCTAACCCTCGGCCGTAGTTCCTCTCAATCTAGCGAAACTGAAGCGGGCGCATTTGACTGGGCATATAGTAGCTGTTTCGCAAGCATGTTATCTGCAGATTGGCAAAGATCATCATCGACCAGAGTTTCTGACTCGCATATGCCATGCGCTATACAGCAAGCCATGTGCGGCGTGTGCAGTAAATGGTGAACTCTCTGCGTGTCTATCGTCAGCATCCTTACATGCAGTGCAGTCCGACGACTTTCCGCGCAGACGAAGCATGCGAACTTGTGCCGTCATCGAATAGGAGCTGAAGGAAATTCGGAGCGAGTTGGATGGCGGTTGTCTGCCTTAGATTGCTGGCGCAGTTCTGACCTGGTTGCCAATAGAATACGCGGTAATATAGAATACATTCAGAACCATGTTTCATACGTCATGGACTCCTTTAGTTGGGAAAGATAACAATGACCTTCCCCAGACGGGTCGGAGTAATCCGCCGCTAATGCGCGCCTTTCGCTTGGTATCCCGCGTCCGAGTCCCTGGATCGGCAACTGCCATGTCCCCTGGGGCCTGTTCAACTAGTGTGCAACGGCTGAGCAGATGGTAGGTAATCTCACAATCTCAGATATCAATCAGCCCCACGGTCTGGACCGTAAGGTAGTTGACCATGAGCTGTGCCTCGTGAAGGACCTACCAATGACGTGCATCACCGCCGTTCCAACATCCAACATCTGAGGGGCAGGCGAGATCTAGGATCCACTTCATTACACGATGGGATAGTGATTATCAGCTGTGCCTCACTGAGGGGAAAGCAAAAGTCAATCTTCAAAGACTGGCCAAGTGTTGATTAAGCCGCCCATAAGAACAAACAGCAGCCGGGGCTGTGCCGTTGCGAACAATCACGTACGGTATATCGCTATCCATTTCTCAAATCGACATATAGTCTCATAGGATTCTTGAGAAGGTTTAATCGTTGAATTGGTCTAGTTCGCGTAGTGTGTACGGGAAAAAGCCTCGGAAGAAGAGGCACAAAGATGGGCGACGGGCCAAGACCGAGCGAAAACGCCACTTGTTTTTGGTACCTGACGTACTCCGTATCGATCTCTAGATCGCGTAGTCCCTTTTACGGACGCTAAAAGGAATCTTGTCCTTGGGCGGTAGGGTCCCAGTACCCACCACCGTCAGATCTGGCTCCGCCTTCCATCCCTTTGGAACATTGAGTTGAAAATCATACGCCGTAAGGAAATATGCTAAACCTAAGAGTATTTCATGCTTTGCAAAGTGCCGCCCTGGACAGAGGCGTGATCCTCCCCCGTAGGTAATGAAGATTCCCGAGAGTCCTTTGGTCGAGAACTGTGGTCCTTCTGCTGGCTGCACACACCTGTTTACGTCGTCTTTGACCGAAGTCAACGGCGCATGCTCTTGCGGTGTAGGCACTACCTTCTTCAGAGGTCCGCTACTAGGATCGTTTGGGTGTACCAGAAATCTTTCAGACCAGAACTCATCGATCGGGTGAGGATCATCGTTGGTACCCGTATTCCATACGTTTGGGTCCATGTGAGATGTATAACTAGATATCATGATGGTCTGATCCTGGCGCAATGTATAGTCCCCGAGCTGGAAGTCGGCGCCCTGGGCGCTGCGCAAACTAAACAACGACAGACGAAGGCGGAGTACCTCTGCATACACTGACTGGAGAAGTGGTTGGCGACCGAGTTGTGAGTAGTCAAAACGTAGATCAGCAGAAGTGCCGGAACAGATTGTACTCGCTTCGGAGATGTGAGAGCAGATATGGGTCTCGCACTGCTTCGATTAAACACCACAACAAGGCTGGAATGGTATTGCTATTCATGCTGGGTTGAGGCATTAGCAAGGCTTTTATGTCGTATAAAATACAGACTTACGCCCATATAGCACCCAAATCAAGCACGTCTATTCCGTATAGCATCATTGGTAAAGGCCTCGAGCTTCGAGTAAAACTCCCTCCTAGCTCTGACGAACCGTGTGCCCAAGAGGGGTTCGAATTCAGCATCACTGTTTGGCTTTTCTGTTTTAAAGTGCTCTCTAGCATGTCTGTTCCATTTCCGCATGGCTTCCACGCATTTGTCTCGCGCCTTCCAGGATCCCAGGCTAAGCCATCTTGGATACCCTTTGCATAAAGGGACAACTTCTTTGTCAAAAGCCCAGAAATCTTGTGCCAAATTTGGGTTCAGAGCGAACAAGTGCGGTCCACAGATTGATTCCACTGCTGCTTGAAATAGCGGTTCTTTGATAAAAGAGCTTAGATCAGACATTGCCACCCAATCCTGACCGATCTCACTCTCTCGAATCAAAGAAAAGAGTTTTACCATGAAACGATCGGCAATGGGCTGCATACTCGAGCCGGAGAGGGTTTCGGTCGGATTCTTGTAAAGCGCATGGTACACACGGTGATCTGGATGCACTGTACTCCCTAGCTGAGGCTGGGCTCCGACCCCGGAATCGTCCGCTTCATACAGGGCGATGGTTTGCTTCGGAACAGGGAATAGCACCTTCAATGCGTGTATGGGGCCTTCTTTGGCCGATATCGTGGTGCGGTCATTACTGAATATTGCTCTGATATTCTGAGTCCCAGTGATGAAGTACATTTGAGTTTTCCAAAGCTTGATACTAACAGGTTTGTAGTCGGTACATAGAGAGCTGCCATTGTCAGCATATTGTTCTATACATTCCAGGATGGATCCTGACGCAAAGGCATTGACAGCATGCCCAGCATTCCATGCAAAACTAGGGCCATGTCCAAGAAATGGTACCCAATATGGTAGCATCGGAGCATCTTTGCCCGTCTTTTTGTCATGGCTCGCAAGCTTATATCGACTCCAGGTCACAAGGTAGGTCGAAAGTAGCAAAGAAAATACAAGAGACATCAAAAATCCTGCGATGCGGGAATAGCTAGGCTGCGACAGTACTGTTAGGCGTTGAAACTCATAAGTAGGGGTACTAAAGTTGGTAATCCAAGAAGTGCTCAACGCGGCAGCTTCCAACCCAATGGGATGGATCCAAACTATGTTGTACTCCATCTCTAGAATTCAATTTGTCGAGTCTTGAAAACAGGAGAAGAGCTGACTTTAGTATCGAGGCTTTGAAATCCCTTGCATCCATGAGCTCAGTATCAACATGTAAGGGATTACTCGTTGAGAAAGCCTGATCTTGGGTTCGACCCCTGAGCTCCGGGTGAATCTTTGCCATGATGTTAAATTACACCTTCGAGACCAGGCTTCTGTCGAGCACGAAGAGCATATCGATCGTGAAGGTGTAGAGCCCAGCTAAGGAAGAATATATGCCCTATGCATGCAGGCGAGCACATGCATAAGTGACGGATTGGCGGACTCGACTAGGTTACCGAAATGTTTATCTTCTTCTCTGGTACCATCGAGGCTGATGAACTTGCAAGGATACTAGATTGTCTATGCATTCGAGGTATTGTAACGTAATTTTTCATGCATACGATGTCAGACTAGTACTGACGCACCGTTGCCTTGTATGGGATCAAACTAT
>JAABUU010002284.1_pt1 | contig 27771 bp, 28 predicted proteins | sample 5559301 | NCBI WGS metagenome assembly JAABUU01 (sample SAMN10711884, study PRJNA513360) | rock metagenome | isolation source: Antarctica rocks | place: Antarctica: Victoria Land, Richard Nunatak white | reverse complement strand
AAGGAAAAGAAGATTCTTCTCTTTCCCTCTTCGCGTCCTTCGCGCCTTCGCGGTTCAAATCTCTTTCTCGATGATGCCATGAGCGCGGAGGAAGGTGAGGACGGCTGCGGAGAAGGCCTCGGTCTGCTGGCCGTGGACGCTGTGGCCGACGTTCGGCACCGTGACGACGGTTGCATCCGGGATCAAGTCCTTGTGACGGGCAGCAGCGGTCTCCGGCACAGCGCCACCGAGTTCTGGCATGCCGCGCACGAGCAGGAACGGGCAAGTGACGCGCGGCAGAAGATCATCGTAGGTCTCCCCGGCGGCAAGCCCGACGCCTTCCGGCGCACCGAGAAAGACGCCATCGGCGGTGTTCTGGACGCGTGTCGCCCGCTCCATCGCCTCGCGGTAGGAGTAGTTCGGGTTGCGATCCATCTCCATCTGAATCAGTTCGGGCAACGGGCGGCGGACATTCCTCAGCCACTCCTCGCCATGTGCGCGTCGCTGATCGGGTGTCGCCTGCTCCTCACCCCACAAATTGCTGTCCTCGACGACGACAGCGGCGAGTTCGCCCGCGTGCTCCGCAGCGATCCGTCGCACAATCGCCCCGCCGAGCGAGTGACCGATCAGCACGGGCGGTCGCTTCAGCCGCATCTTGCCCATCGCCTCCCACACATCCGCCGCGTAGTTCGTCAGCGTGTAGCCCGTCTCCGGCTTATCGGAATCGCCATGCCCGCGCAAATCCACCGCCATGACGGAGAGCGTCGGCCAGAGATAGGTGAGCGGCGGAAGCCAGGACTGCCAACCACTGGAAAGACCATGCACGAAGACGGCGGGATAGCCGTCAGAGGGCCAGGCGGCAGTGCGGATGCGCAGGCCATTGGCAAGGATGAACCCCGTTTTCGCCAGCGGCGTCTCAGTACGAGTGAGTGACATCGGGCAACTCCATTCCAGTAGTCAGTAGTCGGTGGTCGGCAGAACGATGGGGCAGGATGATGAGTTGCCGCGCCACCATGAGTATACGCATCCATTCCGCGTGATACCAGCAGCGAGCGGGACCCGCTCTTCGACTGCCGCCCGCCGACTGCCGACTGCCCGCTCTATCTTCATTGGGCAATCATTTTACATTTTTCGCATTCGCCTCGAATGTTTATCGTCTACACTTGGGTCATCAGGAAGTGCGGTAGACTCCCTGTCGCTCGTGTAGGAGGCATTGGTTTATGGCATCGGGTACACGCAAACGGGTAATGATCGGGATCGTCGCGGCGATCGTCGCGCTACTGACCGTGGCGACGACGGTATTCGCATCGGGATTCGGCGGCAGGCATGATTTCGCTGCCCCGACGGGCAACAATCAACCGAGCACTAACCAGCCGGGGAACACTAATCGGGGAGATCGGGGCTTCGGCCCGCGCGCCATCGTCACGGCGGTGGATACAACAACGATCACGCTCGGCGGGGTGCCGCAGCAGATCGCGACTGTCAAGGTTGATCAGAGTGTCAAACTCGTCGCCATCCAACCGGACGGCACGACGAAGGACGTGACAATCGGCGACTTCAAGGTCGGTTCGCTCGTCGCAGTGCATTTCCAGTTCAACGGGCGTGGTGGTCGCGGTCACGGCGCCGGTCAGCCGGGTACCACGCCAAATCAACCCGGAAATGGCTCCCCCCAACCGGGCGCTGCGCCGAACCAACCCAGCAACAATCAGGGTCAGCCGAACGTCACCGTGACGGAACTGGCACTCGTCCCGGTAGGACAGGTGCGGGTCGAGGGACTTGTCACCGCTACCGGTAGCACGCTGACCATCGTAGATGGCGGTGGCCTGCAATTGACGATTACGCCTACCAGTGGCGCGACGGTGACAAAGGGCACCGCGACCGCCAGCGTCACGGACATCAAGGTCGGCGACCGCATCACGGCCACCGGCACGCAGAATGGCGCGACGGTGAATGCGGCCACGCTCCGCATCTTCGATCCAAGCGCAATGAAATCCGGCATGCGGCCCGGCATGAAGCCAGGAAACGGCACCCAGCCCGCGCCCCCCTCGGCGTAGCGCCGCTCTTCCCATCCCGCTCGCACGCCGCTCCGGTTTCTGACCGGGGCGGCGCTTTTTATTATCCCAGTGTTAGGTTATGGTCAGGAGAGGAACCAGAGGACGATCAGGACGAGGCCGATGATCGAGGCGGGTCGCCAGATCATCCGGCGGAATCGCCCGATCGAGCCGAACGTCGTGCCGCCACCGACCGTCTGCGCCACGAGCGTCGGCGCGGTAAGCACCGGTCCGGCGAGCAACACGAAGACCACCGCCCGCAGGAGTTCGATGCCACGCGTCGGCGAGACCGCCCGGAGTGCGTCGAACGTCCACCAGAGCGCGATACCGAGCAGGACGAGCGCGCCCGCAAAGAGCGCTACACCCGCGCTCCCCCGAACAGAGAGTGTCGTCCCGTACTCGATCACAGCAGCCGCGATATAGATGACGACGAGGATCATAAAGACCGCGAAGACTGGATAAAACATGCGCCGTTTCCATTCCTTTGCCGCTACCGAACCGCCGCGCGCCAGTATAGCACGGGTCCGCTGGCGTAGGCTTCAGCCTGCGAAATATAGAGGTGGGACCTCACCAGAGAGGGATCGCAGGCTGAAGCCTACGCCACCCCATATTGTCCGCACAATACGTCAAATGGCGCGCTACGGTGGAAAATTGCGACAGATCGCTTGTTCGTCTTGCATATGTACGTACACCTGTGTATGATATGCGATGCGGAGGCAGTATCACCGCGAGGACGCACGATGGAACAGCATGTGAGCAATGTACACGGGCCGACACGGGCCCGCACGCGCGGCGTGACAATTGGCACGATGGAGACCGGGCGGTGGAACGCGCTGACCGATGTTCCCGGCGTGCGCGTCGGGCATTGCACCGTGGCGTTCGGCGATGGCACGCTTATCCCCGGTCATGGTCCGGCGCGCACGGGTGTCACCGCGATCCTGCCGCATGCGGGCAACCTCTTCCGCGAGAACGTGCCCGCCGCCAGCCATATCATTAATGGCTTCGGGAAGTCCATCGGCCTTGTGCAGGTGGACGAACTCGGCGCAATCGAGACACCGATCCTGCTCACCAATACGCTCAACGTTCCTCGCGTCGCGGACGCGCTGATTGATCATATGCTGATCGCCGAGCCTGCCATCGGCATCCGCATGACGAGCGTCAACCCGGTCGTGCTGGAATGCAACGACGGCCATCTGAACGATATTCAGGGGCGGCATGTGTGCGCCGCGCATGTCCATGGCGCGCTGGCGGACGCGGCGGACGGCCCGGTGGCGGAGGGAAGCGTCGGTGCGGGAACGGGGATGGTCGCCTTTGGCGTCAAAGGCGGCATCGGCACGGCGTCGCGCGTGCTGCCGGAGCCATACCCGCGCTACACCGTTGGCGCGCTCGTCCTCGCAAATACGGGGCGACTGATGGACCTGCGGATAGATGGCGTCCCGGTCGGGCGAGAATTGGCGGCGACGCGGGGCGAATGGGCGGCGGAATCGGGCGACGGGAGCATCATCATCCTGCTCGCTACCGACGCGCCGACGACGACCCGGCAACTGGGTCGCCTCGCGCGCCGCGCCACCCTCGGCCTCGGTCGCACGGGCGCGACAGCGAGCCACGGCAGCGGCGATATCGTCCTGATCTTCGGCACGTACGCCGCGAACCGTATCCCTCATCGCCCGCAGGGGCCGGTACGGATGATTGCGGCGATCGCGGAGGACGGCCCGCTCATTTCCTCACTCTTCGCCGCCGTAATCGAGGCAACCGAAGAGGCGATTATCAACGCGATTTTCGGCAATCAAGAGACGATTGGACGGGATGCCCACCGGGTGCCGGGTTTGCCGGTCGAACGGGTCCTCACTATCCTCCGCGCGCACGACCGGGGCGCAGCGCCCACCATGCCTCCGGTGAGTGCGGAATGAACAGGAGAAGGGTGACGGGGTTTATGCTTCATCGCGCATTGCCGCGCTGGGCGGCATGGTGGGCAATTGTCGCGCTCATCCTCATGCCATGGACGGTGCATGCGGAAAGCGAAAGCGCCGCAGCAACACCAGGCGAACCGAATGTGACGGCGGTTGCGGCGGTAGTCGTCGAACTGTCAAGCGGGACGATCCTCTGGGGGCGCAACATCCACACTCAGCGTGCCCCCGCCAGCGTTACGAAGATGATGACCGCGCTCGTCGTCGCCGATCTCGCCGCGCTCGATACGAAAGTGACGATCCAGGAGAGCGACCTCGTCGGCGAATCGAGCATGGGGCTGGAGAACGGCGAGACACTGCCGGTTGAGGCGCTGCTCTACGGCATGCTGCTTCCGTCCGGGAACGACGCCGCGACCGCGCTCGCTCGCACCGTCGGCACGCAGCCGGGCGACACGACGCCCGCACAGAGCGTGCAGCATTTCGTGGACGCGATGAACGCGAAGGCGAAGGCGCTTGGCACGAAGGAGACACACTTCGTCAACCCGCATGGCCTCGATGAACCGGGCCATCTAACGAGCGCTGCCGACCTCGCGCTGATCGCCACAAGGTTCGCGACGAATCCGACCCTGATGCGCATCGCGGGGACGGTGACGTACGACGGCTTCAGCCACACCGTTCACACGACGAACAGACTGCTCTACGATGGTCGCTATCCCTCCGTGATCGGCGGCAAGACGGGCCAGACGGACGACGCGGGCTATACGCTCGTGGAAATCTCGTCACAAAACGGCCGACAGATGCTCAGCGTCGAACTCGGCACGACCGCCGATGCCTTCTGGACCGATGCAATGCATCTGCTCGCCTACGGCTACGCGCTTCCGCCACACACAACGATGATGCACCTGCTCTCCCCCGGCAAAGACGCCATGTCCTTGTCCATGCAAGCGACCGCTCTTCCAACCACGCCGCCAACCGATATGGCTGGGGACAGGCTGGCGCTAACGGGCATCGGCAACACCGGCCCGCGCGCGACTATCCACGCGACAACAACGATCACGTTGCCCATCGCGCATCGTTCAAGCAATACGCTGATGGTACGGATCGCGATGCTGGGGTTCCTGGCGGCGATTGCCTGCGGCGTCATCTACGCGCGCCGAGTTGCCGTGCGCCGGACCTTCGCCGAGATGAGGCAAGAATGGCAGAAGGGCCTCGCTGACCCGCCGCACCTCGCCATGACGACCCAGATGCCAATTATCCCACCGGCGCCACGGGCCACGACGCCCTCCGTCTCCTCCCGTTGGGCACAGGCGGGCGTGCATGTGCCAAAGGGCGAGCGAGAGGTGGCACGGGCATACGCCCTGCAAGCGGTGCGGCAGGCGAGCAGCGGCAGCCGCACGGCGGCGCAACAGGCATTTAAGCATGCCGTCTGGCTCGCCCCCAAACTCGAATGGGGTGCGATCCCCGGCTTCTGGGAGATGCCGCCCATCAGTTACGCGGACCTCGCGACGGCGATGATTGAAGCGGGCCATGCCGCCAGCGCACGCTCGATGCTCACGGTCGCCGCGCTCGCCCATCCACGTCACCCTGACCTCCGCGCTATCGAAGGCCGCCTTAACCGGCGCGAGATTACCCACCCTGCTGGCATCACGTATGGCAGCAGACGGTAACGCGGGATTTCCCGCCCGCGATGACCGACAGGAAAACCTGTCGTCTCGGGGCGCGTTACCCATCCTCCGACGAGCGACGCTGACGCCGCCCGCGCCCTATGCGCTCGATGTGACCGCAGTCGCGCTCGCCCGATTTCCCCGCCTCCTCAATCGTTGGGATGGCATGACGTATCACCGCCTTTTCGTGGTGGAGCACACGTTTGTCGCCGTTGCGGTGCGACAGGATGGCCCGACCACCGATCCGCGCCTGCTCCTCACCTTCACCGGCCCCGGACAGATCGCGCCCGCTGTATTGGATCGGCTTACGGGATATGTGTCACGAATGCTCGGCGCGGGGGACGAGATCGCGCCCTTTCTCGCCGTCGCGGCGCACGACCCGGTGATCGGGCCGCTGACGCACGCCCTACCCGGCCTGCGGCTCTTTCGCAAAAGTGATGTCGTCGAGGAGGTAATCGTCAACATCCTCGCGCAGCAGATTTCACTCCCCTTTGCCTATCAGTGCAAGGCACGGCTGATCGCGGCATATGGCCCGCGCCTCACCGTCGGCGGCACAACGCAGTATGCGCTGCCGACGCCCGCCATCCTCGCGACGATCACGCCGGAGGTGGTGCGCCCGCTGCTCATCTCGCGACAGAAGGCGGCGGCGCTGCGCGCCTTCGGGGAGGCGGTCGCATCCGGCGCGCTTAACCTCGCCGCCCTCCCACAGATGAGTGACGCGGATGCCATCGCCACACTCACATCCGTCCGCGGCATCGGCCCGTGGACGGCGCACTGGACACTCGGCCGGACGCTGGGGCGCGGGCACATCGTGCCAGTCGGCGATGTCGGCGTGCAGGCGATACTCGGCCACGCGTACGGCCTCGGCCGCAAGATGACACCCAACGAGGTGCGCCACTGGGCGGACGGCTGGGGCGAACACGCGCTGCTCGCCGCCGCCTATCTGATCGCCGGTACCTGGCGCGGCCTCGTATCCTGACAGTGCGACCGCTCAACCCGATATCTTTCACCTCACGCACGCAACCGCTCTCGAATTGCCGCCGCGAATTGCGGCGTGAGTTTCGCCGGTCCATTCAGAATCTGCACGGCGGTCTGAATCGGTCTCGTCCGCTCTCGCGCTTGCCGCCGAATAATTTGCACCATCATTTCGGGGAACGCCGCGAAGCCGCCGTCCGCGTGAGGGCGATAACCGCCCTCACGTACTGGCTCGATCTGTCCTGATGCACCCGCGTCTCAGATCACCGAAGGCGGTTCCTCGCGCTCGATGACGATGCGGCGCGGCTGGGCAGTCTCCTGCGGGCTGCGCGGATCCGCGAAGATGCGATCCACGGCCATTAGGCCAGCCGAACCGACCGCGTCCACGAAGGATTGCACGGCAAGCACGCTCTCCCGCGCGCCCTGCCGCAGGTGCTCGCGCGTCTGCACCGGCAAGGCGCCGACAGCCTGAGAGACCACCTTACGCGGAATCGCCATCGCCTGCCGCTGCGCTTCGTCCATCCGCGCAGATGCACGACGGCGCGCTTCGTCCATCTGCGCGCGCCGCGCCCGTGTACGACTCGGTATCGCTCCCTCGGCGTCGAGGTCAATATGCTCGTCGTGCTCGAAAACATCCATGTCCTGCTCGTCCATCTGTCCCTCCCGGTACCGGGCGCACGGCTATACGCCCCTACTCATTGCTGATTGCTCATTGCTCATTGCTCATTGCTAGTTTACCCCAGATAGACACGCGTGACGATGTCGGTCAGCGTGTGGTTGTTACGGTCGGTGATATCGTCCGCGCTGGAGGCGACGCAGATAACGAGGTCCATTTCCGCGCGGAAGAGAATACTGTCGTCCCGCTCGGAGAGGGGCGGGCGGAACTCCCACGTACCGCGCTCCTTGAAACCGATGTGCTGGAAGAGGTTGACGGGATCGGGCACACGGTCGTAGCCGATATCGTACTTTTGGAGCGCGATGGCGAGCGCGTCCCGCGTCGTCTGATGCGAAGCGGTGACGCCGCGCGTGATGTAGAAGCGGGCATCATCAGCGGGCAAGAGCAAATCGTGCCGCCCGACGCCGTCCTGGACGACCGCAAGCATCGGATTACCGAGGTTCGAGAAGAGCGTTTGGCCCTGCTGGACCATGATGCTGCCCGTATGGACAATCGTCTGGCTGGTGGAGAGATATTCCTCCATGTATCCCAACCGGAAGGCGCAGAAGGGCGCGGTCTGCCCGCCGTTCGGGTCCGTCACCTGGATGTACTGCCCGCGCAGGACTTCCGTCGTGTCTGCCTCGCCGGGGTGAATCGTCAGGTAGGCGCGGGGGGCCTGCCCGGTGAAATCGGGGATTGCGGTCGTACTCATCGGCGGGGGCCGTCCTTTCGATTTCGATTTCGATTGCGGGCAATGACTGCGAGCATTTCATAGATGACATTGGCGGCGAGCATCGCCGTCGTCTGCGTCGGATCGAAGGCGGGCAGCACTTCGACGCAATCCGCCGCGACGAGATCTAATCCGACGAGGCCGCGCACCGCGAGGAGCGCTTCCCATGACGTTGGTCCACCGACTTCCGGCGTACCGGTACCGGGGGCGTAGGTCGGATCAACGAAGTCAATATCGTAGGTCAGGAAGACCGGGCCAGAACCGACGACCGCACAGATCGCGGCATGTGTCGCATCCCATCCCTGCCGCCGCACTTCTTCCATCGGCCAGAGCGTGAACCCCATGTCGCGCGCGTCCTGGTAATCAGACGGGCCGTAGAGCGAGCCACGCATCCCGGCTTGGAAGGATCGGCGGGGGTCAATCAGCCCTTCCTCGGCGGCGCGGCGAAAGGGCGTGCCGTGATTGTATTTGCGCCCGAAGTATTCGTCCCAGGTATCGCCGTGCGAGTCAAACTGGACGAGCGCGACAGGGCCATGCTTCGCTGCTACCGCCCGCAATTCCGCCAGCGTAATCGAGTGGTCGCCGCCGATGCCGATCGGGATCGCGCCCGCCGCGAGGATCGGCGCAATCCCCGCCGTAATCCGCGCGTAGGAATCTTCGATGTAGCCAGGGACAACCGATGTGTCGCCGTAATCCACGCACGACAGGTCTTCGAAAACCATCACATCCATGGCGGGATGATAGGGCCGCAGGAGCGCCGAGCCATCGCGCACCGCCGCCGGGCCGAACCGCGCGCCGACGCGATAGGTTGTCGCGGTGTCGAATGGGATGCCGACGATCGCCACATCCACGCCATCGAGGTTGGTCACATACGGCAGGCGCGCGAAGGTGCGAATCCCACAGAACCGGGGCGACTCCTGCGCATCGCTCGGACGATAATGCGGCACGATACCAACTCCCTTCTCCAGCATGGCAACGCCCATAACCGTCCGCCGATTGTGGGCGCGCACTCATGGGGTGTCAAGGGAACCGGATTGAACGACGAAGGCGCGAAGGACACGAAGAGAGAACGAAGAGAAAGAATGAAGATGGTAGACTCACCAAGATCGCAAGCCTTGCCCAGTCCTAATTTATTGCTCCTTCTCCCTTCTTCGTGTCCTTCGCGCCTTCGTCGTTCAAATTTTCTCGTCACGGAGGACGCGGAGGGCGTTCGCGGTGACGAGGAGCGAGATACCCATGTCCGCGAAGACGGCGAGCCAGAGGTTGGTGATGCCCGCAAAGGTGAGGGTAAGAAAGACCGCTTTGACGATCAGCGACGCCGCGATGTTCTGCCGGATGATGCCGAGCGTCCGGCGGGCGAGGCGGATCGCGTCCGGCAAGCGACCGAGATCGTCTCCCATCAGCGCAACATCCGCCGCCTCGATTGCGACATCCGTACCCGCCGCGCCCATCGCCACGCCGACCGAGGCCGTCGCAAGGGCGGGCGCGTCGTTGATGCCATCCCCGACCATCGCGACCGGCCCATCCGCCGCCAACGCGCGCACCGCCTCCGCCTTGTCGGCGGGCAGCAGGTCCGCGCGCACATCGGTAACGCCGGTCGCGGCGGCGATCAACCCGGCAGTGCGGGCATTATCCCCGGTTAGCATCACGACCCGCTCGACGAGCGACCGTAGATCGGCCACTGCCCGCGCGCTTTCCGGCCGTACGGCGTCACGCAGCGTCAGGAGACCAATCATCCGGCCCGCCCGCTCGACGCAGACAACCGCATTCCCCTCACTCAGATACGCCTTGTGCCCTGCCTGATTCCAGAGGCCGCGTTCGGTGAACCAGCGCACGCTGCCGACGCTCGCCGGTATGCCATCCACGGCGCCGTTCCCGCCGCGCCCCGGCGCCGCGCGATAGTCCGCCACGGCAGCGATCAGCACGTCTCGCTCGCGTCCGTACCCAACGACCGCGCGCGCCAACGGATGCTCGCTCTGTCGCTCCAGCGCGGCAGCGATGCGCAGCACATCCGTTTCCGTCGCTTCGTCGCAGGTATGGACGGCGACGACTGTGGGGCAACCGACGGTGAGGGTACCCGTCTTGTCGAAGGCGACCGCCCGCACTGCCGCGAGCGCTTCGAGCGCGGCCCCGCCCTTGAAGAGCACCCCGCGCCGCGACGCCGCGCCGATAGCCGCGACGAGCGCGACGGGCGTCGAGATGACAAGCGCGCACGGGCAGGCGATGACGAGCAAAATAAGCGATTTGTAGATCCAGCCGCCCCAACCACCACCAACGAGTGGCGGCACGACGGCAATCAGGAGCGCGCCGAGGATGACGAGCGGCGTGTAGATGGCGGCGAAGCGGTCCACGAACGCCTGGGCGGGCGCTTTCGACGCCTGCGCCTCCTCGACGAGCGCGACGATGCGCGCGAGCGTCGTGTCGCGCGCAGGTTTCGTCGCCCGCACCGCAATCGTTCCCTCGCCATTGACGCTACCCGCGAAGACGCCGACGCCTGCCTGTACCTCGACGGGCACGGATTCACCCGTGATCGGCGCTTGATCCACCGCCGATTGCCCGGCGACGACGACACCATCCACCGGCAGCCGCTCGCCGGGCCGCACGCGCACGACATCACCGACATTGACCTGCACGACCGGCACGCGATGCTCGTGATCGTCATGCAGCACATTCGCCTCGGCGGGCGCGATCGCGAGCAACCCGGCGATCTCCCGCCGTGTCCGCTCAATCGTCATCGCTTGCAGCAGCGCGCCAATCCCGAAGAGGATCAGCACCGATGCCCCTTCATCCCATTGCCCGATGGCGACCGCGCCGACCGCCGCGACGGTCATCAGCAGGTTCATGTCCGCCCGCCGCGTCCGGAGCGCGAACCACCCCGCCCGCGCGACCGGATAACCGCCGAGGAGCATCCCGACGATGAAGGGTACGGCGCTCGCAAGGCGCGGCGCACCGGCGCGCTCAACCGTGAAGCCAATCAGCCAGAGCAGCGCGGCCAGCGCGAGTTCGCGCACCCGTCGTTGCCGCCACCAACCCGATGTTGCCGTCGGTGCAACGGGCGCGCCCCGCAGTGTCGCCCAGTATCCCGCTTCTGCCACCGCGTGGCTGATTGCCTCTGGCGCCGTTTCCGTTGGGATGGCGGTGACGATCAGCGTGCCGACCGCGAAATTGACGCGCGCTTCCCCCACGCCGGGCAACCGCGCGACCCCGGCCTGCACCGTCTTTGCGCAATCGCCGCAGTCCATTCCCGTCACATCGAATGTCCACGTTGTTGCATGGTCAGGCGAGGCGACTGCCTGCGCCTCCACGCCGTAGCCGAGTGCGGTGATGCGGCGCGTGAACGTCTCACTATCCACGCGCGCCGGATCGTACGTCACGTCCGCCGTCCCGCGTACGAAATTGACCGTCGTCTCCGCCACACCAGGCAGTGTGCGCAGCGATTGCTCAACCGTCTTTGCGCAGTCGGCACAATCCATCCCGGTCACGCGCATCTGGCAGATTTCTCGCGTCGCATCCGCCGTCTTCATGCCCTTCGCTCCGTTTCTTTTTCCTGCCGCGCCGGGGTCCGATGACCGATGTGTTCCGCGCCGACCGCGAGCAGCGCACGCACATGGTCATCATCAAGCGTGTACCAAACGAGTTTCCCCTCGCGCCGCGCCCGCACCAGCCCGAGCGCACGCAGCAAGCGCAGTTGATGTGAGACGGCGGACTGCGTCATACCAAGCACCGCCGCGAGATCGCAGACGCAGAGCGGCCCGGCCGCCAGCGCGGCAAGCAAGCGGACGCGCGTCGGATCGCTGAGTGCGCCGAAGAGCGCGGCGAGATCGCTCGCGACCTCCGCATCCGGCAATGCCGCCCGCGCCTGCCACACCCCCTCCGGGTGGACATGGTCAATAGCGCAGGTATCGAGGTCGGAAAGCATTGAGACGGATCGCATCATAGCCAAACATCCCTTCATATGAACATCTACTCATATGTTCGCATGATCGGTCGGCATTGTCAAGGATGTTATGGCATCGTGTCGGTGTTCTACGATTATGTCCACGCTCATTGTTCAGCGAAAATGTCCGTTATGGAGAACGTGGCAGTGAGCGCGAAAGAACAACGGCGGGGTCTGGTGATCGCACAGGCTGATCGAGAAGCGGTCATGGTCGCTGAAGGAGCAGCGTTGCTCGGGGTATCAGCACGGTATGTCCACCGACGACGCACCGCCTAGCCCACTACGCCAGTCGGTGATAGAGAATCCCCGCGATGCCGCCGCCGAGGACGAGCCAGACCGAATTGATACGGAACCGGATCAGCAAGACGACGGTAACGACCGCGAGAAGCGCCGTGAACCAGTCCACGACTGCCGCGCGCCCCAGTTCCCACGCCACGCCCGCCATCAGCCCGACCGCCGCGACATTGACACCATTCAATGCGGCGGCGGTCCACGGCGATTTCCGGATGTGAGGCAGGATGGGCACGGAGAGCGCGACGAAGAGGAAGGCGGGCAGGAAGATGCCAAGCGTCGCGACGACCGCGCCCTGGAACCCGCCGACGATGTAGCCGATAAAGGTCGCTGTCGTGAAGACCGGCCCCGGCGTGAATTGCCCGACCGCGACAGCGTCGAGCAGTTGCTGACTCGTCAGCCAGCCGAGCCGGTCCACAAAATCGTTGCGCAGGAAGGCGAGCAGGACATAGCCGGAGCCGTAGAGGACGGAACCGATTTTCAGGAAAGTGAGGAAGAGCCGCAACGGACTGTACGCCACCGTCGCGCCCGCCGCGACGCCGAAGAGCGCCGCTGTCTTCAGTGCGGGCAGCGGTGCGACGGCATGTATCGCTCGACGGATCGTCCCAATACGCCGCACGTTCTCGATCAGTGTAATCAGGACCGCCGCGCCGAACAGGAGCAGGATGACGTTTGCACCGAGCAGATAGCCCGCGAAGACCGCGACGCCGATCGCGCCGAGCAGGACGTTCTTCACCGCCGTCCGCCCCAGCCCCCAGAGCGCCTGCACGACGACGGCGATAATCACCGGCTTGATGCCGTACAGCAGCCAGACGCCGCCGGTCGTCGTGCCGTAGCGCACATAGAGCCACGCGAAAACGAGGACGAGAAAGGCGGCGGGCAGAATAAAGAGCGTCCCGCCGACGAACAAGCCCGGCCAACCTGCCCGTGCGTAACTGGAATGCATTACCGTCTGTGTCGAGGTCGGGCCAGGCACGAGGTTCGCCACACCGATCATGTCGAGGAATCGCTGCTCGGTCATCCACCGCCGCCGCTTGACGACCTCACCGCGCAGCATCGCGATATGCGCCGCCGGCCCGCCAAATGCCGTCCATCCCAGCCGGAACATTAACCCGGCCACCTCCCGCAGGCCGCCCGGTTCGTGCGCCGTCGTCTCTTCTGCTGGAGCGGCTGATGCCATCTCGTTCGTGGGTTCGGTCGGGAACAACACACCCTCCTTCACGGCGATGCGGACAGGACAAGTATAGCCGTGAATCCGTCGTGCAAGGAGCCGAGTGGATGGATCATGAGGAGGTCATGCGGCAGATCGAAGAAGGTGAGCGCATCCGCGATGGCGCATGAACGCCAGTAAATGATGGAAACTACGATGGCGAACCGCTCCGGAATCGTGGTTCAGTGTTGTCCACATGCAAACGACGGCAATGGATACACCGACACCCGAGATGCTGACCCGATAAGTTCCCGAGTCCATCTGTGCGACAATGGAGTGCGGAAGGGTCGGGAGAGGGAGCACGGAGGATGTTGGACCTCATTATTCGCAATGGTACGGTGATAGACGGCAGTGGCGCACCGGGGGTGCGCGCCGATGTTGGCGTGGGTGATGGGCATGTGCTCGTCATCGGTGATCTCTCCGGCATGATCGCCGCGCGAGAGATTGACGCGACGGGCCGCTGCGTCTCGCCCGGCTTCATTGATATTCACACCCACTCAGACCAATCCACGCTCGTTAATCCGCGCATGGAGAGCAAAGTCCGCCAGGGCGTGACAACCGAGATCGGCGGTCTGTGTGGCCTCTCGCTCGCGCCGCTCGGCACTGCCGATACGCCCGCCGCCGCGCGCGTCACACACGACGTGGCGAAGATCGGTATGCATCGGACATGGCTCACGCTCTCGGACCTCTATGCGCGTGTCGAGCAGACGGGGCTGGCGTGCAACTACGCCTCGTTTGTCGGACATGGCGTGATTCGCGCCGCCGTGATGGGCTACGACGACCGCCCGCCGACGGACGATGAGCGCGCGGGGATGCAACGACTCCTCCGGCAATCCATGGCGGATGGCGCGCTTGGCCTCTCCACCGGCCTGATTTACCCGCCCGGCATCTTCGCCCAAACTGCCGAAATCACGGAACTGTGCAGCGTGCTCCACGAGACGAACGGCCTCTATACCAGCCACATCCGTAACGAAGGGAATATGCTCCACGAGGCGGTAAACGAGTTCGTCACCGTCTGCCGCGATGCCGGGGTGCGCGGCCAGATGTCCCACCATAAGGCGGATGGCAAGGCGAATTGGGGCAAGGTGCATGGCAGTCTCCAGCAATTGGACGATGCCCGTTCCGCCGGGGTAGACGTGATGTGTGACCAGTACCCCTACACCGCCTACTCAACCGGGCTGGCGATGGTCTTGCCGCCGTGGACGCTCGATGGCGACCGTGCCGCCACGCTCCGCCGCCTCGACGACTCCGCCGCGCGCGACCGCATCCGGGCAGACATCGCTACCGGCCTGCCCGGTTGGGAGAACATGGCGGTAGAGTCCGGCTGGGAAAATATGGTTGTCACCGGCGCGCCGCACATGGCGGAGTGCGCCGGGAAGAGTCTCGCGGAAATCGCGAACGCGCGCGGCAGCGACGAAGTGGACGCGACGTGCGCACTACTGATCGCGCACCAGATGGATGTCAGCATCGTCGGCCACAGCATGGATGAGGGCGATGTCGAGACAGTGATGCGCTGGCCGCTGACCAGTATCGGTTCCGACGGCTCCGCGCTCGCGCCGTACGGGCCACTCAGTACGGGCATGCCGCACCCACGCTCCTACGGGACGTTCCCGCGCGTCCTCGGCCGCTACGTGCGCGAGCGTGGCACGCTGAAACGGGAAGAGGCGATCCATAAAATGACCGGCCTGCCCGCCGCGCGCTTGAATCTCTCCCAGCGTGGCCTACTGCGCACCGGCTACTGGGCGGATATCGCTGTCTGGGATGCCGCGACAGTCGCTGACACCGCGACCTACACCGCACCGCACCAATACCCAGTCGGTATCACGACGGTGATCGTCAACGGTATGGTGGTCATCAACGAGCGCGGCGAGCAATCCGGTATCCTGCCGGGCCGCGTCCTGCGCCACCATGAATACTCCGGCAGCGTGAGGTAATGGTTGCAATCACGCACGGCGAATTGGCGGCTGTGGTATGCTGCCGCACCGGTGTATATGACGAAGAAATACGAAGGAGTGACGGGTGATCGAGGGTGTTGAAGTCAAGAAACTCGCGACCTTTGCCGACGAGCGCGGCACGCTGACCGAGATTGTCCGCAATGACGACCCCTTCTTCCCGAAGTTCGGACAGTGTTACTTCTCCGTCTCGTACCCCGGCGTCATTCGTGCCTGGCATTATCACAAGAAGCAGACAGACTACTTCTGCTGCATCAAGGGCATGATTAAAGTACCGCTCTACGACGACCGCGAAGGCAGCCCGACGCGCGGTGAAATCAACGAGTTCTTCATCGGAGAGCGGAACCTCGCCGTCGTCAAAATTCCGATTGGCGTTATGCACGGCTTCAAGGTCGTCGGCAACGAACCTGCGTATCTCCTTAACCTCCCCACCGAGCCATACCGCCGCGACGACCCGGACGAGTACCGCGTCGCCTTCGATGCCCCCGAAATTCCCTACGACTGGGCGATCAAACTCCACTAACGCCGACAGATGGACGTTACCGCATGACAGGAGCGGGCGCGGCGCACGTCGTATCCGACAGCGATCTTGTGCGTGGAGGCACGATGCGCTCTTTCGCGATCTCGTGGCGGACGGTCGCCCGATTACGCAATCACAATCGCATCCAGGAACGCGCGGACGGTCGCGTTATAGTGATCGGGCTGCTCCATGTTATTCAGGTGACCAACGCCGGGAAAGACGATCATGCGTGCATTGGGGATTTCCCCAATCAGCCGGGTGCCGAGCGCGGGTGATGTCACCTGATCCTGCTCGCCGCAGAGGACGAGCGTTGGCACACGGATACGCGGTAGGACCGCGCGCACGTCGGCATAGGCGAGGGCAATCGCCGCGCTGCGGAACCCCGCCGGATGAATTTGTGCGAATATCGTTTCCACTTCGCAGAGTACGTCGGGCGACGGATCGGGGGCAAGTAATTGCGGCGCGCGGGCGCGAGCATATTCGGCAGGTGTCATCGTCTCTAATGCGCGCAGCCGTGCCTGAAGTCGCGTCTCACCATCGTCGCGTGTTACATCGCCACCGAGTGTCGTGTCCGCGAGGATCAACGATGCGACGCGGTCGGCATGATGCCGATAAAACTCCTGCGCGAGCACGCCGCCCCACGACTGGCCGAGGAGGTGGGCCTGCGCGATGCCGAGACCGTCGAGGAAACCCGCGAGACAGTCCGCATACTCCGCCATCGGCCAGTCATGGGATGGATCATCTGAACGCCCATAGCCCGGCGCATCCCACGCGATCACGTCGAAGGCGTCGGAAAGCCCATCGAGTTGCGTCCGCCATGCGGAGGCGTTCGCGCCGATCCCATGCAGCAGCACGAGCGGCGGCCCCTGCCCTGCGCGGTCGTAGGCGATCCGCAATCCGCGCACTGTGATGTGTCCTGTCGTTGCCATTGTTAGACCTCGTTCTTGTTCAGCGTCAGTGGATCAAAGACGACTTCAAGGGCGGAATGATCGCTCAGGGACCGAGGGCTTGGTCCCCATGGTCTTTCGTTGGGAACCTGCCGGAACCGGTGAAGGTAGTGGCATGCGATGGCATTGAGTGACGGCGAGGCGAGGAGGTGATCGAGACGGAACCCGTTCCCTGTGCCCGGAACAAGCCAGCTGTACTCCTGTTCCGCGTATCCATGTAGACGACGGAAGACATCACAGAGACCGAAATCGGCAAGGCCGCGAAGGAGATTGTGCTCCGACGCATGGGCGCGTCTGTGCCGTGCCGATGCGCCGGAGGAAACGATGCTCCCGTCTGCGGCTTCTCCGAAGGGAATGTTGAAGTCACCGCACACGATACGATGGCGCTCCGATGCACGCGCCAGCCCATGATAGAGACGATCGAGCGTCTGAAGTTTGATTTCGATGAGTGTCGGGTCGCCCTGGTAATAGTATGGTATATACGCGACATCAATCTCGATGACGCCCGCGTCGGTCGCGGCCACCACGGACACGAGGCGCTCCGGCCAGGGAATGTTGTAGGTCGCTTGCGCGTCCCGACCGCATCGTACAGGTGAATCTGCTCGCGATCAGCGTGCCAACACTGCGGCTGCCCGCGTGCATGGCGGTCGCCTCAGCGACGCTACTGAGCACATGGGGCAAACCGTGACGCTGAAATTCCCGCTCATAATCCGCGAGGCGGTTGATGGCCACTTCCGACAACGCGACAAAGTCTGGCCGATCGGTCATCAGCGCGGCGACCTGATATGGGACGAACTCTTTCCGCGTCTTGCTCGCCCCTTTCACGTTCAATGTAATGAATCGCACGACCTTTCACTCCTTGATGACCAGATAGGCTCGATCGCTTGGGTCACTGCGCCGAGCCTGTGGATCGTAGAAAGAGGATACCATGCCCTTCTCGCGGACGATTACGACGATTGATGCCCATGCGGCGGGAGAACCGCTGCGGATTGTCACGGCGGGGTTGCCGCCGCTACCGGGCGCGACGATGCTCGCACGGCGGCGGGCGATGCGGGCGCATCACGACGACCTCCGCCACATCCTGATGTGGGAGCCGCGCGGCCATGCCGATATGTACGGCTGCATCCTCACACCGCCGGTCACGCCCGAGGCAACATACGGCGTCCTTTTTATGCACAACGAGGGATACAGCACGATGTGCGGCCACGGCATCATCGCCCTGACGACCGCGCTCCTCGAAACCGGGCAACTGCCGCGTGTCGAACCAATCACCGAAGTCGGCTACGACACGCCCGCCGGCTTTGTCCTCGCCCGCGCGACGATCGAGGGGAATCGCGTGCGCCGCGTCACTTTCCGCAATGTGCCGTCGTTCGTTCACACGGCCGGGCTGCGGATTGTCATAGATAGCACGCCGATCATCGTGGATATCGTCTTCGGCGGGGCGTTTTATGCCCTCGTGGCGGCAACGGCGCTCGATGCGCATCTCGCGGTGCGGCCAGAGTGCATCACGGAACTGATCGCGCGCGGCATGGCGGTCAAGCATGCCGTGGAAGCGGCGACCGCGATCGTTCACCCAACAGAACCGGAACTACGCGGTATCTACGGCACGATCATTACCGGCCCGGCGGACGGGGAGAGCGCGCGCCAGCGAAATGTGACCGTCTTCGCGGAAGGCGAGGTGGACCGTTCGCCCTGCGGCACCGGTACCGCCGCGACGACTGCCGCCTTGATCGCCCGTGGCGCCCTTGCTATCGGTGAAGAGTGGGTGAACGAGAGCATTATCGGCACACACTTCACCGGGCGTGCCATCGAGGAAACGCGCGTTGGCGACTATCCGGCCATCATCCCTGACGTTGGCGGGCGTGGCTTCATCACCGGCTATCATACCTTCGTGCTCGATCCCGAAGACGAGGCGGGGCGCGGCTTTCTCGTCCAGTGAAGTTTGCAGTGAGTAATCCGTTGCGTAAGAAGGAGATGCGAGGCTTTTGATGACACCATCGCCAGATCTGATTGCCCGCGTTGAACGTCTCATGGGCGAACGTGCGGTCGCCTGGACGCCGATGCCGGGTGGCTACACACCGGCCGGGCGGTGGGTCGTGCACTTCACGGATGGCCGTTCCGCCTTCGCGAAGGTAGGCACGACGCCGGACACGGCGCAATGGCTGCGCGCGGAGTACGGCATATATTCCCGGCTTCGCGGCGCTTTCCTGCCCACGATGATTGGTTGGGCAGATGGCGAGGAGCCGATCCTGCTATTGGAAGACCTCAGTGGGGCATTCTGGCCCCCTCCGTGGTCGGCGAAGCGTGTCGCTCAGGTGCTGACCGCGCTCACTTCCATTGCCACGACTCCTGCTCCGCCTGATCTCCCTTCCCTTGCCGCAAGCCGGGACGAATGGCGTGGCTGGGTGAAGATTGCGGAAGATCCGACCGCTTTTCTCGCGCTCGGTCTCTGTTCAGCGGCGTGGCTGGCGGCATCGTTGCCCACGCTCGTCGCCGCAGAGGCGGCGGCTGATCTGAGTGGGGAAAATCTGGTGCATAGCGATGTGCGGAGCGACAACATCTGCTTCGTCTCCGACCGAGCGGTGCTCGTGGACTGGAATTGGGCGCGTCGGGGCAACCCACGCATTGACATCGCGGGCTGGCTGCCGAGCCTCGCCGCCGAGGGCGGCCCCGATCCAATGAATATTCTGCCCGATGAACCGGGACTTGCCGCACTGATGAGCGGCTACTTCGCGGCGCGGGCCGGATTGCCACCGCCGGCGGGCGCGCCGCGCGTCCGGGGTGTACAGTTATCTCAACTGAAGTGCGCGCTACCGTGGGCTGTCACATCGCTCGGTTTGCCGCCACCCGCATAGACGGGTAGCGTAGGCTTCAGCCTGCGAAACGTGAGAGCAAGAATCGTCTCGTGAGAGGGGCGCAGGCTGAAGCCTACGCTACCAGGAAAGGAAACACCGCATGGATGCACCAATGCCCGTGATCGTCTTCTCCGACTACGTCTGACCATACTGCTATCTGGCTGAGGGTGCCTTGGCCGAACTGGCAGCAACGCATGATGTCGAGATCGAATGGCTCGCGTACGAATTGCGGCCCGAACCAGCGCCGCTGCCGGACATCACCGGGCCGGGCATTGAGCGGTTCCGGCAGAATTGGGAGCGCAGTGTCGCGCCAATGGCCGCGAAACTCGGCGTGGAGATGCACTTCCCGCCTTTTAAGTCGCGCTCGCGGCAGGCGCATGAGGCGGCGCTCTATGCCCGCGACCACGATCGGTTCGATCCGATGCGTGTTGCCCTCTTCCAAGCCTTCTTTGTCGAGAACCGAGACATCGGCGCGATGGATGTGCTCGTGGCGATCGGTGCGTCCGTCGGGCTGGATGGGGACGATCTGCGCGCCGCGCTCGCGGCGGGGCGGTACACCGATCAGGTGATCGAGCAGGAGCAATTAGCGGCGCAGGTCGGCATCTCCGCCGTACCAACAATCGTCATCGGGCAGGTGGGCGTGCAGGGCGCACAGCCATACGATGTACTCCGGCAAGTCTACGACGAAGCGCGCCGCCGGGCGGAAATGGAAACCGATTGAACCATCGAGAGCGCCGTGGCGCTCCAGACGAGACCCCTCCCCTCTCCATCGCCAGACGAACTTTCTTCATTCCGTGATCTCAGGGCGATGGAGAGGGGAGGGGGTGAGGAAAGAACGACTATTTCGCCTTTTGGCCGAAATGGCGATTGATCAGCGTGTCCGCATCGGCATCGAAGGTGGCGAGCGCCTTGTCTTCCTTCGCCTGATCAATCTTCTTGCTGGCGACCGCCTTGTCGAGGTCCGTCTTGAGCGTCGCGCGCAGCGTCGCCTTCAGATTGTCCGTCGTGACGTTGTGCGCCGTTGCCTCATCCGCGAGGCTCTTGCCGCTCTTGAGGTCTTGCTTCAACTGCTGATCGGTGATGGTGAACTGCTTTGCGGCGGCCTGCAACTCGTCCTCGCGGATCGTGCCCACCGCGTGCTTCGTCCGGTTCGCGCCGTCTTTGATCGTGCACACATTTGCGCTGCTATTCACCTTGTCATGCGCGGCCTGCGCCTGCTGCGCCGTGATTTTGCCCGCCGCCAACCGGGCATCAATCCCTTGATTGAGCGTCGTCTTTTCCGCCGCTTGCAATTTCGCCACATCAATGCCGAGATTGCCCGCCAGCCGGTTCGTGGTGTCTGTGCAGCGAGAAGTCGTCGTCGTTTTCGCGGTCGGGCTTGCGGCGCCGTTCGCCGCACCGACGACGGCGACGCCGCCCGTCAGCGCCAGCGTTGTGGCGAGCAGACCACCGGCAAGTTTGCGCTTACTGGACTGTGTGAGATGAGAGAGTACCATTGATCGTGACCTCCTGAGTACCAATACATCCAACGTGTGCTGCGTGCGAGTAATCGTCCAACGCATCACACTCATTTCACGTATGGGGGGCGATCAGAGTGTGAAGGAAGTGCAAAATGATATGCATCACAAGGTTAAAAAATGGTATCAGGCACTTGATACCCTCAATCCAGATACGGTGCAAGACCGCGCTCGACGGCGTCCGGGTCGTCGTGTTCGATGCCGTACAGGGCTTCCTGGAGCAGAAAGGTGCTGAGATAGAAGCGGGCACGGGGTAGCATCGTTTCCATCGCGGGATAGGCGGCAAACCCCAGTTGCACGAATGGCTCGCCATAGGTGAGAAGCGCCGCGACATCGAGCGCCGGATCACCCAACCCTGCTGATCCGAAGTCAATCACCGCACTCATGATTCCCGCGTGCGCGTCCCAGAGCAGATTGCCACTGCCGAAATCGCCGTGGATCACGGTCGGCACGAATGTGAAGTTGGCTGGATCATCGAGAAAGGCCGCGAAACGTGCCGCGATTTGCTCGTGTGCAGATATTGGCAGATACGGGAAGAGCGCAGCCCGTATCTCTTCTTCCAGATCGGCCCAGAGTTTGCGCCAGTCGGCGGCAGGCAGCACATCGGCGATGTGATTGGCGGGGATGCCGTGCAGTGCGCCCAAGAAGGTTGCCAGTTGCGTTGCGAGTCGCCGCACGATGGCCGGATCGGTGATCGCTACGGCGGTTTCGCGCCAGAGCGGTTCGCCCGGCAGCATCCGGTATCCCGCGAAGACCTGCCCGACGGCGCGCGGCACGAGACGGCGGTAGGTTGGCGCCGGGATTGGCAGGGGAAGCGCGGGGCGAATCCGGTCGAGAAGGGCGATTTCCCGTTCCAGTTTCTCGATCTCCTCGTCGTGGCGCGGGAAGCGGAAGATCAGGTCATCGTTGACGATCAGGATATCGTTATACTGCCCCGCGTCGTTCAGGCGCATCCGTGCGATGCGCAACTCCGGGTACGCGGCGTGGATGGCGGCGATGTAGTCGGATCGTCGGATGGGCGAACTCATCGCAACGCTCGCTGATCCTGAGCGGCTGTTACGCCGCGTCGGAAAGGAAATCAGGCGCTTTCAACTCGAAGGTGAGTAGTGTCTCGCGTTTCTTTTTTCCTGGCTCAGTCTGGCGTTGCCGCCGAACCGTTTCAACGATTTCGTTCACCTTGTCATTGAGACGAAGCGCGACCGGCCCGCGCAGGTAGTACCTGTCTCCTGATCCAAACGTGCTGGAACGTCCGTAGCGGAAATCGAGAAGCCATCGAAGTTGTATGTCATCGCGATAAGCACTTCGAGCACATCGTCGGAGGTGCCGGAAATCCGCTTAATCCCCGTAGGGGCCAATAATTTCCGTTAGGGTCCTTGTTGTCGTTACCATCAATCACGCTTCGTTCGCCACAGTCGTATAAGCGGGCGATACATCGTGACGATCGCAACACCTGTGACCTCGTCGCGTTCGACGTAGATATGAAGCCACCGACCACGAAAACGTATCTCCTGCCGCATATCGGATATGGTACCACAAAAGAGCCATCGGTTGCGCTACGTATCCGCGTCGATAACATCGCCAAAGAGTACAAGCCGAACCGCTTGCCGGAAGACGAATCCCTCGTTGAACATATGCTCGTCGCAATGGTCCTCATTAATCTTGGAATCATCCACTTCGACGCAGAGCTGGACTGCCGCATCATCCATCCGACAGACGTTGACGGAGCGCGGGGCGGAGAACGTCCGCGATGATCTTTTCGTCGCCCGGCTGCATCGTCTGCGTGTTGATGATGATGCTGTTCGGGACCGAACTTGGGCCGTTCGGCTCGAAGAGGTAGATGCGCGTGTCGCCAGTCTCCAGCGCGAGGACAAGGTTGTGTGCGTCAATGCGGCTTTCCGGGGTGAAGCGCAGTTCGACGCGCGGCGTGATGTGTTCGCGCCCATCATAGACGCGGCGGGCCTCGACGCCGGGCAAGCCATCGAACCGTTCGAGCATGTAGTCCGCCTGCGCCTCCCAGCGCGCCATCTCGGCGGCATGATCGAGATGCAGATAGCGTTCAAGCGCGACGATCAGCCCGACAATGTCCTCCTTCGCGGCTTTCGCGGCACGGCCAACGCTGTGGTTCGGGCTACCGTTCGCCAGCGCGGCGCGGATCAGGTCAGCGCTCCCAGCGAGAATGCCGGAGGATTGTGGCCCGTGCAGTTCCTTGCCGCCGCTAAAGGTGACGAGGTCCGCACCCTCCGCGATAAAGCGGGTCAGGTTCTCCGGCGGGGGCAGCATCGCCGCCGCGTCCGCGAGCACCGGGACGCCGTGCCGGTGGGCAATCTCGCACGTCTGCGGCAGCGAGAGCGCACCCCGGCTCGCCCATGGGGAGGCGAGGTACTCGACGAGCGCCGTCCGCTCCGTGAATGCCGCTTCGAGTTGATAGGGGATCGTGCCGTGGCCGTAGCCGACCTCGACGACCGTCGCGCCCGCCACGCGGATGGCGTGATCGTAGCCATTGCGGTGCGCGCGGTGAATGATCGCTTCATTCTTCATGCCGCTGCTGTCCGGCAGTTGCGCGATCTTGATGGGGTCGGTCCCGGCCATACAGGCGGCGGTCGCGAGCAGCAATGCCGCCTCCGCGCCGCCCGTCACCATGCCCGCTTCCGCCCCCGTCGCGCGGGCGATCACCTCGCTCGCTGTGGCCTGCAACTCATCGAGGAGGATATACGCGCCCGCCGCCTCACGCATCGCATCGAGCACTTCCGGCGGCATGATCGAGCCGCCGAGCCGCGTGTGCGTCCCCCGCGCATTGATCAGCGGCCGAATCCCCAGTCGTTCGTAGATACCACTCATCGCGTTACCTCCGCATCATCAGTTGGATGCCGAAAACTTAACGCACAGAGCGCAGAGGACGCAGAGAACACAGAGAGTTCTCTTTTTTCTTTCTCTTCTCTGCGGTCTCCGCGCGCTCTGCGTTACGGTGTTTCCCCTATTGTGAGCGACCGCGACCGGCGACCGGCCAGATGGCCTCGACGACGCCCTTACGGGTGGCGTAGTAGCAGTCGTAGAGATTGACGGTCGTGCAGACATGGCCAGGGATCACCTCGACCGTGTCGCCGGGGCGGAGTTCGCGGGCGGGACCTTCGACGATCATCGTCGTGTGCTCCTCGGAGAAGCCCTTGAATTCGATACCCTCCGGGTAGCCTTTGAGCATGGGGGTGCCGTGGTCGGTGCCGAGCGTTTTGCGGCCAATATCGAGGATGACGCGCTCCGGGAGCGGGCGGCTGATGACCGTCGCGAGGACGGTGAGCGCGGGCCGGAACCGCTCGCCGATACCGCCGACGCCTACATACGTGCTGTCCATAAAGACGTACGATCCCGCCTGTACCTCATCGAACCCAGCGGTTGTGCCGGTGTGCGCGAAGGTGCCGGTGCCACCACCGGAAACGATGCCAACGGGGATACCAGCCGCCTCGATGGCCTGGCGTGTCTCGATGATCGGGCCCATTGCCGCAGCAACGCGCCCCGCGCGCTCGTCGTTATCCTTGATGTTGACGAGATGCCCCTCATACGCCTGGATGCCCCGGAAGCGGATGCCGGGCAAGTCTGATGCGATCCGTGCCAATTGCACCGCCGCTTTGCCCGGTTCAACGCCGCAGCGGTTCATGCCGGTATTCACCTCGACTAGCACATCGAGTTCGACACCCTGCGCCTCCGCCGCGCGGGCGAGGTCACGCAGGTTCTCCGGGTCGTCCACCGCGACGGTGACGCGCGTGTGATGCAGGAGGCCGATCAGGCGGGCGATCTTCGTCGGGCCGATGATCTGGTTGGCGACAAGGATGTCCTTGATGCCGGCTTCGGTCATCACTTCCGCCTCGCCGAGTTTGGCGCAGGTAATGCCGACCGCGCCGAGGGCGATTTGCTTGTGTGCGATCGTCGGGCTTTTGTGCGTCTTCGCGTGCGGACGGAGGCTCGCAGGCTTGTCGCGGAAGAAATCCGCCATTGTTTGGAGATTATGCTCCATCGCATCGCAATCAATAACGAGAGCGGGCGTATCAATCGCCGCCGTCGCCATGCCAATCAGATTCCCCGGTCGTATTTCCGTTCGTGGCACCGTATACCCCCTCTGCGCGATCCCCGATTTCCATGCTCATGCGAGGCGGGATTACTGTATCACAGGTCATGGCGTGTGGAGCCTCGGCGGTAGCTGCGGTCAGGGTATATGCGTTCACGGGGAGCGATCTGCACGAGGAACGCGGAAGGGAGGGGGACGCCTCCCTCATCCTCATTACCGCCCCGCCTCCTCGACATACTGGACGAGGGAGCGGACCATCACGCCCGTTGCGCCCTTCGGGGTGTACGGGCCGCTCTCGGCGGTCGCGGCGCTGCCGGCGATATCGAGGTGAATCCACGGCTTACCCTCGACGAACTCGCCGATGAAGAGCGCCGCCGTGATCGCACCGCCACCGCGCCCGCCGGTGCTCTTAAGGTCCGCGATGTCGCTCTTCAGTTGCTCCTTGTATTCGTCCCACGTTGGCAGTTGCCAGACGCGCTCGCCCGCGTTGCCTGCCGCCGCCATGAAGCGATCTACCAATCCCTGATCGTTGCCCATCACGGCGACAGCGACGCTGCCGAGGGCGACCATCTTCGCGCCGGTGAGGGTGGCGAGGTCAATGATCTCGTCCGCGCCTGCCCGCGCCGCGTGGGTAACGGCGTCCGCCAGCACCATCCGACCCTCGGCGTCGGTGTTGCCAATCTCGAAGGTCTTGCCATTGAGGGCGGTGACGACATCGCTTGGGCGCATCGCCGTGCCGCTCGGCATGTTTTCCGCTGCCGCCATGATGCCGATGACACGGACGTTCGGCTGTACCTGGGCAATCGCGTGCATTGCGCCGAGCACTGCCGCGCCGCCGCCCATGTCCGTCTTCATCGCATACATGCCGTCCTGCGTCTTCAGGTCAAGACCGCCGGAGTCGAAGGTAATCGTTTTACCGACGAGGGCAACCGTCTTTTTAGCGCCGCCCTTCGGCTCATAGACCATCTCGATCAATCGGGGTGGCGCCGCGCTCCCCTTGCCGACGGCGAGGATGCTGTTGTAGCCGCCACTCGCCAGCGCCTTCTCATCGAGCACTTCGCACGGCAGGCCGGATTCCCGCGCCACCCGTTGCGCCCAGGCCGCGATCTCCGGCGGTGTCTTGTCGTTCGAGATCGTGTTGACGAGGTCCCGCGCCAGCGCGACGCCCGCCGCAATCGCTTGCCCGTGCGCGACAGCGCCTTCCGGCACCGATCCTGACGACCAGAGTTCGACGGACGCGATGGCTTTGGATGCTTCGCCATCGCTCTTGTAGCGAGCAAAGCGATACTGCGCGAGCGTCATTCCCTCGACGACCGCGCTGACCGCGTCGGCATCTGCGCCGTCAGGCAGCAGGGCGGCAACGGTGCGCGCCCCCTGCTCCTGCGCCCTCTTGATCGCCGCGCCGTACGCTCGGCGGAGCCATTCGCCGCGTAGCGACGGGTCGCCGCCATCGCCGGTTCCGGTGAGGATGAGTGTGCGTGCGGGCAGTTTGCCGAAGGTTGGGACGGCGGCTACCTGCCCCGGTTTGCCCGTGAACCCGGTTGCATCGAGCACGGGCGCCAGTTGCCCGCCGAATCGGTCGCTGCCGTCAAGTCCCGCCGGGATGCCCGCCCCAGCGGCGACGGCCAGAATCAGTGCATCCGCGCTCGCCGTCAGCACATCCCCGGATTTCGTCGTGATCGTTAGCGCCATGATTTACCCCCCTCATTCCGTTGCTTCATCGCCCCTGTCGTGCCGCGTAGTATGACACAACGGCACACGAATGTGGACTGCCGCCACGCGGCGCTCAAAGAATCCGGCGGGCTGATACTCTTGATGCAGCTTCTCTGAGATAGACAAAGAGTCTACGGAGACAAGTTGACTTAACCGGTGGTCTGGCCCAAGGTAGCAGTCCAAAAGGTGTGCATGAACATCAACATTCCCTACAGTAACTGGCAACCACTGTCGCGAGTGGAAGTCATACAGGTCTTCGCCAACTCCCCATTTCCATGGGGCTTCGCGGGTGGCTATGCGGTCGAGCAGTTCCTCGGAAAGTCCATTCGGGAGCATAGTGATACGGATATTATTGTCTATCGCGATCAACAATTGCAGGTTCAACGTTGGCTCCCTGACTGGCAGTTGTATGCTGCCGATCCACCTGGGACACTCCGACCGTGGACCGACGATGAGTACTTGCCCTATGGCATTCATGGCATTTGGGGGCATCGCCGTAATGTACAGGCATGGCAGTTGCAGATCATGCTCACTGAGGTTGACAGGGATCAATGGTTTATGCGCGGGAACCCCCAGATTCGTGGTCGGCGTGACGACCTCATCGTGAGGTATAACGGCATTCCCTGTATCCGCATTGACGTGCAATTACTGTATAAGGCGCGGAGTTGCCGTCCCAAAGACACTGGAGTTGCCCCGTCTCGGTGGACAGTGAAAGACTATGCTACTAAGCCTTCGATTGTCCACCTCCTTTCGTAGGCAAGTGGCGACAGATACGCGAGCGCGGAATGCCGCCGGTGCGTGTTGTAGA
>JAABUU010002283.1_pt1 | contig 27779 bp, 34 predicted proteins | sample 5559301 | NCBI WGS metagenome assembly JAABUU01 (sample SAMN10711884, study PRJNA513360) | rock metagenome | isolation source: Antarctica rocks | place: Antarctica: Victoria Land, Richard Nunatak white | reverse complement strand
AAAGCGAAGGCAAACTCGAGGATGCGGACCGACAAGCGAAAAAAGTGAAGAAAATGAAGAAGATTGAAGACGCAGACGTGGATATGAGTAAGGATATGGCGCTGCGGAGGGAGAAGCTGAGGGCTCAGAAGGCGGAGGCTAGAGAGGCGGCGGGGGAGGGGGAAGAGGTAACATCCGTCAAGAAAACGAAAGTCGTGAAGACGGTGGATGAAGGAGATGGGAAAGTCAGGGTTAGGACTAAGACGAAGAAAACAAGTGTTGTGGCCGTTGCCTGAGGGTTTACGAATAGACACATCAAGATGGTAGCATAGGGCAGAACTGATACGTTTACATTTGTGGAGATCCAGCTACTCTTTCCTATTCCAAGACTTTATCCACGTCTCTTGCTGGGACGGAAGTCTGAATAGAACCCCATTCGCACGCCCAAAACCGCGTACCCCTAGCATTGTAACTCGAAAGCTGCTTTCATGAGGTGACTGTTCCGTACAATACCAGTCATCACCGACTTTTGGGAGACTGAGGTCTCATACCCATCCCTCCTATAACTTACTGGGTTCTTGAAAGAGTTGTCGGTCGATGGGAAGCCGGGGAGAAAGTGGATCGCGCGCTGGCTGATGTGGGCTCGGGAGGTTGTTTCGTGAGGTTGTCTCTTGAGGGGCCGTACGTGCTTTTGTACATATCTCTCTTCATTCGAAGTAAAGTAGCTTTTGCTTCGTACGTCAAACGTCTGAAGGAAGATGACTCGTAATCCTCTCTCAAGTGCAGCTATCAGGAAACCGTTACCGCTCCCCTTCAGGGCGTAACGCAGGTCCACACCGTCAACGTAGACCTAATATAACCTTTAAGACCGCTTTAACGAGTCTTCACAGAGCAGATCCCAAACCAGCAAAACATAAAAGCAAAACATACAACAGCAGGTATTCGCTGGTCGTCACCGACCCAACTACTAATCCGCCGATCTAAGGCTTATGTATGGCAGAGCGGACGGGATGCCCAGTATTCCTTAGTCTGTGGTCGTATGTGAAAGGATTGAGCTTGAAGAGATATATGTCGCAACCAAGCGAGCATCAGGGGGTACTTCAACCGCCTTGCAATCGACCCGCTACCTACTACACATGGTCAGTCTTCACAAGCGACCTCACCTCTCTCGCCGCCCTCTCCGGCCCAGCCAGTCCTTCAGAAACGAGTTCGCCCACTCCCTTCTGCGATGTTACACCTCTCATTCGTTCCCGCACCGACATCACCTGCCCCATGGTCTTTGATCTTATCGCGGCGGTGACGTAATTTGAACGATGCTGGTGATGTCTCGCATGTGGCAGTGCGTGTGAGTTCGGTAAAGTCGACTAACTAACCTAAGTTAGATCGGCGAACCAAGGTATTGGGATTTGACAGCGGGAACTAGACAAAATTCATAATAGCGCTGATCTGGAGATCTGACTAATGCCGGGTGGCGGTAACCACAGTTCCAACACAATTGGCCGTGGATCTTACACCATCCATATCTCAACATACCGGATCATGGCTTGGCTCCTGCAACACCTCCTGTCTCTCTTAACACTCTGTCATGTCTCACTCTCTTACATCCTACCCCAAGCCCCTCTAACCCAACACCCCCCCGCCGCAGCCTCCTCACACACACCCACCCCTCTCCCTCTCGTAATCTGGCACGGCCTCGGCGACAAGTCCGTCTCCCCACCCCCCACCACCCACCCCACCCCAACTCCCCGACTGACAACCCCCCCCTAGCTACGCCGCCGAAGGCCTCCACTCCGTCGGCGCCCTCGCCAACGCCACCAACCCGGGCACCTACGTGTACTACATCCGCCTCTCCGACGACCCATCCACCGACCGCCGCGCCTCCTTCCTCAGCAACCTAACGGACGCCATCTCCAAAGCCTGCACCGACCTCGCCACCCACCCCGTCCTCTCCACCGCCCCCGCCATCAACGCCCTCGGCTTCTCGCAAGGCGGCCAATTCCTGCGCGCCTACATCGAGCGCTGCAACGTGCCCCCGGTCGCGACGCTCGTCACCTTCGGCGCGCAGCACGACGGCATCGCCGACTTCCAGACCTGCGCGCCGACCGACTGGGTGTGCCAGGGGGCGCGGGGCGTGTTGCGGGGCAACACGTGGAGCGGCTTCGTGCAGGGCCGGTTCGTGCCGGCGCAGTATTTCCGCGACCCGGAGGATTTGGAGAATTATTTGGCGTTTAGCAATTTCTTGGCGGATGTGAATAATGAGCGGGAGGGGAAGAATGAGACGTATAAGGCGAATTTGAAGCGGTTGAGGAGGTTTGCGATGTTTGTGTTTGGGGAGGACGAGACGGTTGTGCCGAAGGAGAGTGGGTGGTTTAGCGAGGTGAATGGGACGAGTGGGGTGGTGACGAGGTTGCAGGATCGGAGGATGTATAGGGAGGATTGGCTGGGGTTGAGGTGGTTGGATGAGCAGGGGAGGTTGGAGTTTCGGGAGGCGCCGGGGAAGCATATGGAGTTGAGCGATGAGTTGTTGGTGGATGCGTTTAAGAGGTATTTTGGGCCGAGGGCGGAGCGGGGTTTGGATGGTGATGAGGTGATGAACAGAGGAGTGTAGAGGGCTCAGGGAATGTCCAGTGTGTTTTTATATGGTTATTCTTCGCTGTCTATATCATCTTCTCGTGCAGAAACGCCATACCCTATCTATTCGCAGTTTCCACAATATGTCTCTATCAGTTATCCCGCACAATCCTCCTCTTTGCACAACTCCCTTCCCACCATGTTATCTACTATCCATCCAGGACGGGCCCCTCCAGCCACCACACATCTGCCAATCTGTCCCAGGACCACAACTCTTTGTACCCAACCAGAATTTCAAGCTGTGCTCACTAATGTGCCGCACCGCATTTCCGACCTCCACCGTAATTATCGGGATAGCAGACGACCGAGTCGCGGATTATGGTACGGATGAGTGGAGTAAAATGTGCGCATAAACACCACCAACATCAGTCGCGAGCAAACGCAGACTTCTGCGAGTGTCCAGCCTGGCCGAGCTGTTCCCTCGGGATGTCGCAGATCGCGCCTTTGACATGCCAGCGGCGAGGACGATCCGCCAGCTGCGCCTTCTAGCCGGATAATCTGCAACAGCCCGTTATACTCCACCTCCGTACCTCCAATATAATCGCCGGTTGAGTTCGATGCGTACGGTCTACAGGAAGATGATCCTGAAACTGAGGCGAGCGTCGGACGTGAAAATAGTATATCGAGGTTCGGTGAAGTCTCAACGCATGATCTATAGCTGAAGAATAATGATGTTGAACGCCGAGGTGAAGGTGGGATTTCAACGAAGGATTAAGTTGCGAGATCGAATGCTGCAGATTTCGGACTGATGGTTTTATCGAAACAGGGCAGTTTGAGCCGCGGACCGGAGGCGCTCAAGGAAGCCGCAGTCGAATCAGTTAGGGGGCTCAAATGAAGTTGTGACGACGGCGCGGTGGAGATTAAGGATTGTCGTCGAATTTGGCAAACAGTCCAGGCGTCGACAGCGTCAAGGTGGGGTACTTGAGGGGCAGATCTCACAATCGGATCTTGGGCTAATCGGGTCTAGCTGCCGCCGTCCGCGTGGTTCGCGGGACGGTACCGCTGGCGGCTACAGTTGACGGCTTCTGCCGAACCGGAACGTCAACTCCCAGGTGCCTGTTTCTTCGTCTTTGGCAACATCAAAATGGTTCGCCTATTAGCTAAGCGACTTTGATGTTTTTTGCGTCATGCTGCATACCGTTTCGTCTACGCCGGAGACGCTTCAATCGCAACATGAGCAAAGCAAGAACAATAGTGACGATACCAATAATAACGGCAAGGAGGCCAAAGGTGATGTTGATGGTGTTGTCACTGGATAATGCCCGCCGCTCGGTGAGATGCCGACCTTGAACGTAAGATATGGATTAGCAGAGCCGCGGATGGCGGGTGTGAGTTGTATGATTATGTAAGCAATATGGCACTTAGGTACCCATGCCTGACGAACTCCCACAATGGTGAAGATGCAAATAGCTGCGAACTTTATCCAAGAATAATGTTTCTGTGGTAAGTATGTCTGGGTTGAAAGTTGCTGTGAAGGATGCAACGAGGGCTACCTTATATATATATTGGAAGGAGTAGTATTGCCCATACCTACAGTACCTTCCTTACCTTTGGATCGTTGTTCGGTGTTGCGCCCACATAATTATTCGGTGACCTAGGAGTGGCACTGCTTTCCACGCATATTCGGTGAGCCAATGGTTTAGTTCCAAGGTCTAGCACTAACCACATATGGTATGGGTAGCCTGATGATCATGATTGCACTAGCTACGGTGAGTCTACATACATGGTCCAGACACCCGGACATCTTGCTAAAGTGGTAAGAACATCAAAAAAATTGCAAATTTGAAAGCAGTGCATTGAGAGCACAAACAGTCAAAATTTTGAAGTAATACAGAAAGATTTCTTATGATATCTAGATATATATATTTTATGTTAAATAAAGCTTTAATCCTCCATAGATCACTCATAATTGGTTAAATTAGTTCTACCTCTGTATTTTTGTATGCAGCTCACCGTAGCTAGCGCTCCCGTTCCTTCGCGTGTCTTTGTTTCGGAGGTACCAAGTTATAGGGTCCGAGACAGCCAAGCTTAACTTGCACATTATTACCGACCTTACCAACCTTGGAAGGCTTTTCGAGACAAACGAGGCTGCGGTCTTGATCGGAATACCTCATCATGCTAAAACCACCGCATCACTGGAAGGGGGCTTCCTGTCCAAAACATAGCCTCCCTGTCGCCAATAAGTAATGGTGTTTAGAGGCCAATGACGATGGCACTGTCCCATTCAGAATCATCAACATCCTCAATCTCATTGCCATCCACGATCTCATTGCCATCCACAATCTCATTGCCATCCACAGCCCCCGTAGTCTCCACGAGGGTCGCCCTTGCTGTCACCCCCAGACTCTGTTGACGTTACCGTCATTCTTTCTCCATCTGTTGAGCTCGATTGTCCCTGCTGTCCAGCACCCCTCATCTTTGAGTATATGACTACCTTAGTACAGTACGGTCATACCAGCCACTGTCGAGGGCATAAGTCTGTATCAACAAATGGTGGGTTGAGCAATGCTACAAATAATACTTAACCATGCACAGATCTCCATACTTCGATCAATTCAGCAAGGATTAGTGCTTGAGCACAAGTGGAGAGTTCTGTATGCTTGTCGATCGTGACTGCTGCCTACCAGGTATGTTTTTGTATTCAGTGACGACTGAGGTCAATTGTGCCTCAGCAAGGCCACGCACCTCCTGCTAGCATCAACTCTACCAGCTTGTCTTGACGTTCCAGTTACTTTTGGTGTGTACAACAGTCCAAGATGGCACAGACAGAATTTGTTTAGCCAAACAAGAAATCAGGATCATATCAAGCATAGGCAACGTTCTGCCTGGCACCTCATGTTGACACCTCTACCGCACTCTAGGTACCATCTCCACCGGGATGTACAGTTAGGTAAGGTACAGTACCTACGGTACCTACTTATTTCTCGTCTTATGGTACATGTTGAGGACCTGGGTACCTAAGGTAATTAATGAGGGCTGAGAACCTAACGGGTATTCGATTCGAATCCTTCGTCTTGTCAGTTCCAAGGCAACGTAACTTTGGGACGTTGGCCGTGTGGCAATTAGGGTTATGTAAGCCTGATTAGTCACTCGGGGCCCAGGGCATGTGACCTAGGGGTGAAGTAGGGTCCGTGAATCAATCATGGAGTCCTCACAGCACGAAGTAATCTGGGTGGGAGAAGACGAGTGGCACCTTGGAAATGCTCCTGACAATGAGAGAGCAATCCTTCTGGGCATCAATTCCCGATGGGCAGAAAAATGGTACACAAAACAGACTACAGTCTGAAATTGTATAATTCTTATATATAACCCTTATCATTCTGCTGTGGTCAGAACGGGTCCAGGGTCCCGAGATAAGCATCAGGCCTACCCGGGTCTGGGCCAAGAGTGATGCTGCCCTGAACCAGGGCGACTAGCACCAGAGATGGGTGGGCCAAAGATGTGCCGGAATGTGAGAGGAGTGGGGTGAGGTTGCTCTGTCAATTTCATGAGCTAGGTGTTCCCAGGCCCTTGTATGGGCTATTCCTCGGGCTGCGGCAGATGCACCAGGAACACACAGGGAACAACAAAGCAGTTTCTGGTCGACAAGCCCAGAATCTCTAGGCCGTACACATTTTGTTTAATCAGATGCTCGAGGCGTGCGCTAATCAGTGCATCTTTGATCATTTCGGAGGGATTTGGGGTCCTAGAGTCACGAATCATGCGGGAAGCTATCGAGAGCTATTCTTTCATGAGTTATCACGGCGTACCTCAGTTGACCTTTTTCATCTAAAAGACGACTGGCCAGTCCGATGAACGGCACGGTGCGCTTGTGGCTAGGTACTCAGTGGGATATACATCCTATACCAGCGGACCCTGGTTGGCGGCCAGCTCGCAGAGTTTACTAAGGGAGATGCGAGGAGCCTCAGGTGGTTGGGTAGCCGTGTTGGACAGGACGTACTCGCGCAGGGCTGTACGATCCAATGTGACCGTAACTGTCAAGTTATCGCCAGTATGAAGAGCATGTTTAGCAAGATACATAAATGTGAATATAAAAAATTGGCATACAGTACGGTAGGTCTCTAGGTAATGTCATGGTTGATGGTGTGTAAGGTGCTGCATCGCAGACATCGGGGCCCGGAGAAACCTTTTCCCCAGCTACCTGCTTGGGCGTACCCTACAGACTACAGACCTCGCTCGAAATAAGTGATTCGAAACACATCATGGCTCCAGCAAAGCCAGATTATCCTTCGCCAAGCGCTGATGCTGGCGACCCAGGACCCCATCCATCTTTCATACAGGTCGCCAAGCCTTATGTTTTCCAGCAAAAGCTGGAGGATTGCATGATAGCAATCGGCGTCAACGAGGCCAAGGAGGACAATGTCAGATTACAAGGAGTCACCTGGATTGACAATGTAAGGAAAGCATTGCAGTTGTAAGCTCCAGACGCTTGGGTTTCATTGAAAATTTGCAATACTGAGGATCTTTCCAGGCCAATTCGTACCTACAATACGGCCGTTGTATACTATCACAAGTTCAGGCTCGTGCATGCAGACAACGAATACAGCTTCATTGTACACCGGTCTGCTCGTCTTGCAATTGAAGATTGCTAACGAGGAGCTAGGATGCCGCAGCAGCAGCTTTGTTCACAGCTTGCAAGATCGAGGACACCTTGAAGAAGTCGAGGGAGATCCTATGCGCTGCTTATAACCTGAAGCTCTCACCGGCGGAGCAGCTCAGTACAGACGATGCGGTACGTCATCTGTCTAAGTCGAGGTAAATCTGGGAGGCTGATGACATGCTTCCTAGATATTCGAGACTCATTCAAAAGCAATCATAGGCCTAGAGCGCCTCATGCTCGAAGCGTCAGGATTCGACTTCCGCAATCGGCATCCACAGAAGCTCTTGCTCAAGCTGGCGAAACTGTACGATGTCGCCCGAGAGACCGTCGGCAAGACCGCTTACAACATGTGTCTGGACCTTTACCGTACGTTTGTGCCGCTGAAGCAGACGACGCCGACCATGGCAATTGCGTGTCTTGAGCTCTCCGGGAGACTCTTGGACTCGCATGTAGAAGACTTGGAGATCGGCAAAGGGTACAATAAGTGGAGGACCACGCGAGCGGAAGTTATGGGTAGGAGAACCTAGCCTAGAATATCTTTGGTCTATTCCAGATGACCGGTTTACTGACACGTTGACAGAAACGCTACTCGACCTTCTCGACCTCTACACCCACCACCGCGCCGTCACCATCGTCGGACTCGAACATCCACTCGAGAGGTTCATCGAAGTACGCATCACTCTCAATCAAGAGGCCTCCGCCCACAGGTATCCGCGCTACACCCAATGGATCAAGAAGAGACCCGCCGCCAACGGCGCCAGAACAGCAAACGGCACCAAAGACTCCAAAGACGCCCGCGACGAAAGCAAGGACCGCAAATCCCCACCCGCAATGGGCCCAGCTTCAGCCACGGGGCCCAGGAGCAGAGTCGGCGAGCGAGGCCGCGACGGCACGGTGCGGTTCATGCTCGACGGCGAACGAGCCCGAGACGAGAAGAACCTGGTTGCCGAGTACTTCAAGGTCGAGGAAGAAGAGTATGAGGTGGAGGTGGAGCGCGAGCGGAGAAAAATTTGAGCATAATCTTGGATCTCTAGCGATTTCGTTGGCTATCTGGTCTAATGTTTTTATAGGCAGGATCTTGATGGGAAAGATGTCGGTGTTGGAGATAAGGGGGATGTGAGGGCTCAGGGCTTAGAGGATTCGGGCGACTTTGTGCATCCGGATAGGAGGCGGCTGGTCTTGCCTGATCGGAGTTGATATGGTGTTGTGGTATCTTGGGTAAGACTTCGTCTGGCGTACGGCTGTACCACTGCTCATTTGTAATTGCCTAGGGCTCGGCGTGGTTCAAGATCGTGCAAAGTTAACGATTAAAGTGGACTTAGAAAATGGCGCTGTGGAATCAGCATCGTGGGTAGGCATCAAGGCGCTCGGCGGTCCTGTCGCGGCACATGGTCTGAACGCTCCGCCTTTGCTGGCGTTGCAGGAGCCACGACGGATAGACGCTGTGCGTTTGCTCTCTTACTGGAGCACGTGTAGTGGCTCGAAGCTTTGGCTACTCGATCCTGCAAATGAATTTTTCGTGCGAGGTCATTCAGTTTCGTTTATTGCACATCTGCGCTGAGCATATCGCCTTAGCGAAGGGTATCCAGAAGCCCGAACCGAGCTAAGTTTCACTGCACGTGTTCGTGCGACCAGTAAGAACAAGAGAAAACGAAAGACCCCACTGTGCCCACGCCAAGGGAAGAGTCACGCGCGGCATGAGATACACGCCTCATCGCCTCCGTAGCTCGAGGTTCAAACACTGAACAACCTACACACTTGCGTCAGCAACGATCTCTTCTCCCATTCCTCACAAACGCAGGACCCGTGTTCCCGCAGAACCACAAGTAAAACGGAGACGACCAACCTTCTCCGACACCACCCCCTGATTGAACAAATACTTCGCCAACCCCCTGACGACCTCGACCTGCTCCTCAGGCCTCAACCCCGTAATCGCCGTCTCGATGACGCTCCCGACGCTCGCCTTGTAGACGGCGATGAAGCTCTGATAGTACATGAAGGCGAAGAAGCCCATGATGAACTGGCAGTCCATGCGGTCGGTGATGCCGCCGTGGCCGGGGATGGATTCGCCGAAGTCCTTGACTTTGAAGGTGCGTTTGAGGCCCGAGGCGAAGAAGCCGCCGAAGGGGGCGATGAGCGAGGCGAACGTTGCGAAGACGAGGATGTGGAACTGCATGGGCGCGATGTGCAGGGTGAGCAGGGCGGGCGGGAGGGGCAGCCAGGCGGGGAGGTGGTAGGTGTGTGGGAGGAAGACGGGGTTCGGGGTGCATTCGAGGCCGGTGAAGATGTTGGCGCCGAGGTCCTGTGGGTTTGAGGGGCGCTTGTTAGTGTGGGTTTCTTTTGGGTGCAGAGCGGGGTGGGGGGTGGTGAAGGGGGTCGAAAAGGGGACAGAAAGGGGTAGGATTCAAGGTACGTACATTGACGGGACAGATAAAGTACTTGTATCGCATGAGTACGTTCGTCATGGCGAAGCCGAAGATGATGGTCAGGATCCATGCGCCGACGAAGCCTTCGACTGTTTTCTTGGGCGAGAGCTTGATGAGCTGGGTGCGGCCGAAGGTGATGCCGCAGATGTAGGCGAAGATGTCATTGGTGATGACGAGGGAGATGGGCAGGAAGAACCAGATCATGCCTTCGAAGATGTTGTTCATGATAAAGTGGGCTTGTACCACGATCAAGTAGAGGGCCATGTGCGTCCAGGCGAATTGGGTGAATTGGAATCGGTAGTGGCCCTTTTGCAGAGAGCCGACGAAGAACACGAAGCCTGTATGACGCATTAGCTGGAGTCAACTGAGGTGGGCTGGAGCGCTTCAAGTGGCAGGTGACTGACCCATGACATAGAGCATGAAGCTGATGAAGCGGTGGTGCGTTGCAAACGGTAGAAGGACCTTATCTACCAGCACTATATGCTTGAAGTAATATATCACACTCTCTCCGTATAAGAAATACATGGTCGTTCCCAGGAAGTACCAATTGAGAGATCTGGTGAACTTCAGGTTCTTGGCTCGACTAGGGACGTTCGCGATGGCGATGACCTCTTTGAATGACACAATCTGGACCGCGGTGACGAGACCAATTATATAGATATGTCCGGCAAACATTCCTACGAAGAAAATGGTGATCATAATGAATGTCCATATCGTTCGAGTTATGAAGGTTTGCTTCTTCCTTTCATAGTCTGCCGCAGGATCATCTCCGACCTAGGTTTGTATATCAGAAATATTCTCTATGAGGGTATAGTCGCATGTGAGGTATCTCAGCAACTGGCGCAGGCGATAGGAGCTTTCCATCGCAGCTTACTTCGTCTTTCCCGCCATGCCCCATTCTAGTAGGGCTCCCTGCTTCTGAGTTGCCTTCACTGATATCTGATATACTTTGCCTTCGCGCATCCCCGTTGCTTACACTTCCTCTATGCTGAAATTTGACATTCCGTCTTGGCTTGGCCATGCTGATGGAAAGCTGTGCGAAGTATCTGCTGCTCTTGAGAGCACGACGCCTGGCCTAAGCGCGCAATGCCGGGACACTCCCAGAGAGCTTGTCAATTGTTGAGACCTAAGAGGTTCCGCTATGGTCTCGTCCGGAGGCCAGTAACACTTTTCCGTTCAATACTCCGACAGTGCTGACTGGAGGAGAAGCGGGGTTGAAAACACCTAGCTGTTGGCAGGCGCGTTATCGCTGACGCAGTCCAGACGTTGATGCAGTCTGCACCCTGCGTCAATCGTTATGAAACAGTTTGAAGAAATCCGTAGCATTCGCGCTATCGGTGATATTGTTTGACGAGGCGTCTTGACGGGCCGCTTCACCAGTGGCACAAGCCTTGGCATGTGATTCTCTCGGAGGATGCCGTTTTCAACTTCAAGGACTAGGTAACTAGATACCAGATTACTAATATTGGACAAATACCAGGCAGATGGCATGGATGACAAGGAAGAAGATGGGGTGTACTCGGATGATGATCTGGACGCGTTACCAGAGAATGCACTGTCAGAGCTGGAATCTAAGGCAGTACAGTCCACGCAGCAGAACATTCAACTCATGACCAATGGCCACTATCAGCACGATCAGCAGTCCTTACCCTCACTTCCTAAACCGCCGGAGCAAACATTTCCTGAACAACCTCGGTATGATGGGAGAAAGGCGCAGCAATACGCTCAGAGTGTTGACTATCCTCAGCAGCCATCATCGGACTATGGGAACCTTGATGATACGGATATTGGAGCTGATCTGCTTGACGCTGGTGATTTCACCAATCTTGCAGACGAAAGTCAAAGAGGGCTAGTAGACAGAGGCTTCGGGGGACCCACTCAGCGTGAAGACTGGACACAGCACCAATATGGTGCCGCACCTGGCCGTCAACCGGCTGGGCTGGGAATCCAGCCCACTCGGCGTCCGGGAGTGATTGGCGAAGAAACCTGGCGGAGAACAGATGCCGACGAGGAAATGCTGGATGATCACGTGGCCCAAGGGGAGCCAGTTCCGGCGAGCGGGGCTGAAGAGCAGCGGAGCGATGTTACAGATGCGCTCCAAGTTCAAATCAAGGAGGCATGAGATGCAAATACATCCATCTTAGTTGGAGGCTATCGCTGACTATCACGTACAGCTCCTCTGCGAACGAGCTGACTTGCAGCAAGCCGTTCAAACAGCCAACTCCAATGCATTTGCAAAAGCTGGGGAAATCTCCATTGTCCGCGCAAATCATGCCAAGACAGCAATGGAGTATGAGCGGAGGTTGAAAGCCGCCGAAAAAATGTATGCAGACGAAGCAGCAAGACAGAAGTCCCAGATCGAAAGTGCAAAAGCGGAGTTGCAGAACATTACGACAGAAAACATGTTTCTAAAGAAAGACTTGAACGACGAAGGAGAGCAAAGCAGGATGCTACGAAGGAACCTCAAGAATGTTGGCGCCGGCGGCAAGACAGGCCTGGCCAAGACCACCACAATCGCAAGCCCGGTGACTACGCCGAAGAAGCACAAGCCCCTACCTTTCCGGGATGGGTTTGATGACGACGAGATTATGGTAGTATCGCCGTCCAAGGCTGCCCCAAAGGCGAAACGAGGTACGCCCAAGATTGGTGATAAGAGGAAGCGGAAAGTGCCTGAAGACAGCCCTGGACAGCCCCTGCAGCTGAGTCAGTCGAGAGGGAAAGATACAGTACAAGATGGCCGAGAGCCAAACCGTCAGCAGGAAGATGCTGCATTGCAAAGTCTAGGCAGAGAAGACGATAGATTTCCGGTAAGTCTGTTGCTTGCCCGCCATGTTCGCCAAGACTAAGCGAAGTGTAGTTCGTACAAAGCGTGTTCAATCATCGACTACGTCCAGGTCACGATCGCACGTTCGAGGCCTTTACCAAGATTGCATTTCCCTCAGCACCCGAAAGACCTTTCTCATCAAAACTTCTTGACGGCTTGGCATTACTTAGTGTTAAAAGAAATGCTGAAAATTTCACCGCTATGTTCACCCAGATAATCTTATCTTTATGGTCGCAGTGTGTTGAGGAGAAATACGTAATAGCCCCCTTATTATCTTGAGCATACTCTGGTAGACTTGCAGCTGATGAGGTTTAGTATCCGCCTTTAGAAGTCCTTCTAGACCTTGTAAAATTCATCCTAGTGCAGGATCTTTCAGGGGCAGCGGCTCCATTGGCTAATGCCCTTGTTCCCCTGGCACAAATAACTGCCGATATCAATGCAATTCCTCGTTTCAAACGCTTCAAGCGGGAGGCCCCAACTGAGCTGCAAGCTGGAGTTGATGTGCAAGAAAGCCTCAACATTCTGTACCTTGTCGCATGCACCAGCCAGCGGCGAGACGAGGATATCAAGCGTTTCTGGCGGCTGATGAGATGGGACTTTGTTTTCATAATGCTCAAAGCAAGTCAGCCACTCGAGCATATAGAGATCATGCTGGATATCTTAGGCACCAGTATCCTCAGAGACACATTTGGACCCCTTATCGCGGGCGATCAAGACCAACAAACCAACGAAAAGCACATCATCGAACGTCTGACAGCGTTGTTACTCGAGGTACCCATCATATCAGAAGGAGAAGAGCTCTACGACGCCGCCGACATTGCCGAACTCAGGCTTGACGTCCTCGGCGTATTGGACGCTATGTGTGAGACCACGCACGGCGCAGAAGCACTGGGAAAGCATGATATGGCGATAGGCCGTCTAGTCAGAGTCATTTCTGATCAATTGAACCATCTTTACGACTATCATTTTGAACACCCTCTCCGGTAAGTCCCCTTTAACCCATTAAGGACTCTCCCCACCTCTCGAGGAGAAATGACGGACTGACTAACACCCCCCTCTCGATCGAAATACAGCGCCTCAATAATCAACCAAACCACTCGTCTCCTCCACTACCTCCTCACAACCTTCCCGTCCATCAACATCCAATCCAAACTCGCGGTTATCCCCGGCGGAGTCCACAAACATCTCGTTGCTCTGACGCGTTTGGCTTTCAGCGAAGGGCTTTATCTTGAAGCGGGAATTGAGGACGATGTTGTCGATTGCGCGCATAGATTGCTGGAGAATGCGATTACGCCGGAGGAAGGAGAGGCATTGGCTAGTGCTTTTTCATAGAACGGGACCTCTGGCTCCTTGTGAAGATATGGCTTGCTTTTTCCGCGGGGCTTTCGGTGGAGTCCTGGTTTTGCTCCTTGGCTGTGTAATAACGGGCATATCAGATAACGCAGGCGCTGATATTTTTAAAAATTATACAGATCCATGACTGCGGGTTTACTCCCACGCTGTCGACAACTATCCTTGTATAGCTGCCTCCAGTCGCGTTCTGATATATTCTCTTGTCTCTTCCTGGCAATGCCTCGAAGGCGCTACGGCTCCCATACCAGAACAAGAGAAGAAGAAGGACACGATATGGCGCCACTCCTCACGTAGGGCATGTGAGGTCTGGAGATGATTGTCATCTTTGTACAGGCTCGGTATCACTGAGCAGAATCATATTCCGATGTCAGCATGAATCAAAATAGATAAGTCAGCTCAAGCTCCAGCCGGCCGTGAGGATTGTAAGCGTCTTGGGTGAGAGTTCCGGAACAACAGATTAGAGAAGTGAATGGAACTATCCAACTTTGATGTTCACCGGATGTTCTACCCAATCGTCTGTGAAGCCAAGGATTAGACCATGATTTCCAAACCGCCGCTTTTTACGAAATTGTTGTTTTGGCTTCGGCCCTTGCAGATGGATTAACTAGCGCGCTATTACGTGAAGCCACCATTATCGATAGCGCATCTCGGTGTTGGATATTAACTATGACAGAACCCACATCATTCATCATCATAAACTCCCATTGATATCCCACTTTGATAATACAGACCGCATTATCCATGAAATCTTTGGGCCACAGCTGCGTGGTCTTTCCCTTCGCTCACATGAAAGGGCCTTGACTCATCAGGACTGAGTTCTGCTGGAACACTCATCCCACCACGTCCTGCGGCGCACAACATATCTACGCTGATGGACCGGGGGCGGAAACGTATGAGTCTCTTCATGCTTCATGAGAGCAGCAATCGCGTCAACGAAGCTAATGCGGTATCTGAACATAGGCGAATTGCGCGAGCTTAACGCGCAAGCATGGGCAGGGGAGAAAGGTAACTAGGGCTGCCCCATGCAGCGAACTCGGGGCTTAACCGTGTGATAGATGTCTTCCCAACGAACACCTCTCTGGATTCATCATTGAAGAAAAACACCGCCTTCATCAAGCGATTACGAACTGCCGTTACGACCCCGGCTCTGAATACTTTCCTACAAGAAATTCGGACCTTGTCGTTGCACAAATACCTCTCCGAGATAATATCCGCCTGCTACGAGGGTCTTTGTAAGCTCAAATCTCCGGGCGAGATCGATGCTGGTATCGAGGTTGTTAGTGCGCTGCATCAGAGATTCGGTCCCTCAGAGTTCACGACGTATCTAGGATGGTTGCTAGGGAGGGGTATGAGCACGCCGGAAAAGGCGCAGCTCAAGGCTTTAGGAGCAGATGCCAGAGAAAGAGAGGAGAAAGAGCGGCTGGGTAGACAAAGAATCTTACTCAAGGTGGTCACGGAGTTATGGCTCGTGGGAGTCTTGAAAAGCTTGGAAGATGTGCTGAGGCCTGAAGATGCAGCAGCCCCAGCTGCTAAGGGAGCCGATCAACACATTAGAACGAAGCCGACCGTCACAGGGCTGAAGGGAGGCGATTCAACAGATGCCGAGCCTTTCCCTCTGGAGGTACTCAAAGACCTTCTTGGACACGATCGAGACCACGTAAACTTACCGCTAGTGGTGGCCTTTGTCAAGAGCTTTGGGTGGGACTTGCTTGGGGTCAATGCCACTAGAGCTGAGGGTCGTAAATTGGTTGAAGCCGACGGCGCTACCACAATCGCTGCAGAGGATCCAAGCTCTGCAGAGGATGATCATGTTGGCAGTGCGCTTGGGGGCGATCCTCCATTTGCTTCACCGGAGCTCCAGAGGCGTTTCAGAAATGTTCTCAACCGCTATTTTGACGATGTGAAATCTCATGTGATTCGGGATCAGAAGATGCTCGTTGCACAAGGGCGCCGCAACGCCGAAGCCTATGTCAAATCTGGCGAGGTCTTTGAAGATCGCCAAGCAAATCATGAGAGACAGCTCAAAGCGCAGGAAAAGCTTATTGCCAACGCTCAGATTCTTTCCGATGTATTACATGCTGAAATGCCAGATCTGCAAGAGAAGGATGCTCCCGATGCTTTGGGAAATGGTGGCATTGGCTTGATCAAAACCGGAGACTACCTGCGCAGCCAGGCTGATGGAGCAGGCATCTGGGAAGATGAGGAAGAGCGCCGCTTCTACGAGAACCTAATTGATTTGAAGGATCGAGTCCCTAGTATCCTGCTCGACGATGTCAAGAAAAAGAAGGTGGATGGCGATGAACAGGTGGGCAAGAAGGTAAATGGCGTAGCTGCCAGTGGAACTACAGCAGAGAGCAAAGACGATGCACAGACTGATGCGGCACCGCCAATGACCGCTACAGCGTTGACGGACCCCGAAGATCAGTCAACTGCAATTGCGAACAAGACTGTGGGAGCACAGGTCGATGCACTTCTGGCTCGTCTTCCTGAACTCTCCGGCAAGGATCTTATCGATCAGGCCGCCGTTGACTTTTGCTTCCTGAACTCTAAAGCGTCAAGAAATCGTCTATTGAAAGCTATCCAGGAAGTCCCCAAGGGCCGGTCTGACTTGCTCTCATCATACGCTCGGCTCGTTGCTACCCTTGGTAAATATATGCCTGATCTCACTCAAGGTTTAGTCGCCTATCTTGACGACGAATTTCGAAGCCTACAGCGTCGGAAACAGAAGGACTTCCTTGGCCAGATCCGCACCAGCAATATTCGCTACCTCGCCGAGTTGACCAAGTTCAATGTCGTCCCCGAGCATATCATCTTTCACTGCCTGAAAGTTGGATTAGACGACTTTTCCAGGATGAACATTGAGATTATTTGCAACTTGTTGGAGAATTGTGGACGGTACCTTCTTCGAAACTCGGAGACGTCTCCCAGAATGACCTCCTTTCTTGAGACTCTTCAGCGCAAGAAAAGTGCTCAGCACCTGGGCCAACAAGAGCGTATGCTCATCGAAAACGCTTTGTATTACGTCGACCCGCCTCAGCGAGCAGCCATACAGCAGAAAGAGAGGACACCTGTCGACTTGTTCATTCGAAAGCTCATATACCTGGATATGAACAAGCGTAATTATACGAAGGTACTGAAGTCGATTAGAAAGCTGCACTGGGAGGAGCAGGCGGTATGTTGGCAGCGATCATATCCAGGACAGGTTGGCTGATAGTCCAAGTAGGTGGTCTACACGCTCGAGAAGATATTCTCAAAGCCAGGGAAAGTAAAGTACAGCAACATACATCTCCTCGCCATTCTTGCAGGGGCTCTGTATCGCTATCATCAAGACTTCGTCATCACGGTGGTGGACAATGTGGTGGAACAGATAACTCTAGGCCTGGAACAGAACGATTTCAAATTCAATCAACGCCGTATCGCTGAAGTCAAGTATCTCGGGGAGCTTTACAACTACAAGATGGTGGATTCGCCGGTTATATTCGATACACTGTATAGGATCGTGACCTTCGGACACGGCAAGACTTTGACAACTCTGCACAGTTTAGGATGTCTACTGACTAGTATTCGGAGTAGAAAATGGCACTCCTACGCCACAAAGCCTGAATCCGCTGGACATGGCCGACGATTTCTTTCGAGTACGGCTGGTTTGCAATGTCCTTGATACCTGTGGGGTCTGCTTCGACCGAGGTACGGCCAAGAAGAAACTAGATTTCTTCCTCACGTTCTTTCAGGTAATGCCCTGGTCAGGTTGTCGGGTACATGGCCCTAACAGAGTTTAGTACTACATCTACACCAAGGACACCGTTCCGATGGACATTGATTTCATAGTCCAAGACACCTTTGCGCTTGTTAGACCACAATGGAAGTTGGTGACCAACCTTGATGAAGCTGGTCGTGCCTTCGCCGACGCGGTAGCGCAGAACTACAAGACTCAGGAGGCTGCCAGACTGATAGAACCCGACGAAAGTGACAACGAGACCTCGTCTGAGGATGCAGCCGGAGAAGACGAGCTCCGAGTTCCTGACGCAGAGCCCGAGGATCAACAGTCCTCCAGCGAAGATATTGATGCTGACGTTTGTCTTACCATGTCCGAGTTGTGGTGTGCAGTTGTATCTGACAGTACGTACAGACACAAGCCGATGGAGCTCACAAAGTTACTGGTTCAGATTCGGAAGATGAAAAGATCATCGTCACCCTTCAACAGGAAGAGCGGGACCCTGAGGCCGATGCTGAATTTGATCGCGAGCTGGCAAAGTTGATGGCTGAGAGCTTAGATTCGCGGAAATTCGACCGCAAGCCGATGTTCGATGTTCCCTTGCCCATGCGACGAGCGCCCCGGGAGATGTCTACTGCAGCAGACGATAGCCCTGGAGAGGGTGCCGCGACCCCGCCAAATATGATGGCCTTTTCTCTGATGACAAAGCGAGGCAATCGGCAGCAGGTACTACACACATAATAAACACCATGACAAACTATGTGGCTGACAGTTTCGCAGACACGAACAATCGAGTTGCCCTCGGACTCGCACTTCGCCGTGGCCATGAAGACGCAACAGCAGGCTGAACGCGAGGAGCAACAGCGCATCAAGAGCCTGGTCTTGAACTATGACCTGCGGGATGACACTGATCTGCACGATGGTGACACCGACCATTTCAATTCTGTTTTCCGGCCCAACACGAATACTAAGGCATCTCAAGGCCTCGAGAGGCACAGTGCTTCTCACGCGTCGCACGCACACGTCCGACCTGCCGATAAGTCTGGCACGAACCGCAGCGGTCAGCGCGCGAGGAAGTTGCAGCTCAACGATGTCGACTGGTATGACCAGAGGCCGGGCTCCCGATGCCGGCGGCAAGCGGACATGAGAACCCTTGGCTGATGTGGGCCCATCCGGGGCTATAGGACATGATTTGATCGCATGCGTCCTGGTCGACACTTGAGCCATCTACTGCTTTATGCAAGCTGTCTCTACACCAGTGCCCCGAGCGAACGCATCTCATGCGCATCTTCAACGGGAGACAACGACAGATGACTGCCGCAAGTTGCTCTTGACTTGCAGTCAGTCTGAAGAGTGCAGCTCGCGGCGATCTCCTCCGACACGTGTGGTCGGCAACAAATTGACTAGGGGTGGGACAGTTGAAGGTCGATGAGCGGCTTCCAGCTACGAATACGGCACGGATGAGAAATTGCGGGTTCTTCGAGAATGTCACCATTTCCTTTTCCTGATATTGGCCGCATCCGAACCCGTGTGCTTGGGTCTCAGTCACCAGAGGTCGAATCCATGATCGGATCTCCTCTAGTAGCTGAGATCGAGGCACAATGGGCGGTGAGGCCGTAAATTGCGGTGCAGGTACGAAGGCTATTGTGGGAGTTTTTGTATTCTCGCAGCTGCAATGCAGAAGTGTGGTGATCGCTGTCAGGTCAGGTCCCACTCATCAAGTGATAGGCAGCTAGCCCATCAACATTGTTTTCTGCCAGCTCTCTTCTACCTTACCGATGGAAGACCATATGCAGACTTGCTGCACGTAGAAGATGTACGCGGGTAACTACGGACACAGCCAGATCCCGGGAACGGCTTTACCGATCTCGTACGTAGAACGTACATGTACATGACAAGGTAGTGCTATTCCTGGCCTGTTGACGGAACACACAACGTTTACTTAGGTACCGGCCAGGTGATCTTCCCGCGGAAGATGACCGTATTGGCGTCTCCCGATCTCAATATTTGGAATGGCTGTCCTATTAAGGCTGGAAGGTTCTTGCGCTTAAGGCAAGACAAGAGTTGTATGTGTGTCCTACATGACACCCTTGTATGATCGGCAAAGGGGTCAACCCTGAAAGGCTTTCCGCCCCTGAAAGGTGCTTGTGCGACTGATGCTGAGACACACCTAGAATTACTGTGACGTACGCCTGCTGCGAAAAGAGTGCTCAATACCTTCGTATAGATGGCGGTGAGGGCAGACAGGGCACGGCATGAGAATAGTGGATTGTCTGGTAGACATGGGCAAAGTAGAGGCACGCTGGATGAACGGTCTCAGTATCGGTTCTTTGTTAAGACATGTTGACTTCTGATCGGTCTGTAATAATAATAACCAACAGAATCAGAGATCTTACCCGCGTTTAACGTGGCGTCGTGAGTCCGTTTGTTTCGCATGCCCCGCTAGACCCCTTTTGACCTAGCTGAGGCGGCTGCTCTGCATCAGAAACGGAATCGAACCCTCTTCTGTCTCTCGGTGTGTGGGCCGAATGCTGCCAACCGAGTGGATCGCTTGGTGCAGTAGATCCTAAAGGACGATCGTACTCACGATAATAACAACACCTTACTTGAAATAACAAGGCCAGGAGAGACTTCTGAAAGAGGCCCCTTATGTACTTCGTACTTCAATCCTGATGCCTGCCGACGTGCGCTTCTCGGAGCGAATGGAACAGGCTAAGAGGGCAGGTCGTTGGACCTGCAGCCCTCGACCCCCATTACTATTTCCATTCCCCATTCTCATTCTTTCTGTTCCTGACCGCAACTTCCATTTCTCCTTTGATTGTTCTTTTTGACAGGTGTCTAATACGCCATTCACTTGGATGTAATTCATTCTTCTCGTTCAGGACTGTCATTCACTGCTGTCACCTACTTTGTACTGTTCCTGTCAATCTAATATACCCGTGTGGGACATCGTACTTCGGAAGATCCATCAGGAGGAAAATCCGCATTCCCAAGAATCTCCATATCTCCGGAGCCGCCTGTTTCAGCAGTGCCAGACTGCCTTGGGTGATCCTCAGCGAAAGGATCACACCTGTTTGCCATTACCGCCTTAGCTTTCTTGACTTCTTCAACCCCGCCTGTATCGCCCGCCAAACACGTCTGGCTGCCAGATTTCTCCTTTACAGAACAACGCTGCAGGTTTACAGCATTCCGAACGTCGACAATCCCTCTTGCCGTCACTGACGCCATCCGATCCTCACTTCCAAATCAGTAACACGAGCGTGGGAAGCGTCGCTTGAAAAACAGTCAAGGATGGATAAACAAAGCTAGGATTCAACGTTACCCTCACAGCTCGTAGTCATCGTCAGTGCGTGTACCAACCAAATCTGAAGTTTCGTGGAGAGTAAGCAAAACGTGTTATTCCCAGGTAAGCTGCCAAACTCCTCAAACGGTCTGCGATTTTACTAACCTTCTGGAATACGAAGCAGTTATTCGTGCCTGCTTTACATCAAACGCGGAACCCTGCATCTCGATCACTTCTTCAGGGAACACATGTTGAGATTGAATTGCATGTATGCGTACGCGGACAGATAAGCGACAACCTCAAGATAAACTGGGCCCAGATCAGTATTGGACCAGATACTCAGAGGACTTTCGATACCATAGCATTTCAATCAGCACAGGATGGGCGCATACGATAATGGCGTACCGCCAATTACGGCGCCGTGGCCAAAGGCAGACGTATGTTGAGCATCAAATGGTGGGAATTCCGAAGAGAAGAGAGGAGAAGCTGACGTCCCGGTTTCAGATTGTCTATGTCTCCATTATGGGAACCGTGATGCTGGCAGCGTTTCTCGAGTGGTTCTTGTGGCTCGCCGCCTTTCTATACTGCTTGGTCAAGGTCTATCAGAAAGCAGAGCATTGGAGCATTCGGCTCTTGGCTGCAGTGATGATGATACTATTCACAGCTTTGAGGTAAGCTGCTCGTCTTAGGATTGTGGAGAGCTGAAGCTGACCTGAAGGACGTCCAGAGCCATATTCCTTCCGATCATGGTCGTAACACTCCCTCTACCCGCACAAGTCACGCAATATTTTCCGGAGCAGATGGTCTCATTCCTCCAGTGGTTCGCCTTTTGGTCCTTCGCTGGACTATTGACGGTACCTTGGCTTTTCTGTGTCTATCAGCTGGTGACGAACTCTCTGGGACGGACGAAGCGGATTACGCATACACTGGACGAGAATTCGGCACCGAAGACGGTCATCGTCATGCCGGTGTACAAGGAAGAGCCCGAGGTTTTGCTGAAGGCGGTTGACTCCGTCGTCGATTGCGATTACCCTCCGTCGTGTCTCCACGTCTTCCTCTCCTTTGATGGCGATCAGGAGGACGAGTTGTACCTTAAGACTATCGAGAAGCTAGGAGTGCCGTTGACGCTGGAGAGCTATCCTAGGAGTATCGATGTTACGTATCGAGACGCTAGGGTGACAGTCTCGAGGTTTCCGCACGGTGGGAAGAGGCATTGTCAGAAGTCAACCTTCAAGCTCATCGACAAGATATACACCGAGTATCTCAAGCGTAACGACAATCTCTTCATACTTTTTATTGATTCGGACTGTATACTGGACAAGGTGTGCATCCAGAACTTCATGTACGAAATGGTAAGCCACCGTTCCCAACCTCGCGATTGGGTAGGGGGAACATTACAACACCTCTCAGTGAGAGTATGAGGATGTGCTAAGCTGACCGTTGACCTCGCGTATGTAGGAGCTCAAACCCGGAAGTAAGCAGAATATGCTTGCGATGACTGGGATTATCACATCGACGACTGTGAAAAATTCCTTGATTACCCTACTACAAGACATGGAGTACATACACGGACAACTATTCGAGCGCTCTGTGGAGTCAGGGTGTGGAGCCGTTACCTGTCTGCCTGGCGCCTTGACCATGCTTCGGTTCTCCGCGTTCAGGAAGATGGCCAAATACTACTTCGCGGACAAAGCTGAGCAGTGTGATGACCTGTTCGATTATGGCAAATGTCACCTTGGCGAGGATCGCTGGTTGACCCACTTGTTCATGATCGGGGCAAAAGAAAAGTACCAGATTCAGCTTTGTACAGGAGCTTTCTGCAAAACGGAAGCCGTTCAGACGTATCAGAGTCTACTGAAACAACGCCGAAGATGGTTTCTGGGCTTCATTACCAATGAGGTCTGCATGTTGACTGATATCCGACTCTGGCGGAGATATCCATTGCTTTGCATTGTAAGGTTCATGCAGAACACGATTCGGACGACCGCGTTATTGTTCTTCATCATGGTCCTATCCATAATCACGACGTCGAACAAGATCAAGAACTTACCGGTAGGGTTTATCGCGGTGTCTCTTGGACTTAATTGGCTACTCATGTTCTACTTTGGTGCCAGGCTCCGGCGGTTCAAGATATGGTTGTACCCCCTGATGTTCGTCATCAACCCTTTCTTCAACTGGGTTTACATGGTTTACGGCATCTTTACTGCCGGTCAGCGCACTTGGGGAGGTCCTCGGGCCGATGCTGGCGCAGCGGACCCGCATACCACAGCACAGCAGGCTATCGAACATGCAGAAGCCACTGGCGATGATCTCAACATCGTACCCGAAACTTTCAGACCTGCCGCCCACGCGCAGGGGAAGGGTTCTGTGCCTCTACAGCCATCCGACCACCTCGAAGGTCGCTTCGCTCCCGCGGAGAGACTTCCAGGAGGCTGGTTCCAGCAAGGCAACGACTCAGGCCTTACGCTGCCTAATATGCTGCCGAGAAATCCCAATGTGCCTCGTATTCCACTACATCCGCGTGATTCTTTCGATTCGTTCATCTCGAACACGACCGGTGTCAACTCGGTATACATGCCACGTCGTGTAGAGAGCATCATGGGCGATGAAGATCGGAAAAAGTATTTCTACGCACAGCAAGCTCAACGAGAGTCAAGTTCTTCGTACAATGACGAACGACCTCGTGGCCACGTTCACGAAGTGGAGGATGAGCACGATCATAAGGACAATTGGAGCGAATCGGTTGGATCGCTTGGGTCAGAGCATACATACCCTCGGCAATACCAGCGACCACCACATTCTCGGGAAGGCAGCGATAACGGTCATCACGCTCCTGACTCACGCTCACCTATCATCCCGCCTGGGACGTCTAGTAATATGGAGAATGAGATTCGAAACGGCACGAATGTAGGTCTGGCCGTACCGGAAGCGTCAGTCAACCCTGGCGACAGAAGCTCGTTATCATCACGGAATGGCAAAAACTTTAGAAGTCCACTCGCTCGACGAAGTTTTCAGAGAGCTGCTGACGAGGGCGGCTTTGAGCTGGCGCATTGGCAGCAAGAGCAGGCGCTGACGGCCGATGATTCTGCTTCACATCCAACCACCCATGGCCGATCGACCGACGACCGATGACCGTGAAAGAAACAGCAAAGGTCGAGTGACGAGGAGACCGAAAAGTGAAGTATTGTTGTAATACAGGGTTCTAAGAGAATAAATCTTGAAAGCGGAGAAGAGGCATTCAACAGCGTCATTTGTCTCGAAACTTTCCTCGCCACGGTTTGATGAAGCAGCGTGTTGCTTCCAGCTTTTTGCCATTGCTTTCAGCGTCTTCATCTGCAGCGTGGAGTTTGTACGGGCATAAGAAAGGCGTCCCAGCTCATTACGGGGTGCAATCCTTTTCAATGGTCTATTCCAGACCATCAAAGGCGCCAGCTCGTAGTCATTGTGATTGGAATGTTGTGGAGAAGTGGTCTGTTAACTACACAGAGGAGAGTTGAACAATGTAATAAGCAGACGTGTTTAGTGCTTAAGAATTCTTGATGAATGCTTTTGATGTCGGATGTGTGACAGAAACCCTGTCAAACGTAGAAGTAGAGTGGACGGTGAAGGGCCACGCAAAGCTGCCAGGTGTCACTCAGTTACTGCTACAGCAAGTTCGACCCCTGTTTTTTGCAATTTAAACTCTGTTTTAGTGCCGGAACAATGTATATCCTGAATATTACTACACTATGCTTTTTATAGAACTATCCAGAAACTACTCCAACAAACTGCTGAAAACTACGAAAGACCTCTACTGTAAACTTGTCGGGAAAAAAACAACTGGGCAGAAACGTCACAATTTCCAGTACGCCCGTACCCTACACCAATCACAACACGTTAGAAAGCTCCATCGCGGTGCCTTTTGAAAATCTTGAAGCCTGGAAATCATTAAGAAAACGCCAGCACAATGAGTGTAGTGGGGGTTGATCTGGGTACGCTCAACACCGTCATCGCGGTCGCAAGGAATCGGGGTGTCGATGTCGTACGTTCTTACCATTGCTATTATCATGTAAAGTCCGAGAAGGAGCTGACAGTTCGGCAGATCACAAATGAAGTCTCAAATCGAGCTACACCGTAGGCTATACCTTCAGATCTTCACCGCCTTGTTTGATACTGACTCTACCTTTTCAGATCTCTCGTTGGGTTTGGACCGAAGAGCCGATACCTCGGCGAGGCCGCGAAGACACAGGAAATCTCCAATCTCAAGAACACCGTCAGCTCTCTCAAGCGATTAGCAGGTCGCTCCATCAACGACCCGGATGTGCAGATGGAGCAGGATTACGTATCGGCACCGCTGGTCGACGTCAATGGCCAGGTCGGCGCCGAAGTCACATACTTGGGGAAGAAGGAGCAGTTTACGGCCACACAGCTCGTGTCGATGTTTCTCAACAAAGTCAAGGCCACCGCGTCCGCAGAGCTCAAGCTACCGGTCTCGGATATTGTCATGAGCGTTCCCCCGTGGTTCACGGACGTGCAGAGACGGAGCTTGATGGACGCATCGGAAATCGCAGGGCTGAAGCTTTTGAGGTTGATCAACGATACAACCGCCACGGCGTTAGGTTATGGTATCACGAAGCTTGACCTTCCGACGGCCGAAGAGAAACCGAGACGGGTGGCGATTGTGGATATTGGACACAGCAGTTATACATGTTCAATCGTAGAGTTCAAGAAGGGCGAATTAGCCGTACGAGCTACGACTTCTGACCGGCATTTTGGTGGACGCAACTTCGACAAAGCCTTAGTCGACCATTTCGCCAAGGAGTTCAAAGAGAAGTACAAGATCGATATCAAGACAAATCCGAAGGCCATCGTGCGTGTTGCAGCGGCTGCCGAGAAGCTCAAGAAGATCCTCTCTGCCAACGCACAGGCGCCTCTCAACATCGAATCGTTGATGAACGACGTTGATGTGCAATCGATGCTGAAGCGAGAGGATTTAGAGGAATTGGTGACACCGTTGCTCGATCGCGCCACGATACCTCTAGAGCAGGCACTCACCGAGGCCAAGATGAAGATCGAGGACATCGACGCTATCGAGATGGTCGGTGGCTGTACGCGTGTGCCGTCACTGAAAGATCGGATCAGTGCGTTCTTCGGCAAACCACTCTCATTCACGCTCAATCAGGACGAGGCTGTTGCTCGTGGTTGTGCTTTCAGTTGCGCCATCCATTCCCCAGTCTTCCGTGTACGCGACTTCTCTGTTCACGACATTGTCAATTATCCCATTGAATTTACCTGGGAGCAGTCACCGGACATCCCAGACGAAGATACCAGTTTGACGGTCTTCAACAAGGGAAACGTGATGCCTTCAACGAAGATCCTCACTTTCTATAGGAAGCAGCCGTTCGACCTAGAGGCGAAATACGCCAAGCCAGAGATGCTGCCCGGCAAGATGAACCCTTGGATCGGACGATTCTCAGTCAAAGGCGTCAAGGCCGACTCGAAGGATGACTTTATGATCTGCAAGCTCAAGGCACGACTCAACCTGCATGGCATTCTTAACGTAGAGTCGGGGTACTACGTAGAGGACGTAGAGGTCGACGAACCAATACCGGAGGAGAAGACGGGCGAGAAGAAGGACGGTGATGTAAGTCACCCTAATCCTTCAACACCCGTCAAGCGACGAAAATTGAGTTCTGACCTGACAACGTCCCAGGCCATGGAAACAGACCAACCGAACGGCAGTGCCGACGCGAAACCGAAAACTCGCAAAGTCAAAAAACAAGTCCGCAAAGGGGATCTGCCGTTGTCTGCCGGGACTGCGTCGCTCGACCAAGCGTCGAAGGACGCGGCGGGCGAGAAGGAGAATCTGATGTTCATGGAAGACAAGCTCGTTCTCGACACCGAAGACAAGAAGAACGAGCTGGAGAGCTACATCTACGAGCTCCGAGGCAAGATCGACGATCAACTCGCGGAGTTCGCAAGCGATGATGAGAAGACCAAGCTGAAGGAGAAGTTGGAGCAAGTCGAGGTACGTCCATCTTTCCTATTTCTTCACACAAGACGGAGAGGACAGTGAGGACTGACATGATTGAACCGTCAGGAATGGCTCTACGACGAAGGCGACGACGCCACCAAAGCCGTCTACATCTCCAAAATGGACGACATCCGCTTCATCGCCGGCCCGATCGTGCAGCGATACATGGACAAGGTCGAAGCCGAGCGTCAGGCCGTCCAGAAGGCCGAGGACGAGAAGGCCGCGAAGAAGAAGGAGGAGTTGGAGGCGAAGCGGAAGGCGGCCGAGGAGGCCAAGAAGGCGGCCGAGGAGGCCAAGAAGGCGGCCGAGGAGGCCAAGAAGGCGGCCGAGCCGAAGAAGGAGCAGGCGACCGAGGACGAGGAGATGAAGGATGCGGACGTCGAGACGCTGAAGCCTGATGGCGTCGAGGAGCCGGGTGAGGGCGAGGCGAAGAAGTGAGTCAACAAGGCTGGTTTGTTGGTGGGGGGCAGGCGTGGCAGAGTAAGTTCAGGATGAGTCGGGGTGATGGGTGGGTAGTCCAGGGAGCGACCCGATAAAACGGAACTGAACAGCACGGAAAGCAACAGAATTGAATCCAGCGATATGTCTCTTGCGGCTTTATTTGCGCTCTCTCTCTCGCCTTGCAACTGCGTCGTCGTGGAGGAGATGGGGTTTTTACCCTTCCTTTACTACGTTGCGATTTGGGAGTGTCCTCTTTCTACATAGATCACGATAGATAGAAAACCGGTTGTCAGTTCATTTCCATTCGAATCAGTCCAATTCACCACTCAGCCAGTCCACCTAGCCGCCGCGCCTTCAATCCCACCCACCCATTCCTATATCGCACTGCACCGCACCGCACCGCCCACCCCATTGCGAAGGAACCACTTGTTCGTGACGCCAGACAGACAGACCGACTTATCCATCCATCCATCCATCCCGGGTAGACCACCGAATAGACCCCCTTCCAGAACCC
>JAABUU010002280.1_pt1 | contig 27823 bp, 30 predicted proteins | sample 5559301 | NCBI WGS metagenome assembly JAABUU01 (sample SAMN10711884, study PRJNA513360) | rock metagenome | isolation source: Antarctica rocks | place: Antarctica: Victoria Land, Richard Nunatak white | reverse complement strand
CGCCGAAACAGGGGGGAGAAGGGAGCGAGGAATGCTGCCAATTCAGGCAGGGGATCGGGGGAGGCTTTGGCGATGGTGGGAGAGTCCATGCCCCAAGTCTACCCGACCAGCTAACAAAGTAGTACTAACGGAACGATATCCGTCGCTGTGCCGGAAACTCGGGTGAACGTCCCGCGCTACCACACGGGTACGAGTAACTGATATCGCTGCGGATTCCCGTTGCGTATCCCTGAAGATGACATTCCGAGCGGACAGCGCGGCGATGGTGGGGCGTTAGACGTCGGGGTGTCCACCTCGGAAGCCAACGTACGCGGGACAGCCACACTCCGCGTCAACCGGCAGGTCACGGAGAAGACGCCTCCAGAGTCGGCCATCGCAGACTCTACGGTTCCCGACGGGTCAACCCAGGAATTCCATCAAAATCGGCATCGTAGGCGTACACCGTCTGTGCACCACTCTGCTGCATCTGAGCGATGATCAGCGTGTCCCCGAAGTCCAGGTGGCTGGTAGTACCGAATAGATCCAGTGCTCGTAAGACTGCTCCACGGTTCTCGACGTGGAAGTTGGGAAGCCTGACCAGGGTGGCGAGCTTCGCTGCAACTTCCGCTCGTGGCAGGTTATAGAGCCGCCTGGAGGTCAGAACAAAAACAGCATCCGCGATGACGGTGTCCGGGGCGGCAAGGGAGAGGATGCGCCGCTCCACCTGTTCAAACAAGGCACTGACGCGAGCGTGCTTGGCGGCATCATCACCGGTAATCAGTCGAATAATAATGCTCGTGTCGCAGAAGGGATGCGTCATACCTTCGGCTGGTACTTCTCGGCCAGTCGATCCTCATAGGCGATCTCCTTCATTTCGTTGAAGCTGAGATCCTCGGCAAGTGGTACCGGCGTACCGAGGAGCGAGGCAACCGTGGGATATTGCGGCGTCTTCAGGGCGACTTCCCCTCCATCACTGATGACAAACGATAGCTTGTCACCCTGTGCGACCCCCAAATGCCTCCGCACTTCAGCCGGAATTGTCACCTGGCCCTTGCTGGTAATGGTCGACACGATCTCTTTCATCTGCTGCTCTCCAATAGTAAGGCATCCGTCTATATGTAAGGTTACCATGGCGTTGTGTAATGATTGCGTCGTTGAATTTGCCCTACAATCGTACTATCGGCGAAATGGGGGTAGTGCAAGAATGAAAGAACAGTATGCGATCAGTCGCTCGGGTAGTCCCGCTGTGCCCCTTTTGCCAGTTCCTCCGCCACTGCCGCGCCAACAGGCGTGAGGCAGATTCCCGTGCCGGTGAGTCGGACCAGGGCGGACTCTCCATCGAGGCTCGATACGCCACCGGCTGCACCGGCAAGCACCCACATCGCCCCATCAATTGGTCCTCGTTCAAGAGCGCTCTCTGGGTTGGCGCCAAAATGCCGTACAAGGTCATCGACCGGATAGCTGGACGGGCATCGCATACCACGATGACGGAGAACCTGAAGGATGTCAGCATCGAGTGGCTGTATCGCGACCACTCGATCACCAATGGTCACGAGCATGATCCTCTACACTCCCACGGTAACGTGCGGCCTGAAGACTCTGTTGGAAGGCGGACTGGCGAAGTACTATCGCGCCGGACTCAGGATCACGGAGTCCGCCCGGGAGCATAACTCATGAGGTCGTAAATGGCAGTGACCAGATTGCCCGGATCGCCAAAATTGTCATTGGTCACCAGCGCATTATAGATGGTCGGATCCCCAATGCTTCCTGCAACAGCGTTTGCCAGATTCATGGCGGCAAAGTGGGCCGGCTGATAGTTGAAACAGGTCTGAGGGGAATTGGCGGATGCAGGTGGAGGAAATTAGTGGTAAGATATTGGCAGTAGTTCTAGCGGTACTTGTGGCAGGTCTTCTGCGGAAAGGAAGGTTCTATGGTCGCTGCGCTTGACCCCATTACGGTGGAACGCGAGGCGATTACCTCTGGGGTCGACCGCGTTGCCACCTATCTCCAGCAAATGTTGGGGCAGAAGATCGTGGCCTACCTGGCGGGTTTGAAGGACCCGAAGATGGTCGGGGCCTGGGCGCGAGGTGAGGTAGTGCCGCGTGACATGGCTGCGATGCGCTTGCGCTATGCATACCAGGCAACGCGGATGGTCGTCAATTCGTATGGCGATGAGGCGGCGAAAGCATGGTTCTTCGGCTCGAACCACCTGCTGGACGACGAGGCGCCGGCCTACGTCCTGCGCCATGCTCAGAATCCGGCAGACGTGCGGCTCATCGTTCCCGCGGCGCGCGCATTTGCCGGGAGCGTCGGCTAATCCCCGAACGCGTGTGGCGGCTGGGGCACGCTGCCGCTCCCCTGGATTATGTGCCTCGCCGCTTTGTAAGCTGGCGGCACCGCTTCGATGATCCTGAGCGGGAATATCGTACCCTGTACTGTGCCGTTGAGCGGATCACCTGCCTGCGCGAAGTCCTGGGTGATGTAAGCCCGAACGCCAAGGCTGTGGCTGAGTTTCAGGAAGTGTTTGGCACGACATCTACGCACATCCTCCCTGCCGGCGTCGTGTCCTGGCCATGGCGGGAGGCCAACGTTCTTGCCCCGGGCCGTATAGCGGCCCATGAAGACCTGGTCAACGTAGACGACGTCACTGCGCGGCGACGGTTAGAGAGCCAGCATGCTGCGCTGTTAGCCGAATACGGCATGGAGCATCTTTATATCAGCGAGGTACGAAGCATACAACGACCGGTGACACAACGCATCGGTCGTTCTCTGTACGAAGAGGGTGCTGCTGGAGTCCTCTACAGGTCGAACCGCGACGATCTGGTCTGCGTTGCCCTATTTGAAGGCGCGGCGCACCTGGAGTCTGATGGACCGTTTGAACCGATGACCGCTGCTAGCCCAGAGTTGCTCCAGGTGTGTGACGAATACAACCTGATCCTTCGTGGTCCTCCCGGTCGGGACTCACCCCATACGAGTCGTCAGCCTCGTTGATCGCCACGATCGACGAGATCTACGGACGCGTGCCCACCAAAAGCAGCGAGTTGAAGCAGGTTTGGCGACGGCCACTCGATCGTGAACCGGGTCCCAAGTTCTCACGCTCTGTCCTTCGAGTCTTTGCGCTCAAAGAAGGTGATGAGGTTGCGGTGCACATCCAGGGTGTGGAAATCGCGGTCGCCCCACCACTCCGTGGTGATCGTCGTGTCTCGGTTGTAGAGCACGCCCTTCTCCTGGTATTCGGCAAACAGCGCGTCGAGGCCCTCGACCTCGATGCGACACCCGCCGGTTCCCGCTAGAAAACTTTCCGCCCCGCTGACCACCGCCTCGAATGGAGTCTCGGCGGGACGGAGCTTCCAACTCTCGTCGGTCGCCGCCCACAGTTGGATTTCTACCTCCCCGCGACGTAACCGAGCGAACCCGCTCTCCTGGTAGAAGGGCTCGAAACCGAGTTTGGCGCGGTAGAACTCCACCGCGGTCTGCATGTCTCGAACTGGCAGTCCGGGAATGGCCCGAAGCAGTTTCATCACAGCTCTTCGCCTTTCCTTACGTGGCTCTCTCGCGCTTGAACCACTCTCGGTCCTGGTCTGCGTACCGGACCAATTCCTCGGCGGTGGCGCCGTGTGCTGGATACAGCGCGATTCCCACGGAGATGTCCGGTGTAACGGTCTTGCCGCCCACGTCCATCGGTTCACTGAGCGCCCTGCTCATTTTCCCGGCTGCGCGGCGCGATCGTTCCGCATCGGTGCCCGTCAGGAGCACGGCAAATTCGTCTCCGCCAACTCGCCCAATCGAGTCATCGCTCCAGAGTACGTTTCAGAGCCTGGACGCCACCTGCTTCAGTACGGCCTGTGCGGCGTCGTGACCGTGCGTGTCGTTGATCACGTTGAACCGGTCAAGATCGAGCAGGCAGAGGGCGAACGGGGCACCGGTCGTCTGTGCGGCGGCGATAGCGGCCTCGACTCGCTGGAGGAATGCCCTGCGATGCAGGGCGCGGGTCAATTCATCGGACTCGTGTTGCTGTAGAGTCATCTGGTCTCCTTGTGCTGCGCTACGGTCCTGGTCCTGTTGCACCATAGTAGATTGCTCGAATCGCGGCGCTCACCGGCGTTTGACTACCGCGATGATGTGCGTCCCGCCATCAAGCGCACCTGGTTGTTGACAGAGGGTGACTTCGGCAGCCAGGATCGTGGGCCAGATCGTTTCGTCTGCGACGATATCCGCGAGCGCTGCCTCGTTTCCCGGGGAAAGGAAGTTCGCCGCGGACGCGGCCACACACTCACAGGCATGCTGCCGCAGCAATGCGAGGAGTTCTTCCGATCGATAGAGGTGCATGGGGTGCCCCTGGTTGATGTCGCCGGTCAGGTTCCCCGTGGTCAAGACGTCGTGGATGCTTCGCTGCGCTCCATACTCCTGGGCAAGAGCAAGAATGCCGGCCAGGAACCGTCGCATGGCGCCGGCCAGGCTCATCACACTGAGGAGCAGGTAGCCGTTCGGCTTGGTCACGCGAAGGAGTTCATCAATCGCCTGGTCGGCCCGATTGAACACATAGCTCAGGGGTCCGCCGTAGCAGACGACCGCGTCGAAGCTGGCATCCGCGATCTGAGAAAGATCGACGATGTCCATCAGCTCTCGTGCCGTCACCGCCTGCTCGTACCTGGCTTCCCGTACCTTTTCTCGGTTGAGGTCGAGTTGGACCGGGGAGAGGTCGCCCACCACTACCGTGGCGCCGAGCTTGGCAAGTTCAATGGTGAAGCGACCCGGCCCCGCACCGACATCGAGGACGTGATCTCCCCGCCGGACGAACCGATCGAGATAGTACCCGTGAATGTGAAAGTTGACGAGAGCCGTGGGATCACGCTGCAATCGATCCCACTCTCGCGTGCCATAGGTGTCGTAGAACGACCGCATGTAGCCGGCGTCGTACTGGGGGTCCATGGGTAAGTATCGCCTATGGGGAATGTTCCCCATCACGCATCTCCATGCGCATCTCGCTCGTATACTGGTATGATGCCACATTGGCCGTCACGGAAGCACAGTAGAGTGGATGAAGGAGCACGAATGAAGAAGATCTTGACTCTCGCCGGCGCCGCGGTACTCATGGCCGCTGTTCCGGGCTCAGCAAACGCGCAGTCCGCGCATCTTGCCAACAAGATGCAGATAACCACGAACATGCGTGGCATGAACGAAGTGCCGCATGGTGACATGCACGGGAGCGGAAGGGCAACCGTCACCCTCTATCCAAAGGCGGGCAAGGTGTGCTACTCGATGAGCATCAAGGGCGTGATGGGCAAGGCCCTCTACGCACACATTCACAAGGGCAACGTCGGCGTGGCCGGCCCGGTGGTCATTCCGCTCGTTCCCCCCGGCATGAATGGCAGGTCCGTCGGTTGTAAAAAAGCCCAGGTGTCCCTGATTCGGGCCATCATGCAGAGTCCTCGCAGCTACTACGTCAATATCCACACCAAAGAATACCCGGGTGGCGCGCTGCGCGGTCAGCTGTAATACCCGATAGAACGCATACTCGAAACCCTTTCGGACGGGCTTTCCATGCCCGTCCGAAAGGGTTCGGCGTTCCTTCAGCGCTACGGTGAGCTGGCGCCACCCCTGTCGTGAGGCCGCAGGGGTCTGGTGTCCTCTCGACCCGACCCAACGTCGTGAGCACAGCCGGAGGCGCGCTCTGCTGTCGCGCTGGTGGCGGGCGCCGAGGGTTCAGTGAGTACCGGCCGGTGATCCAGGGAGCCGTGCATAGCGGCGTAAGGCTCGAGGGTCAGTTCGGCGAGGGCAAGCAGCTCGACGGCGACCGCCGGGATCGGGCGGTGGCCGGTTGGTGGAAAGAGGGGTGACGATCACAACTCCTGAACCGAGATCCCTCTGGCATAACCGCGATTATCTGTTGCTCTGGAGCGGACAGACCGTCTCGGCAATTGGCTCGCAGTTCACGGGATTCGTCATCCCGCTCCTGGTGCTGGCCCTGACCAACTCTCCGGCTCAAGCCGGTCTGGTCGGCGCGCTGCAGGGCGTTCCGTACCTCATCCTGAGCCTGCCGGCCGGAGCGCTGGCGGACCGCTGGAACCGCAAGATAATGATGATTATCTGCGACGCTGGTCGTGCCCTGAATGTGCTCACCGTCCCGGTGGCCCTGGCCATCGGTCACCTCAGCATGATCCAGTTGTACGTCGTGGCGCTGATAGAGGGCACGCTCTTCGTGTTCTTCAACGTCGCCGAGGTCGCCTCACTGTCCCGCGTGGTCGGTCCCGACCAGCTTCCCGGAGCGATAGCCCGTCAGGAGACCACCTGGGGCATCTCCGCCTTGATCGGCCCGGCTGCCGCCGGCGCGTTGTACCAGGCGGTCAGCTCCGCGCTGCCGTTCCTGGTCGATGCCTGCTCGTATCTGGTGTCCGCGCTCTCGCTGTCACGCATTCGCACCCGATTCCAGGCAGACCCAACCTCCTCGGCCGGCACGCTGCGGAGCGACATGCACGACGCCCTGCGCTGGCTCTGGAGGCAGCCGCTGCTGCGCGTCGTGGTCCTGGTCAGCGCGGCGGGTGATTTCCTGTTTTCGGGCATCGGCCTGATCCCGCTGGTGATCGCCAGGCAGCAGATGCATGCCCCACCGGTGACCATCGGCTTCATCTTTACCCTGGCGGCAATCGGTGGCATCTTGGGATCGTCCATTGCCGGCTGGGTGCAGCGGCGCGTCACCTTTGGGCCGGCGCTGATCGCCACCGAATGGATTCTGGCCCTGCTCTACCCCCTCCTGGCGATCGCGCCCAATCCCATTGCGCTGGGCCTGGTGCGCACCGCCATGTCGTCCACCGTGAGCGTCTCCAACACCGTCCGTCTCAGCTACCAGGTGGGCTGCATCCCGGATGCGCTGCAGGGGCGGGTCAACAGTCTGACCACCCTCCTGGCCTACGGGAGTCTTCCCATCGGTCAGGCGCTTACCGGCCTTCTGCTCCAGAGCCTCGGCCCCACCCGTACCATCATGGCCATCACCGCCTGCCTCGCGGTCTCGGCTGCCGCCGTCACGCTCAACACCCACGTTCGCCACGCGCCGGTGCTGCAGGGGGGAAGCGGTGCCTACTACCAAGACGGTTGACTGAAGAGAATCGGGGATGGCGCTGTTAGGGGGAAGCTCGTTATTCATCGCGCCCGCACCGTGCTCAACGGTCCTATCGTTAAGGTTAGGAAGTACTATTCGGTCTGGAGCGAGACGGGAGCTGGCGCGGCAGGACTCCGGCTTCTCGTCCGCTTCGGGCTCTCTCGGTGGCCGCGGTTCGTTCTCACAGTGGCGAAGATTGGGACGCGTCCTGTAGTGAGCTCGGTGTGGATAGAGCGGTCGTTGGCAATGTATCCGCTCTGCCGGCGGCGCGGTGTAACTCGCGAGCGTACTAGTCGATACAGTGTGAGAACGGATAGAGGTGTACAGACCATGCACTGCGAGGCTGCGCATTCACCTGACACGGAGCTGGCCCGGAGGTCGTCCCTGTTCCACCCTCCCGATATTGAGCACATCTTCACGCAGTATGTCGACCGTATGTATGGCTTCTTCTACAGTCGAGTGGGCAATCGCCAGGACGCGGAGGATCTCACCTCCGATGTTTTCCTGAAGGCGTCCCGTCAGCTCGACCCGACGCGTTCTGAGGCAAGTATCGGGAGCTGGCTGTTCACGGTGGCGCGCACGGTACTTGCCGACCACTGGCGCCGATACTACCGGGCAGAAGTATCTCTCCCACTTGACGAAGCCCGCGTATCGCAGATCCGAGTTGACGACGGTAGCGATGCCGCCGTCGATTCCGCTCGCCAGGTCGCCGAGGTCCTGGCCGCGTTGCCCGAGCGGTACAGCAGGGTATTAGCCCTGCGTTTCCTGCGCGGGTACTCTATTCAGGAGACGGCAGAGGAGTTGGGAGTGACACCGGACAATGTAAAGGTAATTCAGCACCGAGCCCTGGCAAAAGCGGTGGAAATCATGGGTACCCAACGATGAGCGATATGGAGCGCTTCCACCAGGCATTGGAGCAGCTTCTGGCGGATCGATCTCCGGCGCCTGACCTGCCGGCGCTCGACGAGAAGGAGCAGCGTATGATGCGCGTGGCGCAGCTACTGCGCGGAAGTACGGCGCCGGCGCCCCGCTCAGACTTCGTCACCCACCTTCGCCACCGCATCGTGCCTGGGCGCCAACGTGTCTCCCGACGTGGCGCCTTTCTGTCTGCCCTGGGGACGCTTGCCGCAGGGATTGCTGCCGGCTTTGGTGTCGACCACGCGCTCCACTCGTCACCAACCACACTCCGCCAGCCCCTCGTCGATGGCAAAGGCCACTGGATGCCGATCGCACATCTCGCCGATCTCCCGGAAGGCGCAATCAAGGCCTTTACCGCGGGAGCGGTGCAAGGCTTCCTGATTCATCGTGGCGGGCAGGTGCGGGCCCTGTCACGTGTCTGCACGCATATGGGATGCTTGCTACGCTTCTCGGCGGATGAGCCGGCCTTCGTCTGTCCTTGCCACGGAGCGGAGTTCAACCTGCACGGTGATCTCCGGTATGGACCCAACACGTATGGCCAGCCACTGCCGCCTTTGCCCTCGATCGAGGTCCGCGTCAAGGATCAGTCGATTGAAGTCTGGACCGTCTGATCTCTCCTCTAACGCGGCGCAGTCCGCGATGGGGGAGCCGCCGACCGCGGTCGGCGGAAGGTGGGAGGTGGGAGCGAAGAGCAAGCGCCATCCGGCGATGAAGCCGAACGCAAGGAAGATCTGGCCCCAGCCGATCAGGACAACACCGGCGCCGATGGTGCCGCGGACCACGATCACATTGGATCACAGCACGGCGGCGAGGGCAGCAATGCCGAGCAGGACAACCAGGATCACTGTGCCCGCAACCGGGTCAATCACAGAACCTCGTATGCGGCCGGACTTCGTCCCCGGCGTTTACAAATGCATTCCACCTCTGTCTCATTGCTCCTGATCGCCGCCGGAACTGTCGGCTTTCTACATTCGATTCTGCCGGATCACTGGGTCCCGCTGGCGGTGGTTGCTCGCACGCAGCGCTGGAGCATCTTCCACACGGCACGGATCAGTTTGTTGGCCTCCATCGGCCACGTGTTGACCTCCATCGTCCTGGGTGGCATCATTGCGCTGGTTGGGCTGCAGTTTCGCAGCGCCTTTGTGACCCAGCAGGGGCACATCGTGGGCGTGGTCCTCGTCCTGACCGGCCTCGGATTTCTGATTTGGGGCTTGACCGGCCACGGCCACCATCACCACGAGCACGAGGATGGGCATGACCACGACCATGACCACGACCATGACCATGGGCACGATCACGAGCACGCCGCCCATGGGGCGCATCTGGTGCCCGAGGGAACACTCCTCCGCCGCTTTGCCGGTATCGCGGTGCCGTTCGGCGCGGCCGCGTCACCCGATCTGACCATCCTCCCCGTCTTCCTGGCCGCCAGCGCCGCGGGCATCGGCACCGTGGTTGGCGTGCTGATCACCTTCTCGCTGGTGACGCTGGCTACCTTTGTCGTGCTCACCGTGCTGGCAACACTGGCCGGCTACCAGATCAAGGGTGAGTGGCTGGAGACGAACGGCAATACGATCACCGCGATTGTGCTCATCGGGATCGGGATCGCCGTCTATCTGGGAGTCTGAGAGCGTTCCAAGGACCTCGCAGGTGGTGGTGTTAACGGCGCCACAGTGCGAAAGAAGCCCCGGGGTCACCGGGGCTTCTTTCGTACGTACGGTCCTTCCTGACCACGATTGCAAATGATGTGCCGAGCCTGAGTTAGGGCTGCGACACCTGGAAGCAGGCGACGTCGTACTGCGAGACGCTCTTAGGATTCTTCGAGTTTTGCGGCTGGCTTCCGGCGTACTTGCTTCCAGCTTTGCCGTTGACCTCGTTGAAGGGTGAGCCAGGAGAGCTGGCAGCATGACCAGGCTCTCTGGGCGCCGTGCTTGAGAGACAGGTTTGGGAAGGCTGACCTGTCCCAGATGGGTTCGCCGCCGCAAACACGTTGCCTGCCATAGGGGCTGTCAGGGCTGCGGTTATCGTGAGGGCACCTAAAATACGTTTCAAGCTCTTTCTCCTTATCGGCTGTTGGTTCATAAGTACATACGTCCGAGGGTTACACGCGAACATAAAATCGTGTCGATCTGGCAGACCCTTTATTGCAGGCTGTGTGCCAATCTCGGTGTCGCTCCATACATCGCCGAATTCATGGTCCCTGACGGACTCGGGATATCAGGCGGGAACGGGGTGGGAACGAGACGGATCCCGCCGCACATCATCGGCTGTGAAGTACCGCGGCGACCGTGTGGCGATTCACTGGAGCGAAACTGTAGCCGCCACCTTTCTTGTGACCGCAGCCAGCCAGAAGCACGCCGAATGCCAGCAGAGTGACTGAGGCGAACGCACGGAGTTGGTGTCGATGCATGGGAGTTCCTCCTGGTTTAGTTCTCGCGCGGGGGATCACGTTTGTGTGTGTGCCGGTGCACCGCGTCGCGTGCACCCATATATCAATACGGTATAGTTAAGGGACTTGGGGACCACCAGAGAGGGGTGAACCACGGCAACGAACCGGCCAGAAGTCGGCAAGTCTCGTTTGCTGGTGTTCGCTGCGGAAGCATCGCTCGCTGCTTAACTGAACCGTATTGAGACCAAGCCATGAACGGCCCGACACGCTCGACGAGATGTAGCGGGCTACTTTTCGTGAGCGTCGCCTCAGGAGACCAGGCGCAGCAGGCGCGACGACGGGTAGCACTCGATGAGCAGACGGTCGAGCCCGTAGGTACGCCCTGCCGCCGCGAGGAGGACCCCGAGACCGACGACGAGCAGCATGTAGTTGTGGCCAAGCGTATCCTGACTGCTTCCACCCGCTATGACGATGTTGACGAGCGCCTGGATGATGGTGAGGGCGCCACCCAGGCGCGCGAACTGCCCAAGCAGGAGGGATAATCCAGTGACGAGCTCACCGAGGGCGATGAGCCAGGCGAAGAGGGACGCATGCGGAACGACCGTCCCCGTCAGAAACGAGGCCACGCCCGGCAAGAGGGTTGTGTGGACGAAGGCTGTTTTACCCATCGTAATGCGCTGCGTCAGGCCGACCCCACTGAGAAAATGTGGGGCAAGTTTGGCCTCTTTCCCCCACAACGCACTATCCAGCCAACTATAGCTGGACAAAGCGCGCACGAGCGCGAGCGCGACGTTCGCGGATAAGGCACCCCTGTTTATCCCTGCTGTAGCGATTGTCTCGTGTGATAGACCATGCGTCATCCCCATCTGTTTACCCCCTTGCTGCCCTTGCTGTACAAGGACACGTGGTTACTATTGATTCTGGTTCAGCGTATGCTCGGAGCGCTGTGGCAGTCAGTGGCGCGCTCGCACCAAAGAGAGCCTGGAGGCAACGATCGGCGAAGCACTCGATCTCGTCTCCACCACCGACGCCGCCGGCTACTTCCGCCATTGCGGCTACTCGGAGCTAGCTCAATGAATCGGCCAATTGCTCTAAAGGTTGGAGGGGGGGGGCCGACGCGGGTTTACATCGGGCCGCATATCGCCGTCAGGTTGTCAGGCAGACTGATCGCAACGAAATACGATGCAGCACCGTCCTGGCTGTGGATCGAGGACGGCTTCAATCCCGCTCATCTGGAGGCCATCCACCAGCCCCTGCATCAGCGCCAGGTTCATGCCACACACGAGTTCACGGTGCTCGAGCGCCAGCAAATGGAACGGACAGTTGCGTAGCTGGAGCGCGCCGTCCGTATCGCGCTCCGGTTGGAAGCCATACGAGTGCAGGAGGGCTTGCGCCGCCTCCAGCAGGTGTTCACGATCCGTAGTCGACCCCACCAACGTGTGCGCTTCAGCACCCAGATGCTTACCGAAGCCATGCGCGACCTCCCCGAGCGTCGCCACGGCTTCAACCAGTCGGCTGTCCCGCAAGGCGTAGGCGAAGATGCGGGCAGCGAGCTCGTAGCTCCGGGGCGGAAGGCTGACCTGGAACTCCTGGCTCGATCGGCGATACAGCTTCGATGGCCGCCCGGCGCCCGGGCCTGTCCGACCGGTCAGGCGCCGGTACTGCGCCGTGAGCAGACCTTCCGCGACCAGTTTGTCCAGATGGAACACGGCCAGCGACCTGGTGATTTTAAGGGCCCCGGCAGCCTCATCACGCGTGACATCATGATCTTGGCTGGTGACATACAGGTACAGGGCACGGCGGACCGGCTCGCCGAGGGCGGCAAGCGCCTCAATCTGCCCCTCGAACTCGCTATATTCTGGTTCCATGTCCTGACTGTAACACCGTGCCCACCTCGCCTACATCCCGGATGGACGGATTGTTGGCCTCAACAAATTGCCTGGGGTCGTGGACGTCTATGGCCATATCTCCCATAAAAGGAGCATGGCGTCCGAGAGGAAGGCCGTCATCTGCACATCGCCTCGAGCACTAGGTAGTCGGCCCCCTTGGTGAGACCAGGCCGGGAGACGCTGGACGATATGGGAGTAAGGTTTTCGGCTCGTCGGGATATCTATAAATAGGGTATACTCTATTTAGAATATCTCGGTCAATTCCCGCGGTTAGAGAGAGGCACGTAATGTACAGCAAGGTCAAGATCTTCGGGCATCCCATTCATCCCATGCTGGTGGCGTATCCCATTGCCCTGTACACGTCCACCCTGGTGGCCTACATCATCTATGCGGCCAACAAGGATCCCTTCTTTTTCAAGGCCGCGGTTGCCGCCAACCTAGCCGGAGTCGTTATGGCTGCCATCACCGCGCTGCCCGGATTCGTCGATTGGGCCGTCGGCATACCGAGTGGTACTCCGGCGAAGAGTCATGGACTGACGCACATGCTCCTCAATGTCGCGGCTCTGGTGATCTTCATCATTAATGCGATCATCCACACCGGCAACTGGAAGAACCCCAGTGGGACTGGCTCAGGCCTAATCCTCGCGCTCGTCGGTGTTCTCTTGACCGTCGGCGCCGGATTCTACGGCTGGACGATGATCCAGAACGACCACGTCGGCGTGGAGCTGAGTCCCGAACAGGCGCAGCTCGAGCAGGGAGCCGCGAGGGCCTGATCATCGCGTCATCTCCGAACCGCTCGTGCAGCCACGAATGGAGGCCGCCCTGGGGCAGGTCAGGATGCAACGATGAGTGTTTGGGGGGCGGCCTGCTTCATGCGTGACTTGACCGCGGTCATCTGTTGGATTGTCTCGCCGTCGCATGCTTCCACGACGGCGAGCAGTTCTCGGTCCTGGAGGCCCTGTGCGGCCTGCTTGATCATCGTCCAGCTGATATCCACCTCATTGATCATCAGGTAGAGGTCGTGGAGGTCGCGCAGGAGGGCGAGTCCGCCTTCGCGCGTCCCGCTAAAAAGAGCGGAGTGGAGGCGGTCGGGTTCGTCCTCCGCTGCTTCGCCATAGCGGGCAAGGATGGGGTGAAGGCGCTCCATATGGGCGTCGCACTGCTTGGCGAAGGTGTGGTACAGGCTAAAGACATCGGGCTCGTCGCCGTGCGCATCCGCCACCTCCCGAAAGCCGCAAGCGAGTTCTTTCTCGGCTTGTGAGATGAGACCCAGGTAGACCGTCAGGTGCACGGCTCAGATCCCTTCCACCGTCGAGGTTGCTTCTGCCCGGTCTCCGCCCACGGTGGGAGGCACGAGAATGCCCGAGGCCGGAGCGGAGCCGGTGGTCGTTGGCGCGGGCGACGGGCGACCTCCACCCCCGCCGATCTTGGTGAGGCGGACGGCGGCGATCTTGAAGTATGGCTGCTTGGAAACGGGGTCCCACTCCGTGATGGTCAACTCATTGGCCGCGCACGGGTGGCCATCCGGGGCGTCCTGGCCCGCGGTATCGAAGTAGCCGTAGTGGAAGGGTGCGAAAACGATACCTTCCTTGATATCACCCACCCGGGCGGGTACCTCAATGAGCCCGCGCCTTGATTCGACGCGAACCATGTCGCCTTCCTGGATGCCGAGACGTTGCGCGTCGGATGAGGAGATCTCGACCCAGGCAGCGGGTGCGGCGTCGTGGAGCTGATGAGCACGAGCCGTCTTGGTGCGGGTGTGGAAATGGTAGACGGTGCGGCCGGTGGTGTAGGCCAGGGGATAGTCGTCGTCCGGCTCTTCGTGGGGCGGCAGATACTCCGCCGGACGAAGGAAGGCGCGGCCGGTGGGATTCATCGCCCTGTACTCCGTCTCGGACATAGAAGCACCGGTGAACAAATCGCTGGTATAGCTCTCACAGACATCGGGATCGGTGAGGAAGGTTCCATCCGTGTAGAGTCTGGGCGTGCCGTCCGGACGTTCTTCCGTCACCGGCCACTGGATCCCGCCTCGGCCCCGCATCTTCTCGTAGCTCAACCCGGAGTAATCACACGGACGGCCCTTCGAGCACGCCTTCCAGGCCTCGAAGGCAGACTCGGCATCGTTCCACCTGATGAGCGGGAAGCCATCCTTATCTCGAAAGTCCATGCGTCGGGCGTAGTCGAGCCAGATGTCGAGATCGGAGCGCGCCTCCCCCGGCGGATCGACCGCCTTTTCCGAGAAGTGCACCGTGCGGTCAGCGTTGGTGAACGTCCCGGTTTTCTCGCCCCACATTGCGCTGGGTAAGACCACATCGGCAAACCGGGCGGTCTCGGTCAGAAAGGCGTCCTGCACCACGACGAAGAGAGTTTCCTGCTGGAGGATGGACCGGATGCGCTGTAGCTGCGGCAAGGACACCGCCGGATTGGTGGCGCTGATCCAGAGAAGCCGGATCGATCCCTGCTCGGCGTACCGCCAGATCTGCATGGCGTGCGTGGGCGGCGCCCAGTGGGGGATCTTCAAAGGATCGACATTCCAGAGATCGGCGAGTTCCTGAATGTGGTTGGGATTATCCCAGTTGCGGAACCCGGGCAAGTCGCCGTCAGCGCCGGTCTCACGGGTGTTCTGTGCCGTCGGTTGCCCGTTCATTTGATAGATGCCGCATCCCGGCCTGCCGAGCATGCCTCGCAACAGATGGAGGTTGTTCACCGCGCAAGACGCGGCGGTGGCCTGCATGGACTGGTAGAAGCCCTGGAGGACGGTGGACAGGACACGGTTCCCCGTCCCGAAGATTCGCGCGGCTTCACGAATAGTCTCGGCCGGCACCCCACAGATCTCAGCAGCGCGCTCCGGTGGATACGCCATAACGACGCGTTTCAGTTCGTCGAAGTGCATGGTGTGTTGGGCGATGTAGTTCTCATCAATCCAGCCGTTCACGATCAGCTCGTGTTGCAGCGCGTTCATGAACATGAGATTGGTTCCATTCCGGATGGGAACGTGCAGGTCCGCTTCTTTGGCCGACGGTGTGAGGCGAGGGTCGATCACCACGATCTTGGGCGGGTTCGGGCCGCGATGTCGGTCGCGCACCCGCATCCACAGCACGGTTTGGGTCTCGGCAATGTTGTGGCCGAAGTGGAAAATGGTATCGGCGTGGTCGATATCGGTATACGAACCCGGTTGACCGTCGCAGCCAAAGGACTCCTTGAGTGCAGCGGCGGACGTGGCAGTGCAGAGCCTGGTATTGCCGTCCATATGTGGCGTGCCCAGCCCAGCTTTGCCGATGACGCCAAGCGTGTAATACTCCTCGAGGAAGAGCTGCCCGGAGGTGTAGAAGCCCAGGGCGCCAGGACCCTTCTCGTCGAGCAGGGCCCTGGAGCGTTCGACAATGGCGTTCATTGCAGTATCCCAGTCGGTCTCGACCAGACTACCGTTGCGGCGTATCAGCGGGCGAGCCAGTCGATCCGAGGAGTTGTTGGCCTGCCAGCCAAAGAGTCCTTTTGGGCCAAGACGTCCATGATTGACGCGGTCATCGGCTCTGCCCCGGACGCCGACCATCTGTCCGTGCTTCACGGCGATGTCCATGCCGCAACCGTTCGAGCAGAGGACGCAGGCGGATTGCACCCAATGATCCACCTCGTTGGCGGAGACGCCGTCGGCCAGCTTCATGTCTACCCGCCGGGGCCAGACCTCTCCGGCTCCGTAGGCGGTAATCGGCCCCCACACATCCGCGACACGATCAACCACTGGCCGCTCCTTATTCTGAGCCGATGATACCGGAAGGTCCTGAGGAGACAAGAAGCAAGAAGAGGGCCAGTGTGAACGCAATTCTCAGGAAGGCTGGCTATACTGAGAGACACATCGCACTCAACTCGCCTACGTTTTCCCCTCAGGTTCACTTCTTGCGTCACCGCTCCCTCCACCTCGCACTGCTCCTGCTGCTCACCCTACTCGTCGCGGCCTGTGGTTCATCCAACGCGCAGAAGACCAGTGGAAGCGTCTCGCCAACCGCGGCGACGTCATCCCGGGAACCGTCGCTGGCCCCACCGCTGGCCGGCTCGTATGCCGCGCTGGGCGCCTCCGAGACCTATGGAGTCGGCGCGGTGCCGCATACCGCGGGGTATGCCTATCTGGTGGCTCGGGCGCTCCATGCCCGTCACTTTGTGGATGCCGGTATTCCGGGCGCCACGGTATCGAGCGGCTACCAGAGCGAGCTGACCGCGGCGCTGAACGCGCGGCCCAGCCTGTGTACCGTCTTTTTCGGGGTGAACGACGTGCGCGCCGGGGTGACGCGTGCTGACTTCTTGCAGAATCTTCACGACCTGGTGGCGACGCTACGCCAGGCGCGCGCCCAGGTCCTGATTGTCGGCTTCCCCGACCTCTCTCAGCTGCCGGCCGTGACACGAGCCCATATTGCCGGCGTGTCGCAAATCACCGCCTCCTGGAACGCGGGCATACGGCGCGTCGCACGGCAGACCGGCGCCCAAGTCGTGGATCTGAGCCGATTCGGCGCCGAGATCGCGCGTCATCCCAACTACATCGCCACCGACGGCCTGCATCCCTCCACTGCCGGCCATCGTCGGATCGCGCAGGTGGTGATCGCGGCCATTCGGCAGGCGAGGCTGTGGCGGACGCCATGACCACGGCCCTGGAAGCCACGCTGACGGCACGGGACGTGACCAAAGAGATCCCGCTGGGGCGGGAGATGGTGACCATCTTACGCGGCATCAGCTTCGACCTGAATCGGGGTGAGATGGTGGCGCTGATGGGGCCGTCGGGCAGCGGGAAGAGCACCCTGTTGGGCATTGTCTCCGGCCTGGACCGGCCAAGCACCGGCCAGGTGGTGCTCGACGGCACCGAGATCGGCGGCCTGTCCGAGCGAAGTCTGGCTGCCTATCGTGCTCGCAAAGTGGGTATGGTGTTCCAGTCGTACAATCTGATCCCCACCCTCACCGCCCTGGAGAACGTGCAGCTCCCGCTCTACGTGCCCGGTCGCAACGGGCGTCAGATGGAGCGAGCGCCCATGCTACTGGAGGAGGTCGGGCTAGGCCATCGCCTCGCCCACCGACCGTCGCAGCTTTCCGGCGGCGAACAGCAGCGGGTGGCCGTGGCTCGGGCCCTGGTAACCGACCCGCCTCTGTTGGTGGCGGATGAGCCGACCGGTAACCTGGATAGCGAAACCGGCGCGGCGCTGATGGCACTGCTGCTCGATATCCGCACTCGGTTGGGCACGACCATTCTGATCGCCACGCACAACGACAGCGTGGCGGAAGCCGCCGATCGCGTCTTGCACGTCCGAGATGGCAAGTTGGTCGAGCTATGACGCCGACATTTTGGACCCGGTATGTGGTCCGCTCCATGCAGCGCAGCGGCCGGCGGGTGCTGTTCGTGGTGCTCTGCATCTCGGTGGGCGTGGCCAGTGTGGTGGCGCTGCAAACCGCGGCGCTGACCGTGCAAAGCGCGTTGACCTCCAACGTGCGTGCCGCTAACGGCGGCGACGTGTCGGTGTCCACCGACGCCACGCCAATGTCGCGCGGCGACCTGCAGGTGTTCGCCGGGCTTCAGCGCCAGGGTCGAATCACCAACTGGACCGCGCTCTATAGCCTGAACGCGACCACGGTGGGCGCGAACCACATTCTGGTCCCCTTTGAGATCACTGTGGTGCCCAGCGCATACCCGATTGGTGGCCAGCCAACCTTTGTAACGCCGTCGGGAGGTAACGTCAACGCCCTGCTGCAACACCACGGGGACGTGCTTCTCACCACCGTGCTGGCCAACGAGCTGAATGTGGGCGTGGGCAGCCATCTGCTAGTCAACTCCATTGGTGGCCACGGGTTGCACGCGGTGGTACGCGGCATTCTGGCCGAGACCAGCTTCGAGCACTCGTCGGTGATGACGGTCAACAACCGGGACGCTGCCGTGCTCACCAGCCGGGCGCCTCACTACACCGCGGTCTATGCCAATGTGAACGGCCCCCCAGCGGCGGTAGCCCAGGCGCTGCGCGCTCGGTTCCCGGTGGCGCAGGTGCAGACCGTGCAGGAAGCGCTGGCCGCCAACCAGCAGCAGGTACACGACTTCCAGCAGTTCTTGCTGCTGGTCGGTCTGCTGGCGCTGCTCATTGCCGGCATCGGTATCCTGAACGCCATGCAATCCATGCTGGCCTGGCGCCGGCTGGAGAGCGCCATGCTCAAGGCGATTGGCTTTCGGCAGGGTACCTTGTATGCGCTGTTTGGCGGCGAAGCGCTGCTGCTGGGGCTGATCGGCGGCATCGGTGGCACGGTGCTGGGAGCGCTGGCCAGCAAGATCATTACCGACGCGCTGGCCCGCGCCATGGCTATTCAGGTAACCTTTCGGCTCGATATCGGTACCTTGTTGCTTGGAGTTGCGCTGGGCATCGGCTCCACGCTCATCTTCGCGATTCTGCCGATTGTGCGGGCCGCCGCCTTCCGGCCGCTGGAGATTCTGCGTGAAGGAGCCGGGGCGCCCGTGGCCAGTGGCGTGCTCCAAACTATCGCGCTGATCGCACTGGTGGTCGTCCTGTTTGGCGCGCTAGCCGCCGGCATCATGGGCGATGCGGTGCTGGCCGCCCAGTTCGTGGCAATCTCCGCCATAACCTTCGCCGTCCTCACCGGCGCCTTTTCTGTTCTGGTCGGTCTGCTGGGCCGTCTGGGACCGCTCAGGTCACGCGCCCTGAGTCTGTTAGTGCTGGTGGCGCTGGCGGCGCTGACCGTCCTGGCCATCTTCCGCCAGCCGTCCCTGGCCGCCCTGCTGGTTCTGGTCACCGCGCTCTGGGCAGCGACGGTGCTGTTGCCCACGGCCCGGCGGCTGTCGCTGATCATCGCGGTTCGTTCGCTCAGCCGGCGCCGAGCACGAACCTCGATCACACTTGTCGCGTTTCTGGTCGGCGTGCTCTGCATGAGCATTACACTGACCGTGGCGCTCAGCCTGCGCGGCCAGATCAATAGCGCACTGGCCAGCGAGGGATCGACCAACCTGGTGGCGCTCACCAATCCTCGGGATGAGCGCTCTCTGCTCGCCGCGGCCAATCGGCTACCGGCGGTCCAGCATCGTGCCGTGGTCACCGTGGTCCAGACCACTCCGATCGCGATTAATGGCCAGCCTCTGGCCTCGATCATCGGTCCATCCGCGGGCGGCGACGGGGAAGAGCGACGCGGGCGTTCGCTGGATGGCGTAACCGGCATCGATCTGAGGCGGGGCGACCAGCCCAGCGGCATCCGGATCACGCAGGGCAGAAATTTGGTGGCCGCTGATGCCGGTACCAATCACGCGCTGCTCCGAGGGGAACTGACCGGCTTCCCCTTTCGGCTACGGCTGGGCGATGAGGTTACCCTGCGGGAAGCCGGAACCGGCCAGACGCGCACCGTGCGCGCCGTCGGCTTCTTTCAACGTCCGCGCCGCACCCGCGGCTTTGGCTCCTTCTTTGTGGCGCCGATCTACGCCGATCGCTCGATACCCGTGGCTCTGGGTGGATCCGACGCGCAAACGGTGGTGAGCTTTACCATCGCATCAGCTCAGCTCACGCACGACGCCACCACGCTGCAACGGGGTGCGCCGGGAGCGCTGGTGATCGACATCGGCGATCTCGCCGCCGTGGTGGAAAACATCCTGAACGAACTGCTCAATCTCCTGGCCGTGATCACCGCGCTGGCCCTCGGCTCCGGGTTGGCCGTGGTGGGCAACGGGGTGGCGCTGGCCATGCTGGAGCGGCGGCGTGAGATGGCGCTGTTCAAGGCCATCGGCTTTGGGCCGGGGAACGTGCTGCGCTTTGTCCTGGTGGAGAACGCCCTGGCCGGCACGCTGGCCGGCGCGGTCGCCGTGCTGGCGCTGGTGGTGGCGCTGGGAATCATCTCGCGGGTGGCCCTGCAGCATGCCATCGGCTTCGACCCGGTGGTCGCGGTGTTGGTGCTCCTCGGCGCCACCCTGCTGGCCGTGCTCACTGCCTACCTGGCTGCGCGAACCGCCGTAAAGGTGCGCCCACTGGAAGCGCTACGAAACGAATGAAGCTGGGCGGGCGGTGGTCTAGTCTTCCAGCGCAATACGGTTGACTGAAGAGCATCGCGGGTACCCCGCCGAGGTTCATGAGCAGACAGTTTGGTGAAGGTGTGCCCGCACCGCTTCGCCCCCGTCCACGATCCACCGTCCACGATCCACCGTCCATTGACACCGCACATTCACACCGTCCATTGACACTGTACATTGACACCGTAGAATCGGGCTTGAGCCCGTCACGGTGGCGCCGGGAAGACACCGTTCTCACTCCGGCATATCCGTCTCCGCGAGAGCATGAGTGGCGGGGAAGGGAGGGCATCGAGGCTGCACCACCGTGACGACGTGAACGTCGATACTACGGAGAGTGGGTGGTGCCGGGACGATACAGTCATGCCCTCGGCACAATGCCTCCGCGAGAGCGGGAGTGGCGGGGAAGGGAGGGCGTCGAGGCGGCACCACCCTGACGACGTGAACGTCGTTCCTACGGATTGTGGAAGGACCGCGCGGCAGCGCCAGTCCTGGGCCGTCCCGCCATGCTGCTTCTCGACTGTGCTGGCGGGGTGGGGCCGTCGAGCCACCCACGGGTGTGCGTCCCTGCTCCGCTCTGTGGTGGGAGACCGGACCTGCGTACACGCGAGCACGGAGTCATGCAGGGGAGGAGCGTGTCAGGCGGACACTGATGCTGTGCCCCCGTTCGGGGATCTCCGTCCAGCGAGAATCTGGAACCGGGTACTACCGCGGGACGGGCCGGCGCCGGCGCTTGCGCGCGGCGCCTCCACCGGACAACCTGAAGGTTGTTCCTACGCATTTTGGCGGTGCGCATTTTGGCGGTGCGCATTGTGGCGGGAACTGTGCGGTGTGAAACTGTCCGCTCACGAACCGCCAAAGGGAGGCACACGTACTCCGCCAAGGGGGAACACTCGCGGACATCCGTCTTGCACCGGCATCACCGCGGGGGCTGAAGCCCCCAGCGCCGCAGGGCTGGACAGGCCACCCACAGAGCCGATACCCCGCACAGAGGGGGCACAGGCAGTGCCGGCCTGCGGGCCAGTCCGGCCAGGATACCCCGCCATAGTGGGCATACCCCGCAGAAGGGGGCACACGCCAGGATGTCCGGGCTACAGGCGTCGTGTCATCCGTCGGCCCGCTAGCCGCGTACGTTAACCGTCTTGATCTTACAGCGTCATCATCGCCAGGAAGAGAATCAAGCCCCAGAACGCGCTGAGCGGTAGCACCATCGCGCAGTCCTCGACGCGGCCGGCTATCCGCGGTAGCACCTGCTGGACCATGGCAAGAAGCTCGTCGGACCCTCCATACTGCTGAACGCGGGAGAGACGAGTAGTGGGAGTGTGCACGGTATGTCTCCAGTGCGGGAACGGACGAGCCGGGGAGGCCGTCGGTGGACTGTTGGGTGGGGTTGTATCGGAGTCTCTGGGGAACTACCTACCATGCACAAATCGTGCCAGCAGTTCATCGCCTTCGAGGTCTCCATGGAGCCTGGTGAGGCCCTGTTCTTGCAGTCCTTGGTACAGGTCCGACTGAAACTGAAAGGGGCACGAGCGATGGGACCCAGAACAGCCGCGGTGGAGCCGCCTACCGTGAGCGACACTGACCTGGTGCAGCGAGTCCATGCAATCGGCCACCCGCTGCGAGACGGCGACTCCCATCGATACGATCCGCTGATCGACATGGTCGGGAACGCTCGCATCGTGCTCCTGGGGGAGGCAAGTCACGGAACCCATGAGTTCTACCGGGAGCGCGCCCTCATCACCAAGCGCTTGATCGAGGAGAAGGGTTTTTCCTTGGTCGCCGTCGAGGGGGATTGGCCCGAGTGCTACCACGTCAATCAGTGGGTTAGGGGAGCGTCGGGTTCCGCCTCTGATGCCCTGGGCGCCTTCACGGCGTATCCGACCTGGATGTGGGGCAACTTCGATGTCCTGCACTTCATTGAGTGGTTGCGGCGCCACAACGACGCGCTCACCCCGGATGGGCGCCCCCCCCCGGATGGGCGCCTCCCCCCGGAAGGGCACAAGGTCGGCTTCTATGGCCTCGATCTGTACAGCGTATTTTCCTCCATGGAGGCCGTCATCAAGTACCTTGAGTCGGTCGACTCAGAGGCAGCCCGGGTGGCCAGCCAGCGCTACGCTTGCTTCGAACCCTTCAGCGGCAATAAGGACCTCTACGCCTACAGCGCCGGCCTCGGCATCGTGCAGGGATGCGAAGCGGAGGCCGTGTCGATGCTGCAGGAGCTTCGCCGGAAGCGAGAGGACTATATCCCCATCAGCCCGGATGACTCGTACTTCTATGCCCTGATGAGCGCCACGGTGGCCCGCGACGGCGAACGCTACTACCGCGCCATGTACGGCGGCGATGTGAACTCCTGGAACCTGCGCGACGTCCACATGACGAACACGCTCGATCATCTCCTGGAGCATGTTGGTCCGGAGACGCGAGCGGTCATCTGGGAGCACAACACGCATGTCGGAGACTTTCGCGCCACGGCCGGCGCCGATGGCATGGTGAACGTGGGGCAGTTAGTCCGCGAGCGTCACCCCGGCGAGTCCGTGGCCGTCGGCTTTGGCACCTACCGGGGAAGTGTCACCGCCTCGGCCGCCTGGGGCGACTATCCACAGTTCATGACGGTGCCACCCGGCATCTCCGGCAGCTACGACAACATCTTCCACCAGAGCGACCTGCGGAACCTCCTGCTCACCCTCAAGCCGCTACGGGAGCAGGGGGAAGCCGGCGGTCTCAACGAGTGGCGCGGCCAGCGGGCGATCGGCGTGGTGTACAACCCTCGATCCGAGCAGGGCAACTACGTCCCGACACTCCTGGCCGAGCGCTACGACGCCTATATTCACATCGATCGCACACGGGCGGTAAAGCCGACGAACCTCGCGTTCGCCGAATCCGCAAGCGTGCCGCGATGGGAGCAGGAGACCTACCCGACCGGCTTCTAACGACGGCGGTGGAGTGCGCAGGCCCCGGTTCTTCAAGGTGGTAATCCGAGCACGGAGTGGTACGGTCCTGGCGGATTCTGGGCTACACGCCGAGGGGGTACAGATGAGCAAGAATCACGGGCACGGCGATCATGAAGGGGCAACACCTCCGCAGATGGCGCCGTGGTCGCCAGCCACACCACAGGCGACCACGGCGCCAAGCTCTCCACGCTATCGTGTCGAGCCGGGACAGCGGATCGATCTCAGCACGATTGATCCGGACGACACGGGCGGGTACGCCCACAAAGACGAGGCTGAATCGGCAATAAACGCGCAGCACACGCGGCTCGAAGCGCTGCAAGCGCGGCTCTACGCCGAAAGCAAACAGAGCCTGCTCATCGTCCTGCAAGCACTCGATGCCGGGGGCAAGGACGGGACGATTCGCCACGTCTTTCACGGTGTCAATCCGCAGGGCTGTCGGGTATGGTCTTTCAAGCAACCCAGCAGCGAGGAGTTGGCTCACGACTTTTTGTGGCGATACCATCGCAAGACGCCGCCGCGGGGCATGATCACCATCTTCAACCGTTCACAGTATGAAGATGTATTGGTGGTACGAGTCATGAAGCTCGTGCCGGAAGATGTCTGGCGCCAGCGGTACCAGATGATCAACGAGTTCGAGCAGATGCTCACCCGCAATGGCACCACCATCCTCAAGTTTTTTCTGAATATATCGAAGGATGAGCAGAAGACACGCTTAGAGAGCCGGCTCGAGCGGCCCGACAAGCGATGGACATTCAGCCGGGACGATCTCCAGACTCGGCGGCTCTGGGACGAGTACATGACCGCCTTTCAGGATGCGATCAACACCTGCTCCACTGCCTATGCCCCCTGGTACGTCGTCCCGGCCAACCACAAGTGGTACCGAAACCTGGTTGTTGCCCGCACCATCGCCGATACGCTCGAAGCAATGAACCCGCAATTCCCACAGGCGGAGGCGGGATTGGCGAGCATCAGCATGCCTAGCTAGCTCACGAGGGGACAGTTTCGCACCGGGGCCCCCCCTCCCCCCGGCCCCCTCCCCCTCGCGGGGGGGAGGGGGAGATCTTGAGAGAAGCTGTTTCCTGTAAAAGCGCCGTTTCCGTAGAGAAACAAAGTTCTTCAGAGAAATCGCCTCCCTAAGTAGCTCCCCTCCCCCCCGCGAGGGCTCATGAATGGACAGTTTGGTGAGGATGTGCCCATGCCGCTTCGCCGCCCGGCCACGATCGACCGTACAGTGACACCGTAGAATCGGTCTTCAGACCGTCAATGGAAGGACCGCGCGGCAGCGCCGGTCCTGGGCCGTCCCACCATGCTGCTTCTCGGCAGCGCTGGCGGGGTGGAGCGGTCGAGCCACCCACGAGTGTGCTTCCCTGCGCCGCTCCGTGGTGGGAGACCGGACCCGGGTGCATGCGACCACGGAGCGGTGCAGAGGAGGAGTGTGTCAGGCGGACGCTGGTCCTGCTTCGGCGAGAATCGGAAACACGGTACTGTGGTGGGCTGGGCCGGCGCCGGCGCTTGGGCGCGGCGCCTCCACCAGACGGTCTGAAGATCGTTGCTACGCATCCTGGCAGGAACTGTGGGGCGTGAAACTGTCCATTCATGAACCCGCGAGGGGGAGGGGTTGGGGGAGGGGGGGACGATAGTCACGCTTTTCACCCCGCCAAAAGCCTCCTATCGCACGGTCCCCTCACTATTGGGCCTTCTGGCTCTAGGCAGGCCCTCATTGCTGCGATACACTCGGACCAGTCGAGCAATGAGAGGTGAGTCTATCGTGGCTGCAGTCCTCAGGCCGGCGCTGCCGGAGCAGGCGCCTGCGGCGCCAACCGCCAGCCGGGTCGTGCCGTCCCGCTACCAGGTCGGATTGATCGTCGTGCTCGGCGCCATCTTCCTGGTGGCTCTGGCGCCTAAATTGGATACCGATCTGTGGTGGCACTTGAAGGATGGGGCCTATATTGCCTCCCACCATGCAGTGCCAACCAGCGACTACCTGTCGTTTACCTTTGCCGGTCATGCCTGGACCGATCACGAGTGGCTGGCCGATCTCTTCCTCTATGGGTGCTACCGGCTGGCCGGACTCTGGGGCACGATCGTCGCCTTCGCCGCCATCATCTGCGCCACCTTTGGCCTGGTCTACGCCCGGATGGCATGCGCCGGCGTCAACCGCATGCTGGCGCTCTTCGTGCTCTCCGCGGCCTTCGCTGCCTCCTCGGCCACCTGGGGCGCCCGCCCCCAGATGCTGACCCTCTTCTTCCTGGCGGTCTACGCCTTGACACTGGAGCGCTGGCTGGCTACCCGCGACCGCCGGCTCCTGGCCGTGTTTCCGGCGGTGATGATCCTGTGGGCCAATCTGCACGGCGGCTGGGTCCTGGGTCTCGCCGTGCTGGTCCTCACCCTGATGGGCGAGTGGCTCAACCACGCAAACCGGCACCATGGGGCGCTCTCCCGTGGAGAACTGCGTGCCCTGGGGGTGACTATCGTGCTGACCCTGCTGGCGACGTTGCTCAACCCAGCCGGGCTGCGCGAGGTGCTCTATCCACTGGTCTGGATTTTCCCCTCGGCGTACTCCAACGTCCTGACCGAATGGGTCTCCTCCGACTTCCACCAGCCGGTCACCATGGTCTTCGAGGGGATGCTGCTGGCCTTGATCGCTGCCTTTTTTGTCGGCCGGCCGCGCATCAACTGGACGCATCTGATACTGATCCTGGCCTTCACCCACCTGGCGCTAAGCCAGGCGCGCAATGTGGCCGTCTGGTCGGTTCTGATCAGCCCCCTGCTGGCCATCTACCTGTCAAGAGTGCGCGGTGAGCGGTCAACGCCGGACACTGGGGCTCGGCCGGCCCGAACCATCCGGCCCCGGACCGAGCGCATACTGAACCTCACCCTCCTGGTGGTGGCCTGCTCGCTGTACGTCGTGGAGACGCTTCACTTCGTGAATGCGAAAGCACTGCGGCAGAACGAGGCGAGCACCTTTCCCGCCGGCGCCGTCCAGTACCTCCAGACCCATCGGTTGCCGCCCCGCACCTTCACCTCCTATGCCTGGGGAGGATATCTGCTCTGGAAAGCGTACCCGCGCTATCGCGACTTCATCGACGGTCGCGCCAACACCCTGTTCGACACGCACCTGCTCAATGCCTACCTGACTGTCTCCGCGGTAGCGCCCGGCTGGCAGGACGTGCTGCGCCACTATCGCGTGCAGAACGTGTTGGTCGAGTCGAGCGCGCCCCTGGCCCAGGCCCTCGCGGGCAACAGCGGCTGGCGGTTGATGTATCGCGATCGAGTTGCCGCGCTCTACACCCTGCGGTGAGGTAGGCGCGGCGAGGCGCCTGGACGTGCATTGAGCGGCGAGATGGCGGTAGAGTAAACGGAAGATGTCGAAGCCGCGCCACCGTGACGACGTGAACGTCGATGCTACGGAATGCGTGCGGCAGTGGCGACAGGTGATCCCCGGTCACACCGTACACTGGGTGAACATCGCTGGATACTGATGCGCTCCGATGAAAGGATTGCGCCTGTGATAGAGAGTACGATCGAGCTGGATCTGCTGCGCCGGTTGGAGCCGGCGCCGGCCTGGCTGGCTGACTTCGCCGCACAGGGCGGCGAGGTGATTGCCGTCGGGCCGTTCCGAGCGCTGCTCCATCCCGATGCGCTGGGACTGAACTACGCCGCCCCAACCGAGCCGCTGGGCGGTGGCGCGGAGGTAACGGCGGCGCTCGACCAACTGCGCCGGCTTTTTGCCGAGCGCAAGCTGGTGCTGCGCCTGGAGTTCACTGAGCAACTGTTTCCCGAACTGGCCGGGTGGCTGGAGCGGGCACGATTCACGCGCGAGGCGCGGGAGCCGGTCCTGCTGATGACACCGGACGAGTTCCGGCCCAGCGTGGATCGGCAGCTGTATATCCGCTTTCTGCGGCCGGATGCCGACGAGTCCGACCTGTTGGCCTTTCAATCGATCTTCCGAGAGGTGTTGCTGCGCCAACGCGGGCAACCCTCCCCAGAGCAGCTGGAACAACTTCGACGGGACGTGCAACGAGCCGACGGCCGGTGGCATGCCCTGGCCACCCAGGACGGCCGGCCAGTGGGAATTGGCTTTGTCTCCTCGACTGCCGGCACCTGTGAACTGGCCCGGATCGGCACGGTCGCCTCGGCGCGACGCAGAGGCATCGGCGCCGCGCTGGTCAGTTTCATGCTGCAGGACCGGTTCGCCCAGGGCGACGCCCTCGCCTGGCTCGCCGCCGAGAACGAGGTGGCCCAGGCGCTGTATCAAAAGGTCGGCTTCCGCCCAGCCGGGACCCGCCTGTACTACCAGTGGGAGGGACGCCCCCCCTCCCCCAACCCCTCCCCCTCCAGGGGGGAGGGGAGCTACTCCAGGAGACAGTTTCGCTAAAAAACACTCCGTCTCCATTGGAAGGAGAGCCATTGCAGGAAACAGTTTCTCTCAAGGCCTCCCCCTCCCCCCCGCGAGGGTTCATGAGCGGACAGTTTGGTGAGGATGGGCTCGCACCGCTTCGCCGCTCGGCAACGATCGACCGTCCATTGACACCGTAGAATCGGTCTTCAGACCGTCAAAGGAAG
>JAABUU010002279.1_pt1 | contig 27834 bp, 30 predicted proteins | sample 5559301 | NCBI WGS metagenome assembly JAABUU01 (sample SAMN10711884, study PRJNA513360) | rock metagenome | isolation source: Antarctica rocks | place: Antarctica: Victoria Land, Richard Nunatak white | reverse complement strand
TAGTAAGTAAGTAGGTAGGGCCAAGCAAGCCACGGCAACACAAAGCAAATCCAACCTAATCCTCTTCATCCAACTTGGAATGCGTTGTACGCCGCTGTGAGGAACTGAAGAGAAGAGGAGGGGGGTATTGTGGTGCAGATGCCGGGAGGGGACTAAGACCGAGCGGGCGAATGGCGGGGGTGGGTGAAAGGGTGGGTGAGGGACTTAATAATTACGCTAAGTCACCGCTTGAGCATGAGCTTGAGTTTGAGTTGAGCTTGGACTCATTGGGAGGGAGAGACGGTCACGGTCACAGTCACGAGTCGGTGGTATCTGTGTTGGAGGGATGGGCGAGACGGGTGGATGACGGCTTCAGCTTTAGGTCGACTTGTTGAGTGGCAATGGGCGCGAGTTCTGCGCTGCGAGATGGTTGGTTGTAGGGCCTGGTGCTGGGGTTTGAACGTGTTTTGTTCTTGCAGGGACACGGCGGTTTGATGCACAAGTGATGGCCAATATACTGCTCTATTTGTTCTAATCCAAGCCTACACCTTTCCAAGCATACGACTGTTCCAAGCCTACGCTTTTTCCAAGCATACGCCTTTCCAGGCCTTTCAATCCCTGTCAAGATCTGCGACTTGAGGATCGACGCCGGAGCTTCGAGCGATGCTCTGCACTCACCACGTCCACAAGATACTGGGTGGCTTCTGTGTAGGAGGATCCACTAGTCCGTGCTTCACGACTCTCGTACTCATGAACAACATCAGAGCCAGTTGCCATATTCCGACCCCAGCAGAAGCACCATCATTCGTAAATCTCACCCGTAGCCGTAAACCTTCTTCGACCGGACGGCTCCTTACCAAAAGACAGTACGCTTTATTTCTCGCAGTCTGAGATTCCGACCACCCACCAGTTCGACTGGAAAGGTATCGGAAACGTTCTTCGTGGCGCAGGATGTATTGCCCGATATCGTTGTAGATGTGGCCGAGAATCGCGACTTCGACAAAAAGAAGAAGTCTGAAATCTGAGATCCCCAGAATTGTGACATCTTTCAGTTTGAGTGCCGAGCATACTTGACATATGATCTTCCCAACATCATGCTGAGTTAAACGAGCGTCCCTTCCTATCGTCGTTCCTGGATCGGGGTTGAAATGAGCGGTCATAGGCGGATGAGAAGTCGGTAAGAGATTGAAGTCTTTCAGCTCCAAATTCAAGGTGTGCAATTTGGAAAAGCCCCATAGATATGAGAAAGGCCAATCCCACCCTGCTGGGCCACGTGTGCGCATTCGCCGAACGACTGCCTGTTGCCCTGGCACTCGGAAGACGCGATGGCAATACTGTTCAGCGACGGATGTCTGGAGTTCCAGATGTCGAACACCGCCGTAATGGGAAGATATTTTTGATGTGCAGAATGCCGCCCACGGTGCCGATTCGGTAAAGCGAAAGGTGTTCTCCTGATAGAGTATTGGTGTGCCTTCACAATAGAGCCGGCGACAAGTTCGCAATATTTGGCCATGGACGGTAGCTGTAGCTTCTTGTTTCGAGACAGCACAAACACCAACACGTGGATTCGTTATAGGTGTGATGCTCTTCAGAAGGTATTTGAGGATATGAAGACGCAGTTCAGTCGGGAGCCGAAGTAGAGGACCGGGCGTTCTGCGAAATGTAATGGATATCTCAGGTCTCCGCAATGGCGCTACTTCTCGAAGAATCCTATCGAGAGTCAGCGATCTCTGCTAATATTTACATTGAAGTGCGGTAGTTTCAGGGTGCTAACACAAGATTGGGATTCCACCCGGCTGGCAGCGGTGCAACAAACTCCATGCGCCCAAGGCGTCGACCCCCTCGCTCGTTAAACATCCGCCTCTGGGTGTCGAGATCGTTTTTGAAGCTTCCTGGTAATTCAACGTCTATTGTTGTAGGGTAGTCTATTGCTGGAGCGAGGCGTAGTGGTAAACGCAACCTTGAGAAAAGAAATCAGTTATAGACCACCAATGTGATAAGCTGATGTAGCTCTGCGGATACCTTGGCTTCTCCTGTTCGAAGATACCGGCCGGAGAATTGGGCGGAGCCCTTGCCCCAACAATCGTCTCCCCCGGGTCTGAAGCCATGGCTAGAAGTGGCCCTCTTCTTCCAGGTTCACAGGGTCGGCAGGTGACTTTCTCCCAGTGAAAGTCCAGCTGATGATCCTATCGTCGTGTAATCTTGATCAAGGACGGTCTCTTGTCTAGAATATACTGGAGGGTCGACGGCGGTTCTTTCTCTGGCTGCAGGTTTCCCACAGTCTGAGAACGTAGCCAGGAGTAGCTCTCTCTCCTCCGTCTCACAATCCTTGTAACTCAACCTTCCCCAGGCAAATGCCCAGCTGGTGTGTCTTCCTCGGAGAACTCTCAATCAGGTCCGATGTCCCTCGATCAAGCCGTTTCGTCAACAGTTCGTAGACCTATGCTGGTCCAAGTGACACTGGCCTTGCTCAAAGCTGCACTTGCCGTAGCTCTGTCCACCGCGAATCTGACCGACAAACCGCCCGCTCGTCCCGTCCGATAAACCGCGCAATCACGGACCCAAACTAAGACAGAGACACGTCCAATCCGCAACTCAACTGCTGCGCTAGACGAAGACCACAGGAACTCTCTTCACGTAGGTAGAGAGCAAGTCCGTACCCCTCAGCAGTGCTCAAGGTACTCCCAATACCTAGAACGAAACAATCTGACCCCGTTTATCGGAAAAGCGTGTAGTAAAGCAAGATAACAAAAGATGAGAGTTAAGGAAGGAAGAAGGCCATACGGCAAGTGGGTTTATATAGACCTGTGTGTTGCGTGTTAGGCTTCTCCAGTACCGTAACACTGAGTGGGAGAAAAGCAAACGAGGCATGGTTGCAGTGTTGGGCTGGCAGGCCCGTCCGTGAGTGAGGGTCTAACATTGTGGATGGGGCAGTGAATGGAGGGGATCATCGGGTTCTTTGTGCTGCACTTGTAGGATTAACGACATGGCATATCTCTTGTGGGGTGTCAAGGCCATCTTGGAGGATTGACTGCTCAGTGTGAGTGGTCCGCTGAGCAAAAGATGCTTGGAGTCAAGAGCAATTTGTAAACACATATGAGCGAGTAGCGGAGGCGGCTTAGTCATCAAGGTCAGGGCTGGCGCATATCTGGTAAACTCGGGCGTATAAAACACTGTTGTTTCGTGGGAGTGGGGCACAGGTATCATTCCACAAAGCGACCGTACTGAGGATACACGGCAAGAGGAAGCACAAAGGGATAGTCGGTGATGAGATTTCCAGACGCACTGTCTGCTAGTGGAGCTTTCAAAAGACCATCCTCCACGATTGTGGGGGATGTCGCACAGGTCACGACGGAGACATAAAGCACTCCAGCCTTCATTTCGATGAGTTTTGTTAGGTACTAAACAACAATACAGTAGACGAAAACCCATTCCCATCAACCCAGAACCCACCGACAACATTCCCCCGCTGACCAAACACGTAAAGCACAAAACCGAGAAAAAATTGACGCGTATAAGGAAACCCTGACCGCGACTACAAGCGCAACCCTCCTTTCCACCACCAGGCGAGAGAGGATACGAGCCGTCAGAGATTAGCTCGTACTTCTCATCCTCGATCAAGCCCACCCAGCTCACAACCAAACCGTTACTTACGCAGATGACCAGAGACAGACAGGATTACGCTAAGACAAGAGAAGAGAGATCGTATGTGTTCGTCAGTCTGAAAGCACGAGGGGACGCCTGGTCGTCGCCCTTCCCGTCCCCTTGCTCGAACCGGAAGCGTGAAAACAGGTGCAGAGTACTTTTGGAGATTCAGATTGAACGCAAGGAAACCAATTTCGTAGAAAGGGGAGGGGAAAATCCGGGAACTTCGATCCAGATGAGTGTATCCAATATACAACCCAAGTCAGAGGAAATAGACCATTGGTGGTAAGCCGCTTATGGCGGATGTAGCGTGATCCGTCCGTAATGAGAAGTTTGGGCGGCGACAAGACAGTATCACAAGTGTCCCTCAGCCCAGGCAGGTGTAAACAATATGTATCCGTTCGGAGTCGAGGGTTCTGTTTGAGGAGCCGCCGTTTCGTATCAAACATCTCGATCCTCCATCTACCTCTTCCTCTTCTTGCTCTTGTCGGTGGTTGTACCAGCCACAGCAGTAAGAACAGCGTCAGCAACTTGGGCTTCCCCACCCTCACCCTCGGCAAGGCCTTCGCAGCCCTTTTTGACGGGAACGCCCATGTGCCGCCCATACCGGCCTTTACGGCCGTTCCCTTCGTCCTCGCTGACGCACCCATCGGCGCCAATACCAGCATCCTTGCACCTCTGACAAGGACGCTGACGATCACAGCCCTTCTTACTCTTACGGCAACGTTGGCAACGAGGTTTAGAAGACAGATCTTCCTCATCCACCGCGAGCTGATGCTGGAAGCTGAGGGTGGATGCAGTAGATTGCTTGCGAGATTGCGGAGGGAGCGAAGCCGGTGAGACGGGTAGTTTCATCTTCTTTGAGGAGCCAGCTGGACGGGGCTTGCTCAGTCTGGGCGCCTTCATAGAACCACCACGAGGTTTGCGGACGCCGTTGGCGACAGCCTTGGATTTGGGAGCTCTATGCCTCAGGATCTGGCCGAGTTCCTGTTCGTCCTGTTCACTCTTCAAGGCACCTTTGTCAATCTGATACTCTGCGTCACGTTCATCGCCGCTGGGCTCAGTGCTGTCGAAGCTCGGTAGAGTGGTCTCGGCATTGTTATGCTTCCTTATGATCGGGACGAGAGCAGCAGGAGTGCCGGGCTCAATCTTCGGCTGAAACTGGCGGGATATATTTGGATGTTCCGTATCGTCGCTGTCGTCACCAGTCTCACTCGTGGCAGAGGATGCTACATCAGCTACTCCACTAAAAGCGTCGTCGAGGGTAGATGCCGAAGTGCGACCGTGTGATATGTTGGAAGCATCGCCAAGACGCATGAGCTGGAGTGCGACATCTTCATCGGAGATACAACTCGCGATGGTTGGGTCAGGCGTCGGTAGGATACCTGTAGGGGTAGCAATAGGTAGCACACCGCCCGAGGGCCGGCCTGATGGGAAAGAGCTACGTTCACGCAGACGATGACCATGAGAGGCCGTGACGGGTGTTGTGTACGACAGTGCCGTTTGAGGAGCCAATCCATAACCTTGTTCTCCGTACCCGTAACTCTGTGGAGATTGAGCAAGGTAGTTGTACGCAAATGTACGCTGCGTTGGACGCGCAAATGGCGAAGGACCTTCTTGGGCGGTTGTTCTTCTCTGTGGGGACACCGATGAGATCGAGGTGGTCATGGGTACCTGGGGTGGGACAAAGAGGGGGAGTTCCTATCACACACCAAACATCAGTCCAGGTTGTCTCACACTCTGCGTTAGAGGACTTACCGAACTCTCGAACTTGGCTCGCTTGCGCCGACCCCCTTCGAGGATGTTGTCGAGACTAATCTCGGCACTGGCGAGTTGCTCGCTCTTGGCTTTGCGAGAACTAGTGACCGAGGTGTGCCCACCATCACTGCCGCTGTCGCCGTTGAGCGGATCGCTGTTGATGTCCTGGAAACTACCGTGCGCGCTCGATCCGCGGCTCTTGACGCCAGATCGCGATCTTCGACCACGGCCTGAGGGAGGAGACACACTTCGCATCCTGGCGAGTCTGGAACCTGGTCGCGAAGCAGGCTGGGCGTAACTGGGCGCCTGCGCCAATTGTGGTGGAAGCATTAAAGGTGCGTCATCAAGATGGGGGACCTTGTGAGCGCCGACAGGGGAGGCAGAATGGTAAGAACGTTGCCTGACACCGTTTGGTGGATGCGAGTAGTCCGGAATTACTCGAACATAGACTGTCATGTTGTTCCTGAGATTCTCATATCTCGCAATTAGTGTAGTGCCTTGCTCATCCTCAAAGCTCACGCCTTGGGCAGCTCCCTCGTAGAGACCGTAGAAGTTCTTGACGGTGGTGACGATCGAATCTGTGGTATCATGAGGGAAGATCTGAACCCGCATCGGCAGACGTGCCCGATACTTGAGTGATTCATCGAAGATAAGTTCGAATGCAACATGCTTTGGGGTAGGACTCGAAGGCGATGCATTGTATGGAGTAGGAGGGCCAGAGTGCCCACCAGTAAAGTTCAGGGTGGCTGGAGGAGTAGTGTATCGAAGATTGATGTTCTGTTGCGGTTGGGAAGAAATGGAATGGCGTGTTGGGTATTGGTGGTAGCGCTGTTGCTGCTGTGGAGGCTCCATAGCCACCTGTGGTGTACGTCTGTGTATCGGTGGCTCGTTCGAGAGGAGGTTCGAAACGTCCATTACAGGAGAGCAATGGACTTGGTCTGGTGTCTCCACTGCTGTCAATGATGATATGACAGATTGATCAGTGTGTCGGGTCTGTTGATCAAATGTCTTCCGGAGGATTCCGCTATCGCAAGGGCGTGAGAAGCGCCAGGCGGTAGGTTTGGTATGTCGGCTGTAACAAAGGGATGATCAGCAAAGATGGTCAGCTGAAGTGCTGCGACGGTGGATGCTCAGCTGAGAGAATAGATGGATTACGGGAAAGCTACAACACATGGCTGGACGACAACTCCGTAAACAGCGACGGCAAGTTGGATGAAGGAGAAGGGCGAACGGATGAGGGACTCTGAAAGTGCTGCGGTGTTGCAAGATCGATCAAGAATAAAAGTCGCATACTCACGATAATGTCCAAAATCACCGAATGGCTCGATGGTAGCGTTGATGGTGCCTGTTGAGGCTGCTGGTCCGTCAAGCGCCGGATGTTGTTGTTGGAGAAGAGAAGGTCTGAGGTGTAGAGGTGGTGTGAGAAGCGAAGTGAACCCATCCCACACTTTGCAGTGCACTACTCTTCCCCATCCAGCGTGGAGCATACAAGGTCCGGAATAACTTGCCTTACATAGCATCAATTGTGCAACGGCTCAATGGGAGATACGGTATTTGTAACTTCGAATAGGTATGTAACCCGACATTCAGATAGTCCTCAACAACATGCACCATGTGCTCTTCCAATTGAGGTGAGACTATGGGAGCAATGCGGTTACAGTAAGGGCGCATATCATTTCAGCGTTTAAGATACTCAATTCTCAACGATATCAGATTGTCCAATTCGGCGCATCTCCAGCAAAGTATTCAAGAGAGAAAGAGAAAGAGAAAGAGGAAGAGGAAGAGGAAGAGAATGAGGATGAGAGAGCATGAGCGCAGCATGTCGCTGGCTACGGCGGATGGCTTGAGAACCAGATTCCAGACCTTGGTACTTTCGTACACGGATACATAAGGTCGCAATCCGATTCCAATCAATTCGCCGTCTAGGAAAGTTAAGTTCAGGACAACAACAGCGGCCAAACGTAAGCGACTCCTTCATCATCATCATTGGCTTAGTCTTTGTTGTTTCTGCTGGGTGGACCCCTCAGACAGCGACCGGTCAAGGACAGGCAGTAAAGGCACACTGCAACAACGAGAAGGAGAAGTATCCTGGCAATCCATCCACTTCCCAGCGCTGCATACTAGAATGCTGAGATACTTGTACACCAGATGCCAGAAGGGAAAAAGCCAGTCAATGGTTAATAGTACAATGGCTGGCATGCTAAAACTCCTCTTCTTATTGTACATCGTCCCAGTACAGTACAGCACCTTATGCGCCAGGAGGTCCTTGTCTGGCTGAACAACGAACTGCCTGTCTTTCTCTTTACGTTATCGTCTCGTATACAACCAAGTAATACCAGCAAGGGCTCTAGTATGGACGAGTGAGCGATTGAAGGGATAGGTCCAGTGCTTATATGCCGGACGGACCTTGCACTTCCTTCTCTTGTTTCCTTGGGGACCCCCTTGTCTGAAACATAAACCGTCATGTCAGGCACGCACGGACTGAGTCTTATCAGCCAGTGCGCGCAAAGATCTCCTACTCGTGGATTTTCCAGCCCGAGTACAACTGCCTGCTGCATACGACTTACTCGAGCAAACGACCGTTAGCTCGATGACTTGTATCTACTGGCTATCTGCTCATCATCTCTGAATGGAATCGAGGCTTGCATGGCAATACATTCGCTTTGCATCCATTCAAATTCGCATTCACATTTGCATTTGCATGAAAGATCTGCAAGCCTGCAGACGCCTCACCTCCATCTCGCCTTCTCGCCATCCCACCATCCACTAACAACCTCCACACGCTAACGAACTCCCTGACTTCTCCACTTTCGGTGCGAGATAGTAAGTAAGGCAGTTGGGTCGTCAATCGCCCGTGTATCGTTATACAACGTGTGAAACTACACGCAAGCTTGGGTTTGTTCTTGTCGACTTGCCATTTTGGACGATTACCTGGTTTGTTTTCCAAGTCCGCAGTAGTGGGGTGTGAAAGGCGGGAACAATGCGACATAGTTGTAATGGTGCCGATGATTTGAAAGATGGTGTACATATCAATTATTTACCTGGTCATCAAATAATGCTGTAGCAAGGTCCTCGTTTGTCGCATCGCAGTTTATCGCCATCTATCTATCTATCTAATAATCCTTCATCAACCTGAGAGGGTTGAATATCCCAGAGTCTCCTAGCTGTGAAGTGTGGAGATAGCAAGATGTATCGGAAGCCTTAACTTCGGCGCTTGCTTTGCTGACTGTCGGTCGGGTCGTTGACTTTGTAGAAAGAATCATGGCTTGATTCCGTCGGGCGGCATACGGCGGTTAAAGTACTATATTACTATTATACGACGCCTCAATCATTTCCTCATACTCTTGCTTCTATCTGATTTCACCTTCAGCCTCAGCTTCGGTTTCAGGGTCTTAGAGCATATGGTCTTTGCGCAGGTGTGATATAGCTGATCGACTCCCAACGGCTTGAACAAAGTGGAAGCGGATGAAGTCCGCGGTTAGTATCACGTGATCTGGTGTTTGAACGCGTTCATGGTTGCCTCGACACGAACAATACCGACATTACTCTTTTGCGACAAGAACCGGGGCCTTTGGGGGCTACGTGTACATTTCAATAGAATCGCAAGAATAAGGAGAACGACTTCCTGATAAGTGCAGGTGTGTCGAGGTTGTTGTTGATGCACAAAGTGGGAAAGGGTCCTGCGGTTGCGACCGAGGGAGACGTGTCGTGAAGTGTGAAAACATGATGCTGCCAAGACTCGCCTGCGGGAGCTATCCCGATTAGGAAGTAAGTTGTGGCTCGCAAACAAATGCAAATGGATCGTTAGCGCGAATTGACCAAGCTCTGCTGCTCTGTGATTTATGCAACGCTTCTTCTGGACGTCAAAACAAATCCAAACTACCTCCATCTCCATCGTCGCAGCTTCCTTTCGCCGTCGACATCTGACTGCAAGCCTGATTCTGTCCTCGATCAGATCAGGCACATTGTAGTCAGCTCTAGGACCGAGATTCTTTGTGTTGCTGTACGACTCCGAACCCCCTTACTTCTTAACCACCTGTTCTCTAGATCAATCAAAGCATTGTGTGATCACCTGTTATTCGTGCAGTTGTTCGCAGCTTTACAAAGTTCCGTAATTGTGAAGCTGCAAGCTCCGTATCGGTCAAGATGGACGCCAAGGTAAGCTGCAATGGTCGCTGCTTCCTCTCTTGGTGGTTGTCCGTACTCTTGGTCGTCGTCTCCTCTACTCCATCGTACCTGCCACTTCCGTCAATTACTTCGAGATCAACTTTCTCTTAGCGCACCCGGTCAACAATATTTATGTTCCCGTTGTTTTCCTCCATCCCATCGCAACACTTCTCACACTTCTCACACTTCACACTTCTAAATCACGCAACATCGTACTAACTCAAGTCAATTGCTAGCCACAACGACCAATTCGGACCGTACGCGTCCGACCCGACGAGAACGAGCCTCCTGCTGTCGTCGCCAACAAAACACTTCACAATCGAACTAAATCAAGTCCTGCTCTGTCAACAATGTACTCCTACCACGCCGGCGGTCTCAAGGCTGCGGCCAAGCGCACCGTGTTCGGTGAGGTCACGAACACTTCCAGCTACATGCGCAATAGCTACGATGACACCGCAATCACCGGCAAGAACATCTACGGTGTCATCGGCGATAAGTCTACCCTGCTCAAGGAAAATAAAAAGCCGGCCGCGTTGCTCCGCCCCGCTCAGCGGCCTTTGTCCTTGTCCGGTCTGAAGGGCATCCTGGCCCACGTTCCCACTGCTAATTACGCGTCTAAGAATGAATTGGCAAACACTCGCAAGGTATTTACGAATCAAAACACTACTGTCGGACTTCGCTGACACTGGGCAGGTTCTTACCAAGAAGAACACTACTGTCTACAAAGACACCTCGCCCGTCCTCGACGGGCTGAATGTTGAGTTGATTCGAACACATGCCAGCCAAGCTCCCTTGTCGATTGCTTCCCTCAATCTCCCAGCTACCGATTTGCAACTCCCCGCTCACGAGTGGATCGAAGCGCCTCAGCCCAGGGAGCGTAAGAGACTCAGTCGCTATGCCTCGACTTTCGAACGGTTGGAAGCCGAAAAAGAAGCGAAGAAATCGTCGCCACCGTCAATCCACGACGACTTCAGTGGTTCTGTCGACAACGGTGGCGTCGTCAAGTACACCTACAAAGACGGCAAGATTGAATCCGTCGAGGATGTTGACATCTACGCCAAAATGCCTAAGCGCGATACCAACGACTTGACCGAGTCGGTCAAGAAGGCCCTATCTGCCACCGCTCGAGAGGCCCTCCTTGAGGCGGCCGACGATGAAGAGTTCATGCACGGACTTATGGAAGGAGAGGATGGTGACGATGACGGTTATGTCACGGCCCACTCCTACAAGTCTCGTGGCGATTATACCACTGGAGCAGTCACCGCCGAGGTGCTTCCTGAGATGACCTCGAGGTCCAGGCGCGAGGTAGCGGCGGCGACCCGTTTGGTTGAAGCGTCCAAGACCACCGATGAGGTTGAAGAAGAGAGCTGGGACACCAGCATGGTTGCTGAATATGGCGAAGAAATTTTCACCTACATGAAGGAGTTGGAGGTAAGTCGCGTCATCCACGCGTCTTCCACGCGTCAAAACACAGCGCTGACCACCTCACAGACCAAATTGACTCCCAACCCGAACTACATGGAAAGTCAAGCTGAGATTCAGTGGTCCATGCGCGCCGTCCTCATGGATTGGCTTGTCCAGGTTCATCACCGCTTCGGGCTTTTGCCAGAAACTCTCTTTCTCTGCTCGAACTTCATCGACCGATTCTTGTCCAGCAAGGTCGTCTCCCTCGGCAAACTTCAACTGGTCGGTGCCACTGCTCTGTTCATCGCGGCGAAGTACGAAGAAATAAACTGCCCGTCGGTTCAAGAGATTGTTTACATGGTCGACGGTGGCTACACCGTCGAAGAGATCCTCAAGGCTGAGCGTTTCATGCTTGGCATGTTGCAGTTCGAGCTCGGATGGCCTGGGCCAATGTCTTTCCTGCGTCGTATCAGCAAAGCTGACGACTACGACCTCGAGACAAGAACCTTGGCGAAATACTTCCTCGAGATCACCCTCATGGATGAGCGTTTCGTCGGCAGTCCTCCCAGCTTCTTGGCCGCCGGTGCTCACTGCCTGGCTCGTAACATGCTCAAGAAAGGCGTATGGGTCAGTTTCCTCCCTCCCCCTCACCCTCACTCTCCCACTCACACAACACTAACCCATCACAGACCGCCGCTCACGTTCACTACTCGGGGTACACATACTACCAACTCGAATTCCTCATGTCGCTGCTCGTCGAATGCTGCGAAAACCCCCAAAAACACCACGGCGCGGTGTACGAGAAATACAGCGACAAGCGCTACAAGCGGGCGTCCGTCTTCGCCGCCAACGAAGTCAAAAAGGGCTTCTTGCAGCTCGACTACGCCGCCAACCTCACGAGCGACATGGCCATCGGTGGCACCAAGGCCCAGCCTTACGTCATCGACTAATCGGAGTCCTCCACACTTACCCTCGTTATTCTTCGTCGCCGTCTCTTCATCCTAACATCATCCTCTCATCCTCTTCATTCATTCGTTTTTTTCATCATCCTATGAACATTCATCACCACGGTACGGTACCCGGCGCTGCGGAGCGGAAAATCAACGTGACCCACGATTCTTGACGATTCTTTTTTTACCTCGCTTTTCGGAGCTCTTCCTCCCTGGTGGCAGCCGGGTTCGAATGGGAGCGTGAGGCTTGGGGGGGGAGTTCGTTGGGGGGGGGGCTGGCTGGCTAAGGTGGTTTAGCGTATTCTTTTCTTTTCCTTTTGTATTTGGTGGCGGGCTGTTTTGGTCTGGTATGGGTATGGGTATCGTATGGGTGTGGGGTGGTATGGCGGGTATTCAGCGTAGATTAATCAGTCCGTAGAATAAAGCTGTCTTCACGAACATAACTTCAGGTACCTAATCTGTGACGTGCTCGCATCTGACTCTGACGGTGACTCTGCTGATCTGATCTGATCCGGCCTACCTACCTAAGGTGTTGTACAAGCTGACGATCGATCAACTCGTTCTCAATAACTGAAACCCTCTCCCTCCATCATTGCATGCTTGGCTTGGCTTGCTCTAGGACCCCAACGTCTGATTACGGTACTGTCAGCCAGCCACACTCCCACCATCCCATCCCATCCCTTCCCTCCCATCCCTCCCGCTCCCTACCACACAGATCTCCTTCTTCCAACCACGTCCGCCGCCGGGGGACTTTGGAGTGCGTGGATGCTCTTCTACATACTACGTCAAGCCAGATCATGTCAAGTCATGTCAAGTCATGTCAAGTCATGTCAAAAGGCGTGGAGAGAGATGGGGAGGGTGAGGGCGAGGGTGAGAGTTGGGAGCAGAGCAGAGCGGGTGGCCACGAAAGAGAGTAAAACGAACCAATTCGATATCACATGATGACCTTTTCCCAGGCATCCCGCAAAGCCATACATTCTGCCAACTTCGCTGCTCCCTGAATGACACGCTCGCTCGCTAGCTCAGCCCTCAAACAGACTTCTCTCACCAAGACCGCTCCTTGTCCCGCCACCCACTGACATCCGGCCGTCTCGTATCCACCATATCCATCTCGAAGAGACCCTCCCTCAGCCTCCACACGCACTCGTCCACAAAACAATCACTACCCCCCCACGTCAAGATCCCCTGCCCCCAATCGCCATAACACGCCCAACCCCGCCCCGACGGACGTCTGGCCCACATATGGCTGACTCCCAACCTGAGCGTACGTCCACGGCTCCTGCGCGTTCGCAGCCGCAAAGACGCGCACGTCCAGGATGCCATGGAAGCTGAAGACTTCCATCAGTGCGTTGCGGTTGTTGAGGGGCTAGCAGCGGAGCCATTTGATGTGGATGACATAGCTAGTGTTGAAGGCCTAAGTGATGTTATATGGGCCTTCAGCAACGGGCAGTTGAACCATGTAGCTGGAAGAGCTGGGTTCATGCAGGCCACTTGCACTTGAATCCCTCCAGATAGAGAGACGACTGTGATCTCTGGGTTACTGTCGGTACTGTATTCAGCGAATGTCCCGAAAAGATTTCGAGTGAGGTTGCTTGCCTCGACGTTGGAGGACTTCAAGTCGACAAGTTTCGCCTGATCGTAGGTAGTAATACTTGCAACCCTCCAATCTCTGATCAAAGCGGATCCAACTCGCGGGACGTCGCATTTCCCCTTTGGTTGATAATCTACGATTCTGTTTTTGGAGGCGGCAATTGCACTACCACCCGGCCCAACTGTTCTTGGCCCAACTGAGGCCGACAAGTTTTGTCGCTTTACCGTCGTACCACTTGGCCCAGTGAAATGGTAGCGGACTCTGTGCACCCGGGGACGCTAGATAAGTTATGCGGCTGCGCATAGTAAAGGTGTCTGTGGAGCCCTCTGGGAGTTTGATAGTAGCCGGACTCCAGAGGTTAGCACAAGTCGCTCGGCTTCCAAGATCTCCAAGTCCTGCACTTGAATAAAGCTCCTAGACCTCAATTCATTGATCGGAGTAGGCTTCGGGAACTGATCTAGCTTTTTAAAGCCGCTTGTTGAATAGATATAGAAGGGTCATTCGCCGTGACGGAGAACAAGTTGTTTTCCTTCGGCGCAGGCGATCCTTGCTGTCTGCAGTAATCGGAATGATCTTTCAGGTTCTCCCGATACATGAAATCGTTATCTCTAGGTTGAACTTTGTAGGCGCCCTTCTGGCATATCCGTTTTCACTGCCGTCAGCAGCAGAGGAAGAAGGTACAGGATCATCATGCTTTCTGAAACCCGTATACAAAAGCTTATTGACTGTACCTTGCAAAACGTGTTGCAACCAAAATCCGTGGACAGCAATGCGGCTCTCTAGGAGCTGTTGGTCCCCTATCACAGAGTTTCAACCAATGTGGGAGGTAAATCTGCAGACAGGGTGCTGCTCCGAGTATACGATCCACTGGTCCCCTTCCCTGCGGTAATCAAAAGCCCAGTCGCGCTGTCATCACCGTGCATCTAGTCAACTCGTTAGAACATTTCCTCAACTCGGATCCAGAAAACTTGCATAGCGACTGTGGTGATCCCAGACAGGGAATTTCCTCCTTACCATTTATATATGGTAAGACACTTTCGCTGGCAACTTCATAGCTAGCCTCTTGAAGCTATCGACTGGGAGGCCGCCAATGCCCAGCGCTGAACAAATCGCCCAGATAATGAGCGCTAAGAGCCTCATACGTGTACGCCATGTCCGGAATCCTCTTTCTTGTCCTATCATCGTTCGACATGCCGCCCGCTCTAGCCGCTTGTTCTGTGGCTACACCATGGCAAGCTCCATATGCAGTGACAGCATCCTAATACTGTTCCGATATCAGCGAGAGACCAAGGCAAAGACGTGTCAAGACCCACGATACGATCAGCGCTGATATATCCCAGCCAAGCATAGAGACTCAACTGAGACCGTCTGCCTCGGGTCACCCAGAAGAGAGTGTTACCAGTTAGGATACCACACGCATGGTTGTGTTATGCTTGTGAAACGCTCTCGCCAGTGGTGTGGACTTGATCAGCTGTGGCGTACTCGTCTTGGAGATGTTGGTAAGATCGTTGAGGAAGCCATCTTTGTCAAAGATCAAGCTATTGACGGCGGTTCGAAAGCGCTTCTGTGGAGTGCTGGCCGATTTGGAGAAGGCTCCGCAGATCGGGTCTTGGCCATGTTTCCCTTCTCCCAAGTGGAATAGTAGTCGCTGGCTAAAGCAATGATGCGTCCAAAGTCTAGAGTAATACTTTTTTTAGAAATCAAGCTCCTGGTCTTCACGGGGTGAAATTTGTAGCCGATGGCCACCCTGCACTCCTTGTTGACGGTGTAGAGATAAACTCCCTTGGCAGTCAACTCGTGTGCAGCAGCTGTATGGGTTTGTGAGTCGTCAAGCAGGGCCCTCAGATGGGTTGCGATTCCCTACGGGCCAACTCCTGGTCCGTTCAAACTTGTATTGAGTTGAAAACTGAGAGCTTCTAGGAAATCAGGACCGGAGCGATATTGGTTACCAGTCTGACAGCCCAAGTACTTGGCTTGATTGCACCAATTGCTTCGTTCCTGTAGATCGACAGTTCATCCTCAACCGTAGACCCCGACGCCCAACGCTTATCTTCAACCTTCATAGCCTCTTCCGAGATGCCGTCAAGCCTGACAACGCTCTACCCCGCCCAGGAGCATAATTACCTACCCTAAGAAAGTCAGGGCGGGAGCGGAGCGTGCCGAGTAGGAACCCTGGGGGGAGAAAGCCATAAGGGTGGGAATGGATTGCGGTGTTCAGGCCCGGAGGGAGCGCGTGGTGACGATGTGTTGGGATAGTCCAACACACGACATCTCGTCTTCTGTGTCCTGTCGTGGGTGTTGGTGGGGTCGGTGCTGGGTGCGGGTTTGCAGATGTCGACGTTTGGGAGGTGCTTTATGAAGGGTCAAGAGGACTAAAGTGTGAGGGATCGAGAGCTCGGTGACCTTGATGTTATCCTCTGTGTGTGCGTATGTATGGAAGAAAGCACACTGCACGTACGATTCCATTGATGTCTCTCCCATGGCTGGATATTGGGGTGGATGGAACGACGTGAGTGCCTGTGAGGTCAGTTGCGGTAGAGACTTCATATGTCTTAGGTGTCGAGTCTGGGTGGGGTAGAACCAGTCGAGTGGAGTGGGGATCATGGGAAGGTGCGTAGACGTTTGAGGTAGGGGGATAGGATGGGATAGGGTCGACATGGTTGACGGTGGGCGGGTAGCTGGAACGTATGTGGTGAGGTGTCATGGTTTGTTTGGTTGGTGACGACTAGGAATGACGATGTTGGTAATGGGGTTGATGATGACGTCCGGGGCCGATGTGCAAGGAGGTATTAGCATCACGACAATCGAAGCGTGTCTCAATCGAAGTTCCGTAACGTCTCATCACTACCTAACCCATCTACCATCGCCAATCCCACCCTCCACAATCCTTCTCCAGTCCAAGCATAGACGACGCCAATCCCACCCCATCCCCCTCCCCGTCCTCCAAGCAGTCGAGCTTCCATAGCCCCTCACCCACTTCCCCCGGCATGCTTAGCCCGAATATGTTGCCAACAGCTGTCCAGGCGGGAAAACCCAGCTCCTCCCACACCATGCTCGCAGCCAGCAACAGGGCAGTAATAGTGCTGGGTCGACATGTGGTAGCTCTTTTGATGACGATCGAGATCGTAATGTCGCTTGAAGGTGCGTTTGGTAGTGCAGCCTGTCCAGAGACAGACATATTCGTTTCCGTTCCCAGATGGGCCTTGGTGTTCGGGCTGACGTTGGGTTAGAGTTGTGGGAACAGTATGTGATTGGATATAGGCACTTACATTGGAGACCACATTGGGAATAGACTGCCCATTCCCAAAGGTTGGTAACCTCGAAGATTAGCGCCAAAAAAAAAACCTACCCGACACCAGCAGAGCCGCGCGATCCCAGATAGGGATCGTGCAGCCCGCTGAATGCAGGATCAGGCTCCAGTTTGTCCGTCTTGTTGGTGCGATCCATCGAGGGCGACTGCGTGATGCACGAGGGCAAATGCGTGATGCGCGAGGGCGAACTGCGTGATGCACAAGGGCGACGAATCAGGCGCAAGCTGACAAACGAGGCGACGAGGCTGAGAAAATGCGGCTGCAACGGTCACCAAAAAGAGGCACAATGGCGGTGAAAACGGGCGGAAAGTGCTGAAAAAGAGGTCGGGGGATCGAGCTAGCTTTATGCTTCTGATTCCACAGCATTTATTCCACGACTGTTGCCCTCATGCATCTTGCAGAGCGCTCAAACGAATGCCGAGGCCGCCACCGCCCTGCGTATGCACCACGCACCGTCACTGATCCAGTCCGTCCAATTCCACTAAACGCCGCACGAGGCCTACAATCTCGTTTTCGCTCAGATCAATCCCCGGGTCGTCGATTTTCTTCGCGAGGATGTCGTCGAGCATCATCCGTAGTCGAGACACCAGCACGCCGATCCTGGCCCAGCCGCGTAGGCGTAGCCAGCCATCGACGAGTAGTCCTCGACCGAGGGTGTCGAGTGTGATTGGACCGGAGAAGAGAAGTAAGGTGTATGCGTTGAAAGCTATGGCCTGTTAGCGTACGCTTGTCGGAGTGTTGGAGAGTTAGAGCATGTACGTACGTGTGAGATCTCGGATGAAGACTTTGCTCGTTGCCAGCTTCGTGAAATAGCTCATGTAGACCGCACCTCCGGGGAATGATTGCGCGTCAAAGAGGGTGGAGCTTGGGTGGACGAAGACTCTCCCGTTGTCTTGGTTGAAGTATTTGATAGTTCGAGCTTCCGGGTCTAATTCGACGGCACCAGACATGGCTGCGGCAAACTTCTTCTCGGGAAACTCTATGCGTGCCAGCTGGGGATTGAAAGCCCCTGCGATGAGAGCTCGGATTAATGCGTCGTTGTTGTGGTGACGGTTGTAGGTCGCTCTGGAGGAGACGTCTGAGCTGTGGTACGTTACGGCAAGGAAGCCGATCTCTTTGAGCGATGACAGGTACTGGGATCTATTCGAAGAGATGTCGTTGAGAGTCTGATGCGACAAGAAATGATCATCGCACCAATTCCGAAGCTCCCGTTGGTTTGACGCCTTCCTCAACAGATCCCACTCTTCGTACGCCCGGAGGTCACCGATGATATCACCCTGGCCTCGAGAGAAAGATGCTCTTTGGACCTTCGATTCTTCGCGCTTGTTTTGTGGAGATACGAATGGACTCCTCACTGTCAGTATGGCGGCGATGATAAGGCATGCCTCGAGGCATCCAAACATAGCCCCGTAAACCATAAGCTTTCCACACCTAAGGTCTGCCGGGATCATCGCCAGGTGTCTTCCCAGTGCCGTCAACTCATCTCCGTCTATGGCACCCATTTTGGCAAGAAGATCTACTGCACCCTCTACGGCCAGACTGTGTGGTGGTGTGAGAGCACTAGCCAGGAAGCCCGCAACGTCTCTCACGCCCATCGCCCTGACCGACAAGCACAACTGCTCAAGAGGTACCCTTCGAATCTCAGCTTCTGGCCTTTCCATCATCTTAGCTTCAGCATTACGAGTGTAGAGCTTGTAACATGTCCCCGCTTGTACCCTACCAGCTCTGCCTCTCCGCTGCTTACACGCGGCACGCGATGCCCAGACTTCCTCCAACTTGACCATATTGTTCTGCGGGTCAAAGCTTGTTTGTTTGACTCGACCGGTGTCGATGACCGCGACGATGTCCTCAATGGTGATTGACGTCTCAGCGACATTCGTCGCAGCAATGACCTTACGCTTGCCCTTCGGCGCTGGTAGGAACACACGTCGTTGCTCGCTCGGCATCAATGAAGCATGCAGCGGTAATGCATGTACGTTTGTCATGGACCGGACTGCGTCGAGCGTACGGTTAATTTCAAGCGTACCTGGGAGGAAGATGAGGATCCCTCCTTCGGCGTCTCCAAGCTCAGAGTCAATCTGGACTACCGTACGAGCGATGAGTTTGTAATTGATGCCCATGCCTAGGCTTTGAAGAACAACAGCAACGGACGAATCATCTCCATCTAGCTCGCCTGTGTTAGCTTTGCCATCACGGAAGCCTGTATTGAAGTTTGTCCAGCGTACGATGTCGTCAACGTAGTAGTCGGTTACCGGAAATGTACGTCCCTGTACCTCAACACGACCAACACTGGATACCTGCCCAAAATAACGATCGAAGATATCCGCATCTAAAGTCGCGCTCATCAAAACAACCTTGAGATCTTTCCGTTGCTTTAAGACATCCCTCAGTAGCACTAGAAGGAAGTCCGTATCTAGACTCCGCTCATGAACCTCATCGACGACGACATGACTGACATCGGTCAATGCTGCCAGAAGATCGTCGTTGCTGCCGCCAGAAGTCTGAAGCCGGCGAAGAAGTACACCAGTAGTGACGAAGGTAATCTTGGTTGTCCCGTGCTTCTGCTTAGATTCGCCACGGATGGCATATCCAGCTTCGTCACCCACAGGAAGGCATCTTTCCTGGCTGACGCGGTCAGCTAGACAAAGCGCGGAGATTCTTCGAGGTTGAGTGCAAATGATGTTGGCAGCACCCCCAAGCTTTCGCTGTATCATGTCATCCAAGATGAATTGTACCGACTGTGTGGACTTCCCCGAGCCGGTTTCTCCGGAGATGATAGTGACTTGACACCTGTTCACGGTATGAACGATGTCATCTTTTAATTTCCATGCTGGTAGCGAGCGTCGTATGTCAAGCATCTTTTGTTGCTGAGGTAGGCCCTGCCTGGTTTGCCATCTCGCAAGTAAATCAAGGCTAATACGGCTACCAGGGCGCCAATCAATCGAACGGACAGGTCTGCTCCGCAGAACTGATCTGCGCTTCATTCTATCTGAGCCCGACTCGCCGACTGTTGTTGCTGCTGAAGAGACATCCCGCAGCCTCCCTGGGTTCTCAATGATCCGGAGAATTTCGGCTTCAAGCCAGTCTATCATGTTGAATATCATCGGCTCTCCCAACAAAGCTGTGTTTGCATGTTCGACGACCTGGCGAATAATGCTCAAGCGAATGTATGCAGGGAGACCTTCAGTGAGGATGGAGATCACAGGTACTGTGGCTGGGTACGAGTCGGAGGGTTTTCGAAATTTAACGAGAAAAGACTTGTTCGAATGCAGTACATCTAGGGTGATCTGGCATACGTCCGCTGAAAGTGACTGATATCGATCTCCGAAGATAGCTTCAAGGGTGCTAAGCTCTTGCTCCCAAATGACACCATCATCTCCAACTTGATCAAATTCGACTGCTGTTCCCACTGACCTGTCGCCATAGACGAGGATTTTTTGAAGTGCTTCCGCTGCCCTGCCTTCGTCTCCACCCACGCTGTCCAAAATGCCGAGGCAGAGCTCAGTGGCATAGCCAGCCTGTGCAAGTCGTTCTATCATTCCCTCCTTCTTTAGATTAGCACTGGCCATACTAATACCTGCAGCATAGCCCTCGGGAAGACTCCATCCTGGCAGGTCGTCCTCCGGTACATGCACGAGGAGCCACTCCAACGTCTCTTCACGATCCTTGCATTCAGCAAGGGCCTCTTCAACATGGCTTCTACGAAACCCGAGCTCAGTGAGCTCATTGGCAATGGCTTTCTGCACGGAGTCGGACATGACGACATCATGCGGATTCCACACAGCATGTCTCCTGACGAGGTCTTCCATTTGGGCGCGTGTTCTCTTGCCCATTTCAATCTTCGGGACCTTGGTCCAACCTTTCATGCTAGTTGAGCCATGGCCCTTGCTGCCTGCTGAGACATTGCCACCTCCAAGGCGAACGGGTAGTTGTTCAGCCTGTTTGGCCTCATCGCGTGCTCTTTCCTCTCTCTTCTTTGCCATGATCACTTGCGCTTTCTCTCGTTCCTGTTTCGCAGCGAAAGGATCCGCCTCATACATCCAAGCTCTTCCATCACGAACGTCCTCCTTCTTCAGCTCCTGAAAGTCACCCTTCCACAATTCTCGGTATATAGGCGGTAACAGCATGTGTATGTTCCGCATGCTACAGACACGGAACAGTGCATAAGTTGCTGCAAAGTGACGGGCTTCGACTGCAGTAGGCTGAAGGGCAAGATGTTTGTGAGTTGGCGGGAGCTTGAACGGAGGAAGAATGCAAGCTTCTTTGGTCTTTACATTGACCGCTTTGAGAATGACCATCGAAGAGTATCCGTCGGGACTTTTGTTCTATGAACCACTACGATGTCAGCAACTGTAGATATGACGCCTTGAGATGACTTTTACCATAGTATACTCCGACTTCTCCCATCTCTGCTTCTGACAATGCTCTGCAAGCATATTGACCGGAAGCTTGCCGGTCCACGAAGCTCCCCCAATTAAACTCCTTGTATCCGCTCTTTTCTCCGCCTCTCCGGCCGCACCCTGTTGTGCGCCATTTGTAGCACTTTGCTCTTTCCTCGGCCCACCTGCATCTTTGTTCTCAGGTTTGTCCTTTGCATTAGAGAAAACGATATAGCTGTCATCAACATTTGTTGTTGGTCGGTTCGAGGCTGCTCCGCCATGCTTTTTCTTTGGCATTCTCCCAAATACCAGAATGTAGGTGATTCCAGCAAGCCATGGAGCAGAATATCTGGATTCTGAGACACCAACGTGGATTGTGTGTAGCGTTGATCACCTGTAAGCCTTTTGCGTGAGAGATCTGCGCCAGGGTGTTAGCGAAAGGCTACCTTACGTACAGTACCTTATCTTAGCTTCGTAGGGCTGATCCACATTCATACTATGAGAGCCTCCATCAAAGGATGCACAACCGCTAGAACTATCGGCAGAAGTTTCAACAGACCTAAAAACACATCTTCCAGTACAATGGAGAACCATCCAGCATCCGACCAAGAGGCCATAAATAAAGACGAGATGACAGGCACAGCAATCCCACCTTCGCCATCCACCACGCCATCCACCAGACCCAACAAACGCAACGCATGTACTACCCTCTCCCTCCCTACTTTCGCACCTCCAAACCCCGCTGACCCCCCCGCACAGTCACAGAACTCATGTCACCGTCAAAACGCCCAATCCCACTCCCTCCCCCCACCCCCTCCTTCTTCCCCGGCCGCGATGGCCTCGGCGCCTACCTCGCCAGCCCCGAATCCTTCCACCCCTCCCGTATAATCTACCACAACGCCGACTTCGTCGCCATCAACGACCTCTACCCCAAATCCTCCATCCACCTCCTCCTCCTCCCGCGCGACCCGACCAAAACCCACCTGCACCCCTTCACCGCCCTCGCCGACCCCACCTTCCTCCTCAAAGTCCAGTCCGAAGTGACCAAACTCCGCCACATAGTCGCCACCGAGCTCCGCCGCCGCTACGGCAAATTCTCCATCCAAGACCGCGCGCGCGAGGAGGCACTAAACACAGATCCGCCGCCGCCGGAGCTGCCGGGGGGAAGGGACTGGGAGCGGGAGGTGGTGGCGGGGGTGCATGCGCGGCCGTCGATGCGGCATTTGCATGTGCATGTGCTGTCGGTGGATCGGGTGAGTGCGGGGGTGCGGCACAGGAAGCATTATAATAGCTTTGCGACGCCGTTTTTGGTGGGGGTGGGGGAGTTTCCGTTGGGGGAGGGGGATGTGCGCTGGCATCCGGGCCGGGAGGGGTATTTGGGGAGCGATTTGAGGTGTTGGAGGTGTGGGAGGAATTTTGGCGGGGGGTTTAAGGCGTTGAAGCGGCATTTGGAGGGGGAATTTGAGGAGTGGAAGAGGGAATAGGGGGGTCTGGTGAGGGGGCGTGATGGGGGTTATGGAGTCTTGTGTCGTTGGGACAGGGACGTGTCTGGGCGGGCTTGCAGATGGATCTTGGTTCATCACTATTTTGCACCTCAATCACGCGCGTTATTCATCATGCGTTGAATTTGTCTGGATTTCCAAGGTCGGATCATGCAAGATGGCACTTGATGCCCCCGCACAAACGACGCTCCAGCTGTATATAGCAAGTCGTAGCCTATCTACCGACATCTCACAAGCAATCTGTGGCTTAAAGACGGAATCTTGTCTTTCCCTCTGCCTACGATTGTCACGTCCATTTCAATGCCTACTCTGGCTTACTCCGACTCTTGGGTCTCGCAGGCGCTCCACTCTTGACCCTCTTGGCCTCAGGCCGGTTGATGTGGTGCTGTGGAATCCAGCTCTCGTCGTAGGCCTTCGCGCCGGACGTGACAGCCGGTCCGTCCGCCCCAATCACGGATACTTGATCCGCAGGATCGACTTTCTTCGAGCCACCAGAGGATCGTTTCGCCCGTTCCCCGCCCTTTCCACCACGACGCTTCTGTGGGAACAGAGTACTGATCCAGGTGTTGTAGATGAAATAGCATGTGCCGGCGAAAGCTGCGAGGAGGAAGAGGTAGAGGAAGATGCTGTGTATGTATAAGCAATCAAATAGCGGCTTCCATCATCTAACACCTCGATTCCTCGAGTGGTGCTTACATTTGTGGGTCGAAGAAACTCGTATCGGGCTCCACGATGCTCACAGTCTCGTTGAAGGCCTGTATATTGTAGAACGTGCCCTTGTTGTCGCTCAACACGGCAGCGAGATTTAGCCGCATCTCTTGCGGATGAAGCTCCGTCGCGAAGCTGTAGCTCAAGCTCTCTTTCCCCCCCGCAGGGATCTCAACATTGTACCTTGTCGTCGTCAGATTGCGAACAATGCGGCTGCCCTGAGGGTCATTGGCTGGCGTCCACAAGCTTCCGCCGATGAAGGCGACGCTGATGGGAGCAGGTTCGTTGTTTGTGAACGATAGGAGCGCTTGCGTTGGGCGGCCATTGATCAATTTGACACCGAAGATCTCGGAGGATGGAAAGGATGCTGATGCGAGAACATCGATATTCGGCGAAGTCGATGGGGATTCGAGCTCCTCATCCACAATATCCTATGACCTCGCCATCAGCGCCGTCCTTTGCACACGTTCTTAGGGTACTACGTACAGCGAAGCTGCCAATGGCTTGCAGCCCGAACAGAGCCAATGTTGAGAGCTTGAGGAGAACCATTTTAAATGGCTGACGAAGTTTCCCTTTGCTTGTTTAAAGAACGGTTGAGATGGGTTCGAAGTTAAGTGGAACGTGGTTTTTGACAGGTACTTTCGTACGTGATGGTGGAAGATTGCTTAGTCATCTAGTTATCGGTCTTCCACACGAAAGCACTGAAGGAAGCATTCGACATGGACAAAGGTGTTCCAATGTTATAAATTGAATGCCTGGAGAAGAAGGGGGAAAAGAAGTCATTCATCTACGGCCGAAGATATCAATGATATCCATATTCTTTTATCATTTCGACTTTCTGTGTGTAGTCTGTAAGTTACAAATACCTACGGTGTTGCACATGGATTTGTGATCGCTTTGACGCTGGTTTATGATGGCTCGACGTTCGAAAGCAGCTGTATTGGTGTTGTGTTTTTATATTACAATTCGCCGAAATGCCCATATAGGTCGTTCTGGTGGATATCCTGAGATGCGGCTCTGCGAAGTAGCTGTCGTAATCATCTCTACTTTCTCACCATCAAAGCCGCCACCTGTCACGTATCCTGCAGCATACTTCTTGGCTTCCTTACATCCAGTCCTTTCTCCCCTTCAGTCCAATCCCGACAGCCATGGGGGCAGAACAATTCCCTCCCAGCCGTCGGTTTCAGCTTGGAGCCTAGCCGTACTCGACTGCACTGTACTCATGCATTCGCGCTTTGCAAAGCCTTGTAGTCGTTGGTGCCGCCATTGAATTGCCTGCTGGCCCCATTCTCTTGCCTGTTCCACAGGGATCGGGAGAGGGGGCCACGTTGAGTTCTTCTTGACTGATGCAGATCGATGCGAGTCCAAGGAGAAGCCCCCCTTGAGACGGATGCCTTACTGGATGTCTCTGGCGCTCCAGCAGCCGAGGCTCATCATCAATATTAATAGTAATGATGGGCGGCTTGAGTGGTACGGAAGTAAGGTGTTGTAGTACAGTCTGGGTGCATGTAACTGAGCCCTGGTCCAATGATGAGGTTTATTGGCCTGCGCTGTTACGCGCCGGTTCATGATGACTCAGCAGACGCTTGAACATGAAACCTCCGGCACATTAGGGTACGAAGTTCTTTCCCCGTCTCTTCCCTCTCCGGCTTCTTCTGTCCAGTCCAGGTTGGTGTTACAGATCATGCTGTAACGCTCAGCACTTCAGCACCCGGTAATGCCGGAAGTAATGAACCCGCTCTCTCCTTAAATCTTCCTTTTCTCCTACCTATAAGCGGTCCTTCTGTCTCCTTAAGAGCGAGGGTATCCCTTCCTCACTTTATTTCTTCCTTCTTCTGACATTATGACATGATAATGTCCGGCGTTCCTTCTGACTTCTGACTTCTGACTTCCTTGCACTGTTCATTCACTTCCAGTCTTGACTGTCTCTGAAGTACTAGCAGGCTTGTTCTTCACTTCATCAGCACGTTCATTTCACTGAGTGCCTACAGCACTACACTTTGTCACACCGGTGTTGTCTTGAAGCGGATCTGTTCGGTCTCCACCTCAACCACTCTTCACCATCTCACAGTGTCTGGAACACCTTACATTCTAATTCCATATCGAAAATCTACGAGGACAAAGATACATAAGCAGTCAACAAAATGTTACGAGTGCTTAGTCTCTTGCTGTGTGGTGGGGGCCTAGCTCAGGCAATCCAGCTCGACCTTGGTAGTACCGGTACGTGCAGTTCGAACACCTTCCTCCGAGCTAAAACAGTCTTGTCGTTTTTGTTCACATTGCTAAGCACAGGTGATTGTCTACAGATTCGATCAAGGCCGCTGCGAAAACAGCCGCCGGGGGCATGATGCACTACTATCATGGCAACGAACCGGGTCAGACCGTCGGCAAGCTAGTACAGCCTTACTACTGGTGGGAGGCAGGTGCCATGTTTGGGCAACTGATAGAATACTGGTTCTATACTGGCGATACGCAGTATAATGATGTAACTACGCAGGGTCTGATGTCTCAGATTGGACCTAAGCGCGACTTCATGGTTCCGCAAGAAGCGTGGGACGAGGTAAGTGGCTCGGAGACTCCGATCGACTCTGAGAGAACCGCTTGTTGACGCCAACCAGGGAAACGACGACCAAGTTTTCTGGGCCTTCGCCGCCATGTCAGCTGCCGAACTCCGATTCCCGGATCCTCCCTCGCAGCAACCTTCTTGGCTTTCTCTCGCTCAAGCGACCTTTGAATCTCAGATTGCTCGTTGGGATACAGCTTCTTGTGGTGGAGGATTACGGTGGCAGATATACCCGGCCAACAGGGGTTATGAGTATAAGAACACCATCTCGAACGGCGGCCTCTTTCAATTGTCCGCTCGTCTTGCCAGATACACCAACGACGGCAAATACGCCGAATGGGCCGACAAGCTCTGGGATTGGCTCGCATCCGCTTCCCTTTTGGGTCCCAACGGCGAGGTTTATGATGGGGTGGGAACAGGGAACAGTTGCAAAGACATCACTCGTATTCAGTGGACGTACAATTCCGGCACGATGCTCATGGGCGCCGCGAACATGTTCAATCACGTACGTCTGCTTCCGGGACCAGTTGATCCATTTCTTACTGACCAGAACTAGACGGGAGGAGATCCGAAATGGAAAGCTCGGATCGAAAGCATCTTGACAGGCGCCGAGATCTTCTTCCCTGTGGGATCCGGCGGGAAAACCATGGTCGAGGTTGCGTGTGAGCCCGGGCGGACTTGCAACTACGATGAGCCTTCGTTCAAAGCGTACCTGTCCCGCTGGATGGCTGCTACCACTCAATTGGCACCGTTCACCACGGACGCCATCATGGCGAAACTGCGAGCCTCGGCTCAAGGAGCAGCCGCCCAGTGCTCTGGAGGGACAGACGGGGTCACGTGCGGCCAGAAGTGGGCGCAGCCTCAATGGGACGGAAAGTACGGTGTGGGAGAGCAGATGAGCGCTATGTCAGTGATGCAGGCGAATCTGATCTCCCAAGTCGCGGGGCCGGTCACGCAACACAGCGGAGGGAGCAGTAAACGTACTCTTCCGGCTGGTAAGCGCTTTCGGTACTGACGTCGGAAAACGGAGGTCGCCTTCTGTCCTGGCGACACGCCGAGTCCGGGTTGAGGTGGAGGCATCAGTTCGGCAGTGGATGCGTATGTAATGGGACGCATATTCCTGGTACATGCGACATGGGGCGTCGATTTCCTATGTCATGTTTGAGGGATTTGTGGCTACGGGGCTTCAAGTTGGGAAGGGGTGGACATATCATCATGTCGAGCTGAGTGTATTTGATAGACTTAGACATGATCATCCTAGAGTCACACATTCTAGCTGAGATCAAGACCCGTCCTGATATCCAGTACGTGTGCCCCAACTATGGGCACAGCGCGGACCCGAGATAGAAATCATGCAATGCCATTCGCTCTGCCTGTTTCACGGTGATGTGGTGGCGAGGAGGAGGCAGCACTTAACAGCCTAACGATGTCAATCCGTCCGCGCCGTGCCAGCTTGGTAAGTGAGCCACTTACTAGGATGAGATAGGATACCTAATTGCTACAGATCCATAGAGACATGGGGCATATTAGAGTACGGACATCGAAGTATTTGTATGTTGACAGGGATTGAGGGCAGGGCGGCGTTACAGCAATTCCTAGAATGTTGGCTCCTCGGTTCGCTCAGAACTTTTTGCAACTTTTTTTTGAAAATCACACTCAAATTCAGTGTTTTGATGTTAAAATCACAATAAACAAATAGTTTGCATAAAACTGAATAGACAGTATAACTATATATATATAGATTTATCAACTGTTAAATTTTTATAGAAAAGTATAGAGAAATAACAATGTTATTGAGTAATCTTCATATATAAGTTTGACAGTAATATGCAGCAGCTTTTGACAGAAATTTGTATGTAAATTTTGCTTATTTTATA
>JAABUU010002278.1_pt1 | contig 27849 bp, 34 predicted proteins | sample 5559301 | NCBI WGS metagenome assembly JAABUU01 (sample SAMN10711884, study PRJNA513360) | rock metagenome | isolation source: Antarctica rocks | place: Antarctica: Victoria Land, Richard Nunatak white | reverse complement strand
TCTGTCTGGTGGCACAGTCAGTGAGGCTTAGTTCAATGATGCTATGCGCTTGTATCCCAAGAATGCCAAGGCAGATAGGCACGACAGCCTCCAGTTGCAGCATTTGGTCAGGTCAGCCGCATGCAAACTCAGCTTACTGGCTGGTCATTGTCAAGTTGGATACTCTGGACAGGTCAGCCAAGAACGTATTGCTGTCAATCAGATCCCCAAGGACACTGACAGTTGTGGGAGACTTGCTCAAGTTGTGGAGGTGAGCCTGGACAGCTTAGCATGTTAGGCGCCTTACTTGCTGCAAGTGTGCACCTGGCGCCTGTGATGTGCCCCTTGCTCGCTTAGCACGACTAGATGAATTTGACATACAACCTGATTCTGCAAGTTGCTGTTGGGGCCAGAGTGATGCTGAGGCGTAACATGTTCACGGCAGACAGCCTGGTGAACGGTGCAATGGGAACAATTGTTACGGTGGTTGTTATGGTAAAGGCCTTGAGTGGCCAGAAGGGCACGAAACACCAGGGCAACAGTTGTGCGGTAGCAAGATTCTGTTCGATGACAAGAGGGTGGGCAGAATGACCAGGGACACCTCAGACCATGTTCCCACCATAGTACGTCCAGCCACATTAAAGTTTACTGGCAGGGATGGCCGTCATCAGTCTGAGAGATATCAGTACCCCATTGTGTTGGCTTAGGCAGTGACTATTGGTGCAGGGTCTCAGGCTAAGGTGCAGGGTCTCAGCCTTTGATCTCAGGAGTGATATTTGGGATCAAGGTCAAACCTATGTTGCTTTCAGCAGAGTCAATACCCTGCCAGGAGTCTTGGTGGGCTTAACTACAGCTTCTTTTGACAAGAATAACTGCTGTGTGCATGATGAGTATGCACATTTGGCAGGTTGCCCCAGAGTTTGACCTAGGCCTTAGCCCACTGTATATTACCCAGTGTTGTCTGTTGTGGTGGAACATCTATAGGTCATGCTTAGCAGCTGTAACAGGAAGCAGTTTCCATACAAATAGTAATGTTTTGGCTCAATACAATCAGACCTGATACTGACAAGACTGCCCTTCCCAAATTCTTTGCTGCTGTGCCTGCTTGCATGAAATCTGTCACATCGTCATGAGTGATATACACCAGCCCTAAAGAGTAGTGAGCTTGCAGACGTTTTCCTGGCCCGAAGAGCCGGTCCCTTGTCAGGGACATATCTGAGCTGCAGCAATACAGTGATACCACTCCGTAAAGCTGTGATGATACTGCTGCTGCGCATCTGTATGAGATGGATCAGAGTCAGCTGCAGTAAGTACATCACTAGTGTGTGCAAACATGTGCATACGCAGCTCTGGTGCAGGCCCCTTTGACTCCATCAGGAGAAGAAGATGGGTTTGGTTATTGCACCCTATATTGCCTGTCCTACCATTCTTACCTTTCCAGTGCACTGCAAGGCAGAATGTTCTCAGCGTTTTGCTGACCAAGTTGTGACGTAGTCCAGGTATGCTTGCACTGCAGCAGCTTTGGCATGCAGAATTTGACATACAAGAGATAATTTGCTACAGTGCCTACATTATCCAGCAAGCAATGTCTACACAGGCATTGCGGCACAGACCTGCATGTAATTGTGTGCACATAGTTTTCTGATAGTGTCTGCAAATACATTGGGACATGCAACATATGCAAAACTGCAATATCATATTTGCAAAAATGTCAACTGGCATCAAGAGAGGTAGAATTGTTTATGACATTCATTGGTCAATGCTTTGCAGATCGGAAATTTATACAGCTGCAGCTGAGTTGACAATGATGACTGATCAAGGCAGCGTGAAGCTGATGAGGCAGGAAGACCTGGTGGGAGCTACAGATGGGTTGCTTCGTAGTTAGGCACTTCATACGATTCTGACGTCACAAAACCCCATCTGACTCCACTTCAACTGCCATTTTGCGGACACTGATTTGCCACAAATAAGATTCTACAGGCTCAGGCAACCACTGCAAACTTGGCCTGGCAAATCAGTGCTAGCTTTGCAGCCAGCATCCAGACAGATGCGCAGAAGGTGGGGACAGACTTATTGTGCAGGGGAAAACCATATGCCTTCTCACCAAGGCAAAAGAGCCACTGTTCCTTGCAGCAGCCAAAATGGACTGTTGCAACTCTGTCACAAACCCATTGCATTGCAATCATCACCAATGCATCTGTGTGTAAGCACTGCAATCAGGTTGTGAATGGTCCAAAGCATTCACAACCTGATTCAACCACAGTTTGTTGATCAGTACAATGTGCTGTCATCAGTGAATGCTAAATCAAATGACACAATGCGTTGCATGTACCCTAGGCATTTTGCCCACAGCTGAGCGCTACTACAGGGTATGCAGAAGGGCAGGCTACCCCATGTATGCCAGATGGGGGTACCCAAACTTCCATGCCAAATGTGCTGAGGCCAACACATGAATAGTTATTTTTCCAAGCTGGCGCCACCACGGTCAGTAGATTGCCACATAGTTCATGCCCTGAAATGTAGTAACGAAGATGATATTGGGTAATGCCAATGTCACAAAATGTTGGGGAAACAAAGCCTAGTCCTAGAGGGAGGGCTCCATGAGGTAAGCGCAAGTGGCAAGGTCTGCACAATTTTGCAAGCTTGCAGACTTTCCTGCAAAAAGCACAGATATCTGGTGCAGAAGATACAGATCTGGGCTTGACTGGAACAGCCTACATTTATGTTGAAGAGTAATCACATCGTGTCAGATGGTCAAGGCTGCTGTATGAGAGACACTGTATGCACCTGCCATGTGTGCTATATGGTAACACAACAGCATAGCATGCTGTCGTACGCAATGCTCAAGTAGCAAGCTGGAGAGAGATCATATATCGTATCTGAGATCCAATCTATCAAGGAAAGCCCTGCTTGGGAGAAAAATGACACATGCAGTACCAAAGGACAAAGCTCATGTCAAGGTCTCTGCTCCATATATAACCTTGTACTGAGATGGCAATCAATTGACTGTTTGATTCTGTGACTTCTGGGTTCAATGCTTGTCTGAAGTGAATTGCAAGCACACTTTCTTTTGTGTGTGCAAGCTCAAAGATACTTTTGGCAGATGTCATGATGTAACATACCTCGACACAGAATGACAATCACGTTGCTCCCTAGGTCCAAGCAGATCTACTTATAGAGTGTTCAGCAATCTGCAAAACATCATTTGGAGCTAAGATAAGACCACAAACCATATTGGTATATTGCAGTCTGTTCATATGTAAAAGGCAGCTAGGAATTGATAGTGCTTACTGACTGCAGACAACTCTTGCACACTGCTGTGTACAATGTGAGGCTGTATCACAAAGCCAAAAACGGTATTTGTTCCAGACACCGTATTCTACCTAAGCGTGACCCATGATTTGTGCTGCCAAAAGCACCTGCCCAAAGGCTATACCATATAACTGCTGCATGTGCACCATAGCAGATGCGCAGCATCAGTCCCTCCTGGCAGTATACAAACATCACTACACAGACCTGTAAATTTATCATGTGTTCCCTTTTCTTTGGGGGAAACGCGCATTTCAAACAGCATCAATGCAAGCCTTGTGAGCAAGCGTTTCTAGCTGTCGCACAGTCTTTCTGTACATGCTTTCCACAGCATCAACTTGATTCTGCAGGCCTGTGTAGGCAACATTTCTTAGCATAGAAGCAGAGATTTCGTTGCCATTTGATGATAAGCTGCTTGATGATTTAATTGCGGCATTGGGTCTGTTTAAAGTGAAGGCCGGGACACTGGAAAGCATTGGCAACGCCATCACAGGCTGATATCGCTGAGCTAGAGGTCCACCTTCGCCCACATTCCTCACTTGCACATCAATTGGCTCCAGCTCATGGCTGCAGATACATATCCAACATGTAAAGCAAATGCAGGCTAAAACTTACACAGCTGACTTCTTAACCACATGTAACAGCAAACACCCTAAGCCCAAGCAAGTGTAGTTAGGCTTGAGCTGCAGTCATATAATATGATGCTTGGTAACAGTAGAAAGGAAATAGAGGGACCCCTTGCCAGGCACAGCAGAGCATACCTGCTGCTGTCAAGCTGAAACATACACTGCTGAATATTGCATGACGAGCCTTCATGACGAGGCAAGCATGAGATCACTGCAAAAAGAGTTTGTGGGTTGTCCTGGTTAACCTGCAGACTGCCAAGTGCAGCAGCAGCCATGCTGCTGCTAATCATACATTCTTGAGTTGTGGGCTGCAAGCTGGTGACAGGCCTATAGGCAAACCAGCCTAACACTTGCTCGGACTGGAGCTGGCTTTGCACAGCCTGGAGAAACTCAACTGCAGATGTGGCACAGCAAAGCGTGAACAGTTGCAGCAGATCATGCAGGGCCTTATACCCAAAGCCGGATTGCTGTAACAGAAACAGACCTTCTGGTTCACCTGCCACCAGAGTTGTAGCCAGCCCAGTAGGACAGCAAAGATATGCATTTATGCACGCTTGTCGCTGCTGTGTGACTTCAAGCTCTGCAGTGATCAGAGCAGCTCGGAGCTCAGGCTATCAAGTGATTACTTTCCTGTCGAACACCAGCTCTCACCAGCTGTGTCCTGCAGTACTTCAGAGGTACTGCTGATCAGTGTCCCTGCAGACAGTGAAACAGGTTTGTCAACAAGACTTGTTTATCAGGCACAGGGGTACCACCAGGGGCTGTGCTGTACCTATGAGGAGCCCAAAACCTTCCTTGGATATGACAATTGTTGACAAAGCAGCAGCTAAGGCCGAGCCTGTGGTCACTACACTGTACATCAGCCGTAGGGCTCAGAATTAGAAGCAGAAGCAAACCATTCCAGCGCATCGGGCAAGCACAACAAACGAGAGAGAAAGAGGGCGGTCAGGATGACACGCTCTTTGTCCCATGTCGGAGTGTTGGAAATTTCGGAGTGATGGGCCAGATATTTCGATGCCAAATTAGGTGTTTGAATTCGGTGTCCATTTGGGTAGGTGCGCCTGAGGTTTGGAGCCTTCGCAAGCACATGGTGTCCAGCAATAGCTGTACTACCTACTCAACATACTCCTTACACACATTGGCGCCGCCTTAGTTGCTATGCATGAGCAAGTTGCTGCTGACTGCAACTGGCCAGCCCCATGTGCAAGTCATATCCCTGCTTATTACAACAGACCAGAACCAAAAACAAAGAGCTCATCCAACTTTGTACTACACTGCTTCAGCATGTTCTGCTGCATGTTGAGCATTACATACGGGTTGCAGCACTGTACAGCTTTGGGGCTGAATTTGCTGCTTGGTATAGGTTGGTATAAACACATCCACTTCTCAGCAATTTCCAGAATTTCCAAGTTTTGAATATATGGAAAACAAAGTAGCAACCAGAAGACAAGCAATGCTGTACAGACATGCATGTGCACAAACCAGCACACCTGCATATGCAAACAGACTCGAGCCGCTTTTGTTCAAGTCTTGCAAGCCACTGCATTTTCCCAAAACAAACAAAAGCATTTGCAATTTGTGCATGCTAGTACAAGTATGATCAATACCCAATAGTTTATTCTTTGTTAGATTCTAAAAAAACACATGCACATTTTGCACAACCAAATTTGCTCACAGAGCCAATTGGTCCTAGGGGACCTTCAGTGGGATATCAGTCAGCCTTGGCAATGTGTGTGCCACAGTGACGCTGGCACGCAGTGGATACACAGTCTTTGCACTGAGATGCTGCGACGTTTGCTTGCTTGGATGCAGACATGCGCATTTGCTATAGGCATACAAGGCTGCTGGCTTCAAATCCAACAGAAAGACAGAGGGGTTCCTCACAGATGCAGTGATAGCTGCTTAAGCTATACCAAACAGCTTTGCGGAGTTCCTTGACAGCTCAGGTGTGATGGCACACGTCACCAGCATGAGTGACATGTCTCTCCAGTATCACGTGACAGATGCTGGGAAACCCACCGCCAGATGCACATGCCCCCAGGGTCTGTTGCATTGCATGTGCAAATATGTGGTCAAGGTGATCAGCCTCAACCTCAGCTATACGGATGTGCAGGTAATTCTAGCTCTTGGCACACGCGCTGGCACAAGCATGCAAGGCTTGAACAAGCTGCACAGCAACACTGCCGCCCAGCCACAGAAGCAGCTTGATCCCTTGGCAGAGCTTGGAGATGTGCTTGCTCTGACTAGCATGGAGCAAGATCCAGAGCAAGAAGCAGCTGCAGCACCAGCTACAGCATCTGCACCAACTTCAGCCCCTGCACCTGCTCATGAAAGCGCAGCGTGCCAGCACCAGGTACAGACAGTGTTGGGAGGATGTGGGGCATGCTTGCTGACAGCCCTGAAATGCAGCAGCACCTGGTCAGTCACCTCAACAAGGCAGAGGGAGATCTAGCTAGGACCTAAGCCAGCCACCAGAATGGGTCAGCACATCCAATGGCCATACTCAGCAGAGTGCATGACACGTGGGGCAACTCCCTGGCCAGAAAGAAGGTCTTGAAGCTGGATGCTGGCTATCCAAAGTAAAAATGCAGCAAAACAGCACAGCAGCCAGCAGCAGGACAGGCAGGCTGTTCAGCTGAACCAGAGGCTGTGCCATTCACCAAGCCCAAAGCCAAAGGAGCAAAGTTGGGATCAAGACAACAGATCAAGGCAACAGATTGGTGTTGTTGTAGAAAGCTGATCAGGATGGAAGAGCAAGCCTATGCTAACAAAGGCAAAGAGCTGATCAGGATGGAAGAGCAAGCCTATGCTAACAAAGGCAAAGGCAAGTAACAGGTCTTTTATGCATCGAACTCAAAACTTCATGCAAACAGCTTGGCAGAAATGTAGGAGCTTTGTTGGCACAACACTTTCAGCAAAGTGCCTCTTTGCCCCTGTCAGACTTGACAATGTGGCAGGGATTCAGTTCTTCTGGCACTTGTATGAGCAGCTGCATCCAAAGAGCAGTAGAGGTTTCATGGCCATGGCTGCGCAATGAAACATCATCACCGTGTAGATGCATACAGGCAGCGGCCACGTCAAGTTTGCATGGCTCAGAAAAGGGTCTTGTCCGAGGAAACATTGGCAAATTGAGGGGCGCAAGTATTGTCGAAGGGATGCATCACAAATAGCTGCTTTGATTCAGGTGTGCCGCCGACACATGCCAGTCTTGGCAGACCCTTGATGGCTTTTGCTGCTGCCCCTCCTGCAGCTGCCTCCCCTGGCCCTCCTCCTGCTGTCCCACCTGCAGCGCGCCGGTTTTCTCAGCCAGCACCTCTGCCCTCTCAACCTAGGCCCCATATGCAGCCTGCTCAGAAGACATACAGAACAGAGTGAAGTGGTCAGGCCAGCATCAAAGACAGTAAGTGCAGACCCATCATTTTCACGCTTGGCTACAAGCTTGCAACACAGGCAGTAGGTGGTGGACCCGCGCCACATTCCTGAGATCAGCCAGACAAGCATAATCAATCACAAGCCATGTGGCTATCATGCTGCACTTAAGTAACATTGGGCAAAGTTCAGGCATAATAACACATCCACCCCACCTCAATTTGCTGGCAAGATGTTTTGCATCTCCGCACAGGTGATGGCTGCTTCAAGGTGTCAGAGACAAAGCAGATGCTGAAGTCATTGCTGGGAAGGCAGCTGCATTTCTCTTGAAGGCAATTCATGAAAGTGTGCTATGGTCCTGTCTTTCTGTGTGTCAAAATATCCTGACGTTCAGCTTTTAGGTAAGGTAGAAGGTCTGAGTATGCATATGTGGGTTTGTGCAGCACCTTTTTTGTTGTCAACACGGCTGTGGTGACACACTTTACAGAGCCTCTTTAACTTGCGCACCCTGTTTAGGCATGCTTCTTTCTGTGATTTGAGATCTACAATGACACTGCATGTTGCAAGGGGGCCAACACAGCTGGCATCACCACCCTACACACTCCCTGCTCACATGAAGTCTGTGAACATGGCTTTGCTAGACTTGCCGCCTAACACAAGTGCGCAAATGCTTTGGAACACTGCATATTATGGACACTTCCTGCTGATGCAAGTCTTGTACCGTGTTTTGCACATGCTCAACATGGTTCTGTGTATGCTTCTGCCAGTCTTCACTGCTCTCACATGGCTTTCCTTGTCAATGTTTGCCACTCCGTGTCCATGTGCACAACGATGTCTGAGTTTAGGCAACCAAGCAAGTGTGTGAACTGCCCTTGGCTGCTGCAAAATTGTGTCATTCTTGTCTCAATGTTCAGTATGACATCAAACCCAAACATGTGTATCCTCAAAAAGATGCACTGCATGCTCACTCTGGCTGTTGCATATAGCTTTCTTGCTTGATCCCATCAAACTAACGCTTGTCTTACAATGACTCATGCTGAAACAAATTACAGCAGGGCTTTTGTAAACCATAGAATGTGCCATACAACCTATTGTTCCTGAAGCAGGTACAGCAGCAGCTGCAGTAATGGTATGCATCTGTATTGTGAGAGCACGTCTGCAGTGCAATTGGCTATGAAAGGCTGGCGACAGGGTCATGTGTGTGTTTCTTGTCTGTAGCATAGCATGCTGAGGTGCTAGCAATGGTCCTGATGAAATCACTGTGACGCTTGTGACAACAGGAGACAGAACAACACGGTGTCTTGAGTCCTGAAGCTGTCACAGCAGGTGACATGCCGTTATAGCATAGACGGCCGATAGTAGGACACTCCTTGACGCGTTTGTCAGTCCCGCATCCAGCAGACGCCTCGTCTAAAGGCCATACTGAGAGAAGGTGCGTCTGTAAAAGTCGCCCACAAACGAGGCCCCCTTACGGGCGTCTATAGACGGCAAGAAAGCGTCTAAGACGCTCTTGCAAGCTGATGCACCTAACTGCTGCAGCTATGCTTCATGGTACAAGAATATAAACTATTCAGGGATAACAAAGTTGAACACAGAACGAGTAGAGTTGCGACCATAAATGGTCGCGCCTGCCGTGCCAAATTTTGTGTGGGCTCTAGGCAAGATTTGGGACAGGTGCCGGCTCTGGGGATTCGCGTTGAGCGGTTGAGTATCTGAGCGTTGCGCATTGAGTTGTGAGCCGTTGACTGATTTGGAGGGCTCGCACGGAGTCCGTGCCGCTGACTAACTTCTTTCCTCGTTTCTGACAAGCAAGAAAAATAATCAAGTTGCCCACAAGACGCGAAACCGGCTTAAAGTACTAAAGTTGGGGTATGGCGAAATCCTGCCATTTTGGCAAAAGGCAACTAAACGGCAGGCCAAACAGTGGGAAGAATTGTCCCAACGGGTACGCAAATGGGTGGCAGTGGTAAAAAGTTGCACAGCGCTGCTGGAGGGCCAGACCTTGGTCCAAGCAATGAGTTGTAAACACTAATTCCAGGCAGCGGCCATGAATGACTAAGCAGCAACTTTACTTTGAAATGTCTGCTACATATGCTACACATGAGATACCCTGACACAAGGCATCAAAACATGAGGAGTGTTCACACACCATGTTTCCTCTGTGCAAGAGCTGTTGCACAAGGTGAAACAAGCAGCTGACAAGCTCACTAGTGCACAGTACTGATATCCCTCAAGCTATCAGGGATGCTGTCTCTCCAGATGGCCCAAGCCCTGCCAGTACATTTGGGGATGACATACACATTAAAGTGATGCTCATCAGTGCAAGGAGGAAACATGTTGACTTCACAGATGTCTTTTGCATGGTTCAGTGAGAACCAGTATTCATAAAAGAAACAAAACTAGATTGTGGACATTCACAGAGTGGACAAAAAGGCTACAGCCTACAGAAGACACATGGGACTGTGGAATCTGGGCAACATGGATACAGAAGAAGTGGATGCAATACTGGGAGCCGGACAGACGCAACAGCGACATTTGCCAGCTGGCTGGAACAGGACATTGACATGACTCCTGAAGGTCAACATCATAGGCAGCACTACCATATGGTAGTGCTGCCTATGACAACATGCATGTTGTCATACAAATAGCAGGCGCAACAGGAGAAGACAGCAGGACAGACCCAAGCAATTCAAGAGGAATATTTGCATCTATAATGGCAGACCACGGGGACAGACAAGCCCTATATGACGCATACAATGTGCACATGCGTTCAGACTCATATGCTGATATGTTGTAGAGTGGAAGTAAGGGAAGCATGTGGGCAAAGCCAAAGCCCATTCATTGGCCAGGCAAGGTTGCCCACTCAGTGACACCCTGGTTGGCGCTGAGTGGGCAAATAGGGTGGCATCTTCATTGATGATTGACAGGCCATCTGCAGGCCATGAGTCCAGCTGCTGGGGTACACTTCAGGCGTTCCTTGCTCACAGACTTGATCTATGCTGATGACATCTGCCTCAAGGCTAGCAGCCTCGTAGACCTGCAAGTTCTCATTGATGCTCTAGTTGTCCACTGTGCTACCCTGCGCATGAGAGGTCAATGGCGAAGACAAAGTGATGTGGTGTCCAAGTCCTCTGCCGGGTTGCCTGCTCCAGTAGCACCTGTCCTCTCATGTACATTGTGTTCAGTAACAGTCCCTAGGGATGCAGAATTTCCAGTTGGGGTTGGTTGACTGAGCTTTCCGCAGCTCATGTGAATTTTGTAGGATCAGCTTTAAGACGCGCGGGTTCTCGCACACTTTTTGTGCACGTGCATACCATAGGTCATGCGCAACAGGTGCATCTTATATTGTGATGCAGCTTGCATCCCAGCAGATATTGACATGATGGCATGTGACACGTATACACACGCGTATGAATGGCTGTCTGGAAAAGTCTCAGTGTATATCGAGTTGTACATGTAACTTGTGTAAGACCACAAAGCATTCATGACTGCAACATGCCAGATATGAATGCTACTGCAGCTGCATATTAAGCAAGGTGTGGCAGTAGCACAGCAACTGCGCAGACTGCTGAATCATGTGCTAATCTGCCACCAGTGTTCTGCCAGTGTTATTGCAGGCAGGTACTTTGCATGTGACTCAGTCATTTGCTCCTGGACTAAAACGTGAATGCCTGTGTTCGGCAACGCTGTTTGCTTCACATATTACTTTTAACAAACAAAATAGCGCATGAGACAAACACACGCTGCAGCTGACTTTGCATGATGTACCACTGGTACCACTGCTACACTGGCATTTATTGGTGCTCCCTTTGTACAAGCTCCCATTGTACAAGCTGACATTTTGAGCTTAACTCATCTCCTCACCGCAGTCAACACCGACATCACAAAATCAAAGGGCACCCTGCAAACTGTGAAGTTCTCTAAGACAACACTACCCTTCACCGAGGTTCAAAGCTGAAACCACGTATGTATTCAGCATACTTTGCTCTGCACAGGACTCTGTATTATTCTGTAACTTGCACTGGGTTCTTTAGTATGCTTCGCTTCAATACTTGCTTGGCTTCATCACTGTGCAGGGACATCCACTAACTAAGGTGACGTAGGGTGGGTAAGGTGGGTGATCAGCACTTTCTGGATGGGTGATCAGCACTTTCTGCCTGTGCTCAATGCAGCACAGTCATGACCTCATTTGACCATAGTCAAAACAAAGTGTGTCGCCAGCGATCATGCGTTGCGTGAGACATCCTTCTTTCCCATCTTCTATGATTGTCCATGGCTATAACACCAGTTCCTGTCAAGTGCAGGACATGGTGTGATCCATAATCAGCGAGTCCACTGCGCAGTTTATCTTCTGACACTTTCCACGGCAGGACTGGCTCTACAATCTGTTGTTTAAAGTTGGTAGCAGGAACATCCCCAGGCCCATCCAGCTTGTCTGCCAGATGCTCCTTGGAGTGGTCAGGTGACACATGTACACAAATGACATCAGCCTGCACAACCCCTCTCTGTGTTTCAACAATGCCTTGTAACAATGTAATAGGTCATGTGCAGCTGCGGTACCAATCTGTGGCATACAACACTATTATGACATATGCAACCTAGATTCATGCCTTAGGCTGCCTGATGTATACAGTTGTGGTAACAGCTTGGTAGCTCCTGGAAGATCTTTGTGCATAAGGTCACATATGCCATTACAACAAGTCCAAAGTGACAAAAGTGCAGGCCATGCAAAGCGAGACCATATGGCTGCTGGATGCTGGTAAAATGGCAGCCGAATTGCAGCTGGCATCAAACCTTGAAACTTTCTGGCAGCTTGGGGCTGTTCATGAGGGTGCTTTCCCTGTAGTGGACTGCAGTTCCATGCTGGCTGGGCAGATCATCCAGTTTGGGGTAGTTCAACACGCTGTCAGCTGAGCAGTGGAATGGCAGTGTTTGCTTGACAGCACCAGGGTACCGGCATAACCACTGGGGGCTGACTTCCAGGGACAGGTGCCACTGCTCATCACAATAACACATGAAGCGGGGCAGGATCAGCACACGACTGAGAGCGACCGCCACTCCAGCTGCATACCAGAACTGCACAACAGACTCATTTGTCAGGATCAAGGCTTAGGTGTCCTGCACTACCTGGCATGATTGCAGCTCTGATGAGCATGAATGTACGCATGGCTTCTTCATGGAAGTTGATTGTTGGTGCAAGCGGCATCAATATGTCAGAATGTTTTAGAAAGGTTTATACCTGGTCCAACTGCATTGCCATGTTCTTCATATGGAATTGCACCCTGTCTTTGGAGGGCAGCTGCTCCCAGTCTGCAGGAGCATCAAGTTGGCCTAGATCAAGCATCAACAAGCCTCCCGGAGTGTAATAGTCAACATCATCAGATAGCCACAGCTGTGCCTCACGCAGCCTGTGCCGCTTCAGCATGCCCTCTGCATATGTCGCGTGCACAGCGTACGGCTTGAGTTCTGCTTTCTGCACATGCCAATCATGAATGTTAGTTTGACGGCTTTGCTGTCTCAGGGCTGGAATCTCTCAATCTTTCTGCCATGACTGTGTCTTTCCAGGGGACTGCATCCTGTGAATGGCTGTGGCAAATGGAAATACATCATAAGCAGCTCTACATTATCCAATCAGGGTTGACTGAACAGCATAAGCTGGCAATGCAACAGCTGGAAGAAGTGGACAGGTGGCAAACGTACCTCATGCAATTTCTGTGTAAAATATACATGACCATTGGGAAATAAGGACAGGGGCAGGACACCGACGCTGACAGAGTCATTGAAGCCTCGAACAAGTCTGCGATTGCTAGGTGCTGGCAGTAATGGCCTGTACTGCCTGTATGGTACACCAATTGTTGGGACCCAAAAGAAGTAGTGACATAGCTGCGGGCCCCAAGCAGGTATGTACAGCAGGTGAGGCACAATCTTGCCGTGACTGCAAGTAATGCGTATGAACACTGTCTGGCATGGATGATGAGCAACATTCACATGAGAACACGCCAGATGCTTTTGGTGGTGAGAGGCAGTGTATGCAAACACTCAAGTGCCCCTTACCGCTCCCAGCGATCAGTGTGGTCCCACCACGAGATGTCATTCTCAAACATGCCAGCTTTGATCAAGCCATTAAACTCTGCCTGATCCCAAAGTGGCATGCCTGGCTGCAGAAGGATCTGCTGCCACTTATCCACAAGGTGAGTCACGTTCTTACGATGGCGCAAAAGCATCAACCCTGATCAAAACATACATCATGTGTGACTGTACAGATATGTTGCATCAGTTGGGAGCAGCCATGAACGCAGCCGCTGTAGCTGATGCATAAATATGGTCTTTGCAACCTCAGTGGCTCAGTATCTGAGATGCTTTGCTCATAGCAGGGAAGTATAACATTGATGTCTTACTATCAATCAACAGGTGAACATGACTTGTGGAATGCTCCTTGTAGCCAGCACAACACACAAGTGCTGATGTTGACAGCAATTTTGCACTTTCGGTGCAGATGACTTGCCCATTGTACAAAACAATGACATACCAACATTCAGGTCATAGCGACCAATGACATCAGGATTCTCTAGGCCACCATCATCATGGGTCGGGGCCACGCTGTCTGTGCTAGCCAACACATCAGCTTCGAGGTAGTTTGCAAAGTAGAGCTGGGGGTTTTCCAACCATACTGCACGCCACAATGAGTTATCAGAATACCAGTGAGCACACTGTTTGTATATTACTTGTTGATTAATGTGCATTGTGCACACATGTGCATCTTGATTTAGCTACTTCAAGTCCCTCGCGCTGTGTAAACAGAGCTGAGGCTGCCTTACTGCAACACAGTTGCCAAATTTGAGGTTCATACAAAGTGTGCATGCTTCAGCTGACACTGTGTAAAGAAGGCAAACTTGCCTGTATCGACGTCTGATACTATAAGGTCCACATGGCAGCTCAGAACTGCCTTGATCAAAGCTATCTTGTGCAGACCTATAGACAGGAATCCAGCAGACATGAACATCAGATCCCCTGCAAGCACCTCGCAGGATCAGTTGCCACCCTGCTTTTTCACTCGAATCAAATGAGTGCTCACTGAAGCGAGTGCTCATCAAAGCTGGACTTGGTTCAGCGGACCTGCCAGCAAGCCAGTCACTGCACTTGGCGTGTCGTCAAACATGGTAAAGTGATGAGCCCCAACTCTGGCCAGAGCGTCTGCTGTCGTGCTGTCCATAGCACCAATAAGGTAGTTCGTGATCTGGAGAAGGTCTATGTAGGCCAGCCAGTTGAAGGCGTACTCTAAGTGATTCGCGTTTGCAAAAGCTATGATGATAGTCTCGTTGACAGCATGCTTCTGGACCATGGTGTCTAGCCGGGACAAGCAGTCGCTGTTCAAGGAGAAAGGCGTCCGTTGCTGGTCATCTGTATGTGAGTGACACCGTGAGTGGTCACCATACAGAAGAACATCGCCTGACATAGCTGCACCTACCGTACGATTGCGGGTGTTGAAATGACGATGAAGACACCGTGGCAGGTCTCAGGCGAGAGTCACAGTCCTGTTCATAACAGGTTGACCTTGCACCGTCAGTCGAACTCAGCAAAGTAACAGGGCGGGCTATAGCAGAGAAAGATACAACAGCTACTGCCCCAGAAACAGAAACTCGCCATGGGAACAAAGTGTATGGGCACAGAGTATGTATATATTAGCACGGCGCATGGCAGAGCGAAGAGAAGTGCCACGACTAAGGTTGTACGCTGCTGGTGCGTCAGCATATCGTTGACGTCCAGATCCAGGCCTAAACTGCCCTCAACACGACGACACGAAAAGTGAAGCTTTGCATGCTTCAAGTTGCTGCGGGGGAGTCTGTCCTTGAAGCAGGAGTACCCTCTTAAGGTATACCGTGGTGGCCAGATCTGCCTTTGAGCAGCTCAACGTTGCGTTGGCTGAGCCGAGCATTGAACCATTGACAGCTGAACTGTGCAGCGCTCGTGCAATGTGTACGGAAGCAGCAAATAGTACTGCCGGTCAGTCCGCCGCAAGTTGGCTGAAGTGCAGAAATTCGGGCTAATTGGTAGTCAGATATGTTCACATGGAGCACAGACCACCCTGGATTAGTCACCTTCGAAGCTGTGTCAGAGGATGCGTCGATTCAAGGATTGAAATCGTATTTTGAGATCCTTAGGTGCCAGAGTGCAGAGCATTTGCGGGAAGCACATGGTACCCACATGGCATATTGCTGCCCTGTGGTCCACTCAAAACACACAGCTCAAGCGAAGGCAGCTCAGCTTACGCAAGATGATGAGTAAACAGATGCATGAGAATCGACGGATCAAGGGTCAAAATGACCCTAAAGATGACAATGCGGTACAATCACCCCGGGCATACCGCACTGTAATCTCTCTCTCCGCGTCCCCCTGCGGATGTAAAGCTGTTTTGTTGCTGAAGGCCTCAACGTGATCAGTCGACAACTGTAGCAACTGCAGTGACTGCCGTGGCCAGGCGACCCCAGTAGGACGACTACAAGATGTCACCAGGGTGGAAGCTGGTGTGCTATGTAAGCTATATCACCGTGTTGATATATCAACGCGCAGGTCAGGACGCAAGCTTGTCGCACGGCAACGTGATCTTTATTACGCTTTTGAGAAGCAAGCGAGTCATGTCGTGGTCCCAACGCTTGTTTGCTTGCAGCGTTGCCAGTGGCTGCGAGCCCGAGAAGCCTTTCGGACAGCGCTGTTACAGGACATCGATTCCTGAAAGCACTTGAGCGGGCTTCGAACAACAGCTATGTCGTCATTACAATGGTCAATGCTGAAGCTGCAACATACTTTCTGCCCCTTTACCTCAGATCTATGCGAGTGGCTGACAGCGATCTTGCTGAACGAGCACTTATCATGACATTAGACGACGAAGCTCAACGGCTGTGTACCTCTATGCACCAGCACAGCCTGTGCTGTCCCTCGGATTCCCTCGTTCACGACGACGGGGCTTCTTTTGCAGACCATTTTGTGGCTCAAGATGGGGTCAACACCGAAGCATATCAAGCGATGGGATTTATGAAAGTCAAAATCATGCTCGAGGCTGTCAAACTTGGTTTTCACGTCTTGTTCCTAGACGTCGATCAGGTTATATTGCAAAACCCACTGGCTCACATCGATTTACACGAGGATGTTGTAGCGGCCAGAGATTGCAATCTTGTGGGTCACACCTGTTATACCAAACTTATCAACCTTGGAGTTACTTACTTTCGAGCAACATCAAGGGCAACAGAAATTCTTACAGACTGGTACTCCAGGCGACACCACGGCTGGGATCAAGCTGTTTTCATCTCCATGGTGGTTCAAACAGAAGATGGTAATGAACCACCCTACAGCGCAGCACGCTTGAATTTTGAGGCATTTCCAAATTTTTGTTACCAGTACTGTGGTGAGATTGTTGTCCCATTGTATCATCGTGCAGCCAACTGGCGTGATGTTTGTCCCAAGCAGGAAGTTCAGAAGTGGGTCACCTTCCATGTAGCTTGCGCTCAGGATGGCAACGGCAACAATAGGTGGGACATGAGCTTGAGTCAGTGGTTTGTTGTCAATGATGTTGTCATGATGAAGCGCGACATGTTGCAAGCTATCTGGGAGTTGAGCTTGTCAACTTCTTTACCCAACAGAGCATCAAAGTAAACAGCGTGAAGCCTGTGTGGCAATTGTTGAACGCAACTGCCAGCACTATCTTCTTGGACCAAGTGCCAGTCCACACATGCTGTTCTGCTGTACTTTGGCAATTGTCTTTTTTTTCAGTTGCTGTTAGACATGCTGGCCAAGTGTACATATCCAACAGTTTGTGGGTGTTGACTTTAGTTAGGTGTGGGCTGTTTGGCTTGTGGGTTAATTAAATCAAAATTGAGCATCACTGAAATTGTTGAAACCTCGAAAGTAAAGTCATACCAGATTGTAGGATGTTATTGTGCCGGTTGCCAAACAACACAGCAAATATGGTGATCTAGCAGGTATTGAGCTAAGCTTTCTGTGTGGGTTGCCGTCATTTTCCATGTTTTCACGACAAGCCCTGTGGCAGATTCTAGAAGTGTTAGTGTAACATCTTGCTTGGTGAGACTCATTGGATTGATTTGGGCATGCGCATGCGCATGCACGCTTCTTGTGCTCATCAGCATGTCAAGACTGCCAGCACGAACATGTGCATACATATTACACTTTGGAACACAAAGCTTGTGAAGCCTTGATTGTGTTTGCTGCGACGTCCTCATTGGTAAGCCTCAATCTACATCATTGTGTTTGTTGCCTGCGCAACCATATCAGCGTGTATACTCTCAGCCCTGATATTCTGCAGACTCCTATGCAATGTACATCCCCAAGTTTGTAAGTCTCCGCTAAGATCAGCAAAATTTGAGCAGCTATGAATTGCAACAAGGCAGGACTCTGTGCTCAATACACATACAGTGATGGGTACTTGGTCTGCAAAATTACAAGCAAGAGCTATGCTGTCTTGTGTGGAAACAATCTGCACCTTTGTGAAAAGGCCTGGAACTGTGTGCTTCTTAAGACACCACATCAACCCTGCAACTACACACCTGCTGTGCTACACAGCTTTCCGTGCTGCTAAACTGTTACAATAAGTTACCACGGTCACATGCTCAGCTTTCACAGCCTTGCAGATATCTAACGCCGACACGCCTGACTTTGGGTTGATACAAAAGTGTGAACAGTAACGGCTGTCTGATGCTGAGCTTGTGAACTGCGTGATGCAACAGGTGAACTGAGCATTGTTGCACAGCGTATCACTCAACCTACAGGAGGCAACACACCTGTTGTTTGCGCAACATCAGAAACTGTCATAAATCAGCCTGGGACAGGAAGCATGCGCATTCCTGCCTGGATGCGTTGCTTTCCTGTTGGTATGTTGCTGCCAAAATCGCATGATTTGTGCTTGTACTTGCAGAGGCTCTGCAAGACGTACAGATATATATATTTGCTTAACTGACTACTGACCTTAGGGTATTTTCTGTGATTTGTCAGGAAATGTTCATAAGCAGCTAGGGTAAGTGTGTGAGTAATGCTTACAAAAGGGCCCTTATTAGTAAGCAATGTTGTAAAGTTTGAAATTAGGGTCCCGGTCTGTCAATCCAAAACCTCCTGCTATTTAGGAGCCTAATTGGCTAATTCAGTACTTTGGTAGTACCTAATTCCCTTTTACTAATGTACTATACTATCTAAAACTCTTATAGAATAGGGAGTAACCTAAAGTAGGATTCTTGAGGAGGAGTTGATGGTGCATGGTACAGTGTGACTAACCTGGCACGCACACACGCACTACCCCTGCTTGCCCTTAAATGTTGGGACCGGGGGTGAGATCCCTGGATTATGACTAATAATCTGGAGATCATGACTCAACTCTATCAAAACCTAGATTTTTCTAGAACCTTCTTCTGCAGCCCTAGACCTATAGAACTCTGTGCACAGACTATTCTTCTTCTGCATGCAGACCCGATGATCACCCCATGATAACAAGACAGCCACTGATTCCACAAACAAGCTGGCAATAGCTGTTCGTCTTGTTGTGCAGGCCAGCACCTTTGCATGTACAACCAGGTGAAATTTGCTTCTGTGACTTGCAGCTGAAATTGAAAAGATAACCGTCAACCTGCATGATACTTGTACTCGGATTATATTTACCAGCCCTTCTGAGCTTCTTCACAAGCAACAAAAGGCAGGAGGTTGAATACATCCCCTGGGCTGATGCGATACCAGTGGTGCTAGATCCTTTGAAACAAGCATGACACACAGGCCAGCAAAACGTCCTGAGGCATTGCATGCACTCACCCCAATCAGGTCAGTCTTGCCCTCACACAGCAATATAGCAAAGCAAGCATAAATGGCATGCCGAAAATGATTTACGCTTCAATATGTACATGGTCAGTAGTGTGTCAGTGTAGAGGTCAAGGCTTCATTACGGATGTTGGAATTTTGAGAAACTGTATCTGAACAGCCAAATTAAACCAATTGTTGACTAACTAGCTAATCCTACAGGAAGCCAGTATGCAGGCATGGTGGCACTTGAAAGGTAATGCATCAATTGGAAACCAGAGGCCCACCAGGGGCCAGGCAGTGCAGGGACCACAATTACTCAGGATCACGCATGGGCATCAACGGCACTGTACCGGGTTGCCTTCCAGAAAAGATGGATGTGTTGCCAGATCCTAAAAGGGTACGACTTGTTTTGCAGCCTGGCAATAGCAAAGCAATGTTGTGATTGCCTGTCGGTCATCATAGGCCTATAGGCACATCTTGCTTTCCACTTTTTCAGGGTATGATACAGGTTCATCTGCTTGTCATCACCCCGCGTGTCTTTCTGTATTCTCACATGGCAAGCTTTTATTCTGCAAGATTTCATCCTCTTTCATCCTGTGGGCAATGCAGGTCAATCTTGAACAGCCAAGATCGTTGAGCGCAGGGAATGAAAGATGAGCATCTGGTCTTGATACGCCTCGCCAACTGCCAGTTCACAGTGCTGGGCGGTGGCTTGTGTAGCTCATTCAGGGTTTGTTGATTGACCATTAATCGTATATTCAATCCTGCAATACTGCACCGTCAAAATGTAGTTGAACCAAATAGATGAAGCACTGACAGGGATCACTGATTGCATCTGCTAGACTGACTGGAAGGCAGCATCCTTACATGCATGTAAGCATGCTGCCTGCACCTATGTGCACATATGCACATATGTGCACATCAGACACCTCGTGACAAGCTAGATTTAGAAGTGGTGGTGCAGTAGCAAAAGCGGCTTTTGCATGTGACAAGCAGTATTCATGGCCAAGCAGGCAAGGGTTGGTCTGTTTGGGACATGATCCTTGCTGGGATGGCGCTGACTGTTGACAAAAGAAAGTTTAATTGTAGAACGCAATGGCAATCTTGTCACCATCTGCTCCAAAGGCATTGTTGTCCTTGCATAGCAAAAGCTTGCCAAGCCTCAGTGAGCCAAACATGGTATCAGTGCAAACTGTGCAGAGTCTGAACTCAAAATGTGGGTGTGAATTTTGCTTTGCAATCTCCTACAGCCTTCCTCAGAATTATTGCATACAGCGTGCCTTGCCTCATGCATGGCATGCACAGTGCAGTCAGCGTTGCAGCAACACCTCCTGCTTTTCAGATTGTTGTATAACAGAGCCCTTGCGTCCAAGAGAACACTGGATCAAGCAGCAGATCAGCATGGCATTTCAGGCATCACATCCACGCCGCAACTTCATGGCACCCCTCTGCAACCTCAGCTGCCGTCTGACGCACCATGATACACGACAATCGCATTAGTCAATTATGCAATGTGTTGTAGCGGCCAGTGCTATCACTTGAGTTCGCAGGCAAAGCCGCTCGTATTCGAGGTCCCCTTCACAGATTTCCTTCCTTGCAAGCTAGTGGACATCTGCGCGGCTAACATTCAACCAGCAGATCATCGAGCTGTGGTCCTGCTGTCGCAGTTATGCAAGTAAGCCTCCACCCTGTCGTAGGTGTTGACGGGGTGTGCACTGAACTTGCATGCCGGTAGTGTCACTGGGACAACAAGCAAAAGAGTTGCGCAAAGTTGCCAACTGTTCCTTGCAACGTGTGCTGCAGCAATTATCGGCTGAAGAGAAAGCGTTTCAAGCGAGATGGGTGGAGCTGGCATACGACCAGGCTCTAAAGTCTGAAGCCGCTGGAGGCATTCCCATCGGCTCAATTTTGGTGCATGAACCAACAAGGAAAGTCATTGCAGCTGGTCACAACCAGCGCATGCAAAAGAACAGCAACATACTTCATGGCGAGATGGACTGCTTTGAAAATGCTGGGAGAACCTATGAAGGGGGGCCTATTCCCTGGCAAGAAACTGTCTGTGTCACAACACTATCACCATGTCTGATGTGCACAGGGGCTATACTAATGTATGGCATTCCAACGGTCATCATTGCAGAACACGACAATTACTTGTCTCCAGGAGAGGAGCTACTTGCCTTAAAAGGTGTGAAGGTGATTGTGGTAAACAACCACAAATGCATACAGACTATGTCCAATTGGATCAAAGAGCACCCTCAGCTCTGGCACGAAGATGTAGCAGGGAATGTGAAAGGTGCACGTGTGTGAGACAGCTGCTACCTGTCAAGGTTTTGAGTGAATGAGGGCGTGTAGTGAACCTGGTGCACAACAAATCAGATTATGTACATGCACTCTTTCAGCTGTGCAGCTGGTATTCGTCTCAAAGCTATAGCAAGTCAGCTCTGATCAGTAGTCTGTTGATTGGCAAGCAACAAACACGGTTGCTACTGCAAGTCCCATATACAGGATGGCAAGGTGCAGAGCATGTGTGACAATAGAGTGCTGAGCATGATAAAGAAACTCAATGTTGGCATCAGATAAGGCGCCAAAGCGATAGTAGGATGTTTGTGCATGAAAGTGTTGCTGTGCAGAAGCCCCTGAGCTTATTGGACCGTGCATAGGACCCTACGTATATACATGTATACATGCACTATGCTATACGCATGCTAAATACATGCATGGAATGTCGACTGAAGTCGACTTGTATTGCAAGTTGCCAAGTCAAAGTCACGTTCTGGAATCTGCAGATGCAGGCAGACAAAGCAATCCTAAATGTCCCAAAATTGCATCCATGACTACTGGTTTTGCATCAGCGCACTGGCAAGGCGTAGAGCAATTGGTAGCCTTGAACAGCAAACAAAGTAAAGTCATTCACAATGCAACAGTTCGCTCGATCCATGATAAGGTCAGATGCCACCGCATTGGGTCAGGTATGATAATATGTAATCAAATGTCCAGGCATGATTGTGAGCCGGCCATAGCACATTTTGTTTTGCCAGCACCATTGACAAAGCATGGCAGGCAATTCAAAAGCTCTCAAGACACGAGCAGGGACAGGAGTACATTTGGCGTAGCCTGAATTGCTCAGAGAGTTGACAGCATTTGTGCCTAGGCACTTTAGAATCATTCATCCGCTCTATGTTGCCGTCGAGCTGCTCATGCCAGTGCTCATGCGTTGAAGTTGCACAGGCGTGACGCACGGTGTGCAGACGTCAGGGGACAATCCGAGGCTGCGCTGTTCCATCTGCAGCACTGCTCGCCTGCAGCTGTGTCAGGTCTCCCAACAGCGGTGCCTTCAGCCTTCGGGTAACAAGATCGCAGAACAGCACCGGGATCGGCGGTGCCAGTAGAGCCGCAAGTCTCTTGCGAGCACCGCATGGAGCCTCATCTAGAGGATGGAGAACTTGATGTCGAAGATGGGGAAGTTGCAGCCGACGGAACTGCGCAGGTATGACACAGCCTTCCTGTTGCAACAGGTCAAGGCAGCACTCCGTGCACTGCTGCGTCGAGCTTTGGTTCTTTATGCTGCGGTGGCTACGTTGTTATCGCTTGTAGGCACGCAGACTTGTCGTCCCACCCCCTCCAGCTTCGCCAGTGCATGAGGAGTCAGTTGTGCAGCGCAAGCCTAAGAAGCCTAAGCTTGCAAAAGCTGCAGCACTGGGGTATCATGATGTATATGGCACCCAGGTCAATGTGCAGGTTGTCATTTGTCATTGTGTTGTGCTTACATCGTGTACGCTCTTACTCTGTGGACGTGCTTGCAGGCACGGGCAGAAGTACAGATGCACACCCCGAGTACCATCCGAATTCATGATGTCCAGGGTCTGCTTCTGTGGGTGCTTGCTGATGCCATGAGTCCTAGATGGTGCTTTGTCAAGGTGTGCTGCTGCACATTGCCAGGCCTGAGATTGGCTGAGAGGTTTGCTCATTTGCATATGTTGACAATTGATGCCAAACGTTGCTTTTACATTTTATGTGATGTGTGTTTCAAGTGTAATTGCTGTCCTGCAGAACAAAGCCCTGGTGAGCAAGATTGTCATGATTGCCATACCTGGCTTGGAGGCAGAGCTCTTCAAAGCAAAGCAGGTCTGATGCTCAGCCTCAGCTGGTCACCTTTATCTCACTGGCACAGCTGATTGCCCTCACAGCTTCCAGATGGAAACATTGTAAGCAGGAGTAAATTCAAGAGCAGTTTGACAGCTGTCACACATACACACATCTCTGCATTGCTGTACTACAAGACATGCCTGTTTGTCTGCTGGTCTGACATCTGAGACCATGTTTGCCTGCGCCCATGCAGGAGTTTATGCCCATCATGCACTCACAGTTGGCTACCCCAGCAACTGTCATTGCAAAGAACGCCCAAGTTCCAACAGGTCAGCTTCAGCCATTGCTGTGCTGGCATTGCAGTCAGAAGGCTGCTACACTTGTTTGCTTGCCCTGTCTGCCAGCATTGTCTGATGCTCATACAATGCACAGCCTGCTTCTGTAGTATAGCTAATAGCCATAGCATCACTACACTCCATCTACATACACAGTGCAACTGTGTGCATTTTGGGTTGCCTGGCTTTAACGTCCAGCCTTATGTCACCTTTCATAGGTTCCACACTGGCTACACTGTTCACTGTGCCCCTCAGCAAGAAGCGCAAGCGTGACAATGATCAGCAGCAGCAAAAGAGGCAGGCACAGAATGGCACTCACAAGCCCTTCCCTCCTTCACATTACCGTGTTACTCTGCAGCAGATGGAGACTAATGACTACCCACTGCCAGTTCTGGACAAGCAGGGGAACATGACATGCCCTGCAGCCTATGTGGCCACTCAACCAGCTGGTGACACTTTTGCATCAGTGCAAAGTCCAATTCACATCAACATTGCTGCATAGCAGCGCTAAGCATGTTTTGCAGTGGCAGTGATGTTGCTAGAAATCATTGCAAACATAAGCAGGAAACGTCTTGCTCAAATGGCACCACGCTGTATCATCAAACACATGTTGGGTGCATGCAGTGTATTGTGCTCCAACTTGATGTGATTATTGTTGTCTGATTGGATTTAATCATCAACCCACCAACAGATCTTAGCACAAACCGCCCAGAAGTATCATAGCTGGCCATACTTTTTGACAATGGTATGGCTCATAAGAAGAGCAAGTAGCCTGCGCGGCAGCATGGTGCAAATTAGGTGCATTGTGTGCAGGTGGCAAGGATCCGCTGGAAATGGTGTCTGTGGATTGCGAGATGTGTGTGACGGCAGCTGGGTACGAACTGACACGCGTGTCTTTGGTGGACGGCAACGGCCAGGTATGCTCTTGTCAGAAGTATGTTGCTTGGCTCCACTCACTGCAGTCAACAAGATGCCTGCAGCAGTCGGCTGTGCCTATGCATATTGGTGGGGCTGCACAAGCTCACTGACATTTCTCACAAACAATTTAACCTCAAACTTGTGGCACACTCAGTGAGACAGCATGTAGCGCTGTGTAGTGTTGCATTGAGCCAAGGCTTGGGCCACAGGTATGTATGGCAGTTGCACAGGGCCCTTTGTAGGACCTGCAATCTGCAGCCTTGTGTACTTTGCATACTTGCAATGTGCAAGCTCTGTGCACATGTGAGCTGATGTTACAAAACTGCTTTGTCTTTCAGGTGCTGTTAGATGAACTTGTACTGCCAGAAAATGCCATCACGGACTACAACACCCAGTATTCGGGCATCACTGCACAAGCACTGGCCAGCATTACCACAAAGCTGACAGACATACAGCGTCAGGTGTGTGACTTTGTGTCAGCAGAGACACTGCTGGTGGGACATGGCTTGGAGAATGATCTTAAAGCTCTCAAGATCATCCATGCCAACTGCCTGGACACTGTCATGCTTTTCCCGCACCCTAAGGTGACTCTTCATCTTGCCCCTCTCAAACAGAGCAGCATTAAAAGGCAGTGATGGCTTGAAACACATTCTTGTCAGGTGGACGGGAAGCATGCACATTGTCATGCCCCAGCTGATGTACATTGATAGATATACACATGTTGAGCTTCCAGCTTGTCTGTCTGTCAGTTATAGGCAGCGCCAGCATAGCATCCCTACTCTGTATCCTGTCATTGTCATGTGCAAAGGTGCGCTCCTATTGAGCTGGTCAACAACTGACTGCCTGAGACACACTAGCAAGCTGGTCAATTGTCACACGTCACTGCATCCAATGCCATGTTGTTACTTCCACTGTGCACCTGTACATCGTGCTGTTATGGTGCAGCCTCACTGCAAGTACACCAACGAAAGTCAGAGTTGACTTGCTGCTTCATGTGTATAGGGACCTCCAGCCAAGCCTGCACTGCGGTTCTTGGCTGACAAGTATCTGAAGCGCAAGATACAGGTGGCAGAGCATGACTCAGTGGTAGATGCCCAAGCTGCGCTGGACTTGGTCAAGCTCAAGATTGCCAAGGGCCCGGCCTACGGGACTATCAGCCAGCATGAAGAGCAAGGGGACAGGCTGATGGATGTGCTGCATGCCCACAACAGGCGCTGCACCCTCATAGACAGGACCGACATGCTCAACAGACATGTTACTGGTCAGTATGCTGTATGCTGTTCTCAAGTTATTGAAGTGGTGATGACAAGCTGAGCCAAGGCAGCCCAGAAATGGTGCATTGGCCAGCCCACAAGAAACCTGTTCTACCATTCGTGTACCACAAGCAGAGGTCCTGTTCCTAGTTGCAGCTGTTTCAAGTGGGCATGTGCTGCAGCTGTCACACTCTCTCTTTGATTCAGGCATATGTGCATGTTGACTACATACACCTTGCAGTCATCAGCAGCTGCACAACAGCACAGTTTATGAGATTCTGTCACACAACTGCTCCATACACTTGTGCTACAGTCCTTCTGCTGACTGTACATGCTGTTTGTTGCAGCTGGTGCAAGTGCAGTGGTTGTCAAAGAGGATGGCGAGGCGGTCAGCAAGGCCTGCAAAGAGGCAGCCAATGAGAAGACTGACTTTGTCTGGACTCAGTTGCGTGCCTTGGGAACCTTCCTAGGCATGAGAGCGCAGCACAAGAAGCAGCACCAGGCACCACTGCAGCAGGCTCAGCAGCAGGGTCAGCAGGCACAGCAGCCTAGTGGCAGTCATGCTATGGAACCACAGAATGACGGGACCAGCAGCCCTTTGAAGCGCAATCACTCTGATGCAATGGATCAAAATGTTGCAGAAGAGGTGGATGGCGCTATGGACATTGCCAGAGCCAATGGCAATGGGTATGGAAATAGCAGTACAGGTGATGGTGACGCTGGTTCTGATCTGCAGCAGGACAAGGCAACACATGAGCAGGCAGCCTCAACCAAGGAGGAGCATACTGAGGAACACAAGGTGGTGAAGACTGACCAGGATGAAGCTGGCAACCAGCAGGCCAAGGCAGAGGTGGTGCATAAGACCACCACCACCAAGGTGAAGAAGAGGAAGCGTGTGGAGCAGACGTCAGCAGGCAGTGGAAATGGTGATGCTGCACAGGCCGGCTCAAGCCCTTCCAGTGCTGATCAAGCCATGCCAGATGCAAGCAAGCAGTCCTGTGGGGATGAAGCTGGTGAAGACATGGGGGCAAAGGATTGGCGGGATGGTCATGGCAATGCAGAGGCCCATCAGAATGGGGATCCTGACACAGGTAAGCTGCATCCATGCTGCACTGTGCTATTCTGATGTGACATTCTTGCAGAGAATGTCTTGCAACATTTGTGTGTCGAGTGAAATCTTACTGAATCAAGGTGTGGCTGTCAGGCGTTATAGATTTCTGCACATACACACAATGTGAACACACCATGAGCATGTGTGCGTGTTTACGTATGTACAGCTGGCATCACACCTGTCCACCCTCATCTGCACACATGCCAGCAAGACCTGCAAAGATTCTCACATGCTGCAGCACCCGCTGAGCAAGAGCCACCTCCTGCCCAGTCAGCACCATCTGCTCCTGACTCAGCTGCTGAGCAGGGTCCAGCACCTGTAGCATCGGCTCAGCCACAGTCACAGGATTTTAGTGAGGAGCAGCTCAACCGCGTTCTGAAGACTCTGGATGAGTCTGTTGGGCAAGTGATTGAGGCCCTGCCTGTGAATTCAATGCTGGTGTTGTACACCTGCCAGGGAGATACTGTCCAGTGCCGCATGATGCAGGTAGGCATGTCTTTGCATGGACCCTGAGCGATGCTGTACACCTGCACCACCAAGTCTCATTGCACTGAAAAGCTGGTGGCTCGATTGCCGATCACCTTACTCCTCTGGCAAGCTTCGACGTTCTGATGTGTCAATGATGTCATGTGCATACTTGATTTTGGTGCATCACTCAGCAGCTGTGCAGGTTGCATTATCGTTGCAATGGTGCTGTACAGGAGCAGAAGATGAAAAGGCAGCAAGGCGTGGACAACCTGCCACCATGGACGCTTGTCAATGAAACTGAGTTCAGTTCCCTGGCATCGCGTGTCTGCCGGGCACTCTGCTTTGCTTCTGTCAAGCAATAAACATAGATGTGCAATAATCACAGATCTGTCTTAGTGTTTTTATGTTGGTTGATGGGCCCACACGGTGAGGGCTGTAGTCCGTAGAGTGTCAGTCATGAGTGACCAATGTTCGGAGCAACCAGATAGCTTATACAGTGGCCAGTGTACGCTGTTTATGTCAAGACTTCGGTTGCTCGTACTCCTGCCGGTCAGTCATTACAGCCTCGATACAGACGTCAGAGTGCGGTATTCAGGTAT